>JAAUXU010083297.1_pt1 | contig 36357 bp, 35 predicted proteins | sample 7278151 | NCBI WGS metagenome assembly JAAUXU01 (sample SAMN14350113, study PRJNA611818) | marine sediment metagenome | isolation source: surface marine sediment (1.8m) | place: French Polynesia: Moorea | collected 2018-08 | reverse complement strand
TGTTTGTTTGTTAAAGGGGTCTCTCGGGGGGAATGGATATCCCAACAAGAGAAAGGAGTAACCCTGGGTTGGGTCTTTTCCTGCCCCAGTTTGTGACAAACATCTAAGTGCCTAATGGACATTTATGCCTGGCGTGGCGAGTTCACCAGTGAACTTAACTTCATGACCGGGTGTTCAGATTTTGAAGGCTATGGGATGAAATTAAAGACACCTCGTTTTCAGTTTCATTTTAATAGACTACAGTGCTTCAGTTTGTACCACGGACATTTCACCCCCGGGCAAGTTGACCCTCGCACAGATTGACCCATACAGGGTGTGGACAACTGCGCAACTTGGAGAAAAACATCAAGTACGACCAACTAGACTTGATTTAACAAAATTTATTGATATAGCTAAGAAGACTAAGGCCAAACGCTTCTAATCCTCAATATGGTGGAGGCCACCTTCTCCACCCTGGACCTGAAGCTTGAGCATGTTGAAAAGATAAACTTCTCTCATAAGTTGGACCACTCCAGGTTGACTGAGTTCTTCAGTACCTCCACACTCCGGTGAGAGGTAGCACATGCCCTGGCCTCTAAAATGCCCCAAAGTCCAGGGGGTTCAGGTCTGGGCGGGAGGGAGGCCACATCGTCTTGTCCCAGAAATGGGGGAATAATTTTTCGCTTCACAGGTTTCAATCTCATGAAGCAAATTGATTGGTTGAGTTGCCTTGACTTAATCTTGGAAAAAGGACATTTGCCATAATTTCAAGGTGACTTTGAGCATGCTGGAAAAAAGAGGGAATGCAATGTGCATGAGGGAGCCAGGTATGGGTTAAAATTTTTCCTTTATTATGCTGAAATGCAGCACTTTCTTGACTGTTTGACTCATGCGCCATGTAGAAGTCAAGCTGACAAGTCACCTGGTCATGTGGCAGTCGAACTAAACATGGTCTTGGTGCAGTTACTGCCATTGCAGATTCGTCTCAATTTGAAGTCCGCACCCTGTATATTAGTTGACCCCCACGCAAGCTTGGGTCCTGACAGATTGACTCTGATTTTAATATAAATTACATTCCCCCAGTTCTATTTATCATTTATCATCATTCTAGTGTCATAAATGCTGGAGAAGGTGCAGAAGACATAGTTGACATAAAATTCTACCTCAACTCACTTGGACTTCATCCGGGGGGGTCAACTTTCGGGGGTGAAAGATATCCCGGGTGACAAGAAGTCAATCTGTAAAGTGGTCTGTTCGTTTGGGGGTGAAATGCCTGGGGGCGAAGCGTACTACGTATACTCTTGAGTTTAGCATGTACAACAGTAGTTGAGCAGGTCTCCATCAAATTTGTAGCGTTGATCTAACATCCGTTTGTACTATGTCTGTAAGACTTAAAGGGCAGAGAGGGGCCCAAAACACATTAGAGTTTATTACACATAACCAGATATTGTCTATTTTTAAAAGCTCGAGTGTGCGTGAGACACAGACGGACACACACATTCATTGTTGCCCAGCAAAGCGCTGAAACATCCATAAGTCCCATATAAGTGCGTTACTCACTGGTTGACAACGCCGTCGTGTGCTGTTTTGACAGTGAAGACGACGTTGAAGAGGAAGAGAAGGACGATGAGGTTGTTGAATCTCTGCCAGACAGCAAACTCGTCACGTAGCCTATGGATAGAATAAGTTCATAGATAATTCAAGCTCTGTTCGGTGAGGGCGGACATTGCGAAAGACGTGGACGACGTCATCGTTCGCCTTCTTCGTGCGCTGGCAACACGTGGAAGGCGCAGTCGCGTCCACGCGCGGCTGAATACTTTTACAGGTGTCTCGGCTTCACACATTAAATTCACTTTACAGCTACTCACGGAACCGTTTGAGTCATCTCACTTTAGCTCACGTGTGTAAAGACACGCCACAGTACAAAAAAAGGAAGAGAATGTTGCTTTCTGAGCGCTCTTTAATCTTGCGTGCACGATTTCCACGAGAGATCTATTTTTGACATCTCTCAGGGGAAAATATGCCACTGCTAGAGTTACTCTGCGCTAACAGTTGCTATAAGGGTCCTGCCGAGTTACAGAGCAACCTCGTCTTCTTCCTGACTGAAAAATTGTAGCGTGCCGCATGTTGCCGTCGACGCCATTATGATTATGAAGCCGCCAAAAAGCAGCCCGCTGGGAAGGCTCTTTGATGGCTCAGTTCCTGCTCTTAAAAAAAGGTTTCTTTTGGCTTCACACTCGAGACCCTCGGGGTTTCTGAGAAATCAAAAAAGCAAGACCCAGATCAAGTTTGAAACAGCCCAGTTCCTGTGCCCACTTCATAGCACCACTCCAATCCGAATATTTCCCCCTCGTCTGAAACAACCGGTCGATACTAATACTAATCTGAGAAAATATCGAAAAAAAGAAAGCCGCTCCGTCCATGCGCAGTGCGTGCATACAGAACTGACACAGATCATGAAAGTGGGACACTCGAAAATGCTCAGTTACCTCCTCTCAGGTAGATCATGATTCCAGACACCACCAACAGAGAGAATATGAGGAAGACACTGAATAGCAAACATATGGGTGCATGTTGGCCGCCGTTTCGGGCCGTGCCGCCGGCCGCGCTGCCTCGCAGCCTGAAGCCGCCGACCCCGCCGCTGCAGAGGATGTCCACGCATCCGCTGCAGTCACAGAGCGGTCGGTGCGGCGTCGCTATCACCGGGACAGAGTTGGTGCGCCGCGGCAGCGTCGGGAACGAGGAGCGGTCGTCAGGGACCGAAGAGTCCACCGATGGCTGCCCGGTGATAGCGCCGGCGGCGGCGAGCACGCCGCCTGCACTTCGCCGCTTACTGTACTGTGACGATCGGCCTCCACCATTGTAGAGGCGAGTGCTGTCAAAGCTTGCGCCACCGCCGCTGCTGGCGTAAATCGCCCTATTGGCCGCTGCGCTGCGCTGCCCCATGCCGCCGTTGACGCCTCTTTGCCTTTCCAGAGTCCCTCCATATGCGCTTCCTGCCCTGGAGGATGCAGAAGCCCTCGAGGTGGGCAGGGTCCCGTTCTTGAGGATTGGCGTCACGTTGTTGTTGCTGTTGTTGTACACGCTGCTGCTGGCGTTGGTTGGCGAGTATCCTCCGGCACTGCTCGTGGTCACCGACGCGGCCTCGAAGCCACGCCCCCCGCCATAATCCACTTCCAGCTCTTCTCGCTGGAGCCCCCTGAGACTAAACGTGTCATCGATTGCGTAAGCTCTGTGCAACCTGGAGCTGTTGTAGCGGCTGGCGGTGCCAAATCCGGCGGCCGAGGACGTGTCGGAGGCGGCGTATGAGGGCACGTGATGCGAGGCCGCCGAGGCGGCTCGTTGCTCAAACCGCCGAGAGGGGAAGTCTCTCATGGGCATGGCGTAGGACGCGGTCCTTCGGAGTCCGTGATTAGCGTGATGCTGCTGCAGCAAGGAGACGTCCTCGCTGGAGGCCACCTGGTCGGAGAACCTGATGCTGCGCATGGTGGACATGAGACCTCGCTGCCCCCTACGAACGTGGATGTCACAAGGTGGCCTCGTCTGATTCACCTTCTGTAGCGCATTGCTTTTGGGCTATCCTATCTCTTTCTTTTTGTACACCAAGGGTTATTATAGGCACATGAACCCCTTTTCATGTTTCTCTTGCCTGTGGCCTACAACTAGCGACAGCTCCTCTCTTCCTTTCAAGGTCACATCCTCGTCCGTCAGACTCGATTTCGTCAAAATATTTTCGGCCTTTCCTCTTCCATTAGGAGTGTAGCATTTTGTTTCTTTCTTCCCATGAGTTCATGGCTCTAAGTTGTCATCCCCTCCATCCTCACAGCCATCGTCATCACTCGACCTCCATTCAGGAGAAAACCATTTTGTACAGGATGGTTAGTGCACTTTATGTTAGTGGTTATTCTGCAAGAGACAAAGAGAAGTGTTAGTTACAAGGAAGAAATGTCATGCGCACATCAAGGCCATTGTTTGGGAGGGGGGTGCGGAGGGGAAATATTTTATGTTATGGAAAAAGCGAAAATATGGCATGATATTTTCGGTTTTTCCACTTTATTTTCCGTTTTTCTTCAGTATCGTAGCCTAGAAGCCTGCACATGTACAACTGCATTTTTTCCTTGGGTTTTGGAGAAGAGCAAAAATTTTGCATTAAAATACAAATTGCTTGGCCGTGATGTGGATGGTATTTTCCTCGTTTTGACTGAGGTTCTGACCTGTCCCCAGCCTTACAAATATTGTGCTCGGGCTCCTGTCCTTGGACAACTTGCATGAGAAAGTGAGCTCCGCTTACAGTGACAAATTTGGACAGAGCTGTCGCTTGTCTCTAGTCTATAAATCCGTCTGGATGAAATGACAATTTTTCTTCGACCCCATTGTGTCACTATAAGCGGAGTCCACTGTACGTCCTCGGGCGGGTCAAACCACCTCAGTCAAAGCTCAACGAATGAAGAGCAACATAGAGAGAAGAAAGGCATGTATAATACTGTACTGTACAGGCAGAAAACGTGCCAAATCGTATCTCATGCGCCAGAGCGCTGAGGGGAGAATGATGGATTTGTAATGACTAAGTTTCATGCTAAAACATCTTTGAATACAGTCACACAACGTGTCCAATGCTGCATGCTGACCCAGAGAAAGTCATAATTTGTGTTAATAAAGTATCCTTATTCACTGGCGAGACACCACTTTTCACGGGTACAGTGTTTTGTCGTGCGGCCTCGGGACCAGAGTTGATGAAGTGTGGAGGCAAAAATGAACTTTCAAAAATGGCTGCCGGAGAGGTTTTATGGCAAAAATGGTGCAATATAAGACCTCGCACCCTTTTCATTGCAGCCTTGTCTTTAGAACAGCACCATAACACGCCAGACGCTTTTGTGCTGACCGGTCTGCCCTCTTGGGTGGGTCTGGTGGCATTTTCGTGGCTTCGCTGCACTGTTTGGGACCAAAGATACAGTCAGTACACTAACTTTTGACTTTACAGGGATTGGGTGCTCTCAAAATGTCATGATTAAGCATGGATGTCGCATAATTGAGCATGGAATTTCTACTCGACAGGTGACAAATAGGGATGGGACTGCAGCATTTCTGGCGCGATTGAGCATGACACGACCGAGTCAAACATGGACCATTGCACTGCATGAGAAGGCAGATATGGCTTATGAGTGGGATGCTGCTGGACCCTGTGCAGGCTCACGGTCCAGTGCTGGCCATTGGACCTGAGATGGGGGCTGGACACCAGTGAGGGCAGAGCCTGTTGAGGCCGCCGAGACTTCATGGACCAAGGCGTCGGATGGCCTCACCAGGAAGACTCGTGGTTAGAGGCCATCATCACTACACGCTGGACGACACGAGGCCACCTTATACCCATTGATCTAAAGCTGACGAATTTGTACCCGAGGATCCTCAGGGATAAGTCTGGCAAACGGGCCAATACCAATTCTCCCTCTTCCAATGTACAAGTCATTCATACCTGCGTCCCAATTTTTCTCCCTGCTGAACCGCTGACTCTCAGCACCCCTTGGGTGACGACCCTGAGAAGGCCTGCCGACGTGTAGGGGTTTTCCCAGCCACGCCCACCCACCCACCCCACACAGACACGCACAAGCACACCCACACTAAGACATCAGACATGTGGGAATCGTCATGGCTTCTGGTCGTGGCACACGCAAACGCACAGGCCGAACTCGTCCGGAATGCAAATGCTGAGGTCATGTGACTAAATTTTTAGGAAATGCATGTCAGAACTTTCTTAGGTCAACTGGAGCGTGTTTATTTTCACTAAAAAGGTAGAAACGCAATCTTCTCATTGAGCTCCTTACACAAGTAGTTCAAAGTACGAGCACTGTAACGTGCGTGCTGGCAGTCATGCTCCAATATTTCACATACATGTACAATTATATATATACATATATATATATATATGCATTTAATTTCACACACATGCGAACGGCCACTTCCTCTCGTTCTCAACATGTGTTTAACTATGCGTTTTCGACGCTCCAGAAAGTTGTCTCAATGCTCACAACTTCTCCAAGGCCTCAAGAAGAAAAAAAAAGCGAGAGATATCAAGAAATAAGACACAGAAAAGAAGCCCAATTTCTGGGGCGGACTTGATTTCTTCTCCTCGCTTTTTTCCGGACCATTAACGGAAGAAGGGGGAAAAGGGAAAGCAGGCGAAAGTCCTAACAGGACTCAGGGATTAATATTGTGCGGGAAAAAGCGTGCGGATTTTGCCTCCTTCCTTATCATAAAAAAGCAAAAAAAAAAGAGAGATAAAAAGGGTCCACTCAGCGAACCCTGGTGAGCATGGAAAAGGTTAATTAGTATGCGCAGAGTTTGTTAAGAACAAAGTACACTTTTCTTAGCATAAAATTAATGGAAAGGGTTTAAGGTCTCACAGGCCTGGCTTCTTTTGCCTACGGGCGGACAGAAAACCTCTCGATTCCGATAAGATCAAAGTTTTTTGCGGAGAGAGAGGGGGAAAAAAGATATCCTGACTTCGCGGACGTTCCTATTCGAGAGATGGAGTCTTTACAGTATGTACAACAGTGCTGGAAATAGAAACCTCAATTAAAAGTGGCTTTAGGTAAAGTACACACGATGTACAGGGTGTCCCAAGTCCTGCGTGGCGCTCGAGCGCGCTCTGAATCGCCGGATGACAGATTTTTCTGGCAATTTTGCATGGAGCATTGACGTGGGGGGGGGGGGGTGAGTCCGACTCAAAGACTTTGTCCGACTGCACCTGGCAAAAAATCGTCTGGCAAAAGTAGTTTTTGCAGCAACGGTCCAAGGAGCCATGGAAAATCGTACTTGCCCTGCCTAGAATATTCTATACAAAACCACCAACGAATAACTTTACTCCGAATTTTGATCTTATCAAGTACGATTTAAAAAGAGTTATACCGTGTTGCAGCCACATTGGTCCGTTTCACAGACTTCGGATGCCAAAAATAGACATTACTCCTCTCAAAAATGTCACTCGGAATAGTGACGGCTGCTTTCCTTACAGCTCATTGGCTTCTGCCAAGTGTAATGTTGTTTGTCTCGAAGCCTCGAAAAAGGCCCGTTGACTGTACATGCGTGAGGGTTGGTAAAGACTTTGCGTTACGTACGAGGTGCAGAGACCTTGAGAAAAGATTGACAGTCAAAATTTGCGCACTCGCAACTTGTTTGGTTCATTTTTAGCAGGGTTCTCTCATGTGAGGGCAGCAATATGTTATAAATAAAATGAAACACTGTGGTTGGTGCAAAAAATTGCCTCAATCCTGCAACCCCTCTACTTGAGTGCTGACCAGAGAAAACGTTGATTTTTAGCGACTGAATAAAGCACAAATGCCAAATTACACCTGCTGTAATCCCTGTGCCATAGTCTGGCAAAAAGGATTACCTGACCAACTGTTGCGACTCCGAAGAAATTTCATTTACGACACTTGTTGTGCTTTCAATGATATAAAACACTGCCCAGAAGGAACTGAAGAAATTGCAGCACATTTGAGTGTACAACACTTAACTGTCCATCCCTGCTCGTAGATGTCGATCAAACAGGTAGCAAAAAAGCCATAAAGTGGGTCTTTTTCAAAGGGTCGACTTGGGTCTCCTGCTTCGTGATACCTTAAATATGTACCTAATTCAAAAGGGGCGAGGGCTTCAATACATCCTACCAGATTCTGAGCCAAATTGCTAATCTTCAGTGATGGAAGAGTTTTAAAAAGTTGTCCTAAGCATTTGGCTAAACCGCAAAACCGAAAATTTGGGAATATGTCCGAGTGCATCATAGGTTTGTCTCCTAATGCTGAATGACAAGGATGTAGTCAAATGGTTTTCTAAAATAATGCTTTGCCATCCATAAAGTTTCATTACTTAAGTCCATCTCATGACTAGGTGTTCAGAGTTGTAGGGCGCTGGGACAAAGCTAACCACGCATTGTTTTCCATTTCGTGACTACAGTGCATCGAACGAAGTAACGAAGCAAGTCCACTTTTAAATGCCAAACTAACATCGTTATTAACTAATATCCTCTGCATTTACAAAAACTTTGACTAGAATGTCTTCAAAGGAAGTCTTACACCAAATATAGCACGCAGAAAGATATTAAAATTTTTGGTCTGGCCTACTAAGCATGTTCCAAATTCTTGCCAACCGAGACATTCGGAGCATAAATTTAACCCTCTGAAACCAGCAAGAATAAGAACGAGTGTGACATCGTCCTGATCGTCGCGCCCAACTACCTCCACACCGTGTAAGGGGGAGGACTCGAATCTGACAAATTTTGAGGCAAAGAAGTGCCATATTCGTGATCAACGTCATCAAGCTTCTCCATATCACAGACTCTCCTCCCTCCTGGGTCACATTGTTCCTGGAGGGGTTGAGCCTACTCAAACTTGACCAAGAACAACATCCTTATCAGACTCTTAGTTTAGCCAATTCTGCAGCACGTACGAGTGTCAGGGAAATTGACACGTGTCCTGTACGTAGATTCGCTAATAGGAATATTAATCACGGCCGCTGGCAAGCAAGATGCTATCTCAGCTTTCCCCTTGAACAATTAGACGCCAATGTGGCAGGTGAGCTACAGGTGAAGCTCCAAGTGACGCTTTAAACGGTGCGTAAGTGTCGGGTAAGTCTGACGTCGACGCAGGAGATGACGCATGGTCCGTGGGACGCTTGAACGCGATCCCAAAGCCGTCCTTGTCCAAGCCTGCGTCATTTGGACGATGCCACCACCTATTTGTTAGGCGAAAAAAAAGCATGGAGAACTTGTGGGTAGCAAAGTCGACATCATGCGACACCAATCAATTCATCAAGGGCGGGCAAACAGAGCCAAAAAGACGTAAAGGCTACACTTGCACGGGCATAATTGGCAGCATTTCCATGGTCTTGATCTTTATCCAAAAGGACTTTGACACAAAAATCTGCGTGTGTAAGTGTATTGTAAACATATATACCCACAAACAAACAAACGCATGGGCGCGCGCACACGTACACATACACACACACGTCGAGCATATGTTCACAAAGGCTTTGTGAGCTTGTTGCATGTTGCGTGTCAACACACGCACAAATACGCGTCTATATTAGTATATGTAGGAGCAATTATTGACTTCACAACACCGACCTCGCTCGCAAAGTCCCCTGCGCTTGAACAGCGCAAAAAATCTTAGCCTACGAGCTGTATTGTAAATTATGCCTTTACACAGTACGAACATACATGTGTATATGCATGTTTGTGTGTTGTGAGGTGCAGTAGAGCATGCTGCAAAGTGAGAAGAATAGTTAAATATTAGACTGTCACTGCTGGCCGTAACAGTCTTATTTCTTGATAACTCTGTGCCTAGATTTGCTCAGATTTATGACTACGCATCTCTTGCCTCCAGAGGAATTTTTCTACTGAGGCCAGGAGACCTTATTCCGCCCGCGCGCGCGCACGTGTGTGTGTGTGCGTGTTTATGGCCATGCGCTCTTTCTCTTTTCTTGTAGCAGCAACAAGACCTGTCGACTGCAATTTCCGCAGCAAACAGCTCCTCTTTCCAAAAAGAGGCGGCGGTGGAAAAAAGTGGAGTTCGGGGGGCCTCGGGGGGGGGGGGGTTGAGGACAAGGCGAGGCTGGCACCAAGACTTCCTCTCTCGCTCTCCTGTATCGTGAGTTAAAAAGGCTCAAGATTGATTATTACAAGATTGTGCAATGAAGCATTGGCACTTCTAGACAGGACTCCGCTCCCTTCACCCGTCTGGAGGATACACTCACTACGGAGGATTCTGGGTTCAGTAACTCCGCCTTTTACTCACACACCCAGACTTGGTAGAGGAAAGAGAAGTGAATGTCTCACTTTTCGCAAAGTTTTTTTCCCTCGGAAATTTGTGAAACATCAGCTGCAGCTACTTTTCCGCAATGTGGTCTACCTCGTTTGAACACTTGGCTCGTGAAAAATTGATCTCATTTTGGCTGGAAGAACAGGCAAGAGTTCTAAGTATGTGGGGGAATCCGACTTCGTAGCTACACGTGACTATTTAAGGGGTGAGAAAAAAACCGAAGGCAACGTCCGGGGTAAAGTCCATGAAGTATTCGTCTCGGAAGACCGGACTTCGAGCCCTCAATGACAGCTCTTCGACTTATGGAGTAAAGGGATAAGTGGACGAAAGCGAGGGTGAATCATTTATCAAGTGTCGTCAGTGCTTTGCTCCTGGAATAGCGAGACGTATGCGTGTAAAGGTTATTGAGGCCTATATGTGTCGTCCGTTGCAGCCTGTACGAGTACACGAGTGCCTACAGGGTGCGTCTGAATTGGTTTGGATTTCAACGTGACATAAACGCAAGGGGTTTTTTTTCGAGGGGGGGGCAATGAATTGGATTCGGCAAAGGAACGCAGCGGAGACCGTTTGGGCCACAAATTTGCTAGCTTTCCGTAAGCATCAGAAGTTTGCATCGAGGTTGCAGCGCGTCTGCACTTCAGCCTCCTTCACTAAGGTCGCAATGAAGTGGAGGAGGTTGCAACACCAGAAGGTGTTTCAGTTGCTCTGCAGAAGCCTTGGTACTCAACACCCACCAGGCTTGGGGTGATACCTCAACATGAAACAGTTTCTGACATCAGTCTAAAGCAGTGGTTTTCAAGCAACGGCGAAACAAAAAGTTATGATTGAAGTATGGAATCTCTGCTTCTGCCTCACGTTGTTGGGTGTCAGTCTGAGTGCTAGTATTTGGTGTAGGTCGAGTGAGGTCCAGCCTCAGCTAGTGTTTTTAAGATGCTTTGAACTTGGACAGAAATTTTGTGTTCTGAAATGAGACTTCACGCTTTAGGTTAAGCCAATGCTGACACACCCTGTGTTATGCATTTCATTCCCGAGAACTAGTACATTGTATGGATAATTTGGCGTTACACCAACCGTGCACCGAGGCTTAGAAATAAGAATTCCTTTTTAAAGGTTACATGTGGAACAGACACTTAAGTGACATTTTCCCCATAGTCCCCATCATCGCCCTCTCCTGGCCCATAAATGTCCTCAATGTAGCTGTCGCTCTCCTGCACCAACCGCTGCAACCTCGACCAGCTTGACTTGCACGTCCTGATAACCAATTTCTCATCCAGGATGTCCTCCCCCCCCCCTCTATCTTGGATCCTTTGGACGAGATCCTGTCGGCTCATTCTCATCTTCCTGGCCACTTCCCTCAAGGATCTCCATAGCTATCTCTTCCCGATAATATCCACATTGTGCTGAGTGACTTTTGTCACCCTCCTGACCCTTTGCCTCGTTGATGTTCCCCTTTTCATCCCTGTTCTGGACCGTCCACACGGACATCCCGCTCACCCCCAAGGTCCCTTGGCTGGAACCGGCCTTCAACGAGCTTCGATTGTTCACTTCATCTGTCAAGCCAGGGGCGACGGTGACAGCGTCGTGAGGAGGTCGGACTTTGCGACTGTTTGATCATGATGAGCTCGACGGTGTTGTGGTCCGACAGGACATCATGCACTGAACAAAGTGTTACCACTCAACCATCATTGTGTAGCGCTTTCCCCAAAAGTGATGTAACACCACGTTATCAGCACAATGAATGAGTAGAATGAGGGATTCTTCTTTTTTCACGCGTGCGTGCAGTCCGATTCCAAGCCCGCCGCCGCCTCCTTCCCGAGATCAAAGTCTTAATTTTTCTATGTAACTCCACAAAGTGCCAGGTACGTGGGAGAGAGAAAGGCAGGGAAGGCTGGGAACTTCACGGCAGAAATTTTTTATCCTCCTTTTGTGCAGTACCGGGTGCGTCCGATGAAAAAGCTCCCTGCTAATATTGACCAGGTCCTAACGTTCACTTGGACAGAGATAGAAATTGGTACACATTGCAAATGTTTTCTCCGCCCGTGACAGCCTCAACAATGGCACCTGTTTGGCAGCCCAACTAAGCTGAGGTGCCGTAAATAAAAAAAGAAGCTGTGCACCAAAGCGTCTTTGACTGCGTCCACAAAAAAGGACCCTGCTGTGACGGGTTTGTTTGTTGAGACAAGTGTACAGAATTGGGCGTCCTCGGTGGGTAAGGATCTGGGTGCAAATGTACAAAGGCTCATCGGGATCACGGCCCGCTGTTCGGGGCCCGAGTGCGGTCGGGTCATCAACACCCTGTAGTTGCTATCTGTGGGGAACACTTCATTTCCCCGTTAAATTATGCCTCTCCCTCTCTGGCACCTAACCCGGTTAGAGTCTCTCTCTCTCGTTCTAGCACACGCATATTTAGGTATGTACACGCATGCATACTTTGTCTGTGCTATGTGCGAATTCGTCTATAGAAGACGTCGAGACTGCTTGCAGTAAGTCAGGCCAGACAAAAGAAACCTTAGCTGGCTGCGCTTCAGGATTCATGTCATCGAGCTCCGGCGTAAGGAGTAGATCCTTCAACGACGAGACATTTGGTGGCGAATAAAGCTCTATCGTTCTAGATATTATGAGAAGTGTAATCTACTGTGTAAAGCACAGCACAGTGTTGATATGCTGTGACTCGTGTAATGCTTCCTCTTGTTTTCGTTGGAGTGATCGTCGTACCTCGAAACGAAGTACGCACTTTGATAGACGGGGCGCTGACGCGTTCCATCTCGAGGGGCATCGAATTGGCCTCCAACGAAGAGCACTTCACACTACTAAAGATACTTGCAGACTGACTACCTTTGGGCAGGCCTGATAGGCCTCGTGGATTCGTGGTCTCTAGTAGAGTAGGCATACTTCGAGTCCATTCTTTGCTTAATTGCAACAGGAGAGACAGCAGTTGACGATACCGAGTCCTCCTACCGACTATTTGGCCTCGAAGTTAGCACTCGTCCCAACATACTTGAGGCCATTGTGATGACCTCCAGGTCACATTTTGTTCCGGGCTCACGGAACTTCTCCTGGCATGAATGATGAAGTCGTCAAAGTTGGACTCTCCACCACTTTACCTGTCTTTGCCAGCGGCACCTTGCTGCCGTTTCCCGATGCCGCCCCGAGAAAGATCTTAGGACCTTAGGACCTGGCCAGGGCCCGCACAATTATCCCAGCCTGAGTTGTGTTACTGAAGCTGAACCCTTGGCAAACAAACTGCAGCGTTAACAGCGCGCGTCTGCACGCATGCCGGTGCCATTCACTGAGCAAAGGGGGTCCATTAGTCCAGTCAACATCACGTATTGTAATGCGCACGCGCGCTCACTCTCAAACGGCGAGAGAATTTTCTATACCTTTGCATTCTCTTAAGCGCCCGCATGCGTATAAGCAATCATGAAGGCGCCCAAGTGTGAAAGGATTAGGCGATGGAGTCTGGAAAATTTTTGCTCGCTTAAATAGTCAGCACTCCTTTCTTATCGTGCTAACAAACATAACTTAGTAACCTTTGGAAAGCTCCGGCCTTGGCACTACTTCCTTGCAGAGCAATCTTTTTTTGCCCATTCCCTGGCAAATGGTACTAGGACTGGCCATTGTAGAGAATGAGAGAGAAATTGCTTCGTCTATAATTTCCTATCGGCCTTGCAATGTACAAACAAATGTTACTGCTGCAATGCACATCTATGTGTGTGCGCGCGCGTGCGTGCCCGTAAGTGCCCCACTCAGTCAAAGTCGAATGTGGATGCTACAAGGAGGAAGAAATGGATAAAATCCACAGTGAGGTAATGCCTGGCCCGGATCATCGGTGATCCCATCAAGATTGTGTACTTGCCGCAGTGGACTTGATTACTGGCCTTCACGGCCAAATACATGTCGGTGGCCTTCTCAAATCCGTCACGCAAATTTAACAACAGGCATAATGCTATACGAGGAGACTGAACCTCAATCAAACTTTTCGTGAGTGTCCCTAGAATGCTGTCCAAACAATAGCAAGCTAAGTCTGCAGCAGATCTGCTGTAGTTGAACAGGAGCAAGAGGAGAAGGGGTCATTATCGGACCATTATCTCTTTAAAGAGTGCCAGCCTGGCCTAGTCAAGTAAGTTTTTGCCTTCCCTGCACTGCCGTAGACCTCAAGAGCTTGGTAGGTACGATCTTCTGCAGCACTGAAGCTTTGAGGACCTCCTTGAAGGGTCATTATCGTGCGTTTGGCGGCCTCACGCGTTAGGTCAATCATGATTGCAAGGCCAACAGGACGTACTTCCAGAAAATCGTCTAATGTATAGATGAGTACGCTGTCGTAACGAACCGAACATTAATAAGTACTTGCGCGCGCGCGCAAACACCGTGTGCATGCAATGTGTAGGACGGACCAGCTACCAATGTCACTCTTGGGCCTCACTTTGGGCACAATACGGCTGTGCTTTTCTGTACTGAGGCCAGGAGGTCAGTTATTCACACGTGTCTGGATCCCATTGCTTCGCTGATCTTGGCACAAGATGGGAATAATCACTTTCAGTGCAAGGTGACGACGCACAGTAAGTCCTCCATGGCAACCAAGCAATGTGCCAGCGTGCGCGCCAGCGCCGAGAAGACTTATCTACAGTACATTATTTATAACAAAGTGCAGACTTTGAGCGTCCGATCTTGAGGAAAAAAAAAGATAAGGTGTTGTTCCTGATTGCACGTTTCGTGACTTAAATATCGACATCACATCAGCCGAAGGTGTTTCTTCAAGAAGAGTTCCTTAAAATAGATGCCTTTCCAATGTCTGGCACTAACCTACTTTAGGACCGAGAACGTTAGCTGTGTCTTGAGCTGTCATAATCCTGGAAGGAATAAAATGTGGCCACGAAAGGTTCTCTCGCAGGGGCGATAAATTGTTCGTTATGGCTGACCAAACGATTACACAACTGCTGGCGCCTTTTGACTGGGGATACTTTCCCAAGGGAGTCGCTTGTCTGTGTAGTACTGCAAAGTGCTTTTCATTTGTCTTTCTAACTAACTGGTTCTGTGTGTGTGCGTGTGTGTTTGGATGGGTGGGTGTGCGCGTGTGTGTTATTTTTGGCATTCTACCAAAAACTTTCTCTCCGGCGTTCGCGTGCCTACCTGCGCAAGAACGTGTATGACTTTTATTGCCAAACTTTTTATACCTCGGTTATGTAGACACTCACAAATTCATGAGTTCAGAGACAGGGACAAGCAACTCTCTGAAGAACAGCTGACATTTGGGGTATTTGTACCGGGAAGAGGGAGGGGAGGGAGTGCACATAAATTCTGGCTTGTGGAAGCTGCAAAATTCCTCAGTAGCACAAACGTTTAAGGACCTTCGTTTCTCCTCTCAATTTGCCCTCTTTTAATGCCAAAGAGACCCTCAAGAAAGGGGAGCAAAGTGGCTTTGAAGGGAGGAACTCTCAGCTAATACAGTCTTATAGCACCAGAACTTTCATGCACGAACACTTGGCTGCTTGTAGGGAGCAGCAGACTTTCAATGTAGTAGGGCCGTAGCATGTCTCTCACTTCATACCGTGGGTGTTAATGGAGGGCGATTACTGTAGATGAGCAGACGGTCTCAGCAGCCCCCCCAAGAAATTTGTCATTTGAACCAAGCAATGAGGGAGGGGAAAATGCTGAAAATGCACTTTTTTTAAAAAAAAAGGGAGGGCGATTAAGCCTTTTCACTTATTTCTGCTTCATTCGGACTTCATTTATTTTTGGCACGTTTCGTGGGCAAGCGCCTCCCAAATTAAGTTAGACGGCACGAATGTTGTGCAAAAGCAATGCGAATGATACCAGAATGGCTCTGGCATGTATATGAACAGCAGAACATGACTTCTTCTGGGACACCAAAAAGTAGAATTCGTCCATATTGTGACATATGTGTTCGTCCATGTTGTGACATATGTGGCTGCTGCGACACAACGAAGAAGCAGTGCGCAGATTCATAGTTATGACCCAAGATGATGCGAAGTACATTTGAGTGGATCTTGTCTGATCACGGACCAGAAGAATCTCTTGAAAATGGGCAGTGCTGGAATGGGTGACCACTTTGAGCATGGTAAAAAGTGCAGGTAATGATGATGAATATTGCCTTCCAATAGATTTGACAGATACTCGCCCGCGGACATGCCAGAAATCACAGCAGCAGAAGGCACTTTCAGCACCGTCTTCTCTCCCACATGGTTCGTGACCGGACAAAATCTCAACGGAAATGCAAATTGTATGCTGATTTTTTGTATGTCTGCGTGTCACGAAAGGACCGAAGCTCTGGTCCCTCAACAGTGACCTCGAAAGCTCGATCGACCTGTGCACCTCCTGCAGTGAGCGTGGAAAGTTTGGACTCATTAAAGGAAGTAAGTTACGCAGTTCGACTATTAAGATAGATTGTGAGTGATGTCGTGAATGTCAGTCTGCAGGTCAGAGCTTCCTCCAGAACTTGGCGTCACTTGACACGAGCTGAGGACGGCGTCAGACCGAGTTGGAGTGGACAAAAGTAGATGATTCAACGGTGGGGAAACAGTGGTGTCCCCCAACGGAGCCTGCACGCGGACGGGGTGAAGAAGTTCGTCTTCAAGTGCCCAGAGCAGTTCCATTGTTTGATCAGAGTTAGAACTTTCTGCGCTCTTCTGTTGGTTAACTAGTAAGAAAGTTGCTGAGTGATGTCATGCATGCTATTAATGTACTTATTCGGTAGATATGACTTCTTAATGATCCATGCAAAAATTAACTGTACTTTCATACGAAACCGCCTGCATGTTCGAGCTCATTGCCGCTGAAGGTGTTCCAAGCTGAATAATCGATCACACCGGTACTTCTTGACCACCTCCTGAACGGTGAAGAGCGCAGGAGTCAATCAAGAGCCTTCAAAGTTTTATCGATCGTATGCGTCTCGAGCAGACTAAGCTGCGCATAGCATAATTATTTTTTCGTAACAAACTAATTAAATCGATTTAGTGATTAGCAAAACTTATAAGCTACGTCGCCGATCGTCAACGTGCTAAGTGCTAAATTACATTTTATGTAAGTATACGTTGTACATGTATATATACATACATGTATGTCTTTGAGAAAGGCTTTTTAAAAAAGCGTGCAAGCCACACACTTTTGGCACTTTTTTCTCCCTTTTTTGCAACGAGTAGGAAAGGGGTTCATTTTGCTTGCGAAATAATGTGCTGTTAGAATCGATTAGCGACCCTTCGAAGAGGTTCCTTCCCCACATTGTCATACGTACGGTACACGAGCAGTACGCACCTTTGGTCCCCGGGCGGCAATTGCATCATTACAGTAGGTAAATTTATTAATGTGTCCGTAATGAAGGACCTAATACAAGAGTGTTTTTGTCGCCCCCCCCCCCCGTCTATTGAGTGACAGGCAGAACGACCGCGGGGCAAACTTTTACTGGCAAGATTGGAAAGTGTGATTGTGTGCGTGCGTGAACCTTTCGAGGCCTTTCTCCAAGACGCCAGTGTTGACACTTCTGCCGCTGCCGTGCATACGTCCTCGATTAGCGGGCACCAGCGGACGTATACACGCATATATACATGCCACTGTCAGGTATGCACCGGAGATCTCCCACCTACTCCAAAACAGTGGACGCCGCTTATGCAGTCGCCTTTAGGCCCTCGGGCCCGATGTGACTTAAAAAAAGGCGTCATTTGGTTTGATATTCTCAACTTTTGACGAAATGAGCGGTGCACCGCGAAACAGGTATGAGGATCAGACGCTTCTAAGGATCATTTTGTCAAAGTGATCCTATAGAAATTGACAGTATTTGTACTGACAGCTTTGACTGATCAGACGCTTAGTTATAAGGGTCAGTTTTCCTAGACACAAAGTAATCCTCGGTCGGATCATATCTGGCGGAGTGAATGACGTATGGAGACGCGTAAGTGGCGTCTGCTGTACTGGAATGTTGTGTGGTCGTATACATGACAGTATCACCGGAAAAGCCATGGCCGCGGATACGTAAACTTAAATCTCCAGGTACTCGCGTACCTGGGCGGGCGAGTACTCGCCAACGAGACTACGCCTCTGTTGACTTCTCTTGGCAAGGCAAGCGTGACCCAAGCACAGTACAGGTATCGAGTGCCATGTACCGGGGGGTGGGGGGTGGGAACACTTCCGGCACATCTCAGGATCAGCAGAAATTCTTCTTTCTATGTATGAGGAGATGAACGAAGTGCTTGAAATGAGAGCAATTTCACGGCGGGTGCGCGCGTGCGTGCACACGCAAGCAAACAAACACACGTGGAAGAGAACAAAGGCAGGGTTTGAAAGCCTTTTTCATCAGTCGTTGCTACATGAAAGACTTTAGACAGGCAATCTCTTACGTGTCGAAAGTACCAGTGGAGCGGCGAAAAATCTTTGGCGAAGTGAAACAGGGTCGCTTGATCTCCATCCAGAAGTCTGCAGTGACGACCTTGGAGGGACCACGCGTTGGTGGGCAGATTAAGGACATGTTGGAGAATAAAGGACTTTGCGCACCTGCAAGGCGAGGCCAGTGTCTCTGCTTTTTCCGACCCAAAAGAATGGAAATGACAGCCAGCAATATGTATATTTCATGATGCACTCTGGGTTATTGCTCATTCGCATGTCTATAAGTTAATCGCACAACTATTTGGGGCAGATCGAGATCTTCCCTTCTGCGATTTGTCCGTCTAAGTCTGAGAGGAGGACCTCCTGAGCGCCCACAACTGCGGCCAGAGGAAGCTGTTGTCCGGTCCCCACCCAAAAAGTGGTGCGTGGATATATTTGATCATCTGGGCAACAGCCACAGAAAGACACCCTTGTTCTACGTGCTACGCTTAGGTACACGCTCATGCAGGCTCTCCCGCATTGCTCTTCTTCCTCCTTCTCCCTCAATGGTGTCCCCAAGGAGAAATATTTTCGTGTGAAGGAGTGTTACCATACCACTGGTGGCATGACCAAAACCAAGGGTGAAATAGAGTAGTGGGGAAATAGAATGTGTTAGTGTATGTAGCGTTTGGTGTGCAGGCGAGAGACTCAAAAGGCTAAATGCACTTCTGCATGACTTTTTTTCGATTAAAATTGCACGCAGTGTAGTCAGCGTACGCAGGGGGCAAAATTGGGTGGGGGGGGGGGATTGCACACGAGCGTTTCACATTTTGTACCCATCCATTAATGTACTTCAGACTGTAGTTCATTAGGGTGTCTGTTCGGTTAAGTCTCTTTGATTAAGTGAATGACGAAATGACTGGACTGCATCCCTGCGCAATAAGTGGGTCGGTTGCAAGAATACCGAAGACGTCAATCTCGAATCGTCACTACGTCGAAGGTTGACTAGCAGTTGGAAGCAACGTGTCCTGCCACCACCTGGTGTTCGAGGACTGCATCGCCAAGAGTATGGGAACTTGACGTTCCGCCATTTGTCACTGATTAAGTCCATTAACCTCCACAACGTACACTAGTGTTGTGTAGTACTTTTCTGACGTTGAGGCCTTAATCTTCCTGCGGCAGCACAACTTGACTAGGCTGATTCGATTAATAAACGAATGAGTAGCACTCCGGAGCAAGACAAGATCATGCGGGAGCGCCAGATATTCTTTCATCTTGCGGAGGGCCGAAAATTCGCAGTCATTATACGCAATTAGCCCTGGTCTCACAAGGTTGCTGCTGGTTCTTCTTATACGTTCAAAAAGTTTGTGCTCTCAGAAGCGATTAGGCTTGGCACTCTTCTCAATGAGCTGCCACACAGGCAAATGAAGAAACATTGTAGCTTGGTAGTGCTAGATGCTGTTGTTTCTTAAGAAACACACATCGATTAGGACGGAAAAAGTTTGATTTGATAATTGAGCACAAGTTTCCTCGGAATAAAGTTTACCCAGGTTCTTTGTAGACTACTTAAAAAAAAACTTTTTTTGTCAGCGGAGTGCCCAACTTTGGCGGAGCTCACAAACTCCAGCTCTTGCCATATTTCCATTCTACTCTAAAACGCCTCCTCGTACGACGACAGCGAAGAATAACGCAATTGTTAAGCTAAGCTTGCCCATTATCGACACTCAGCTGCACCCGTTGGAACGAACGATTTCTCGGCATAATTTCTCCCCCCCCTCTCATTCTTCCTTGCCTCTAACCCTTTTTCCCAAATCGCCCGACGCAATTTCTCTCTCTTCTCTCTGAAAAACGACGCAGTGCGCGCGCGCGTGCGCGCGCGCGTGGGTCATGGGCTCATGGAAAAATATCGTCCGTGTTTGGCAATCGTTAGCGAAGATGTTGCTTCCTCTTCCCTGCTTTTCTTTCCACGTCCATGTGTAGTGCTACTGCCAGGACGTGGATTACACTGTGTACACGCAGGCCGGCGCGCTCTGCTTGGCGCCCCCGAAGGACGCCTCAGCCGACGTCAAAGACTTCACACACAAGCAATCTTTGTTCTTACCTAGCTTTTTTTTCCCCCATCCTCTGTTGTACATGCACGCATAGCTTTTCCACCAATTCACTGCACCTTTTCCCCCCCTTCCCCCATCGCTCCCCGGCTGGTCTTCAATCACACGTCGGCGAAGCAGCTTGGCCATGTGCAAAAGAGGCGCTTCTCTCCGGGTTTTTTTTTTCTGTTTAGCGCAATTTCTCCACTCTCTGTATCAATAAGAAAGCGTAGCAGGGGTTCTTTAGGGAGGTGCCACGAGTAGCACGCGAGCTGCTGTTGTTGTTGCCGCTGTTGTTGTCGTCGCTGCCGCCGCTGCTGCTGGGCCAGGTGAAGTGAAGTCGGGAGGGACTTCTGACTTTCACCGTCCGAAATCTCACCGGCGACTAACTACGGAGCCGGAGAGAGAGAGAAGTCTCTCTCTTCCCTCTTTTTCTTGCCCGGCGCAAAGATCGAATATCGTGGGTAAAAGAAAAGCAACCGAGGAACTCCTTATAGGTAATGCTGTGCGTAGCCAACTTACTGGGAATAGTTCGTTATTTGTATCGACGACTGCAGTTTTGCTCTCCGCCACTCGTGATTTCTTCTTCTCGGAAGTTACCAGGAAATCTTTTCATCGTGCAGTCCTTGGATAAATCTCCCCCCAGCCGGGATTGCATGAGTCAGCAGCTTTTTTTTTTCTGTGTGTGTTCTAGCAAACCTTAAATGAAGCCGTTGTTGAATTATGAACACGCGTGATTTCCATATTATTCTTCATTTCTCCTCCTTCTGACACCCCTTTTTTGTCGAGACCTCGCACCATTGGAAAGGCCTTTCAATGGGAGAGCCTCAAAGCGAAGTCATGAAAACATGATGAATAACAGCAAGAGCAGGAAGGGGAAAAAAGAAAAGGGGCCTTTTGCACAGCAGAAGCGGCAATGCAATGATTAAGAAAAAACCTAAGAGGTTCATTCGTCTTCAGACTAAGTTTTATGCACTTCTGTACGTTGTACGACACCTGGACTACTCGTGTGTGCGGCGTTCGCATGGCTACTGAGTGCAGTGCGTGGAGTAGGACGTGCAACACACCTTGGGGTCTCTGGAGGAGGACAGCAATAACTTACTTTTTTTCTTTCAACGATAGACAATAGCCTCGTTTGAACAAACAAGCGCTAAACGCTTAAAAACAGAGTTCTTCTTCTCCACCTTCTACCTCATGGACGGGGCTGAGCTGGTTGGAAACCGAACTCCTTTGAGGAGATTCGCATGAGACAGACGATATCTCTTCCTCTATCTCTAACTTATATCATAAAGAGGTAAGTGCGCGTTGATACTAATGCGTCAGCTTTTGCGATTGAAAGAGAAATTATGCAGCAGTATTTCTACGCACAAAGCCACTTTCAGGGCTGAAGGTTTGTCATTGTAATGGCGCAGGTAATCTCATGCTGAGCACGCAAGTACATGGAGTAGCTCGGAATTTCGCCTGGTTGACAACTTTCTACATATTTAAGTATTCCACATGCAACATATGACAGGTCGTATACATAGTCAACCCTACGCACACGTGACACCATCGACACTTGCGCTTAAACACTCTGTACATACGTAGTGCCACGCCTTTTTTTGTCTCTCACTGCAGCTCTGGGTGGTCCATGAATTTAGTGTTCCTGCGAATAAATAACGAACAATTGTCGGTCGGAGCAGGACAGCAGTCACTAACTTGCCGGACCTTGACTGTGTGTCTTCAATACGGGGTGGCACAAAAAAAGATCGTATTCATAGTAGCCCTTATCAGTCGTATCCTGTTGTGTGACATCTCCAAACCTACTGGGCTTTACTTGTGTGGCACGACACGCGTACATGAGCTGAATTATGGGCAGAAAAAAATGGGCAGGTTCCCCCCCCCCCCCCACGACACCGACTTTCCAACTTAAGGCTCGTCAAGACTGGGCGAAAAACGTCACCGTTTCTTTTGCCCCACCTCGGTATCAAGAAGGAAAACGTGACCCAATTTTAAATACCCCAAAAGATGTTCTGGCAGTCGCCAGCTGAGGCCTCCGCTCTCATCCCGGCGATCTCCAAAAAGAGACGGAAAAAGTGACGGAAAACCAATTTGCGAACAAGTCTGCGGCCAAAAAGAGGCAGAGGAGGCGTTAAAGTTTTACGGTTTGGGCGAGCAGTGTTTTGTCAGGAGGAAATAACACCAAAGAGGGTCAGAATAATTTGGGAGGGTTTACCAGGTCGTCATCGTCATCATCATTATTTTAACTGGTGCAACAAAAGTTCCAGCGTCTTTTTTTTTCACTCTCTCTTTTTTTTTTGACTTGGCCCAAGCAACCTTTTCCCTCAAAAGGTTTGTCTCCAAGTTCTCCTCAAAGACGACAGCAACGACGACCAAGCCGACGACGGCAGACAACTTTTTCAGTGAAGAAAAAAAAAAAGCCTCTCAAAAAACGCCGAGAACCTCGAAAAACTTAAGGAGGTTTTTAGAGTGGTGAACTCGCGCTCCGGCTACCTGGAATGAATTGACTATCAAGCAGATAAGGCCGGGGTCGCCGGGGAATGGATTTATGGGCCTCCACGCCTTTGGCTCCGGGCGCGGAGGAAGAAAAAATGGTGTCACAGTCTCATTTGTAGAGAGAGAAGAGCGAGCGCGTGGTTTTACCCACACACGGAGACTTTTTGCGTGCATTAGAAGTGTCTGGGCTTAATCTGAGGCTCATGGCTTATTTCTTTCGACTGCCATTTTATCTCCCACCACCAGAGAGCTCTTTTGTCTAACTCGCCCTTATGGGATGGATCTGCGTCATTACGCCGCTCTCTCTCTCTCTACTCCAGGGATGGGATCAGGTGGGATCCGACAACACCAACCTCGGACGACCTCGGCAGGCATTTGTCAGTGGAAGCGCAGTCGGGGTAAGTAAAAAAAACTACCCTCCTAATTCCTCCCCATGCATGCACATAGATAGGAGAAACAACGTGGCAAGTGAAGTGATTTTGATCTTGCACAGTGACTGAGTGAATGAGTGACTTTTTCCATTAAGCGGACAATGGCCGACGGGTGGGCTAACAGCCTGGGCGACGCCTGCCTCGCCCTCTCCTCCGCGGACGCAGCACTTGTGACTGGTGTGGTTCCCAAGTACAATTTCGTGACACCCACAAGATGGGGCAAAAATGCCGGCACACCTGACAGCAGGAGCGTCTCGTCGCCGTCCTCATGAACAACAGCGTCCATGAATGACAGCGATCGAGCAGCCTCGAGGGGGGGGGAGGGCATTCATCATGCAACTTTGGTAGCAGCGAGGAAGGAATCGCTCAGCTTGGCGCTCATCATTCAACCCCCCAAATGTTTGTGGGGGAAAATCGAATTCTTCGTCATGGCGAAAGACAAGGGCAAAAGCCTCATTGGCTTCCCTGGCGAAGCGATCAACTTTTGCCTGGCGAAGAGAAAAGTTTTTCCTTCACTCAACAAGAATTAATTAGAATTGGAATCACAGGGGCCAGAGATCGTTCTTTGCCTGCCAGACCTTGTTGGTGGGCGCCGTCATAAAGCGATAACGCCTTTGGGTAACATTTCGATGCAAATGTGATGGACGCCGCATTCGTACTGAGCAACGACCAAGTGCCATAAAATTGGCCCACAATGAAGTCTTGTTGTGCAGGCCCGACTTCGGCCCGGGTTCTTCCAGGCCCGTAGCCCCACTCAGCCCGGACTGACTGTTGGACCATTTTCCGTCCGACCCCAGGCACTTTTTGCCCCAACCCGCCCGGACGGCTGCAGCCCGAGCCCGAGACGCGGCCTGACCAGCCGCACATGGCCGGGACGAAGCCCGACACAGAGGATGTCTCGGTCTTGTTAAGCGCGCTTCGAACAAAAGCACTTTATCAAGCTGTGTGAATGCCGGCGCCGCTCAGAATTTTTTTGCCTCCCATCTCATTTATCCCTTATGCTCGCTGAACGACTTGATTCAATTTTCACCCCCGCAGGAGTCTCCGCGCAGGCAAACACGCGGGGAGAGAGAGACCGGGCAGAAGTGGGCGTTGTTTTAATGCCTTCAGGGAGGAAAAAAGGCCAACGATGCTAACAAGATGGCGATAAAAGGCAAAGATGCCTGCTGGCCTGCCTGCTGGCCTGCCATATTCATCATTGTAGACCTAGCAGGGTGTGAACTTCGGCGAGAATACAGAGTATGATGTTATTACCCCACCCTATCCACAGTCAGGGCATTGCATGAGACTTCTTCATTCATTTGCAGCTGCAGATACATACACAACCAAAACGAATAGCACTTTCTCGTGCTTTTCAATACGAAACCATCTCGGGGACACCCCGAGGCAGGATTATCCCGTTGAAATGGCAAGGAATATCTATGCTTTGACCTTCGATACTCGAACGGTCTTGCTCGATACAAGATACTCGAAAAAGAATCGAGTGCAGTATCGACTTGTGCCCCCCCCCCCTCAGTGCAGCGCCCACGGCATTTGGGGAGAGTAAAAACCGCACAGTCTTGCTGTTCAATTTGGGATTGTCTCATGCTCGAACGAAAAGATTTGCCGGCCAATTCCTACGAGACAAATGGCTGGTACTTGTTTGGCGAATGGCCCAAAATTGTTGTGGGGGTCTCAGGGCCTCTTCCAGTCAACCCTTTTGGGATCTTTCTTCAACTGCAGACGTTTTCCAGCCCATGAGGAGAAACTGCAATAACTTTTGCATCATGTGGGAAGGCCTTGAGTTCCAGGATTCAGGACTCTCAGGTGAGAATTTGGGGAATTCCTGGCATTTCGGGGTTCTCTGTCAAAGCAACCATTTCGTGCACAATCACTTCAGCTGCTATGATCCTTGTTGTAGGTAATTTTCAACGGGTAAAATTGGCAACATACACGGCGTGGCAGCTTCTATTGCAGAATTGGCACCTTAGATAGGTTGTTGAGAGTACAAGACACAATATTGAGTGCAGAAGTTCAATGTTGAGACTTCCCATTTTGATACTACAGTGCCCAAAAGTTAGCAGGGTGGAGAGGGAGGCATGCCAAATTGGCTCGAAACTTAGCTTTTTTGAGGGGGTTAGGGTAATGAAATTGGCTGAAATTTTTCTAAGGGGCTCCCTAGGCCTACAATTCCAGGGGGTGCCCCAACTGCCAGACCCCTCCTGGATATGTAAACACACCGAAAACCCCTGTTTGCAGGGACAGGCTGCAGAAGTTCCATGAAGCACAGAAGCAGAACAAAATGATGCCGACACTCCTCATATCTTCAAGCTGTCTTTTGATCTGTCTGTAGCGGTTTGTAATAGTAGCACGGAACCTTTTGCAACCTCTCACTTCAAACTCGGGTGCCCGGCACACTGGTGTCCTGAGGGGGGGGGTCCAAAGTGGTCCCCCCTAGCAGAAGAGAGGGGGGGGGGCAGGAGCACCCCAGAAAAATTTCAGCCCATTTCATCAAGTTCTACACTCTTAAAAAGCCAACATTGCAGTCTCCCTCTCCACCTTGCTGACTTTGAACACTGTTTTATTAAAATGGGCAGTCAAACCTTTAAACTTTTGTTCGCAACATTGTGTCAAAGTATCTGAATTAAACATTTCACATATAAGTTTCACCTCAACGCGAACCTCAAGGGGAAATTCTCCCCTTGGAAACTAGTTACCCCAAGGACTGAACAGTGTACAGAGTAAAAGGTCAGGCAGTTCCAAATATCAAGAAGCTTGATATGCTCCTGTGCGATGATCACACTAGAAAAGTGTTGTCTTGGACTAATTTTCCGGTAATTGGGCAACAAGGACTTTAGCCCTATCAGCCGCAAAAGACAGACACCAGCCACAAATCCATATGTATACAGTATGTACGTCTGTGCATCTGTCACAAGGTTGACACTCCAACCGCTGCATCAACCGCCAAACTTGGTGAGCAGACACTACTTTTCACACAATTTTTACCCACTGCATTTAATGTCAAGGCCGAAACTGAGGCCCAAAGTGGCATTTTCTTCAAAAGTCATCCATAGCAACTTCTAAAACGAAATGTAAGTGGGGAAATTCTGCTGCGCAGTATTTATCAGCAGCTATTGCTAGCCACATGAGTCAGGCCAGCCAGGGGATGAGTTGCTACGCTCTGACCTGGGAAATATCTGATACTTGCAACTTTACCACAAAAGTCACCAGAAATATTTTCAACAGCTTATGCAACTTGGCAACAGTGGAGGGATAGAGGAGAGGGAGAAGGGAACTAGCCAGTTTCAAAAGTCAGAAGGGAAGCAAACCTTGATCAGGGTGCAGATCACGTGGACGGCGTGGAGCACGTGGACAGACCGGAGGACGGGGATCACGAGAAGCGCATCGACCACGGACCGAGCGAAACGTCAGACAGCCAGAGAGACGCTTTATAGATTTTCCCGAACGAAGCCTGGGCTTCGGCTAGTCTTAAATAAATGAGACTTAGTTCTCTAGAACGACTGCTTTGGTAGAGAACCTCGAGATCCCAGGAATTCCCTGAATACTCCATTCACGGATATGTCAAATCAGTCGGTACCATAGCACAAGAATGTCAAGTCTTATTTGACGCAGTGTAAAGTAAATATCTAATCTTTTATTTTGGGGACAAAAAATGCTTCCACTTGTTATGTAGTCACCTTCGACTGCAGCTCGTTGGTGCCATACTCATCTCCTGACAGGGTGTTGTAGAAACCCCTCATGACGGTTAAGAGCGTTAAAGATCCTTAATGCTCGCTCATCGTCATACTAGCCTCCAGCCATAATGCTTTTTAATTTGTGGAAATTGGAAAGTTGTGTGGACAACAATCTTTCTCTGCGTTGTGGAAAAAAATCGTGCTAAAAAATCTTGTCGCGCCAAAAGTAACCATATTTACGTAGTGATGGAATAATTTATATTGTCGCTGAGATTCTTTAGAAAGGACTGGGAAAAAATCAGTTAAGAATTGATCAGACGCAAGTCAAATCAATGGCTGCTGTTCAAAGCTTCCTCGTCAAACTTTCTGTGGGAATTAACTTTTTTGTGCTGAATACTTCAGCAGCCGCACTAACATCGCGACGTTCCTACTCTTCGCAATACGCATGCTAAAGCATTTAGCAACATTCAGATTAACTGTAAGTGGCTAAAATAGATTTCCCAGAATTATCAGTCTGGCCCGGAGATTCTAGAATGAAGAAATTCGGGAATTTTCGTATTTTCATTGTCGTAGATTCTTGTCATTGGACACTAATTGACTGTTTATTGCACTTTTTGTGCAACCCGTGGACGACGGCACGGGTTTTGGCACTCTTCATGAGCCAGGAATGTCCCATATATGCAAAAAAGCACCAGGCAGTGATGTCTTTAGTTATTTCACTCCCCAAAATAAAGCCAAAGTGATAGAGACGGAAGATTTCATTTTTTTTCCGGAAAGAGCACTTTTCTATTCCGCTGGAGGCAGTTCCAAAAAAAAAATTAGCAGTTGTCGCCAAAGAAGGTGCTGTTTTTTGCGTACTCGCACTTCTCTTACCTGTTCCAGCCCCAGTTTCGGCCAGCCTTAACTCTCTTAAGGTAGCGACGTTGTTCGCGTTCGCCCTCAGGAGGGAACTCCTCAGTCTGAACCGATCGATACTTCCCGAGAGCCAGTTTCTCTCCAAGTCGGTCACGAAGAAGACCCTGCGGTCGCCGATCCTGGGCTTGGAGGCGCAGATCCGAGGGTTCCCCAGTCCCTCGACCACCACCTGAGTCCCTAGCAAATGGGAGGCTCGGAACACCTCGTTGACGTTGACCCTGGCAGCGAAGGCCTTGCCCTCGTGTCTCTTGATAAAGAGAGAGACGACAGTGCCGATGAAGATGGTGTCGGCCTTGATGCGCTGGCGCAACCCCAGAGGGACGATCTTGCAATCCGCACTCGCGCCGCCAAGGAACGTCAGTTGCTCATTTATAACCAAGAGCAACAACGCCAATGTGCAGAGTTGTTTCTGCAGCTGCCACATCCTAATATGTACTCACTTAGCTTAGTATATTTATACACTGTATGAAACCCTACGACTCCTTCTGGCCTACACCATCCTACCACCGGAGAAGCTACAGGGTGATTGAGACTGAGTACGGTAAATCCACGGCGTCCTTTGTGCGAGCGCCCGCGCTAGCACGTGTGGAAAAAGCGTGCGCGTCATTTGTTCCATGCCCCAAGATGAGGGATGCCCAGATGCGTGCAATGATCACGATGATTGATTCCCCCAAACTTTTGAGCGCCGATTGACGTTTGAGCTAATTGTGTAATTTAGATCTCAGCGTTCATGCGGAACACGAAATTTCTTTTCACCAAACCTCACTTTCTTTTTTATCTTCCACCGATTCTCGCTAGATGGCGCTTTTAAGCGATCGTCAATATATTTTTGCACGGTCGCAGCACGTTGGAAACCACGGTGTGGAAGGAGCATCCAACATTACAGCGTCGGGAGTCTTTCCAAACTTTCCCTCCTCCTCGACTCGACCCGAGCTCGCCAGCTGCATTTCCAACGGTTGAAATGTCTCCTCGGCGGAGTCAGAGTCTTGCACCAGTCGGCTCCGTGGGGTCAAAGCCTCTGACCCCGTGAATGCCATTCCGTCCATGCGTCCATGTGTGCGTGTTTGCCTTTTGACATGCACAAAGCATCGCTCACGCAGTTCATAGCGAGAGGAGAAAATGACGTCTTGGCGTTACGGGGGTGTTCTCGTTCTCTCTCTCGCTCCTTATTAAGCGCGTGCGCACGCGCACGGTTGTGCGCGTGTGCGCGCGCCCCTTTTTATGCTGAGGAAAGGCGTCTTTACTACAGAGAAGGGCCGCCGTTCTTTCCTCGAAGGGTCACCCTCTCTCTGTCTGTCTGGGCCGCCTCCGCCTCCGCCACCGCCATCGCCACCGCCACCGCCACCGCCACCGCCACCGCCTCCCACCAATTCTCTCTCTTCCTCAGTTGGATTGGAGTCGCCGGCGAGTGCGCAAGAAAACGCGCGCGCACGCGCCAGAACGAACCAACATTACTCGGTACCACGCCTACTGAGAAATAAAATAGTTTTGTCCCCCCTCCTCCCCCTTAAGAAAAAGAAAAAGGAGGGTGGTGTGCAGGAAGAAGATGTTGGGCAAGGCCTTGGTGGGCCTCTTCGCCCTTCACTGGGCCGCAGCCACTAGCTTCGAGGTAAGGAAACCGAGTTCTTCTGGCCGAAGTGACACATACTACGCACAGTGTGATTGGCCAGATTGCTCCACTCGCTCTTCAACTACTCACTGATATGTGGTACATGTCTCATGCAACTTGACCCAGTCTGTGCGTGCGTTTGTATGCAAGTCGAGTGGGACCAAGTGAGCGCTGATCTCGATCTATCTGGCGGAGTTTCTTTTTCATGATTAGCGTGTGCATGCGGCAGTGGTGTAAGGCTTTCCTTGCTCATGCCACTTCGGCCTCGGGCGAGGCTGCCGCGGCCGCCGAGGTCGCTGGATCGATTTCTGCTGCTGCTGCTGCTGAGGAGGAGGAGGAGGAGGTTCCAGCGGGTCTCGGAGGATCTTCTTGGCCTCTCCGTTTTGTTTAACGGGCATGACACCAAGACATAAGAGCACCAGCAAATTGAGCGTATGGCAGACTGGCACCAGCGTTTCGTGATGGCGAACGTGCCGAGGGAGACTTTTTGCTGCTTCTGGAGACACCCAGGAGTGAGAGTTGCAATGTTGGGCATGGCAAGCACCAATCTGATAAGAGATGGTTCCCTTGATGAATTGCTGGACCCTCTTTGAGTTGTTGCTATGCCGAAATCCAACACACTTGTAAAAATCTCTTCATCAGTCTGCTTAAAGTCTCATGCTGCAATTCAACTTGGGGTTTTTTTTTGCGACCACGCGCATTTCCATAAATTAAATCTCATCATCGAAAGGGATGATGCGCTCACAATGGGTGCCTCATCTCAAAGGCAAAACTCCCTTCTTTTTTCGTGCCATGACGCACATACGATAACACCGGGGGGGGGGATTTATGCGTGGTGAAACGCGAAACGTCCGCCTGTGCGCACCCGCGCGTGTGTGTACGACGAGGAGGAACGACTTGCTGGTCCAACACTGACTACGTGCAGCAGACAGCGGCCCGGCCGATTGCACGTATTGACTTTTTGGGTGGTTAAGGGCTCTGCCAGCAATTGTGAAGACTTCACGTCATTTCTTCCTCTGTGTACCGGCCCGGACGCGTCGGGTCGTGGCTCCAAAATAATGGGGTCCCGGACCAATGGTCGGGTTGATACAGACACTGCGGGATTGGAATGAATTGCTCTGGTGTCAGAGCCTTTGTGGCCCGTCCGTGCGTCGTGTCAGATTGATTGGTCGCCTTCAACTTCTTCCTCCTCCTCCACCCGCCGAGCTTCCAACAAGGCGATCTTAACTCTGCCTGCGAGGCTCCGGGTGACGTCGAACTGGCATTGAATTCCCTCGACATCGGTGTTTTCGTTGCTGATTTCGAACCGTCTGCATGGAAATCCCGGCGTGCTCAAGGCAGATCACAGATTAGGACGGCGAAAGTTAGCGTCACTACTACAGTGGGTGAAGCCAAATTGTTTGTTAAGGGCTGATTATTGTACACTGCGCTGTCTTGCAGTGCAGTAACCGCCGTGGTGAGAGAGTCGATTTTTTTGTGAAGAAGGCGTCACGGTTGTGTTGTGCCACAGAATGTATGTACTTGGTCTAGAGTGCAGCGCGTGGCTTGGAGAATTCAGCTGCCTACGTGCTTGAGCATCTGAGTCTTGGCTTTTCGTACAATATGATTGTGTGCTCAAGGGGTCGAGGCAGAGAAAATTCAGTAGAAGAAGGAAACATGAAAAGCCTCGTTGATGAGAGCACGATGAAATGTCATGATTTCCTTGGTCTTCGCAAGATCGATTTGACAATCATTGAGCGAGTGTACCAGAGACATCTCAATCCGCTCTTTCTGACGTGCTGCCTTCAATAGAATCAGTAGAACTTGACTAGTTCCAAAATTCTGCAGAAACTGCACATTCTGAAAGCGAATCTTTTTGTGGACTTTTCAAATTTGTTCGCACGGGGCCCGAAATGTAGCAATCCTTTCATCCCTGGCAAAGAACTTTTTGTGGCGCTTGATTTTTTTTATTTTTTTCGCGATTGAAGAATTGGAACAGGATGTTTTCTTTCTGCAATCATCAACGGCGTCGCCACTTGGTCGCCACTTGGTCGGCGCAGCAGCTGAGGCTCCGCATGGCGAGGAAGACGAGCAGGAACTGCCATCCTTATCCTGGGGGGTCCTATGATCATTCGGTGCATGTATGGAGAACAAAGCAGACGAGGAGTGAAGCTCGATATGCGTACGAATTGTCCGCCTCCTGTAGCAGGAGCAACTTAATACGTGCAGTGGAACCCGCTGAATGTGCTCACCAGTGGACAATTCACAAGTCCAAGTGTTCCATTGCAACTCGCAGATATCCTAGTCGAAGATGTTGATGTGGCCCATGTTCAAGGCCTAACCGAGCCTGGTGATTCATTCCTCGGTGACCTTCGAGTGGCGCATGGCAATAGACCCAGACGCTGAGGAACTTGGTTAACGCAACATTGAGTGCAACAAACAGGCTGCACTGTAGACATTTGACCGTCATTAGTCACGTTAGTACCTGTGAACGTGTACGTGAGGTGCCAACTCGACGACGAAAAGCGAGAAAGTGCCTTACTTTCCTTATACCTGTCTCGAGACCCCGACAACTTGCTTACATAGCTAAGTCTCAGTTGTGTGCGCCAGTAATTGTCACGTACGTACGTCCAATGCTACGCCGAACTCGGCTTTCACCCTGTTCACGTTGTCTGCAACGCAGTGCTCGACGAGGTCAAGCTTCGTGACACATGTGTCAGCGCCGTTGCAGTGGTCACAAGGGCAAGATTACGGCCTGGATCCAAGAAAATGGCTTATGCGCGCACGCGGGCACGCACGCACGCACGCACGCACGTACACACACTTCCCTTGCTGCTGTCTTATTAGGTACGCACGTATGTACGTAGAGGAGTCCCCTGCCATTCCAGCTAGCCTCGTGTTACATCGCCTCGCACCACCCAGACTCAGTCGTGGACTTGGTATGCATATTCACGTGGATGGGATAGGATGGGATAGCAGCCTAGTGCAGGGCCAGCGGACCAATTCTCCGTTAAAGAGTCCTTTCTCTTCAGCTCTCTTATCCACATAAACACACTTTTCACACGCGAGAAGAACCCTATATTTTCTCTCACTTTTTGGCAGCGAATTAGCACATATTGTACATACGGTAGCCACGCACTACGCACGCGGACTCACCTATCATGCCGAAGGCAACAAAACGTATTTGCGCGGGGTGAGGATGAAAAATTGTTGCTGCAGGCTTGCCATGGCAGGAGAATGAAAGAACAACACACTCCTCCAGCTACTCTGGCAGCTACCAGAAACCCTTTTTAGGTCCAAGCTGATAAAAAGTTGCACTTGAGAATATATGACCACTCGAGCGAAGGCCACGCCGTGCCCTTCGGAGGCAGCCTTCTCATCGGCCTTTTTTGGTGCATAAGGCAGTACGAGGCCCCGTTCTGGAATATCGGCGAATCGATTGTCGTACGTGAGAAAACGCAGTGATCGGAAAAGAGAGGCAGAAAGGTGGCCATCATGGCTATCAATTACTTGTGGCGGAGAAATAAGAAAGTCGTTTCAAGAGAGATGGACAGATTGGTTGCATGTAGCACCAACTTTCTTAGTTCTTCTTCTCCCCCAACAAAAACTTTTTCTCCGAGTCCCTGCATCCCTTCCTCTTTTCTTCACGTGCGATAAGAGTGGGACGCACGTATTCTGTCAATGCCACTCTTGCTCACAACGGCGCAGAAGTCTTGCGGGGAGGGAGAGTCCTGGTAGGGCCAAAAAGCCTTGCTGCTGTCGTCGTCGTCGCCGTCGTCGTCGTCGTCGTCGTCGTCGCCGTCGTCGTTGCCGTCGTCGCCGGAGAGTCGAGGAAAGCGTGGAGGGAGATAGAAACGACCAATCAAGAGAAAGCCCTTCTCTTCCCTCTGCTGCTTTTTTTCTTCTTGCTCTACGTACACTACGTCAGCTGCTGGCCTTTACTTCGGACTATTTTAGCCATTACTGCCGTGACGTCGTGGGGCATGAGCAACTTCGGTTAGGCCCAAAGACCCACCCGTAATAATACGCATTTGTACTCTTTCCCCTAGAGATCCCCTGTCGAATAAGGGCCCCCCCCCCTCTCGCCCTTGAATGAGCAGCCTGAGAATTATTCGCTTGAAGAGGAAAGTAACTTAGGGTGTTGCTCCTCTAAATGAAGAGGAGAAAGCAAAGGTCTCAAGCCATTTGGGACTTATCTGACACTCAAACAACAAATGCACTCTCTCGCATGTTCCATTAGAGTTAATCAGAACGAGAGATGAGAGAAGCACTGACGTAATTAACAAAATTTTGCCATGTCCATGCTGAAAGAGTTCACAACATCTCTGTTTTCCTGGAAAGAACTGGTTCGTTCTGACCAACTCGAGGAGGCTCCAATGAGGAAGCCGTCAGGAGTGACGTGTACGTATGTGGTCGGAAGCCACACATTGTACGAGTTCTTGTTTGCCTTTTTTTCCCCTTTCACATGATGACCATAAGTGATGGATGATGACTGCTGCTCTAGTACGTGATTGCTGTAATTTTTACCCTTCCGAGCAAATTAGTGAGACTAGAGAAAGAGCAAAGATCACGTCAGCGATGATTTTCTTTCTCCCTTTGTCCTCGTTTGGTCAGCTTCAGGGCCTTTTGTCAAGCGCGGACCTAGAGAAAAGATAAGGACGCTTCCTGCATCCAAGCAGCGAGCAACGTCTGGAGGACGCTCATGCTATTACCAGTACACAATGGCGAGGATCAGAGCAGCCTCCAAGCACATCGTGCATCGGCAGAATCTGGGGCTACGGTTGGTTGTCGACTTGTGTCAGCGCGCGCACATTTCTTACGAAGATGCAAATTTTCATACAGAGATCCGGCGCTGTCAGACAACTCTGTAAATCTCTCCTCCTTCTCCTGCTGCCTGGAAATCTCCAACAAAGGCGTGATTAATAGGAAGTCCGGGGCCCTTGACAAGAAAGGGCCTTATGTTGGGCTCGGCCTTCCTTTCTTCTGTGTCTCCGAAAGCGACCAACTTTGGATTGAAACTTTTGGTGAGAAATAGGGTGAGGAAAGTTTTCACCTTTGCTCTCTTGCACTAAACAGATTGATGCAGAGTGCGTCAGTCTGGCTACAGTCACACAATGTGAAGCCGTACATGAGACACGCACAATACGTACCGTAAGTACTTGTATGATTGTCTGCTGTACCTACCTGCCGTACTCACTGCGTCCTGTCAAATTAATAACTGACTCTGACAAGCATTCACCCATCAGAGCATTTCCCCGAAACCATCTTTGCACTGCATTAGGTTTGGTTGGCAACCAACCCCGTCTAACGACTATTCAACTGATTTTTTTTCAGACTTTGACTGTTATGAAGCGTTGACATGTACTTCAACGCATGAGCAATCTCGAATTCTGCTCGCAACAATGCCGAACTTTAAAAAGAGCTCGTTTTTTGGACGAAAAGCAGTCCAAAATCACGCGCTTCTTAAGCGAGTACGAGAGGCCAAGTGTTCCGTCATTCAGCATCCTGAATAAACTGTTTTCTATCAATAGGATATTTCCTTTCCTTGCATTCTCCTGGGAACCTCCGTGAGGACAAATCTGGCTTCACAAGACTTATTCCTCTGTAACTGGATTTGTGGGATAAGCCAGGTTTTCCCGTACTTAGTACTGTGACGTTACGTGGTTAAATTCGTCGTAACTTCCACTAGGCAGCTGCGCACCCCGTGATGCCGGTGCTGTGCGTCTCCTTTGGGAACAAGGCGGCCCCTCTCTTCAGCTTGATTGGTCTCCGACAAAAACTCTGCTAATTTCCAAAGGAAAAGTATTTGTGGTGACTTCTTCGTCAAGTCCAGAGAGAGAAAAAGGTCGAGCTTTTCCTTCACATTCTAACTTAACCTCCGCAGGGAATGAGGAATGGGAGAAGGAACTTTTCTTTTCACTTGCGCCACAGCTGCGAAAAGGATATTTCTGTGTAAAATTGCGCCGCAGAAATCAGCAGCAGCAGTAAATCACTATTAAGGTGTAATGGAATCATCAGCATCCCCTGGGAACGCCTCCCCCTGCCCGTTAAAATATGCAACACTAGCAATATGCAACACTAAAAGCTTTGAGGACTAAGCCAGGTAACTTTCAGAGTAACGTTATGGATCGCTGCTATCGTTTCTCTTGCTTTCACGAATATCACGTGATCCGATCCCCTTTCAACGTTACCCCACTTGTCATTAACAGCGGACAAACGATATCAAAAAAGTAGTTTATTTATGGGCCAGCAGTCTTCTGTCATCGATTGCAGTCTGCCTTGTCAGAGACTACAGTGAAAGTCCGTCGTCCTGCACTTTTGTACAAAGTGCGCGCACGTACGTACAAGTACCTGCGTATGTTCTGTGCTACAGTACGAAAAGTACTTACAATGCGCTTACCCACTCACCCATCAAAGTTCAGACCGGGGCTACTGCCGGGGGAGGCGTCACAGGCTGGCAGGCAGGCCGGAGAGGGGAGGCAGGTGCTCGCTTCACTTGCTCTCTGCAGTTTATTGTATCACTGTTGCTGTTTTGCTACTGCAGGGGCGGCTGCAAAGGTGAGGTGCGGCTCCCCCCCACCCCACCCTCCTCCCCTGGACGATCCCTTCTGCGACCACGGTCATGCTTGGACGGTCCGGACTTTTCGCTTTCCGGCCGGGTGGAATTCCATATCATGGTCCATTCCTTGCTGCATAAGACTTCATTTTCGTCGGTATCCTCATTTCCCATAGTACGTACAACTCTTTTCTGAATTCATTCTCAGAGATAAAGGACTGATGGAGCCTCCTCTTTCAATGGGCCTTATCCCCGATTCCGTCATCAATCTTATCCAGGCAAGGAAAAGGCCGGCAAATTGCATTCTTGAGAGTGTTTTCGTCGTCATGTGTGTGTGCCAAGCAGCGGGCGAATCGCCACAATGGCCCGCTCTTATCGATCTAACTGCCTCTCTTTTTGGCACTGTCAGAGTCTTCTTCTCCAAGTCTATGGAGCCTTTAACTTTGGGAAGCCAGCTAACTTCTCCGGGAACCAAAGTCAGGGTATTGGGCGCTGGCGAGCGTGAG
>JAAUXU010063558.1_pt1 | contig 36366 bp, 32 predicted proteins | sample 7278151 | NCBI WGS metagenome assembly JAAUXU01 (sample SAMN14350113, study PRJNA611818) | marine sediment metagenome | isolation source: surface marine sediment (1.8m) | place: French Polynesia: Moorea | collected 2018-08 | reverse complement strand
GAAGGCAAGTGATCTTAGGACTATGGCTGAGGCTTAGGACTAGGACTTAAGGCTACCGTCGCCGTTCAGCAACTGAAAGCAGAGAATTAAGACATTGCTTACTGTATTCTTAGAGCAATTCTACATAGCTATACGTAGCACAAATGGATCAGGATCGAGAGATTCACTGGCAACCGTCGTGCGATACCCGTCCGTAGCTCAAAACCTTCGTAGGGTCCAGCGCTGGCACGTAGAAGTGGGCAGAGCCAGGGGAGACGTCGTCGCGGGGTCGGGAACGTAGCCGAAGGCGTAGTTCTAGTCCGTGAGTCTAGTCGCGATCCAAGATGGCGTAGGTAACGTCCGCTCGTGTCAAGGATTCGTAAGCAACAACCAGAAATGTCAACAAAGCACAACACTCCGGGTCGGGTATCGCATCGCTAATCGCATCGCTCATCTTGTATATACATGGCCGTACACAACGCTCCAACGTTTCCACACACACGTTAGGAAATATATACAAGAACACAGATAGAAGGAGACTGAGAGGGAGATACAAAGACTTTTTTATTTTTCTCAAGCTGAGGGAGTTCTTAGACGAAGGGGGTTGATTCAAGTCATGCTGAATGTGCAACACTCAGCTCAGATGCTGAATACGTATGACGCTGAATATCTCACAAGTCCTAATGTGAATGAATACCTCACACAATGGATTGATGTCATACGCTCAAGTGCTGAGCCAAGATTGTCACAAAATTTTCAGTTCCATCTTCTCGTGTAAGTTGACACTGCGTTCTCGTTTGATAGGCAAGGGCATAATTTTTAGATATCTCATGACTGAGTGAATGAGATGAGCTGAAATTTTCAGCAAATCCAGCTCTATATGTCTACTGCCTTGACCTAAAATTTCAGTTCAATCGCAGATACTTTTAGTCGGGCCTCGATGTTTTAGAGGAGAGTAAAATACCAGTTCGACGTGCCTCTGCCCACGCGTCGAACTTAGCCCAGAACTGTCCCCTTGAGAACTTCTGGGCGAAGGCGTTCTGGCCCCCCTCATGGCTGGATATGAACCTGTGTGATTTTTTTGTCGTGGCGATTAGAGAGGTAAGCCAGGCATCACCCCAATGTCGCAGCCCTCATAGCTTCAGTTATGTCTACAGATGGTTACAGACCATGATGAGGTGCCCCCGTGGGTGCTGAGTGTGTCAGAGGCAGGGCAGAGAAATGCATTGCCAAGGAGGGAGGTATTTTTAGTGATTATGTCATTCTAGGATCCTTCAAAAAGCTCGTCAAAAAGTTGCTGAGTAATGTGTCATTGAAAATGTCCGGAGACTGAAATGTCCTGGAACTGAGATAGCCGGGGGATTGAGATGACCGGTCACCTCAAACAATTATTATGAGTATGACTCGTGAATAATGCGGCTATATCTGCCCACTTCTGCAGTCGAGGTTGGGTAAGGCAGCCCTGAGAAATCTGCCCGCTACCGTGGTATAACTGGCACTCCCAACTTCATCATGCGCAAAAAAGTGAGTGAAGACTGTAGAATCGTCCTAGTCTCGCCACAAGACTCTTTCCGGCACCAAGATCCATGGACATGGTCAGCGAGGAATTCAGAACGTTCCCTGGTGTGAGAAAAACCCGCACTAAGGATAATATTCATTGAGGTCATGGACAAGAATCCAAGTCAGGATCTCCTTTGCAAGATTTCACATTGTGTAGGGGATTAGAGGGGAATGCCAGAAGGATTTGAGCCTGGAGATACTTCAACTTTAAAGCATTGCCCCTCTACCTGGAGTGCTGATGTGATCGCTCTCGGACTGCGAAATATTCTTGCAGATAACAAGGTCTGACAAGGGCAACGCATGACTTGTCCTACTGTTCGGAAAAACAATGTAAAAAAATCGCAACTATGGCATTATTCTCATATGAGGCATGTTTTCTTTTACCCATACACAGGGGGAGACCCCCTCATCAGCGTGTTACCAGCAGTCTTGAAGCAATACTGAGACTGGTCCGACCCGACCCGAGGGCAGAGGCGGAAAGCTCGACCCAACCCCGGGTTTTTGCCCGGATTTTGTGGGACACGCACGTACAGGCCAATCTTCAGTGGTCCTGGTTTCATGACTACAAGCTGTCAAAGCTCTTCTCAGGACTAACTGCTCTGGACTTCAGTCCTGATGAGGGACACAAGTTGGTGTCTGTTTCTTTACGTTTGAGGTCGCTTGTGCAATGTTTCGTTCAGTCAACAAGTCATTGGTCATATCCTGTGACCCCAAGCATGTCATACTATGTCAACTCGCTAGTCTCTGAGGGATGAATCTTTCTGTTTACTTAGTGGCTGCGTCTTTTGCACGCTAGCGTGACTTCTTTGGCTTCACGGACAAGGAAACCAAGCAGCCCTGACCCTAGTAGCTACAGAGGTGCAGCAGACAAGCTGTAGGGACAGCGCACAAGTTACGCACGTGGAACACCATGAAATTATTCTTGCTCGTGCACATTCGAGAACCGTTCCAGACCAACCGAAGGATTTTCTTCTGTCGACTCCTCTTCCCGGATTTTTTGCGGTTTCCCCTGTCCTACGAAGGTTACGAAGGAAACAGGGGAAGTCTCATCCAGAGGGAGTCTCGTAATTGCACCTAATCAAACACCCTAAGAATGAGATGGCGCCCCAAAAGCCGCACTCTGGGCGTTGACCCGAGGAAAAAAAAACAGTCTGGTGTGGAAGAAAAAGAGAGAATTTGCATGAGGAGCAGAGCAAACGGCATGCAAATTTGCGGAAAGAAAGAATTCTCCTCGGCCAGACACTCGCTAAAGCAGAGGTCAAGAGTGGCAGACAATGTTAAGCATGTACTGATGAGGTCCTGTGGAGGCTGACTTGATGTCATAGTTTGCCAGAAAAGCAAGCCTAAAAGCTTCAGACGCATTGAAGCGAGTACAAAAGCATTTTTTAAAAGAGAATCCCAGTGCTGTCAGTCTTGTAGAGTCACATTGCCTCTTTCCCCTGCATCATTCTGCTCAAATTGCTTCCAATGGTCCCTGGCAAAAAATATTTCGCCCACCAAGCCAACAATCTTCACCGTTGCCGCTAAAGGTAAAAAAGGGGCCTTGGTAAACCTTCACCTGTTGTTCTGAAGCTCAATTTTTTCAAGGTGCAAAACAAGTGAAGTGAAACACACACATCTGTGGCTCTCACGCGAAATGACAAAGATGCGATCGCTTCTGCCACTCAAAAAAAACAGAGTGCTCAATATCCTCTGGCCTGAGGCAGTCAAAGCCCAATTTTTCTCCTCGTCCCCAGACTTGCTTTGGGTATTTTTCGCGCACCTCTTACAGTTTGAACAAAACAAAGGGCGCCTCGCATGTCCTCCCCTTGTCTCCTTCTGTGAGTGGTCTCTTAGAGAAACTGTTTATGGCTCACACTCTGTGTACGTAGTTACAAATACAGAGCACTTTACCTGCACCAGGAGGAGGACGAGGCATTAGCAATTACCCACCGGCTGTGTCACAGTCGCTCTCATTATTGCTGCAGTGCGTACGTGTGCGTCCGTTCAGGGACGTTCCAGAGCTCCTACAGTCATTATCGAGCCAAACCTCGTCGCGACTGATGTCGACTACGGCACTGTCACGACAGTCATTCTTAAGACTGGGCTCCAGTCCGGTCATAGTCAAGACAGACCTTATCAGGACAAGGTGATGGCCCTCTGCACCTCAGCAGCGAGCCACCCTCGTCACTGAAGAGGTGCCCGAGATAAGCGAAAAGCACCATTTATGGAATTTTCATCATTTCACTAGAAAAGAAGTCAAAGTTGAAGGATTTTCTAAATAACTTTTTCAGCTGTTGAAGGATGGAATTTTGACTGGTATCGTCAATAAAGGTGTTGGCATGTCAGTGATATCGTCTAACGCCTTTCTGTGTTTTTAGGACACTCCTACTCATCACCGACATTGTGTTCTCCTGTGCGCCGTGCCCAGAAGTGAATGATAGTAAATGTATGCACAGAGTGACTGTGTACGTCCTGAGTACATGGTCTATGTCCATAGACGTTATGTACTGTGAGTCTCCATCTCTCATCAGTGACGTCTACCACGTCACAGTCTGCATGTCAATACACACAAACAGCTGAGCGACGCATCAGTTGAAATGATCGTCATAACCAAAATAGCCGTATGCTTACAGGTGTTGGCATAGACCGAAAATATAATAAAGTGTAACCCAAAGTATAACTGTCGCTATAGTTGGGTACCCAGATTCGGCGCACATCTGACAATGCTCCATGCTGAATGGTGACGTTATTTCTCTCGCTCTCTTTGTGTGCGTACGTGCTTGTGTACGAAGTTGTCCTATATGCAGCAGCAATCACGATATCGTCATTCGCAGGGATACGTTTACCTGTCATTTAGGTAGTGCTCTGCATGGACGAGTGGTCTACACTGTACAGTCCAACTCTGAATCTCCATAAGCCAGGACCTACCGGCAAATGCACGTCGAGAGAGCTAAATACGTGTGATGCAAGGATTGTGTCATTAGCACCGTACATTCTGTGAGTGGCATGGGTGCAACGAGGCACAACTCGGATTCGTAGTGATTCGATTTCAATCGAGTAAAAACTCTGATCCGGATCATTTTCATTCAATTCATAGTTGACATATGGGCAAGCAAGTCTAAAAGAAGCTTTCACCGCCGCGGTTGTAGCTATTTTTGCTTGATTATTGTATGCACATATTCGTTAACCTGGTTAAAAATAAAAACTGCGGCCTCCGAACTCTCGCTCAATAGACGTGTGAGCATCTACGTAGTATATATAAGACATCTTGTGGAATCTGCACACATGTGCACAAGTATGTAATTTATGTTCGTAGACTGCATAAAAGACTCCTAAAATTGATGCATACACACGCGTCCAGAGGGCAAAAGTGCGAAAGCCACCGACGCTTCATCCCCGAAGTAGCATTTCTCGCACTCAGTCTCAGGGAATAAGGACTCAGATCCATTTTCGAGTAGAATTCGTCACACCTCTAGCGTCATGTTTGGCAGAGCCGTTGCACCGGGGCACTGTACGGTTACTGGCTTTTATGCTTTTGTCGTTATCAACTACGTAAACTTACTCCTACGTGGAACGCGTGGACAGCATGAAAGGGATGAATGGCGGGTCATTCGCCGGTGATTTCAACACGCGCTATTGGTAGAGTTCGTAGGATTGCCAATGACGCACATTCTTCCATACTGACTTTTGGAAGCTCCAGGGTGCGCTCAAATCAGCTCACTATTCACTAGACGAGCGCTGAGCGACTTCAAGGCACTGCCTCAGATCTTCGGGTACGTGAACACATGCCCACGTAAGCACGTCCTCAGCAGGATGAGCATCATCGACGATCAGTGGAGGGTTAGCATTTGCGACGCTTCCGACTAGATATGTATCAGTCAGTCTCTCAGCTGCGTCATTTTCTGACATCCGATTCCTTGTTGCCGGCCTCAATCATTAATTCCTCGCCGCATAAACCTCATTTCCTGTCAGCAGCTCAGCACTTTGCGTACCAAGTGCGACAAAGACGGGGTCTGAGGTAGCTTTTGGAACTGGAATAGTGATGTGCTTTAAGCCGAAAGTCCCGAGCTGGCTCAATCAGGCCTGGTACACACGTGTATAACTCATGTTGCGTCCTAAGTGTGTGTGAAATAGTAGATACTGTGACTGTGCACAAGTCGGGCATGACTTGATCTGGCCACTCACATACGCATCAACATGACTTATAAATACAGTTTGCTACTGAGCGGAGTCTGCACAGACGGCGTCATGGTGCGATCTCCAGTCCAGGGCTCGATCTGACCGTCCAAGGCTTGGCTTCTATCACTAAGCACTGTAATGCGCCTATTATACTGCTGAACGGAACCACCTGGAGGAGGGTAGAAGAGGGAAAAAAAGGATTTTTCAAGGCGAGCGAGCGCGCGCGCTCTTTTCGCCCACACACTCAGTCGCTGAGATGAAGTCTCCGGATTGCTGCCTTGAATCTCTCCTCGACCACTGCCAGACCAAGAACTTTCAAGTGTTATGTAGTGAACACAGTGACAGAGACAGTGACTGAAGGCAAGGGAGACCAAGGGTGGTGCGCACAACGCGCATTATGGGGGTGAGTGACTTAAAGAACAATTTTTTTACAGCTTTATAAGCATTAAAAAAGCTCCCCCCCTCCTGTGAAGGTCGCTCTTTCCCCCCTCTCCCCCCCCCCTTGCTGCTGCCTGTCCGTATCCTCACGCTACGACCTGCACAGCGTGTGCGATGTCGCAATCACCACTACCTTAGAGCAGCTTCCACAGCCAACTTTCCCCTGTCAAAGATGGTGCTTGCGTTTGAGCAGCTACAGGGTGTATCAGCATCGTCGCGTCGCTCATTGTGGAGGGAGCTCGGGTCGATGCGATCGACGAAATAGGGGGAAAATCCAGATTTTGCGCACAGCTGTTGCATTTTGGGGGGGGGGCATAAATTCGCGCGTGGGCAGGCTCAAGAGACGGCGCCAATGGGCTCAGACACCTGTTTGAGCTGGGGCCCAAGTACAGTACGAGTCACTAAGAACAAAAAACCAAAACGGTGCACCTGGCACTTCCGAAATCAAGGCTCTGATAATGCAGTGCATATTGTACTCATTGGTTCATTACGCCGGGGCTCGTGGAGATCGGGGTGTTTGTTTCCTTGTGACTCACACTGTCCGAGCCCGTCATTTCAACCCACGCAAGTGGTCTCAAGGCGAAGGCGGAACATGAAATGAGTCACTGTGCAACAGTCAACGTCCGGAATCCGCGGACAAAAAATGCTTTATGACTTCTCTGCTTTATGGATGCTCTCTGGAGCAGCAAAAAAAGTGACGTCGTTTGCTCTAAAGGAACGAAAAGTGACGTGGAGAAAAGATTCACTTTGACATTCTTACACGAAAGAGCGAGTTCTGTCGATGAGTTCACCTCGTTCTGGCTGGTGCATATTGCGTCCTACGCAATATAAGTCGCATACGTACATATGTGCATGCGCGCGTACGTAGTAAGTTCGGTTTGTGCGCCCACTCTCAGACAGCGAGATGCAGTAGAACTTTTGGTTATCTGGCGGAGCAGCTCAAGACAATGCTGTGACCGCCAGCCAAATCACCAAACTTGGCGAGAAAATCACCAAATTTGATTTCCAAGTTCAGCAGCTGCATGCCTACTTGGTACGCGCGCATTTCCTTTGGCACGCTCGTCCTGGCTTCCTCGTCGGGGCTGCAGTGCATTGAGCTGAATCATAAGATAATCAGAACTTTTCCACCTGTGCATGCTGTTAAGCTTAAGTAGGTGCTGCATACACTGTGACTAGGACGATCAGGTCGTGGCGAAATAGGCCTGGCATTGTAGCAAGAATTTCTCAAGTCGTTTGATCCATCGTGGGTTTCCTTAAAATGTCTTGGCTGAATTGTGTACGTTGTACAGCGGCAGAATGCAAAAATTGGACGCGAAAAAAAATTGCATTACACCTTCCAACGTGAGGGAGAATGAAGCAACGACTTCAGTCGGATGAAAAGAAACGAGGAGTAGATTGGGATTGTGAAGAGTCTCGAAATTAGCCTTGATGCAAATTGACTTGCGTTTCGTCTTGGCATTTGTGAGGGCCTCGCCCTTCTTATGTAGGCCTTAGTAGGCCTTATCTCAGCATCTCAGCGCGTCTCTTAAGAGTCTGGGTGGTTGATGCTGATAAATTTAATATCTCTCCACCTTTCATTCTGTCCTCTTCCGCGACTCCTTTTGTCTTGGGCTCCTCCACGTACGTCGCATGAGTGTACAGGGTGCCTCAAAGAATCTGTACAGTTCTTACCTTGAGCCCGCCCAATATGGAGCGACTCTTCTGACACTCATGTCATTTGGAGGGGAAAAAAGTGTGTCGAATGCCATTCGCAACTAGGATCATTGCTTTTGTTGGCTTCTTCAGCTTCAAAGAACTGGCACAAAACTCTTTTGGGTTGAGCAGCAACATGTAAATGAGCACCCCGCCCAATGGGTCTCATTGGGGGCAGCGTCGTTGGGCGGAAGCTCAAGACCTGATGATCGTAAGTGCATAAAACCTCTTTAGGACGATATCAAAGCTAGCGGGTGCCCAAATTATGCTCATTCCCTCTTCCTCTCACATCATCCATCACCCAGCGAGCAGCAGCAACGAGTTGAAAGTGAGTGTGTGTGTGTGTGTGTGTGTGTACGTGTACGTGTACGTGTACGTGTACGTGTACGTGTACGTGTACGCATGCGTAAGAGACAGAGAGAGTTGTGTCTCTTCTGCTGCGATTACTCATGAAGTAATTGTGGGCGCTCTTTGTGTGGCTGTAATTATGGTCATTTGGCGCTCCTGAGCGTGCAGACATATCTTCTTCACCCTGTCTTTGTTGCTCGACCAGACTTATCAAGGAAACTAGAGCCACAAAAAATGGCGAGGTCTGCCCCGAATTGTCTGGCAGAGGCTGCACTGGAGGACTCAAATTTTGCTCTTGCACAACAAACTTGGGCACACGCTTGATCTCTGTGAGGTCTGTGCAATTGAGAGAGACGTGCACGAATAAAAAAGGGTTACGATTATTTTGCCGATGCGCTCATCAAATAGGGTCATGCATGCGTGCTTGGGTCTTTAGAAGCTGGGCAGGTTTTTATAGGTGGGTACGATACCGTCAGAAAGTCTTCTACATACGTCTAAGACAAACAAGCAGTGCAAGCAGAGATGCGCTCGTAAAATGCGTGTGGTTTAGACCGTTGTTCGCCATAATGAAGCTTCTCTTTGTCTTTACAGGTCTCGGCAACGTTTTCTACACATCTAGTCATCTTTTTTCTTAAAATTCTGGTGAGTTCAATAAGGAAGGCTGAAGTTTTTGTAGCCATTCATTCATTCCCTCATTTCTTCCAGGCCATTTCTTCGCCGAGTTCCTCGCAGTTTTCTTCTCCTTCTTCTTCCTCCCACCTTTCTTCAACGAATGATCTCACTTCTTCTTCGTCCTCTGAGGTCTTCTTCCTCAACCTGGAGGACGGCTTCTTCGGCTGCCAGGTGAACTCCTCCGTCGACGTGCTGCAGCTGTTTGAGATCTCCAAGCTGTGTGACGGAACCTCGCACTGTTACAGAGGCGCTGACGAGTCCAATCCCAAATTAAAATGCACAAGTAAGTTTTTTGTGGGTGGATGAGGAATCATTTTGACACAGGGTGTGTGTAGCGCTATTAGTGTTAACACTCCGCGTGCAGTATGCGCTTTTTTTCTGCCTGTGACGAACAAGTTTAGCACAAAAATGACCATCCATTTTGGCCCAGTGGTCTTAGACTAAAAAAATGGGCTGTCCGTAACGCTGTAGCTCTGGGGTCACCCTGTATGTCTCGTATGTACGTGTAGCAAACAAAGTGATGAGGCAATAGAGTGTCCATGTCGTATCACTGCACTGTAGTTAAGCAAAGATCATCTACAACCGCTTTGGAGTTCCGCTGCTGCAGTTAAACAAACCAGCACTCGAATTAAGAACCCTTCGGAGAAGCTTTGCCCGATTTTGTCTCACCGAGTAACCAACGGGCTCACCCCCAGCTGTCCAGGACACCCAGAGACGCCCACGCTTTTGCAGAAGGCAAAGGATGACGGAAACTTGCCAGGATCCTCAGCAATCTTGCTTGGAACTCCCGTACGTGGCGTGGGCGCATCCTACGCCCCAGAAACAGACTCGGGCAAGCAGGAGGGGTAGAAGGTCTCCACAGGCGCGGCCGCCTCAACTGACAATCAAACTGCACAGTGCAAATACCTTCTCACTTCCTCTGGCAGCCAAAGGCTGCAGCGCAGCAAATATCGTCGAGAGAGCGAATAATGCGTCGATTGCTGCGATCAGAGCTGATACGCGCTAAATGGCTCCGGCTGAGGAGGGATAACAATTGATGCCGAACAGCAGAAGGAGGCACTTATGTCATGCTAAATCATAATTTGCGTACTTGGCAGGCCCGGCGCACCTTAGACACGGCTAATTTTTTACCTCTTATTAGTAAAAAAGATGTTCTCAGCAGCTTCTGTTCTTGCAGACGATTGCCTGTACACCACGGGCCGGCACTGCAAGCATGGTGCCTGTTTGGACTCCCAGTGCCACTGCAACGACGGCTACGGCGGCAAAGGTTGCGACATGCCGGACACCAACGAATGCAAGTACCGGCCCTGCGACGTTTTCGGGTACTGCACAAACACCTTCGGCAGCTTCTTCTGCACCTGCAACAGTGGATATGAGGGAAACGGAATTGACTGTCAAGGTGAGAGCAACTTCAGGACCGGAGCGTACAACCGCCCAGTTCTCCACAGAACCAGTACAATGACCCGGTGGATTGACCCGGAGGATGAGTCTTGTGTGACGCCACCCCGCCAGTAGATTCAGGAGCTCAGGCTCCCTAACCCTGGGCCGTCTTCAAAGAAGTTGGCAAAGAATCTGGCCGGCCTGAACACCTGCACCGACGTTCAGGGGAGGCAGGCGTTAAACGTTGGACCCGGATGATTGACCCGGGGAGGGCCAATGTTCCCTTCCGAGCGAGCTAACAGGCGACGAACGAAATGCTACATGAACGTCGGTACACGCACGCACACATCTACGTACGAATATGCAGGAGACCAACCTTGCGTGTACAAGTACACGCCTGCTACTCTACCTTGCTGTGCAATGCATAGTGTGTAGGTCATGAAGCAAACCTAAAACTTCTTTCTGTGCCACAAGTAGCCGCTACACACACACACTCACACACCAACGGTTCATCACATACGCTGCAAAAAACGTGGAAAATCAGCTCGAAATTTTTGGCATTCTGAATCTGACGCATGCGAGGCCTCTTTCACAACACAATGAATCGTTTCTTCTTGCGTTCAGAACTACTGCACCTCTTAGTAGCAGTCGTTAGTAGTGGGTCGTGTGCGTGCGTGGCAGGAGCGAAGACGTGCGTGCGTGCGTGCGTGCGTGCGTGCTTGCATTAGGCTCTCGGCACGCGCACTCGCGAGTTCGCGCAGGCCAATTCAAGGCCTTCGCAAAAGCATAATTGACAAGGCGAATCAAGGCGAGAGGAAATGAACTATGCGATGAACGATGAGTTACGTGTGCGTACGTAGATGAACGTGTGTAAGCCCTGTAATAACAACTGCATAGACTGTATGGTAGAGACGTGTCCATGGACGCCAGATTCCCAACTTTTCGTGCGTGTACTGCAGTACAGGGTGACCTGGATTTCTTAGCACGAGGTAAAAGGCTCATATCTCCGGAACCATTTTCACCACATTGGTGACTCTGACATATTCCGAAGCTACAGACAATCTCACACAATTGGTTGTTATGTACAACCAGTTGGTTTGCAATAAACTCCTTTGGCCTTTGCTACAGGCTTTATACTCTTTTTCGTGCAGCGTAAAAGTAGTTTTATTTGTCTTGTTCAAGTCATGCAGCCTTTAAGGCTGCTTGTAGCTTAAAAGGTAGGTCTTGACCGCAACCTTTCTCTCAGGGATAAAGACGGTCAGGACTCACAGTTACAACTTCCCTTGTCACTCTTGGCCAGTGCGTCAAAATCAGTCAAGCAGTCGACTTTGAGTCTTGACTCTGCATGGTCAAGTCCTTGTAATTCAACTATAGAGAACATGAGCCAAGTTGATAGGTGTACTAAGACTCGTGGGTCATCCTGTACGTACTGGTCAGGGCAGGGAACTTCGTTACTGCTAGATTTACTCGAAGACTTTTGAAGTTACTTAATGGTCTGGGGCCCCAAAGTCTCTATGCATCAGAGGAAATGACTATTTTTTCCTGAACAGAAAAGAACCTTCAACGCATAATTTGGGCAGAATAGAGAGGCGCAAAACATGGTGCGTATGATCAGCATTGGCCTTTGCAAGCCCCCCCCCATCCAAAATGTGTAACGCTGGCCACCGAGCCCGAGCCCGAGCCCGAGCCCGGACAGCATCTTGTCCGCCAATCACTCTTAATAAGGTCCGTGTTACTGCGCTGTGTGAGTTCACCCAATCAAAACTTGCACCACCAATTTCAGACATCGACGAATGCCAAATTCCTGAACTAGCGAGCCGTTGCGTGGCCAACGCCGAGTGCTGCAACCTGCCGGCCCACTTCATCTGCAAATGCAAGCAGGGGTTCGTGGGTGACGGAGAGGTGGAATGCAGAGGTGAGGATCGACTTTTGTAAAAACGGATGTGTTGGGCATCACCTACGTACCTGTAGTGAGTGGCAGAGCTATTCGAATGGTCAGAAGGACGCTAGTCCGACATATAAATCAGTAAGAATTAAAGGTATTAAACAGAAATTCTTCCTGACCCATTTCAGGACGATTTCACATTGAAAATGTCAGTCCCTGTAGAACAATAAGCTACAAAGTCCCCGAAGCTGACAAAATCAAATGATATTGATAATACTTCTGCTGCAGGGACAGTTTCTACATTTTAGGGAAGCTTGGGACCTAAGTAATTATTTTCTTTACTTTTTGTAAAATTGCACATTTAAGGAAAAACCGGCGATTTAAGTGAAAAAATTACTGCATGCATACGCTTAGTTTTCCACTGTGATTGATGGTTCGAACAATTCTGCCAATCTCTTATTGTGTTATAGTACATTTGTCAGAGTTGCTGAAGATACGTGTAGAATTTCGACGTTGCCAGAGCAGCAAACGCTGCAGCGAAGTCAAGTGATGGTAAAAATCAAGATCGTTTTGCCATCGACTGTTAAATCTACACGCACGCAGTCACTGTCAGAGTACGAAAGCAATGGTGACTGATTCATGATCGTAGCGGCTCGAATCACGATTCACGACTGCGTCGTGTCTTAAGCAATGTCTCAGTAGTCTAAGCCAGTCTCCCATTAGTACCGCACAAAGGAGTCCAAATTGTTCGAAAGTTCAGCCATTTTCCGATACAAATAATTGGAGGTCATATTCGAATGCAATGGAATGCGCCTAAACGAACACCTTTGGAGACTTTGCCGAGCGTGTCATTGACTATAGAGTGTCATTAATAATCAGACGAAATTTCGAAGATTTTCACAAAGCGTCTTAGTTGTTCGATTGAGCGTATTCTACGGTAATTATTCGAATAATCTTTGATATTGTTTCTTCTATAAGGGTCCATGTTTCAGTAATTTTTCTTCATGCACCAGACAATCTTGGCATATAAAGAGCGAGGACATTATGTAGTTTGTGTGTGAGTATCTGATTGTCAGGCCATGGACGCCCCGACAATCACCAAAACCGCTGCACCGATAATCACCAAACTTGATCAGCAGACGCTACTTATCACAAACTAGACAGCGAGCGCATAGCACTTGAGGTCAGAGGCCGTTCTGAGGCCGAAATCGAGGTCCAAAGTTGCATTTACCGCCTGCAGCATCAGTAGCAAGATGAATGTTTCTTTTCCAAACCTAGAGGGCAAAAGTTGCTCGAAACCTTTATTCCAGCAGAAATTTTGAGTGACGAGCATTTTCCTTGAAAAGAAAAATGTTTTGACACTGGTTGGACGCCTTCTACGTATAAATGCTCGCCTTGTTGACATAAAGTCTTTTTAAACAGACGTGGACGAGTGCCTGAGCAACACTGCGTGCGGTTCGAACGCTCTCTGCATCAATAAGGTGGGCAACTACACGTGCCAGTGTCAGAACGGGTTCGAGGGGAACCCATACGATGGCGTAAGTAGACTTGAAGTCTCCACAGGGTGTCCAAAGTAGACATGTTACTCACTCCATTCTCTCTGTGTGTTTCCATATCCAGTGTGCGGACATCAACGAGTGCCGATCGAGTCCTTGCGGACCTGGATCAAAATGCACAAATTTGATCGGCGATTTTCAATGTTCTTGTCCGGACGGCTTCGCCGGGGATCCCTACTCCGCCACGGGCTGCGTGCAGGCGTCCGCCATCATCATTCCACGTATGTGTCAAGCTGACATGGACTCCATAGTCCCCGTCTCACACGGTGTCTTGATGCTGGTCTTTATCTTCCACAGCACCCAACCTAGGCGTGTGCGGCCCCGATGCGTGCGGTCCCAACGCTCTCTGCCAAAGTGCATCCAGTGGGTACAGATGCACGTGTCCAGAAGGCTTCACTGGAGACCCTTCGGTGGGATGCAGAGGTAAGACTTTAAGGCACTCCAGCGTCGCTTTCACCACATTCCTCGCAATGTTGATGATTGCACACCATGGCAGATTACGCTCGTACGCAGATACCAGTGCACACTCCGGAATGGCCTCCGGATAGTCGAAGGCTGCAGTGTTACTTCGTGTCCAGTAGTGCGTCCTCGGCGCAGCCTCATACCTGCACAGTACATGAGATCGGCTAAGCTTTGGTGCAACTGTTGCCAATTTTTGGCCAATGTTGAGTTGATTTTTTTGTGTAGCGCTTTGGCAGCATCTTCCACAATTTTCTCAAACTTGTCTCAACAATGATCATTCCTCCTCACTCACGCAGATATCGACGAGTGTGCGTCTCGAGGCCTGCACGCTTGTGGCGTAGGCGCCGTGTGCGTCAACATGTCTCCGGGCTACCGCTGCGACTGCCCAGCCGGGTACCAGGGCGACGGCCGCTTTGCCTGCGACCCCGTGGCCGTACGTACTCTCTGCCAATCAGACTTCGACTGCACCAACAACGCAGCCTGCGTCAGAGAGGAGGGGGTCTGTGCGTGCAGGAAGGGGTTCACCGCCAACGGCGCGCTCTGCGTAGACGTCGACGAGTGCAAGGCGGAGAAGAATCCCTGCGGTACTGGTGCCATCTGCCTCAATACGCAGGGAGGGTACGAATGCCAGTGTCAGGCGCCATTAGTGGGGGCGCCAGGCAACGTCTGTAAAGGTAGGTACAAAGTCCTGTGAGGACTATATCAACATACTCCTACATGTATATACACTGTATCTTGACGCCACACAGATCCCTGTTTGGAGGTGAATTGCGGTCAGCACGCTTCGTGTCAGATCGAGGCATCAGAGGCATTCTGCATCTGCGAGAAGGGATGGGCGTACAACCCGAGGGAGATATCCGCTGGTTGCTTAGGTAACTAATATGCTTATGTCGATATAAAGATATCTCATAGTTTCGACCGTATGCATGTAGCTACGTCTCACCGGGTATTTCTGCAGTCATTTATTGAGTCAAATCCCTAGATATTGATGAATGCGACAAGACCCAGGGTCCGAGCGGTAAATGCGGCGCCAACGCCATCTGCGCCAACGTGCCTGGATCATTCTCTTGTGCTTGCAAGCCTGGATATTCGGGAGATCCTTTTGCCAATTGCTATGGTGAGTCATGAATTTTTCTTGAGTTCAAAGGAGACACTTACTTCATGATCGTGACCTTCTAGATGTCGATGAATGCGCAAACAACCGCTTGATCTGCGGCCGAGAGGCCCTGTGCGTCAATCGCGTCGGCTCCTACGAGTGCAGGTGTCACAACGGGGGCAAGTTCGATCCAGCCTCGCAGAGATGCTCGGGCGGGGTCTCGCTCAAGTGCACCGACAACCAGCAGTGTTTGGGAAACGCGGTCTGCTCCAATGGAAACTGCTTCTGTCCGGAACCCAACCTGGGACCAAACTGCGAGAGTGAGTGTATAACTAGTTCTTCTACAAAACCCTTTTGTTTTTCGATATTAAAGAGTCACGAGTAAAGGCCACGGCATACACCAAAATGTGATTTTGTCACAGATTCTTCATACCTTTTCATGTTCTACTCATTCTGAAAGCAATGTGTGTCATTGAGTACGGTGGTAGAATAAGCAGTCTGTGACAAGATCGCATCGAGCTCTTGCTTCTGACTCACGTTCGGATGACATGCGCATAGCTATTACCACATACAATGGTGACATGTGCACTTACAAACATTTAATGTTGCTTTTACAGATCCCTGTGATTCTGCTACCTGCTTCCCCAACTCCCAGTGCTTTGTTCAAGAGGGTTCCCCGTTTTGCCAGTGCTTGCCCGGATTCACCCTTTCGTCCACCCGCCGCTCCTGCGTGGACGTGGACGAGTGCTCGGCCGCCGGGGCTTGCGGCAAGAACGCCATCTGCCAAAACTCTGTAGGCTCCTTCACCTGCAAATGCCCGGCTGGAGCTGAGGGTGACCCTTATGACACCATCAAGGGTTGCATCATAGGCCAGAGAACCATTCCCTGCACCAACGAAGCTAACTGTTCAGGCGGCGGCCAGACCTGCTTAGGAGGAAGATGTGTTTGTCGTAGAGGTTTCATCACTGACGAAAACAATCTTGGTCAGTGCGTAGATCTCAACGAGTGCTTGACCGGCAGCGTTTGTGGCCCCAACGCGGTGTGCAAGAATTTGCCTGGCAGCTACGACTGCGAGTGTCCCCAGGGTTTTAGCGGCAACCCCTTTGTCGGGTGTCAGATCTGCGTTGGAGAGGCTTGTGGGTGCTCTCCACCATCACAATTTATTGATGGAAGATGTCAACTGGCCGGATGTTCAAGCCAGACTGATTGTGCTGCTCCCGCTCAGTGTGTCAGGATATCTGGAGGAGTGAGTTATTGCGCTTGCCCTCCAGGATACGAGGTGAATCCAACCAGCGGAAAGTGTGAGGATGTCAATGAGTGCCGGACATCGTTTCCACGAGCTTGCGCTAATGGAGCAATCTGTGAAAACAATCCTGGATCGTACACATGCTACTGTCTTGAAGGTTCTGAAGGAGATGCCTACTCCGGCGCTTGCGTCCCCGTGAGAGCGTCATGTGCTAATAATGCTCAGTGTCGTACCAACGAGCGATGTGTTGCTGGCTCGTGTGTCTGCTCGCCGCCATTTTACATCGACAACCTAGATGGCAATAGGTGCAAAAGCCCATGTGACAGATTTAACTGTGGCCTTAACAGCGAGTGCACACCTACGAATCCTCCCCAGTGTCTATGTAAAAAGGGTTTTAGTGGGAATCCCCTGACTGGGTGCGAGGATCTTGACGAGTGCCTGTCCAAGCCCTGTGGAACCGGAGCCAACTGCATCAACACCCCAGGAGGATATCAATGCCAGTGTCCCCGAGGCAGCAAAGGAGATCCCTACATTACTGGATGTGTCGGACTTAGAACTGAAGAATGCTCTGCTGATGCAGATTGCCCAGGCCAGCTGGCCTGCATTACCAAGCAGTGCTCCAACCCCTGCTCCTCCATCCCCTGCGGGGCCAATGCCAACTGTGTGCCAGAGAATCATGCTGCTTGGTGCAGATGCAAAAGTGGCTACACAGAAGATGCTGCTGGAAGATGTGTTTCTGCCTGTCAAGGCATCGTATGCGGTCTCAATGCTCAGTGCATCGTCTCATCAGAAGGACCGTCTTGCGTCTGCCTAGAGGGAATGTTTGGCAATCCATATCCCGGAGGAAGATGTACGGCGGTCGCATGCTCTCAGTCGTCTCCGTGCAGGCAACCTGGACACATCTGTCAAGAAGGGAAATGTGTAGAATCATGTGGAATTAGGAGCTGCGGACTGAACTCGTTCTGCGACCCCGTTAAGAAGATCTGCGTGTGTGCTGAAGGCTTCGTCGGAGATCCCAACCTTGTGTGCATGCCGCCAACGACTCCTCCAGTGTGTACGCCTGATTGTGGAGCCAATAGTCACTGCGAATATGGACTTCCTCACCAGTGTGCCTGCAATGCAGGATTCCAAGGCAATCCTTACACCGGCTGCCTCCCTCTGGTTGAAACTGACACAAGATCGTGTGCCACGATCAAGTGTGGAGCAAATGCTATTTGCTCTTTGGCAACCGGCCTGCCTGTATGCGTCTGTCAAAAGGGATTTGAAGGTCTTGCTTATGATAGCTGCAGGGATGTCAATGAGTGTATCAACGATGTGTGCGGTGACAATGCAATTTGTATCAATACAGCCGGCAGCTATGACTGTCGCTGCAAGTATGGGTTTGTGGGTAACCCATTTGAGGCTTGTACCGTGCCTGGAGAGCAGAGGGAAGACCTCTGCAAGGACAAGAAGTGTGGACCTAATGCCATCTGCAACGTCGGTCAATGCTTGTGCGCTCATGGATTCAAGGGCGATGATCCTTATGATCTGGTCGAGGGCTGTTCTGCTGTGGCTGGATGCAACACTAATACAGATTGTGGGTACAATGAAATATGCTCGACTGTGCCTGGAGGCACTGTCAAATTCTGTGTTGATCCATGTGCTGCAGCTGCCTGCGGACCAAATTCCTTTTGTGTGACGGACAACCATCACATGAACTGTATCTGCAATGAGGGCTTCACTGGTAACGCCAATGATCTCACCACTGGATGCATTCCTGAGACAAGGTGCAAAACATCTGCTGATTGCAAAACTGAAGGCACCGTCTGTCAGATCAACATCAATGGCAGACGAGCTTGTGTGGATCCCTGCCAGATAATGTCTTGTCCTGATACCGAGTACTGCAAACTGAGCAGAAGAGGAAGACCCATATGTGAATGCAGAGAAGGTTTGGCACGGAACAAGCTAACCGGCCAGTGTGAGTCTTACAATTGGTGTCAGTCTGATGAGGAATGCCTGCTTACTGAAGCCTGCAAAGAACAAGTGATCGACAAGAAGACTTGCACCGATGTCTGCGCCTCAGTTTCCTGCCCAATAGGAGCTGAGTGCTTTGCCAAAGATCACAAAGGTCACTGCAGATGTTCTGAAGGATTCACTGGAAGACCAAGTGAAAGATCAGGATGCGTCCCTGTGGCTCAGGATGAATGCTCATCTGATGCTCAATGCGGCGAAAGCGACGTTTGCGAATCTCACCAGGGAAGAAAAGTATGCACACCAGCATGTGGAAAGCTAGCCTGCGGCCCTGGAGCCGTCTGCGTGGCCAGGAACCATATTGGCAAATGCATCTGTCCCACTGGAGGCCTCTTCAAGGGAGATCCTTACAGAACTGGATGCGAAGAGGTCAAATGTCTGGAGAACGACGATTGTCCTATTGATGACTACTGCGACAGGCTCTCATACACGTGCATGAACGCATGCAAACCTGATCTGTGTGGTGAAAACGCTCTCTGCATACCAGAGAACCATGCACATTCCTGTCAGTGTCCTCCAGGATTCGTCCCGTCTCCAACTCCGCAAGTCAAATGTGTAAGAAATGACCAGGGACAGAAGTGTCCTCAAGGTCAGTGTCAGACATTCTGCTTGAACAACCAGCAGTGTTTGGCCGGTCAGACTTGTCAGCGCGGATTATGCGTCAACGGGTGCGCCTCCGATACTGACTGCATCAAGGAAGGTCTCATCTGCTTGAGCGGACGATGCCGAGATCCTTGCTCAGTCTCCTGCGGGCCAAATTCTCTGTGCGAACAAGCACCAGGTTCTGGAGGAGATATCTGCCGTTGCCCTCCTGGGTTTGCTGGAGTGCCAACTGCTCAGCAGGGATGCGTCCGCATCCCGGAGACGTGCAGCAAATCCTGTCCAAAACAGGAGAGATGCTATAAAGGATACTGCATGCCAGAATGCCAATCTCAGGCTGAGTGCGCTAGAGGAGAACACTGCCAGAAGGGAATATGTCTAAAGATCTGTCACTCCGACAAGAACTGTCTGCAGGGCGAAATTTGCGTGGACAGATTCTGTGATCCCGGGTGTCGCACCAACACCGACTGTCGTGAAGGTGAGACTTGTAACGGAGGCCTCTGTGGATGCGCCGCTGGCTTCGCTAAGACTCCTCGAGGTTGCGTCGATATCGATGAGTGTCAGGACGACCCTGACGCATGCCCATCCCCAACGAAGTGCATTAACACACCCGGATCTCACACTTGTCAGTGCCCTGCCAACACAGTGCCAGACCCGGCGACAGGGCGGTGCAGACCCCGAGATGGCTGCGCCAGAGACAACGACTGCGCGGCTGATCTCGCCTGCTTGGCCGACCCGGTGACTGGCGAGAGGCGCTGCTCCGACCCGTGCGATGTGAGCTTCTGCACGCCGAAGGCCAAGTGCAGCGTCGTTGGACACAAACCGTTCTGTTCTTGTCCATCCGGACACCGGGGCGACCCGACTGATCCCGCCATTGGCTGCTATAAGGTGGAATGCGAGAAGGACGACGACTGTCCCGCGGAAAGAGCATGTGATGGACAGACTCTCAGATGCGTCGGTAAGTTCGTCGTCCCCGATACTTTGAAATAGTATCCTTCCACGTCACAGAAGCACGTAGTGACACATTTTTTATTGCAGATCCTTGCCGCGGATTCCAGTGTGGCCGAGGCTCTTGTCGAGCCGAGAACCATCAGGCCATCTGTTACTGCCAGACGGGCTACGCGCCTCAGAACGGCCGATGCGTCGACGTCAATGAGTGCGCGGCAAACGACGATGGTCCCTGCCATGCCTCCGCCAAATGCTCTAACGTGGCTGGTAGCTTCAAGTGCTTCTGCGCTGCTGGTCAAGTGGGTGACGCCTATGATCCGACTGGTACCGGTTGCCGTCCTAAGCCCGAGTGCACCACAAATGCCGAATGCCCATCGGCAGCCGTCTGTGCTGCCAGCACGGGTCGTTGCGTCGATCCCTGTGGCACCGGTGGCGGAGCTTGCAGTCCCGGCGCCGATTGCACCGTCCGCAATCATGCTCCTGTTTGCTCTTGCCCCGCCGGGTCAACGGGAGACCCGCGCGGACCCGATGGATGCGTCAAGTTGGAATGCGTGGAAAACACTGATTGCGCCAAAGATAAATCGTGCGTGAATCACCGATGTGAAGACGTGTGCGACCTCGATGGTGTTTGCGGTGCCAACTCGCAATGCTCCACGGTGAACCACACGCCCTTGTGCGCATGCAACCGCGGCTTTGACGGGGATCCCAGAATCGGGTGCAGCAGGGTGCTGCAATGCGCTAGAGATGTTGAATGCCCCACCAATATGATGTGTGCCTTCGGAGTTTGCTCACGTAAGAAGTTCAAATAATGCGTTGTATAAACTTGACATGACTTCAACTTCGCATTTACAGCCCGCTGCTCCAGCATCCGCGAGTGCCTGGACTCTCAGGTTTGTGCCAACGGTGTCTGCGTGCCCAAGTGTAGCGGAAGAGCCGATTGTCCCAGCAACAGTCAGTGCCGCGGGGGTGTGTGCGTCGCGGAAGACGGTTGCCGCGGCGATGCTGACTGCGGCCAGTCTAAAACCTGTCGCCAGAACCCCACCAATGGTCGGCGTGAGTGCGTCGAGGTTTGCACCATCCCCAACGTCTGCGCCAAGAACGCCGGATGTCGCTCTGTCAGTCATAAGGCTCAGTGCATCTGCCCCAAAGGTTGAGTGAATGCTTATGTTGGATTGAACAATGATTAGGAGAATTTCCTTACAGGATACTATGGCGATCCCTACGATGAGAAACGCGGTTGCCAGAAAAAGCTTTGCGAGGACAACTCCGACTGCCCAGGGGATGAGAAGTGCGAGAACTTTGTCTGCATTGCTCCTCAGGAATGTAAGAGATGAAAGTGACTTCCTAGTAATTACGTATGAGAAGTACTGCAAATAACCATCTCGTTTCAGTGACTTGTCTGGTGGATTCGAACTGTCGGACAACGCAATTGTGTGTTCGCGGCCGCTGTAAAGATCCCTGCTCTTCGATTGACTCGTGCGGATTGAACGCCGAGTGCGGCGTCTCGCAGTACCGGAAGCAGTGCCGCTGTCCGGCCGGCTTCACCGGAAACGCCGCCGTTGAGTGCGTCAGGGTCCCGAGCACCTGCGTCACTGACACAAACTGCCCACCGTCCATGGGATGCCACGACGGAATCTGCATGCTCAAGTGCAGCGGTGACGACAACTGCGCGTACAATGAACGGTGCCACGCTGGACAGTGCATGTGTAAGTCAGAAGCTCAATGAAGTATAGTTTACGTCAATGTCAATAACTTTATTGATATGTTTCCAGTAACTTGCCGAGTAGACAACGACTGCTTCCTGGGTCACGTTTGCCTGGACAAGATGTGTCTGGTGGGCTGCAGGGAGAGCTCGGACTGTCCGACGTCGTTGTCTTGCGTAGGCAACCGTTGTCAGGACGCGTGCACAGATATCTCTTGCGGGCCTAACGCCCAGTGTCAAGCGCTCAAGCAGAGGGCCGTGTGTGCGTGCAAAACGGGATTCGCCCCGAACCCAACGGCTGTCATCGGTTGTGTTCGGTAAGAGAAAAATCACCCCCACCCCCACCCCGGGACGCCTGCTCTAAGAGTAACTTTGTAACATATGTGCAACTAAATTGTTGAGTCTTTTTGGGCCCTGCCATTTTGCAGGGGGGAGATGGAAACATACTATGGGCTGTAACGTTCTATTCTTTCCAGGGAATCCTTGAAATGCGTAAGCAACAAGCAGTGTCCTGAGAACTTTCAGTGCTCGTCCTCGTTCTGCAAGCCCGTCTGCTCCGCCGACTCCAACTGCCAGGCCAATGAATTGTGCATAGACAACCTTTGTCAGGAGATTTGCAGGACAGACTCGGACTGTAACTCAGGAGAAATCTGTCAAGGAGTTACTTGCGTCGAGGGCTGCAGGTCCCACGTCGACTGCCCGCAGACCCTAGCCTGCGACAACAACAAATGCATCGGTGAGCGCGTGTAACTCTGAATAGACCTCTTACTGTTCGTCCATATTTTGTACGTAACCGCACATATGAGGACATTGCAAGAGTAGATATTAATGGCACGTGCTCATTTTTGTCCCTGCAGACCCTTGCACCATCAGTTATTGTGGCGTGAACGCTCTGTGTCGTACAAAGAACCATCAGGCGCTCTGCTCCTGCCCAAGAGGTTTGGAGGGCAATCCTATCGAGAGGTGTGAACCGCGCGCCGTCACCTGCACAACGGACGCCGTCTGCGGCGCACGCCGCGCTTGTGATGCCGCCGCGGGCATCTGCGTCAATCGCTGCTCTTCTGAGACAGATTGCCTGCCAGACCAAGTGTGTCTGACAGACGTCGGACGTTGCGCCAGGATCTGCAACAGCGCCGCGCAGTGTCCAGGAGGACAGGCCTGCGTTGATAGGGTGTGCCGGGAGGGCTGCGCCAGCGATACAGGGTGTCCCGACGATCGCGTTTGCGTGAGTGGACAGTGCAAAGGTAATATTACAGCTACTTTATCATGTTGTACGGCTACTTATGCTCCTGACATAATGACAGATCCATGTGAGCCTAATCCTTGCGGCGAGTGCGCACACTGCAACACTGAGCAGCACCAGGCCCAGTGCTTTTGCTCATTGGGTTCTCTCGGCGATCCGCTGACGGCTTGCAGGAAGAACTACTTACGTTGCGCCAGCGTCAGAGATTGCGCCACTGGAGAGGCTTGCCACAATGGCTTCTGCGCGAGGAAGTGCAACGGCGCTTCAAAGTGTGGCTGCGGCGAGGTCTGCTCCACTGGAGGGCACTGCTTGCAAAAGTGTGCCAGGTCTGGCGATTGTCAGAGTGGGGTGCGCTGTGTTGACGGCGCTTGCACTCCTGGATGTCGCGCAAACACCGATTGTGACACTAACATGGCATGCGTCAACGGACAGTGCAAAGATCCATGCACCAGCGCTGATTGTGGATCTCATGCAACTTGTCAGGTTTGTAATTTACATAAATATTATGGTTCAATGTTTAAGGCTCCCTTGAAAAATGCCTATCATGCAGGTGAGCCAGCACCAGCCCGTGTGCCTCTGCCTAAAAGGGTTTCAACGAGATGCTGTTCGTGGCTGTCGGCGAGCTGATTGTGCTGTGGACAACGACTGCGCTGCTGACAAGAAGTGCGTTCGTGGACGCTGCGAGAATCCGTGCGCCGTCAGCGGTGCCTGTGGACGTAACGCAGAGTGCCGCGTTGTGGCACACGAGCCACGTTGCGTCTGCCCACCTGGACACTACGGAAACCCGCGAGTTACCTGCATAGAGGACCGCGACGACTGCGCCGGGAACCCGTGCGGTATCAATGCCGTGTGCGAGAACCGCGTCAGTGGACATCATTGCAAGTGTAACCCTGGGTGCACTGGAGATGCCACCGTCAGATGCGAATGCCCGCGACCCGATGATGGATGCAAGAATCACAAATGTGGAGAAAAAGCGAGGTGCAGACTCAACTACTTGAGTCAACCAGTCTGCTACTGCCCAAGTGACTATCCCAAGGGAGATCCAGACGTTGCCTGTCAATCTGACGGTGAGTTTTTGTACATATTGCACTGTTGTTCTTCAGCTGTTTCTTAGTTGTTTCATTGTTTCGTATCACATTAATGCATTCAGTGGGTGGTTGTGCCTCAAACGATGATTGCACGATCGACAAAGCCTGTGTGAACGGGCAATGCCGTGATCCTTGCTCGATGCGCGCGGCCTGTGGCGAGAACGCGCTCTGTACCGTCATCCACCACCGACCCAGCTGTAAGTGCCCGGAGTGCTTTATCGGTCGAGCCCACGTGCGCTGCCGCCCAAGGGAGGAATGCCTGAAGCCACCACCAAGACCTCGGGAGGAGGAATGCAATTCCGACAATGACTGTGCCCCAACATTGGCATGCAGGGATCACCAGTGCGCCGATCCTTGTGCCAACCACCGCTGCGAATCTCCTCACCAGAAGTGCGTGGTTCAGAGCCACAAGCCCAAGTGCGCCTGCAAGTACAAGCTGGTTGTCAACGCGGCTCTAGAACTGAGCTGTCCTGGACCAAGAGAGACCTGCTTCGACGATGAGGATTGCCCAGCCAATCTGGCATGTCTGGCCAGCGCACTGGGCGCCGGCTACGGTGCTACTTGCGCCAACCCGTGCGCCAACACACTCTGTCCCAAGGGCAAGGTTTGCCAGGTGCTAAACCACGAGCCGCTGTGCATGTGCAGCAAAGACTGTGAAGCTGAGGTGTCCGTGTGCTTGAGAGATCGAGGCTGCCCGCTGGACAAATCGTGCGTGAACCTTCAGTGCGTTGACCCTTGTGAAGGATTGAGCTGCCCCAACAACACCCCATGCGTGGTCGAGGAACACAAGGCCATCTGCAAATTCTGTCCGCCTGGGTTCGTCGTAGACCAGAACTACGGCTGCCTGCAAGCAGGTACACTAGGCTGAAAAGCGCATAACAACAGGGGCTAAAAGCTAAAATTGCAGAGGCTAATTTGCTTACCCAACCGCTGGTGTAAGGCCATCATCCATATCTCAATACACATGTAAATTAACTTGCTAACAACAGGTTCTTGATCTCTGTTCTTTTGCAGGCATAAATAAGTAACAGCTTCCTTCATATTTCAGGTCGACACATTCAAAGGTGTCCCAGCTATTAAGATTATTGATAACTAAACAATACATAACGACTCATCGATGCTATAAGTCTTCTAATGCCATTGGTTTAGGACTTCATTGTTCCGCTGAGTGCTTTCGTTCAACTCACAGCACATTAGCCTGAACTTAACGTTGAAACTTAAATTTTCTAGTGGTCGGTTGCGCCAGCGACGACAAGTGCGCCTCCAAGCAGGCCTGCCTCAATGGGAAATGTGTCAACCCTTGCGAACGTGGCGTGTGCAAGACAGACGAACAGTGCGAGGTCATCAACCACCTTGCAAAGTGCATTCCAAGTAAGCATCTCACTAAAGTTGGGAAGAAAAGCTCCTGTGATTCATATCATCGCCTCACTTTATAGCTGCACCAATCAATGCGTGTGAAGTCGACGGCACCTGCTACCCAGGTAAGCAGTCATTGCAGAGGCAGGCGCAAACCTGTATTGGTGGAAGAGCAAAGTTAACCCGCTGCTTTCGTCTTAAAAGCTCATAATATTGGTCAAAGCATCGACCATGTGTGCGTCCCATCACCTTAAGCCTAAAAACCTAAAGTCACCTAAAGACTTGGTGAAGGCCCACAATAACTTCTAACTAGCTGTTCCTTCTGCCAGTCCGACATGTAAACATTATACTAAGTCATGCTAAGATCTGGTTGGATCAAATATGCTGAGGTCATTAGCAGTAGCAGAAAGGTTGGTTGGATCAATGATCAAATTGCTGCGGTCTTAGGACGTAACATAAAGATAGGGTCAGATTAACAATCCAACTGCCTTTGAGAGGTGAAAACGCTAAATTCTAACATCACGTGGGACGCTACTATGTAAACGGTGAAAGGAGCTGCAGTTATTAGAAACAAGGTGAGTCAACATTCGTTAGAGTAGTTAGAGGACTCTGTGAGACTTGAAAGTCCATGCAGAAATGCTGATGAGCAATTTTGATCTTAGGTCCTTGTGATCCTAATCCTTGCGGAACCAACGCCAAGTGCAATGATTCTGGCGGTCAGGCCATCTGCGCCTGCCCACTGGGATTCGAGGGGAATCCACTTGTAAACTGCTGTAAGTATCAAGGTGCAGTCAAAAGCCCAATGACAGGGCCGAAAGTAAATTTACCACTACACAGTTGAACCTCGAGAGCCAGAGTTGTGCTCGCCTGGACCTTGTGGCTCGAACGCTCGTTGCCAAGTCAACGACGGCCGCGAGGAGTGTTATTGCGACATCAGACACACTGGAGACCCCTACGCTGGATGCACCCGGATCCCGGACGTCCCCGCTGACCCTTGCTCTCCATCGCCGTGCGGCAAAAACACGCAGTGTCGCGTAGAAGGAAGTGAGGTCTTATGCGCCTGCCTGCCAGGGTACGAGGGAGATCCACTCGTACCAGCTGGGTGCCGACCGGAGTGCGAGCGTGATCGGGACTGCCCTAATCACCTCGCCTGCATCAATCTCAAGTGTGTGGACAACTGTCCGGGCTCCTGTGGCATCGGGGCCGAGTGCCTGGTACAGAATCACCGGCCTTATTGCCGCTGCCCAGCCGGGGCCGCCTTTGGCGCCAACCCTCTCGTAGATTGCACGGTGCAACGACCACCCCCACGACCAGTCGAGGTTGAGCCCCAATGCTCAGTGAATGAGCAATGCAAGAAAAATGAGATCTGCCGCAACGGCAAGTGCGTAGACCCCTGCCCGGGCTTGTGCGGCGTGAACGCCGTCTGCACTGTCAACGAGTATCATCGTGTGAGGTGTCAGTGTAGAGAAGGATTCAACGGGGATCCCTACACGTTATGCAGGCGTAAGTACAAGAAAGCATAAGTGCACGTTTTGGATTCTACGAGTAACCGGCGTTTAATTACAGCTTATCAGCCCACTGGGTCTTGCAACCCCAACCCTTGTGGACCCCACTCAATCTGCGAAATCAAAGGCCCTCGAGTGGTTTGTAGGTGCAAGCCGGGCTTTTATGGGAAGCCAACGAACTGCAGGGCCGAGTGCGTCGTCTCTGAAGACTGCTTGCCCAGCCAGGCATGCATCAGACAAAAGTGTGAAGATCCATGTACTGACGTCTGTGGTAAGTGGATGCTTTATCCCACGTCTGCCCTACACATGCAGTACAGCCTGTCCTTGTACTGCACACGACCTTGTAGAACAACGCGGTGACTTCAGTTCTCAACCGCAACGTAGAGTAGTAGTGGTGCTGTTACAACTAAAGGGAAAGGACTTTGAAGGAGCATTTCATAACTGATTGAGCTCTTTTGCACAGGCATTGGCGCCATCTGCCAGATGAGACAGCACAAGCCAGTTTGTTCCTGCCAAGAGGGCTACACCGGGAATCCTTTCTACAAGTGCTTCAAGATTCCACCACGTAAGAATGATAGAAACCGGATATGTACATAGGTAGATTTGTCTGTCAACGCCCCACTCTTTGAATCCATTGTTCCAGCACCTGTGAAGCCTCCCCCACGTCGGCCTTGTCATCCTAATCCTTGTGGTCCGCACTCTCAATGCGTCGAGAAGGGTTCTGAGGCTCACTGCTCGTGTTTGCCTGGCTTCATCTCCGAGCCTCCCTACTGCAGGCCCGAGTGCGTCATCGATGAGGACTGTCCGCACGATCGCGTCTGCTCGAACGCACAAAAATGTGTCGATCCATGCGTCAGCGCATGCGGTGTCGATGCCTCTTGCGTCGTCTCAAACCACGACACCATGTGCATCTGCCCTAAAGGCTACGAGGGAGACCCGTTCAAGGTCTGCACCCCAAAAAGACCAGGTAAGAGGGGACAACTTTTTTTATGTGGTACCTTAGGGATGCCATGCATTCTGGCAGATTTGCCGGACCATGGTATGACGCTGAACTTGACAAAATACCGGTGTTTGCTCATTAAGTATGTATTGAAGATATCATGTATGACTTTCAGACATTAAGCCTATCGAGACTGACCCCTGCTACCCGAACCCTTGCGGCCTGAATGCCGTTTGCTCTGACAATGGCGTGTGCAATTGCGTGAGTCAGGACTACAAGGGCGATCCGTACGTGGCTTGTCGTCCGGAATGCGTGGGAGACAGCGAGTGTCCATACAACCGGGCGTGCATCAACAACAAGTGCCGTGACCCCTGCCCGGGCAGTTGCGGTGCGAACGCTGAATGCAAGGTCATCAACCATGTGCCCAGCTGCTACTGTAGGCAAGGATTCACTGGAGAGCCCTTCGAGTCATGCAGGAAGATCGTGGTGCCAGTCGGTGAGTTTGTTCAGTTAACTTAATTTAAGGCTTGGTTAATAATGTCCCCATGATTTTGCAGTGCCTGAACCAACTGATCCTTGCGCATATGACCGTTGCGGCCCCAACAGCCAACAACGCGTGGTCAATGGCGCCTGCGTCTGCTCCTGTCTGCCAGAATTTATCGGCCACCCTCCCAACTGCCGTCCAGAATGTGTCACCAACAGCCAGTGCAACAACGACAAGGCGTGCATACGCAGAAAGTGTACCAACCCGTGCATCGGTGTCTGCGGAGCTAACGCGCTTTGTAAGACAACATATCAGTACTCATTCTAGTATACTTGAATGTTCTGATCAACTGCAACTCTCGGTACATTACGTTATCTTCCAGGCAACGTAGTCTCGCACAATCCGATCTGTCGCTGCCCACCCAAGTACACAGGGGACCCGTTCACTCTCTGCGAAGTCATCAGTAAGCAATTCTGTTAGGTGTATGGTTTGATATGTTTCCTGAGAATGAGCATCTGCGTAGAATTACCGCCCCAACCACCTCGGGATCCTTGCGTTCCCAATCCCTGCGGCCCTTACTCCATCTGTCAGGTGCAAGGCGGGAGAGCGAAATGCTCCTGCCAGAAGAATTACTACGGGATCCCGCCAAACTGCAGACCAGAGTGTCTGGTGGACAGGTAAAGTGATCAAGTACTTTATTGTGTCGTCCTGAACACACGCATTGGTCATTCTTTTTTGCATCAGTGATTGCCCATCAAACAAGCACCGGTGCATTCAGGAGAAGTGCCTAGATCCTTGCAAAGGAGCTTGCGGCGAGCACACTACATGTATGTATCGATTTTGTGAACTGTTACCTAAATGTTATCTGGATACTGACATTGCTGCTTGAAAGGCGAGGTCATCAGTCGCAATCCCATCTGCCAATGCTTGCCCGGATTCAGCGGTGATCCGTTCCGGGCCTGCGTGCGCCTTCCGCCCCAGCCAATCGTAACCGAGCGCCCACCGAATCCCTGCTACCCGGACCCTTGCGGCGCAAATGCCGTTTGCAAGGCGCACGGACTCGCAGCCGCCTGCACATGCGTGGATGAATATTATGGAGATCCATATCTTACTTGCAGGTATCAGTGTGATGCGTACATACTATAATGTATCATATACGTACAAGGTCTTTCAGTTCAAACGAGGGATTTCTCGAAAGTTTCAATGGTCACATAAAATCACAAATACTTTTTGGAATTCATCATTGTTGGCAGTTTTTGCTGGGCGTCTCGTCCGAGTTCAGACCACTACGAGGCAGGAGCAGGAGCAAATGGAGCACTTGAGTTGAGACTTGAATTTTGTGTCAGCGAACTCAGTCATGTTCAAGAACGAGAAGCAGTACAACATTTAGTTCTTTGCCAAAAGACTGACTGTGACCACCATCCGCCGCAGCTTGTGCATGCCTTTCCAAGGGCCAGGAAGGAGGAAAAAACTCCATGACTAAATGTTTCATTGAGTCTGGAAGAAGCACGACCAAGTCCAGAGACATGGACACTATTATACTTTCTTTAAAACCTTATTGTTTAAAATCATTCCTGATGACTATCCCCAACGCCCAGCAGAAACTGCCAACCATGACGAGTACAATAATAAATTTGTGGTGTTTCATGATTATTGAAACTTTGGAGAAAATAACCTTTTTCCCTTCACTCTTCACATGAGAAATTGCTGACTTCGAATTGTCTGAGCTCTATTTATGGCTAAACAATTAGGTAGATTCAGAAGTAATTTTGTATGTTTTCTGAATTACCATCTCCTTATAGATAGCACAAGTACTTTATGCATTGTGGCTGGAATTAAGGCCTCTTATTAGGTACTGTAGTGAAGCCTCCCAATAACCGACCTAGGAATTTTCATTCAACCTGCTTACATCATTAGCGCTACTGCTACTGCTACTGGTAGTGACCCATGAAAAGACAACTACTTCTTCATGCGCATCCATAAATTCTTTCTGCAGGCCTGAATGCACGACCAACAGCGACTGCTACGGCCACGACCGAAAGCGCGCCTGCGTGGACAACAAGTGTGTCGATCCGTGTCGACACAACGTTTGCGGAATCAACGCAGTCTGCAACGTTATCAATCACGAGCCAAGATGCTATTGTCTGGAGGGATATCTGGGTGATCCATCCACCGAGTGCCATCTTCCTCCAAGTAAATAAATTACATAGGATTCAGGCATAGATATTTAACGCTCCGATTTCCTTCAAGCTGGCATTCCTGTGTTGGAAGATCCAGACCCTTGCGATCCAGACCCTTGCGGTCCTTACAGTCAGAAGAAAGAGATTAATGGCTACTGCGCCTGCTCTTGTCTGCCGGGTTATAGATCATCGCCGCCTAATTGCAGGTGCGAAAAAATGTTACTTTTGTAAATGTTCTAGGATGTCCCCTGAACTGAATACTTGCAGACCTGAGTGTGAGATCAACCCAGATTGCCCCCAGCATCTTGCTTGCGAGAACCTCAAATGCGTGGACCTCTGCCCTGGCCAATGCGGACCCAATGCCAAGTGCAGGATGGTCAATCACAGGCCTACCTGCTCGTGTCTGCCTAGTTTCGAGGGTAATCCCACAGTGGGATGCACCAAGAAGCCCAGTAAGCTTAATCTAAACTGTCAAAGCGTGCAGAAGTGCGGTAATGACTCGTTCTCGTTCAGTTGCTATCACAACCCCGGCGGCTCCGGTGGACCCGTGCAAGCCTTCGCCCTGTGGCCCAAATGCCAAGTGCAACCGCAGGGAGAACGTTGCCTCGTGCATGTGTCTACCTGGATTCATCGGCTCACCTCCTTATTGCAGGTAACCTTTGGGAACTTGAACTTAGGTATAGTTGTTGGATCAAAAGCTGACTTACGTATCATGTCAGGCACGAGTGCACTGTGCACAGCGAATGCAACCACGATCGTGCTTGCATCGACTATCAGTGCGACGACCCCTGCCCAAAGCCATGCGGCGAGAACACCAAGTGCGTGGTCATCAATCACTCGGCAATTTGCCAGTGCTTACCAGGTTTCGTTGGAGATCCTCTGACCAAATGTGAGTGAAGCTATCGATTTTGAAGTCCACGTCACTCATTTTTTATGACGCTCTTTAGGCAAACAACCACCTAAGCCCAAACCCATCGAAGTCGATCCTTGTGATCCCAATCCATGTGGTCGTGGTGCTCAGCCCAGTCGGTCTCCTTCTGGACGCGAGCAAGGGCGCGACCGATGTCTCTGTCGATGCCGTGCCGGATTCACTGGAGATCCTTACGGAGCAAGAGGTTGCGTCCCTCTGGAGTGCACAGTGAGTAATATACGTGTTTGATGAATACTTGTGCGTCGTGTACATGTCAATGATGTGTGACATTTGACTGTTTACGTAGGTGCATTCTGACTGCGATCGCAGCAAGAGCTGCGTGGACTACAAATGCGTGAACCCCTGCAGCCCTAGGACTTGCGGCGTCAACGCCATCTGCACCGCCGTGAACCACAACGCAGTGTGCACATGCAGAGAAGGATTTATAGCGGAGCCTGATCCCTTTACCAGATGTGTAGAGCGTAAGTGTAGAAACAGTTCTACTTATATCATAATTTATAGCATCGACATTCCTACACGAGTAGTAGGAAAAAGTCGTGCAGTACATCTCTGTCGTGCATGTGGTTACTGCTGTAGGTGTACAACGAGAGGTATGAGAGCATAAGAAAGTGGATTGCGATATTTGCACATGAATAAGCAATTAGGGTTGCAGTGCTGCTTACTGCAGTGCAGTGCGTAAGTATCTTTTTCTCCTACTTCAAACTGCCTTGTCTTGCTAAGTCAAGAAAATTGTATAAACTTCTTCTAAAATCTTTCTCAAGCACTTTCGCATGCTGTCTGAATGATACAACCTGCACCTATTTGTATGCACTGTTATCTGTGGGTTTGTATGATACTCGAACTGCCACAAACTTTCCACTGTTGCATTGTGCATTGCATTTTTGATCATACACAAAGAAAGCCACAAGACCAGTTGAAAATGAGCACACATTTGGATTGAACACAGTGCCAGAACTGCAATCAGTAGATTCCCCTATCGGCACATCTCCTGCATGCCTTTACTGTGCACGTTGCAGCCCCTCGTCCCGAGTGTGTACGCAATGAGGACTGTTTCGAGCATCTTGCCTGCATCAAAGAACACTGCGTAGATCCCTGTTCCTCTCTCACCTGTGGTGCTAATGCTGAGTGCAGGGTCAAGAACCACCTGGCCGTGTGCACTTGCAGGACTGGATACCAAGGAAATCCCTATGCCGGATGCATTGAACGTAAGATTATTTTACACCTAAAGTATCCTTTGTCTTATCAATGACTTCGTCTTGCAGCTGGCTGCAGAAGTGACTATGAATGTGAGGATCCTCAAGTGTGCATCAAGCGGGAGTGCCAGAATGCATGTCTCTTTGAGCAGTGCGGCACAAATGCTGAGTGCATGGCCAGAGGGCACCGAGCCAGGTGCAAGTGCATCAAGGGTCACAAGGGTGATCCGTACACTCAGTGCAGGCAGTACGAGTGTCTCTCTGACCCGGACTGCCCAAACCACCTCAACTGCAGGCAAGAGAAGTGCGTAGACCCCTGTGACTGCGCCGCCAACGCTGATTGCAGTGCAAGAAATCACCGGGGTTATTGCAATTGCCTCACTGGTTACACTGGAGATCCCTACGTGAGAGGATGCACGAAGAGTAAGACTTTTCTCAGTCTCCATTTCATAGTCCCTGTTCCTAATTTTTTCTCACTCTGATAGTTCGACCTCCCGTGATAGATGTAGGCTGCAAAGGCGATCAAGATTGTCCTAGCAAGGAGGCTTGTCTGAACGGAGACTGCAAGAATCCTTGCCTTGCCATCCAACCATGTGCTGAAAATGCTGACTGCAAAGTCTACGATACCTTGCCCAGACGAACCATGACGTGCACATGTAGAGAGGGCTACACCGGCAAGGGCGATGTCCGCTGCAACAAAATTGGTACGTCTCCCAGAATAATCCGTCATTTCATCCCACAAACTGATTACACCAAACTGATATCCCTTTCCTAACAGTTGCTCCTCTCGAAATTGGGTGTGAGTCTAACGATGAGTGCTTGGACTTCCAAGCTTGTCGCAACCGCCAGTGTGTCGATCCCTGCGTCTCTGACAACCCATGCACCTCGCTCGCCACCTGTGACGCCGAGAACCATAGAGCGAAATGTACATGTCCATCGGGAATGACAGGAGACCCGTACACAGAATGCAGACCAAGTAAGCAGAAGTGTTCGTGGTGAACAAATGTAATCTCTAGGCTAGGTCAAAAAATTAAAATTTTGCAATTTGACTGAGTGCATCTTGGGTTTGCTAACTGATGCCAAATGGTGAAGATGTCATAGGGTACAAAAAATTGGGCCCTCCTCTTTTGCTGTTAGTACATACCCAGGTGCTGATACTTGGAAGGCCCTGGGACAAAGCTATAAGCACTTTGCTTTTAGTTTCATTTGACTGCACGGCGTCAGTTTTGGATCTAGAAAGTAACTTAGCAGGTCCACGTCAAATTTGTAACGTTGACCTAACATCCTTGTGTACCATGTCTTTAAAACTTCGAAGACAGATAGGGGACCCCAAAACTCTATGTTTTTATTCCATTTGACTAAAATGCCATCGAATGGAGTCTGGCGAGAAATCTAAGCAAGCAAGAGATTGAAAAATGACCCAGCCCAGTAATCTCATAGTCCCATGCTTATGTAAGAGCTCATGCTTAGCACGGATGTGTTGACACACACGTTTCCTATGGAGTTCCACAAGCCTCATTCAGCGAACTTTTTAGTTCCTCTTGGTGAGTGCCAACATGACGATGACTGCCAGGACAACCGCATGTGCCTGGACAACTACTGCGAGGACCCCTGTGTGCGCCCTTACCCACCTTGCGGACTTCAGTCCGAATGCACCCCCATACTACATAGACCTGTCTGTCAGTGTCCAGTGGGTTGGTCAGGAAACCCCCACGACCAATGCTTCAAGTGTAAGAATGTTTTAAGTAGAAGCTATTAAAGATTCTTTAATAACATTCCCGTATTCTCTACAGTCGAATGTCTGAGAGACGAAGACTGCCCACTGAACAAAGCTTGCGACTCCAGGAAATGCGTAGATCCCTGCACTTACAATGAGTGTGCCCCCAGTGCCATTTGCGAGCCCAAGTATCACCGTCCCAGATGCTACTGCCCTCCGGGCATGCAGGGCAACCCGCTGGACAGGTGCATCCCTGTAGGATGTCAGCAAGACTATGACTGCGACCAGCGAGAGAAGTGCAACTACGCTACTCAAGAGTGCGTCCTCCTGTGCCAAGGTAATGGCCCTTGTGCTGAGGGTGCTGACTGCCAAGCCAGGAACCACAAGGAGTTCTGCCAGTGCAGACCTCCTCTCACTGGAGATGGATACGCCTTTTGTGAGAGACGTAAGTGCAGGAGAACACGTAACTTTTATGCACAAGGTATGAAAGTACTTGATTGCTTCATCGAGATTCATGATCTTCCAGCATATGTCCCAGAAGAACCAGAGTGTTACGTTGACCAAGACTGTCCAAACCAGCACTCGTGCATCAGTGACAGATGTCAGAATCTGTGTCGTGATCGGAATCCATGCCAAGGGAACCTGGTCTGTTCAGTGACTGATACTCAAGATGGCAAGAGACAAGTTGCCTGTGCCTGTCCTCCAGGACTCATTGGGACAAGGCCCAATTACTGTGAAGAAGGTACGCTTGTCTTCAACGCAGCTATGGTGGAGAGAATGAACAGTTTACTATGTTCCCTGTTTTCACATTGCAGTCACAGTGGAGCCTGAGTGCGTGACCGACAATGACTGTTCGGATCCGCAGCAATGCGTGGAGGGTAACTGCCAGAACGCCTGCCGCGGCACCACGTGCGGCTTCAATGCCGAGTGCAGACCCACCAGACACCGTGGAGAGTGCATCTGTCTTCCAGGATTTCAAGGAAATGCTGATGTCGGTTGCCAGCAACGTAAGTAACTTCATACCCCTCCTGGATCGCCTCTGCATGTATAACTACGGCAGGGAGCTCAGTGGCGCGTACTTCTAAGTTTCGACAGCGATGCAACAGTCGCACAGTCAACTAGTTAACAGTAATTGAAGAAAAATTCCCCATAAACAGCATCATATTATATTCGCACTGCAATTGGTTCATTAATCGCGGACTTGGAGGCATTCTAGAACTCCAGTAATGTTCCTGCCTCTAGTAGCGATCAGGTCCAGGGACTTTCCGATTTCCAAAGGCCGTTATGAAAACACTCGTAAAGACAGCGTGTGCCTACATCTTGCAGCTCGTCCAACTGAACCCAGCTTGGGGGTCGGCTGCACTGAGAACGACGACTGTCCTGAGTACAACGCTTGCCGCAACTATCAGTGCATCAACCCCTGTGCTGAGGATGATCCTTGCGCGCCCCTCGCCACATGTAGAGTTCTCAACCATTATCCCGTGTGCACCTGTCCCGATGGCTTCCTGGGAAATGCAGATACTGAATGCAGGCCACGTAAGTATACGAAACAGTTCGGTGGAGGATAATGTAAAGCCATTTTAACTAAAAAAGAGAAGTAGCCAGTAAAACCATGAAACGAAATATGGAGGATGAAACTAGCTGTGCAACAGCCGACAATATTTTAAATAAGTAAGCAAGACATAAGCCAAAAAAAACAAGTGAGGTACATACGTGGCACAAGGATTGTTTTGGACGTCCCACAATCACATCATCCTTTGCATATATGTGTGTGTATCATGTTCGATGTATGCTTTCTTTTTTGTGCACATTATGCATCCTGCATGGATTTTCCTATCACTACAACTGAAATCACTTCTCCAGAATATCAGTAAGACTTTGCTTTTCAGCACCCAAGCCTGAATGCACGACTGACCCTGAATGCCCCCTGCATCTTGCATGCTTGCAACAACGTTGCCAAGACCCCTGCACTAGCCAGGTCTGTGGCCAAAATG
>JAAUXU010179643.1_pt1 | contig 36388 bp, 32 predicted proteins | sample 7278151 | NCBI WGS metagenome assembly JAAUXU01 (sample SAMN14350113, study PRJNA611818) | marine sediment metagenome | isolation source: surface marine sediment (1.8m) | place: French Polynesia: Moorea | collected 2018-08 | reverse complement strand
TTCTTCACTATTTATATTGGTTGAGCTGGTTCTTCCTCACCCACCTCTGTTCTTTTTCCTCTCTCACTGGGCTGTTGGCAGTGGGTCCTCTGATCTCAGGTTGAGGAAAGTAGAGTCACATTTTGGCTTGCCACATTTGCCCACATGAAAGCCCAGCTTGACCTAATATTCTTTCCACCAAGAGTGTAGGCAGTATTTGAGACTCAAGAAATTGAAAAACAAGATGAAAGGTGGCCGTTGAAAACCCAAAACGAAAGAACCATTACAGTTGCCAATAACTCATGGCTGACATTGCAGTTCTACAGACTGAGGCATGTGAATTCTTATGTTCTCCTTTGTTTGCCAACTTTGGGCAACTTAGGTTTGGGGACAATGGCTGCCACATATCCTTGACCCAGAATCCCTCTGATTCAAGTTTGTTGAGGAAGTAGTGCTCAGCAGCATTGCCGATGTTTCTTGAGTCCACACAAACCCACCCTTGCCATAAGTGGCCTGCAAGGCTGGGAAAACCTTCCAAGTGAGAATATTCTTCTTAGCCACATTGTTCATGCTGCCCTCATACCGGACTGGAGGCAATGTCTTGACATCACTCATAACCACACCCAGCATCAAGGCCTTTGCAGGGTGCTTCCGAGCTCGTTTCCTTTGAGACCAGTTTTCAAGAAGTTTCTAAATTTCATGCTCCTCTTCACTCTTTTCTGACATTATAATGGCAGTAACATCTGAACTTTTTGGTTGGAGAGGGACTTGAGATTGAGGTCATCTGCAACATTGTGGGTCTTAGTGAGATTGGTGATGGAGGTGCTGGCATTGTCCTCAATGGAGCTTTTCACAGTCTTGATTTTGTCCTCTGTCCTTACGGACCTTGGTCATCCACATGAATTATGTTTGGACACGCTTCAAGTCTCATTCCAAAGCATCATGCTCCTCATAGCAGTGGACCTGGCAACCATAACTTGTTTGACAACGTGGGTGGGCTTGTTGCCAGTCTGGATCTGTTGGATGACTTTCTGACAGACCTCAGCCATTGCTAAAGAACTCAGATATGATTCACCTCAAGTTTGTTGTTTTTTTCAGAACTGGCTCAAAACTGAATCACAGAACTTTGATGAAAAACAACAGTTTGGCCAAGGTCAAACATTTCAAAGATATTAAAGGGATAATTATTTGTTGCAGATAATACGGTGCACCCAGTAGAAATGAAGCATTTTTGGCATTTTCCTTCACTGTACTTTATAAAACATTGTCCCACCTGGCATTGACCATGGCAGTCCAAGAATGGCCAGATATCCTAGCCCACACACCACATGTCCCACAGCAGCAATTGCAAAAGGCCACTGCAGCTGGTATGCCACCTCTGGCAAATGTGTTGTCTTGGTCTGATTGCATCCTGTTTGTTGCTGACCCTGGGGTGCACCTTCAGGTAAGAAAGGCTGGAGGAGAAGAGGGCCTACAAAGAACCCTACACCAATGACAAAGTGGTGTGCCATCACTAGTGGACGACTGTGGATCTAAAATGATAGCAGTTATTTCAACAATATCTTCAGGATACATACGGTGTCATCTCCTACTGGTCCAACCATGTAGACCAGGAGGCCTGCAGAGGCAGTTCCCCAGGCAGTGTACAGAAAGTCTCTGATGGCCACAAGCTGCACCATTGATTGAAAGGAAGTGACAAGTGGCATGGCAAAGACGCACATGGCTGTCACAAAGGAGACAACAGAGAAGGACATCATCTTGGCACTGGCTGTGCAAAGATACTTCTTGAAACAGAAGGCAGCAGTGATGGATGCAATCACACCAGCAGCACCACCTGGGCATGAATTATTCATTATGGTTTCCACAGTGAAAAAAAGGAACAATAAAAGCTCACTGATCATGTAGATTGAGGTGAAGGTCTCAATGCTGACACCCATATTGTTGGCAAGGAATGGCTGTGCTGGAAATTGCATGCTAATGCTGGCCCCAAGGACCACACGGTTGCAGAAGTCAACAAAGCAAAAGACCAAGGCCCAATACCACTCTGAAGGATCATCCACTTCATCATTGCGGGCAGTTGGATGACCTTGGAATTGACAAAAACCTTGGTTGCCATGGTCTTAGTAGTAAATCCATGCCATACCTTTGTGATCAACAACCTCTCCTTTGGGTACATTGAGAAGTGAGGTCTCATCTTCGAAGTCTTCAATTTCTGATGGCTGGGAGCATTCAGGAGCTTCCTGTTCAGACATTGTCAGGCCATGATGCTAGCACCAACAAGGCAAGTGTCTGTTTAACATATGTTAGGCTCATGGTACGACAGTGGTCTACGCTTATTTTCAATGCAAATACCAGATTGGGGTGGGGGATGTGGCTGTGCTTTAAGATGAGGTGACTTTTTTTCTTACGTGGAGTTGACATCATTGAGGATGAGAGAGTCATCTTTCGGGGTCTAAGCATCTCCTACAGCCGTGGATATTGACTCCAAAAGGCTATACATACTCCTCATCTGCCAGGGTCATATGCACGAGACCAAACAATGTCCAAAAAGGCCTTCGTGCCTCTACGGAGTCTTGAGCCGATCGTCGATGGTAAAATTCCTCCTTTTTTGTCCATTTGGCATTCTGCTTCTTGGTCTGAGAGAGCTCAAGTATTTTTCATTTTCATTGCTTTGAGTTGCATCATTGAGCGAGGAGATTGCGCTACTCTGCGTCGAACATTATTTTAAAAAATAAAATATCAAATGGAGACCGAGTCCGGGGGTTCCTGCACTATGAAGCAAGTTTCATTAGTAAGCGTGGCCCACTGTATCGCAAGGGCGAATAAACAACTGTTCTTGCTCTGTTGAAACACAAGTGTTGCAATGTCAACGAAGCCGCGATCGCAGCATCGAGATTTGACGCTTCGAGCATGCATGCGTACAGTGGAGTGGAGTGTTCAGTCATTCCCAACTTGACCTAGTCCAACTTGGGCTCTCACATAACTCTTACACTCGGTCGCCTAAGTAACCTGTGGGAGGTCCTGACAGTTGGTGATGGCTTCCATCCTCGTGTCCACGTTCGCGAATGGTCACTCAACCCCTCGAGACAACTTCGGTCCTGACGTCTACAGGGGAGCACAGGTGACACAAATACTGCTGTGGCCACGCGTTCTCTCCTAAATCAACGAAAAACCGAGCAAAACACCCTTTCCGGAAGGAAAGCATCTTCCTGTGGCCAAGACCTCAGAACGCTCCAGCTTCAGCATGGTTGACTGCCCAGACCTCAACAGGTCAGCAGCGGAGCCTTAGGCCTTGTACATGCAATCTTCACCATCTACAGTGTGTCCATAAATCCCCTTTACAATTTTAGGTGCTAATCACTCAGCCCTGGAATGACCTGGAGACCTAAAGTCAGCACTATTTGAAAGACGAGGTTTGTGACGTCGAGTTTCAATAGGCCAGGACTGGAAAACTTGAACTTGGCCACCACCCAGGAGAGAGATGACCTGTCTGAGCTGCACTTGTATATGTTAAAGGAAAATGTCGCACATCAAGCATTTCTTATCATTCCTAGTTGAAGTTTCCACTCCCTAGTGAAATGTTGAGAATATCTAGGTATTCTTGTAAATACGAGGAACTGCTGACTTTGCCTAGGATGTTGGTGACCTTCCCTTATTTTCGTAGGATGCCGCGGGAATTCCTGGGAAATTTTAAGGATCCCTAGCAATTCTCATAATTTCCTAGGAATTATCACAAATACCTGGTATACAAAATTTCTGGTTGCACATGGATTGGTAGAGATGGCTCAAGTGTCTGGCCACTAAGATCACCAGATCTTACGTACTGATCTCTGCCGTCAAGTAGAGATTAGTGGCTACCAAAAGAAGGATCTGAAGGCAAAAGTCATGACTGTGTTTCAAGACATTCCACCTCATCACCAGATAAATGCACTGTCTGCGTTGGGAGAGCAGCCCAACCAGGTCGCTGTCCTGGGTGGTGCACAAGTCAAAGTTTTCCGTTCTTGACCCGTTTAGAATCAATCCTCGTCTTTCACTTGACTTTGACTGCAGGTCCTACCAGTGCTGAGTGATCGGCACCTAAAATTGTAAAAGGGCTTTATGGGCACGATATATTGAAAATGCATAATAGACATATTTAGAAGGCCGCATGTGTAACAAGTCTTTTAGACGTTATTGACACTGTTGGATAGTTATGGGATACCATGGCGATTCTGTCACCTTAATCCGTCCGTCAGCTTATGGAAAAAACCAGCTGAGATATACAAGGGAGTCTTTATTAAGCGGTTCCAGGTGTCCTTTCCTCGTATCTACAGCTTGAGGATATGGGAGGAAAATCTTCTTCAGTAAAGGATGCAATCTTGTCCGACTTCCGAGAAATGCCTCATTTCGATAGTTTTTTCACACAGTGACAGAAATCGGTTGCCTGCACTTTGGTGCTGGATCTGCCCCGTTCCTCGGGGATGGCGCCCAAGGAACGCGACGAGACAGGAGAAGAGAAAAGAAATGAGGCAAATCAAGACCTAAAAAAGCTTGTAAGAGTTATTAAACTTAAAAGAAGAGTTGTGTTGTTCGTGTCACTCACCAAGACTAATGAAAAGATGCCAAAATCCACAGAGTCGTCTTGGAACAAAGGCAGAACATCTGATTGCCCTTGTCTGAATCTGATCTTCGCTAGAGACTTCAGAATCATCGTTGTCGGTCACCTCTGGACCTCTCATCTTGATCCCCAAGATTGTCGATGTCGACTTTTGGCTGTGCCAACAGCAGCATTTGCTGTTCACCAAGTCTGTCCAGAAAGGAAGAGGCCAAATTATTGCTGACGGAGCCTTCGCTGGCTTCCGTGGCCAAACTCTGACCTTGTTCTTGTCAACTTAACCTTGCAACAAAACTTGCGCATTTGTTTTCTCAAGATGGCAGCAACTGCAGAACGTGACCAGACTATTACCAATGATGATTCCAGTGAGTCGGTCTCAACGATCTCTGACCATTGGGCTGAGGTATTTTGGCTCAACACCAAAACCGGAACTTGAAGCAAAAAGTTAAAAGTCATGACAGACCTGGGCCAATCTGATTCAACCTACAAAAAAACTAAAGAGACACATGACTAAACGTTTGAATTACAGTTAAGTATATTTGGCAGTTTAGGGGACAAAGTTGCAGGTTAGGTTTTTTTTACCAAGTGCAGTCAAATCTCAAAGTTATGAATCTTGAAGTTCTAATCACTTTTATGTCGAGAAAACTTTTTATCCTTCGTAAAAGTTAAGCTTCAAAGTTATGATAAAAGCTTGTGCTTTGTCGCGATTTTCTCCTAGACTCCTTATACCACAGCATTGAATAAAATTCACTAACTTTAGAACGGACAGTGCAGTGATATAAGGAGTGTATGACAGCATCGCAACAACATCATAATCCTAGTCAAGATACACATGTACTTGCTGCTGACCGAGCAATGCATAAGGTCGAGGTTTGACGGTACAGTGGACTACGGGTGTAGTCAAAGCTGCGAGTACTAAGATTTTTTTCACTGTAATTGAAATGTACGTGGATTTTGACAGAAGCCGCCATCACTATAAGCAGAGTCCGCTGTATTTTCAACATTCCTCAAAGTGTTACTGCCCCGTTCTTCTGTGTTCTTGATTTTTCATTTCGTAATGCCAAAACAAAACGGCATTTGGTCTTTTTCGTCTCAGCCACAGTGTTCACTTATGCATTGGGCCTCGTCTGACCTCGGAGGAGTTCCAGAGGAGGCCTCGAGGACACAGGAGTTTTGCGCACTCCCGCTCAATCGCCACGGAGGACTTCAGGTGCTCGAGGGCGTGTTCAAAGTTCGTCAGTATTTTGAAGCTTTTTTGCCCTGAGTTCCAAAGTGTTGACATGACTTTTGTCACGATTCCATTGTCCTATAACTGCGAGGTGACAGCGATTCACTGCAATCTCGGGCTGGAGAATAATGCAGCCAGTCCTAAGTGCATTTCAGTAAACTCACCGTGTACAGTGTATTGGAATCAATCCGAAGGTGGCCAAAGTGGCGCTGTCAACGATCCTTGTCCGGATTTTCACTTCACGTTCAATGGCTTTGGTGCAAGTCACTGCAGAGCAAAGCAAAGTCAAGTCACTGTCTGGCATGCCCTGCTGGCGCTGCCAAACGCACAATCACTCATTCCGACGCGCACGCGTCTACGCCCCGCCACGTCCGTGCACTTGCTGAAGCTGGACGCGGACGCCGAGGGCGTGAGCGAGGAGCAGGAGGAGGGGACAAGCAGCTAAAACAAAACAAAACAAAACGGTCACAGCTCCTGATCTTTTGGCGGTGTCTGGCAAAAACCCATGCCAAAGTTTGGACTTGGTTCCTGGTTTAATGCGAGTCAATCTGTGCTTCGTCACGCAATTTTCGTGACTGAAAGTTACCTAGGGACATTTTAAGTGCCCCAATTTAGCATGGACTCGACGTTTTACCTTGTTCAGGTCATGCTGAGGTAGCCTGGGGGATCAGGGGAGCTCCCTTCAGCGCTTGAAATCCCCAAACTTAAACTTTGTAGTGAAAAAGGTGATTTGGTATGCCACTGGATCCTCATGCCTCCACAGCACCTCGACTCTGACTCATTTTGAGCTACAATCCTTCTCAATGACGTCTATGAGTTAGATGTGTAAAACGAGGGCATTCGGAGACTTCTCTTTTAGCTCGTGGAACGTTGACTTTGTCCAGGTCTCAGAGTCAAGACCAGCGGAGGTGGAGACGAGGGGTAACTGACCCCTCCAACGCTCATGCCCCTTTTCTCCACCCAGACGTGTTCTCTTATCGCAGAAAGGAAATCATTCTCATACCTACGCACAAGAAGTGGAGTGTGGAGAACCACCTTTGCACCGTTCTCTGGGTGCTCATCCTGACTGGCAGGGGTGGGCAAATCTGTCGTTCACAGGCATCAGCAGCCGTCAGTTCTCTTTATTGTCGCACATGAGTGTGCACGCACATCATCAGAACAGAAACCAGTTCTGGGGAAGACTCATGCAGGGACTTCCACATAAACTTGACCTCTGAATGAGTGAAACACAAGTGAATAATTGACTTCAGACAGCTTTCAGACTCCACAAAAAAGGACTGCATCAGCGGCAGAGAAAACAGGCCTTGGACGATACATGTTTCGTTCTCGCAGTTGAGTTCAGTGACGCTGAGCGAAGCAGTTCAAGTTCGTCATGTTGTTGACACTTTGGGCGCTTTTGTCGCTCCTTCTGGCACCCGCCTGGTCCAAGCCGGCGTTGATCACCTTGTACAGCCCGTCAGACAACGTCACCGAGCTCACCGACGCGAACATCACTGCCGTCTTCAACGCCGACAGGCTCTGGGTCGTCCAGTTCTACGCGCACTGGTGCGGCCACTGCCAAAGGTTCGTGCCAACGTGGGTGGAAGTGGCCAATTCATTCGCAGGTAAGAATCAGGCAAAAAAAATACAGTTCACAATGGAGTTATGTCATTGCTATATGGAAATGACTAGTATTTAAGACATCACCCAGGTCATTACGGCCGTCTCCGGTTCCGGTTACAATCATCACTCTTCCTTTATGCAATGAAGGAATTTTCATCGGTTTAAGTCGTCTTATCTTACTACCTGTGGGATATTTAAATTTGGGATTTTTGGAACCCGGACTCTCACCCCACTATGGACTGGATAACACAGCAAAGAGCATGATTTTGACACAGGACAGAGCGGTGCTTCAGGTGCAAAGATACTTGAATCGGACATTTCTGTACTTTCGTCACCCGTACAAGTACTTCCAACATAAAAGTATTCAGTCAGTCACCCAAGTAAGACTTATATGAGTAAAAAAACATTTATTCCACAATAGTCTGTTAATCTCCAAAAAATCATTCAAGAAAGGCACCATGTTAGATCAGTTCTGCTCCTACCATCACCAAAGTATTCAAAGTGTTCTCAACACAGATCGAATCTTCCATGACTTCCTGTAATTATGCTGAGTGATAAAAAGAACTAAATAAATTCCACACATGTGTGAGAACTTTTTGGTGTGTGTGTACTGTATGACCTGTACTTTGATGAAGCCACTGTAATTAATTCATGTCCGGTCACCCTGCTCGCATGAATGCACCGTTTGAGAAGTAAAGAATGCTAGTGTTGTAAGAACACTTCTGTGTTTTTCTGATATGATGGACTCCAAAATGTTATCAAGTCCTCTGCCAAGCACAAATTAAGGCAGTTCTGGGGGCCATAGTGACAAGAGGAATGAAGCAAGTGAAATGCATATTGCTACCAAAGCCTGAATTTCAAATAATTTTGTCACATACTGCTTTTTCCGTCACAATTCTGCCCGATGGATTTCATTCAGTACATTAGCAGGCCGAATTATATTATTCAAATCGATGCATCAGTCTATTTTACCCCCTTCCTACGACTACCCTTGGCTCCCCAGCCCTGACTTTCATCCCACGTGAAATGAACCTGGGTGACGTCACATCTCCTTCACAAGGTCCAATTTCCATTCAACATCCTTCGATGCATTGATTTCAAGGACTCAATAAAAAGTGCACTTTCTTTATTCCCCTTAACCCCTTGGCTACCAGAAGTGCCTGCCCTTTTTACTGGGACGCTAGAAAGCCAGACAACATTTTGGAGTCTGCCACATTAGGAGACTTGAAACATCTAGCGTTTTGTACTCGCTGATGAGTTTTCTTGCACTGCCACTAGCGCTCTTTACCTGGCATACGGCAAATGCGTACTTGGAGCTCCTACTTGGATCAAGACACAGATCCATATGTTGTAGGTAGGAGTTAGTGTCAACATCAGTCAGAATTCTCATGGATTCATTCACTCCACGAAGAGCCAATCCTGTACTCCTCGCACCCTTAGTCCAACAAAAGTTGTCTATTACGGACTGAGACAAAGATTCTTTTCAGACTTAAAAACTGTAATCGAAAATAATGACTTCAAGTCAAGTTTTTAGAAATGTATTCGAGTTCGAAGTCTAATTTTAAAGCTGAATTTAAATTTTCATAAGTGAAAAAAGTACGTAAGTTTTCTACGGAGTAGATAACTAAGTGAAAGTAAGAGAGTTTTCTTCGAAAAAGGACTAGAATGACAAAGTCATATGTACAGTGTGTCCCACAAATACTCCCGAAAGTTCTTTAGATATTTCCTGGTTGCCTCTGCTGCATCAAAATTAAGCTGTGCAGCTAGAGGAATGTTGGAGTTTTTATGTTCATCAACGCCTTGCATGAAAAGCATACTTGAATTAGTTCTTAGAAAATGAAATGATATTCGCCGTGAAAACGAGCAGAAATGGGTCTTTTTTGCTGATTTTTTCCTTCACTAGCGAAATTTCCTGCAGCTAGGAGTCCTGCCATTTTTTATTTCGATTTGCAATCACGAAATTCCTCTCTTTCAGCGATTTTTCATCTCACTTAAAGTCACTTTTGAGGCAGTGTTTTTTTATTTGATTTTAAAACTACCGAAAAAGTAGTGTTCTGCAGCTACTGGGGTCTTAGAGTGGGCCATTTTTTACGTTCCCAAAGCCTTGTACCTGATTGTTGCCGACTTGAGAAGTTCAAAATAAGTTGGGAAAAGTTGTTGCTCAAGGTCGACGGGAATTTTTCACACGGATTTCCCGTTTCTAGGGAAAGAAATCTAAGTATTGTCAATTCCTCGTCCTTACTCTCGTCAGTCACGCTTGCATCAACGTGGAAGTCCTCACTTGGATCTCTGCAGTCAAATTTAGGTGACTCATAATAGTCATTGCTGATTACGCGATCAAAGAAAAGGATGCGCAATATTGAGGTTCCTCTTCAAAAGTGACTCATAATTTTATCACACAAGCATGTTGTGGAGCCATATTTACATCAATGGAAAGAGAATGTCAATGTGGACAGCACAGAACAGGACTTGCTCATCACTGGCAGAACTTAAAAGCAAGGGCTTTGTTAAGTAAATCACTCAAGTTCATGTCAAGTTATGACTGCAGACTTATGTTTTCGACGACTGCAAGATGCATTAACTGACTGCAAGAAGACCTTGGAAAGATGTCCCAGATCAGCGTCGTGTCGAGTTTTCAAAACTGTTCACAACTACATCCAATGCATTGATTTCTTCAGTGAAATGAGCGACGTTAAAAGTCTCTACTCATTGCCCACGTTGTTCTTGTTGCAGAAGCACACATTCTGAGGCATGCTAGAGTGGGTTAAAGCAGCGTGCGTTGATCAGAATCTAAGGATTTCGTGCTATAAAATAATTTTCTTTACTATGGATGAGTCAAAGTGAGAGCATAACAATTAATTGCATTGTTTCTTAGGGTGGTCTGACTACATTTCGATTGCTGCTCTGAACTGCGCTCAGAACGAGGCCTGTGCCGACTTCGCCGTGAAGGGCACGCCCACCCTGAGGTACTTCCACCCGCGCACGCCACCAGGACAACTCGGCCAGGAAATCTCAGAGAGGGTAAAACGACAAAGTGGCCTTTAAAGATTCTAACATCGGAGAGTTTCCAATAATGTCAGACTCACGATGGCATCGCCGGAACGGTTCTGGCTGCTCTGGAGGGTCTCGCACTAACAGGGATGCTCAAACCCGGCTTTCCCATCATGGAGAAGCACAGGTAGGAGTCCCTCACGACTTCAACCGATACCAGGTTACCGACGGCGACAGCGTTGGCGGCAACGACAGCGACAGTGACAAAATCCGCACAGCTTTAGGTAGAGGAAGGACGTCTCCACCCGAGAAAACCCAATTGTCCTCCATGATGTCGCATGAAAATAAGCATGATAAGACAATGGCACTGGAGCTATATTAAAACTAACTAAACATCATTTGTATAATGCAGTGACCGCCAGTTTTAATGGCATGACATGTACTGGCAGTATATGTTTCATTACTACCAGGACAGTGGACTCCGCTGACAGTGACCCATCGATTCAAGTCACTCGTTCACAGTATCTATTACTACAGTGGACTCCGAATACATTTTACTAGGACATGTCCATAGCTGATAGGTGCGACAGTGGAATATGGTGAAGTTTTACTCTGCCCGAGGGTGTCACTATGATGCTGTGTAATGAAAATACAGTATTTCTTCTGTATTAGCAAATTTGGTCACTACATTCGGGTGGTCACTACACGTCAGGAGCATGGTCAGATCACTGTAGGTCACTATTGGTTCCTGACCATTTCTGACAATCAGTTGGTCATCATATTCAGTGATCACATTACCCACTAAGTCCTGAGTCACGTAGCTCCAGCACAAATTTCAGCTCAATATCCCCGTTCGACGCCAACGACTGGATGGCCTTCTTGGATGCAGTCGGCCCTAAAAAAGGAGTCCTGATCACTGAGCCTCCTCAGCAAGAATTCCTTGGCGGATCATCCAAGCTGACGTTAGGCCAAAAAGTCCAGATAGAGCTTGGCAAGTCGGAGCACCGGGACCAAATCCTGGGCTCCACGGTGTTCCGGTTCCAGGACACCCCGAGGGACGATGCGAACGCCATGGCTCCGGTCACCAGACCTAAAGTGTTCTACTTGGATGGGACAGGGTCAGGACGTCGGTTGTCCCGATGTGCGTACCTGTGATGAAAGATTTTATTTCCCGTTCAGGTCACCTGCACAGTTGATAACTCTCCACGGGGGGCAACCGTTTGAACAGCAACTGGTTCAGTTCTTGGCCAATGAAGAAGAACCAACAGGCGTGGCTGAAGTAGAGGGTGGAGTAGAGCTTGGAGTTGAGCTCGTAGGAGAGATCGGAGCAGGTGACGGGGTAGTGGTTGGGGCAGAGGACGGAGGACAGGTTGTAGAAGAGGTCGGGCCAGAGGACGGAGGACAGGTTGTCGAAGAGTTCGGGGGAGAGCTAATCGAGGAAGATGTGTCAACAGGTGAGAGAAACCCGGTCTGAAGTACAGACGAAATCGTGTAATTACCGTCGAGCTGATAAACGTAGCAGTTTAACAGACTTAAAAGACCTCATTATGCCTCCTTCCTGCAGTGTTTGCTCCGGCTTTATATTTTGCAGAAGTTCAAAAGGGTCCCGACGAGGTGCACGCGGGCGACCTCGAGAAGCAGATCCAGTACGTCATGTTCAACGAGGTCCCCGCACATGTAAGAACTCCCAAAATGTTGACGCATGTACTGTACACAGTAAGCGATCTGTTTGCAGCCTGTGCTGGACGCCGACAAGTTGTCCGCCCTATACTTGTACTTGGAGGCGGTGGCCAAGTACTCGCCGGTCAGACAGGAGATCAAGGACTTCGTCACCAGCCTCAGGGAATGGCCGATCAGGATGGGGCTCAAGGCAGTATCAGCCCAGGATTTCCGAGAAAAGGTAGGCAACTTTAGCCTCTCTTACCGATGGGATTGAGGAGCCCATATATGCATGAAGAGCATTTAGAAAGATGGTGTAGAAATTATATCATTACTCACATTTTGAATATTTGATGAAAATGCACGATAGGCAGGCACTTGAAAAAAGTAGTGGCATGAAGTGCTATAGGTGACACCTGGGAATAAAACAATTTGCCTAAAAATGAACAGTGCTCAATCTTTGCCACATGTTCATGGAACATTAAGTTGAGCTTGCAGAAAAAAGGCTCATTTAAAGTTCTTATTAATTTACCTTAAATTGCGGATTTTGCCTTACCCACCTAATTGCTCTTTCTTCAGATGTTCAATGACTTTATGATTGCCTCCAGTTGAGCCTTTTAAGTCACCTTTTCGTAACCCCAGATTCGTGATGAACTCTGCAATGTGTCTGTAAAGTGATTTTCCATGCATCCCACATTCCTTTTCCAACAGGTCGAAGAGCTTGACCGCCTGTACAAGCCCTTTGAGGCCACTCCCAAGAGTTGGCAGGCATGCAATGGCAGCCAACCCCACCTTCGGGGTTACCCGTGTTCCACCTGGGTGCACTTTCATACCATGATGGCCAATGCAGCCATCCAGGGGGATCCAGCAATGACCTTCAGGGGTAAGCATGAGAGCAGGGATCGAGGAGAGTCCCTGACTGACGTGGACGTGCGGGGTGCCTCAGTTTTTTATGCTACAAACTGGTCAATGGGATCATTGAAAGGTTGCATCACCTTCGTCGATAGAATCTCTCTCTTTCATCAAAGTAGTAAAGAGTCGTCAACTTTTTTAAGAAGATCTAAGAACAAGACCGCAGCGTGTTCTTAGTCCAAAACTACGAGTAATTGCTGAGCATTAGAAGAATTAATTCTAACTACATGTTCTTAAGGGTGAGGAAAAGGTCCCTTTACAATTTTAGATGCTAGTATCAACACTACTGGAAAGACAAGACTCGTAAGATTGACTTCAAAGACCAGAAAACTTCAACATGAGCACAATCTAGGGCAATAACTTGCTTCAGCCATTGTTTAAATGCACACAGTGCATTTGCCAGGTAACATGGTGAAATTTATTGAAACGCAATTATGACTGTTGCTGGTAGATCGTAGAGTTAGGGGAGTCTCCAACTCTACTACTTGCCTGAAGAGTGAGTCAACATTTCCTTAACGGCATCCATTACTTCCTGTGGAATTGAATATTGTCCAGTTTTCAGGTATTCGTCCGCTTGCAGTAAGTCATATGAATTTTGTCTTTCCAAGGGGGTCGATTTCAGGTCTGCAGCCTATTCCAGTGCTGAGATATTAGCACGTAAAACCTTCGATATCTACAGAATCCTGAATGGCAAGAATTACTTTAGTCCCCAAAACTCCGGCCAGCATCCTCATGGTGGCCCAAGTCGAGGCTTGGTCAGCACGAAAATTATGGAAGATGCTTGTTGCAAGCGAGCAATACATCCTTTCTGGTCAAGGTGCTTTTGGTTACATAACCGTGGCATTTGTCAATAACATTGATGGTGCCGCCAATAATGGTCAAGCTAAGAAAGAACCAACAGAAACAGCTCAGCCTCGATTTACGTGACGAGTGATTTCTGTTGATACAATGAAAAAAGAAAGCATGAAATTCTCAAGGGGACCAATACTTCTGTCCCTGATTGTGTTTACGTGGCCTCGAGAACACTTTAGCTGTCACTGCCTCAGGTCCTAGCACAGTGGCCAGAGCCATGGTGGCCTACATCCACCACTTCTTCAGCTGCCGTCACTGTGCAGAAAACTTCGCCATGAAGGTCCACACCCTAGGCTTTCTGCCCACCACGCCCAAGGACAGCGTCCTCTGGCTGTGGCAGATCCACAATATGGCCAATAAGTTACTCAAGGGTAAGGTCTTATACGCTAAAAAGTGCCACAACTGGTCATTCTTTCTGCATCACCAGGTGACCCGACCGAGGACCCAGCGCACCCCAAAGTCACCTGGCCCACAGAGGCGAACTGCCCCAACTGCCGCGGGGGCACCGTCGACTTCCATGACTCGCCCGGGATCACCACGGTGGAAGGTCACCTGTGGAAGATCGAGAACCTCGTCAAGTACCTCATCAACGTCTATCGCAAGGAGAATGTCATCCCCAATGAGAACAATGTCGGCAAAAGGAGGCGAGGTAAAAGTGCGTAAATGTTGCAGTCAGCTGTTGTTGTTATCTGTTCATTCATTGTTACTCACAGAAGGAAAAGTGTTAGAGCTGGAGTCGATGATGACCGAGGCTATGTCCAAGCTGGAAGAGGAACCTGACACTGGAGTGAGCCTGAACTTGAACAACCTCATTGTCATCAATGAGTACTGCAAGAGTCTCATCAAGGGTGTAGACAAGGATAGATAAAGCATATGGTGATTTTGCACGCAAATACCCCCCGCCTATTAACTTACTTCATCAATAAACGCATGTGAACATGGACTTAACAATGTTTTATGTGTTTACGAGTATTTAATAAAAAAGTGCAGATGGAAAAAATGATGTTTTTCCTCACGGAACCTCAATCAAAACAAACACCTGTTTTGTTCATCTGAGGCGGGTTTCTGAATACCAAATCACCACAGAGTTGCCATCTAAGCAGTCGCAACTAAATATTGTTTAAGGAACCCAGCAACACATCATCAAAAGATCACAACCTCATAATCACGACATAGATATCCGACAGTGTCAACTTCTTGCAATCTTCAAGAGACTCACCTCAGTTTATACGATGACGTGTTGCTGGATGCCTTATGCAATATTTAATAGCAACTGTTCAGTTGGCAACTTCGTGGTGATTTTATATTCAAGAAAGCTGTGTCAAGTCGCGTATTTTTGGAGTCGACTCCAACTTAGTATTAAGGGTGCTGAGTGGATTCACTTTTTTCAGCTTGACTGAAGGACCTGAAGCAGGATGGGAAAGACCATTTTCTGTATGCATATGGGAATGGAAAAGAAAAAAATAAGAGAAGAGAAGGATTATGCATAGTTTATTTAACTTTGTTTCCATTAAAAATTGCTTCATTCATTCTCGCAGCAACAGTCAGTCCAAGCCTGCCTGCTCAACTCAGGTCACAGTAAGTAGAGGTGAGCAACTTTGAGAGTTGACTCAGGCTCTTCTTTGGTTTACAATGATGTCAAGTCTGCTCTCTATGTTCACCACGACCCGCTCCTTCCCTCCTTTCTTCCGGCCACCGGGTGGATGAGCTGTGATCCCGGCTAGGACGTCAAAGGCAACTTCGTGACAGTCGGCAGCGTGAGCAGCGTCATCGACATCTGGGACATCGACCCAATGGACTCTGTCAAGTCCACGCTCCGGCTGGCGACAGGACAGGCACGCAGAAGAGAGTGGGGAGCAGCGTCGCCCAGATGCGGTTGTCTATCTCGCCTTGCCCAGTGCGATTAGTTGTATCAAAAATGAGGGGGATATTTATTACTGTAATTTTTAGCATGTTTAATATTGAGTACACCGGTTTATTTACGGACATGTGTCAGCCGGCGGGAGCGTGGACGAGACCATCCTCTTGTAGGACCTGAGCAAGGGTTCTTTGGCCTCCAAAGAGGCAATGAGGCATAAGCGGGAGATTTTACATTTTGAGGAATCTCTTCAGGAGGGGCGAGGCTGAGAGAGTGGACTTGGACTCGGCCAGATACATAAGGAGACCCCGCTTGGGCTGAGACAGCGGTTCCTGCGGAGGTTGCGAGGGTTTTTGTGCAGAGTAGAGCATTTACCCCAACAAACTTTCAGACATGGAGGGTGTGAATGCTTTGGTTTTTGAGGTTTGTGGGGGTAAATGAAGACTTCGGCCGACGGGGCTGAATCGGCAGGGGAGGCCCTCAGCTAACCCCCCAGGGCAGCTCCCTAAGCGGGGTTTCCCTATGTCTCTGGACTCGGCCCAAGAGGTCATGGAGGCCATGGCCGCACAAGAGAAGCCTGTTACCCATAATCGAGGTGAAGCAGCAGGACGGTATAGGCGAAGTCGAAAGAAGTTCTTCTTTCGACTTCGAAAAAGATAAAGAATTTCCGACATAGTTGAAAGTTTAAGGTATGACGTAGTAACATATTAGTTACCCATTCCTCACTGAATGGATCATTATCTCTCTACGCAGAGTCTCTCTGTTTTGTGAGAGAAGTCCCGACTACATCTTCGATTTTCGCAAAGAGTCATTCGGTGGACTGGACAATCTCGCAAAAATTGAGAGTTTTGCAAAGATTGAAAGTCGTTTTGGCACCAGTGAAAGACAAAAACAAAATTTGACAGAGGAGAAATAAGGCATGCAAAGAACAAAGTCGAATGAATCAGTTTTGTCCAGACAAAAAAGTGCCAAGGCTTGATATTGCTTTGCTCGAAAGCTTTTTCTTTCCCTCCACAGAGGCCGACTTGCAAAAAAGTGGTGTTTGCCATCCACTGCGTCAATTGAAGCGACGGAAAATGTCAGTAACTCCGGCGGATTTTGTTGAGGCCCAATTTGTCACTAAATCCAATGTCACCATAAGTATACTGTATATAAACTTGAAAAAAGAAAATGTTTTTGCTTCACCTACTGCTCATTGTTGATTTTGCCAGCACATTTCACATGTATTGGCAATTTTGCATCTGCCAAAATTTTGCGAAGAAGTATCTATATTAACTGTTAAGTGCGCATGCATACATGGTGTGTGGGCGAGTGTGTGTATTAGTGATTGTACGAATACAATGAGGGGGGGGGATTGTTGGGTGAGAGTACACTGGACTAGACACTGGCTCTTACTTAACTCTGTCTAAGCAACTGACATGACTATCACCCATGCAAAGTTGTGTATCACTGGCGGGTAAGTGCAGGATGACCAAGAGCAGCCCGGCCAGGATTTGTCGCGTGTAGTGATGGTGGCGGGCCGGAAGAAGTCCGTCAAAACCCAGGCCGGTTCGGGCCCGGTTCACAGGCTGAGTCTGACACACAGAGACCCCAAAAATGTGAGCTGGGCAAAAATGAGCGGTGAATAGTTAAGATTTCTTAAAGATAAAACAGAAACATTGTTACGTATTTCAATTATCCCGCGCCACCCTGCACGTTGGCGTGGGTGTTGCCCGCGCGAAAAATCGCTGGCGAAGTCGAAAGTTATCAGATGCTTTGCAGATTTTGCAGCCAACAACACCAAAGTAAATCTTATCATTCCCATTTTTTCTCCTTGTTGTTCTTGTTCGCCTCCCTCTTCTCCCGCGAGCTTTGTGCAGGTCATTTCAGGTCGTCCCCCTTCTTTGGACCCCGGCCAAAACAGAGACTTTTCAAAAGATGAGGAGAGAATTTTTTCGACAGACGTGAATAAATAGACCTAAACCATAGATAGTGACCATTTGTACCGAGGAGAAACTTTAGAACAAGCCAAAAAAGGCACCCTTTTTTTGCTTCTCAGCCAAGTCATCATAGACGGTCAATTGAGCCTCTCCCACCTTTACAAGAAGTGATTGCTGCATCTGTTGAGAGCGCACGCGTAAGAAAAAGCTTTTGTGCGCGTGTGAGAGAGCAAAAGAGCCGCTCAGGTCACTTTCCACTAGTGATGGGCATGATTCGAATCATGATTCGAATCTCACTTGAGTCTTGCAGGGTCACAGTTGGAGGGACTCAGGTCTCGAGTCAACGACTCAAGTCCTGTGATGGTCACATTCGACAACTTGAAGCTCTTTGCTACGGTCATGGAGGCTGGCAGACAGCAGTGACTTTGGGCAGATCTGGCAGCGGAATTTCTCTAACGGCTTGGACTTTTTTCGCCTGGTTTCATCCAAGCCCATTTCCAGGGATCCGATTAGGACTCGATTTGCGTTGGATTCGAATCAGATTCATATCCCAGAAAGTGTCAAAGACTCTCAGGTTCGCAGCACTGATGACTCGATTCCGATTCAACTTCTGGTGATTCGACCCAACCCTAACCTTCCACTCCTCCATTTCTGTTTGCCCCTCCCGTTCCCCGCCCTGTTTTGGGCTGTCACTCACACAGTGAAGGAGAAAGCGAATTGTTCCTCTCCGCCCTGGATCAAAACGAATTGACAAAAAAAAGCCACCCCAAAGCGGATCGATCAGTCGGTAGAGGGAGGAGAGGTTGACGGAAAACTGCCAGGTCTGGAAGATGACTTACTGGGCGGACAACATCAAGTTCATCAAGGACATCCTGGAGTCCAAGTACAAGAAGTTGGACGACGCCATCAGCGAGGTGAGGTCGAAAACGTTCTTCGTGTCGACGGACAGTCTGGATAGCGTCAAGGAGATCGTATCCTCCTTGACGGCGGGCGGAGGAGGGGGGAGATTTTTTGGCAGTTCTTCACTTGTTACCTGTAAATGAGGAGCTCAGATCTTTTCAATCAGGAGAGAAGAAAGCTAAAAAAAAGACTCCTGCCAACTAATTGTCCGTATCTGTTGCGCGACGTTTAGGGTAGGGTTGAACAGGGCGAATTCCTCCACCGAATACATCTCTGGAAAGGCTGAGGGCGTTCAGAACTTTCCAAAGCTTTCTTAGCTTAGTTTTCAGAGGACCCAAACGTAACTTTCGATCAGTACAAAGTTTGTTTGTGTGAGCTTCACCGGGGCTTGCAACGCGAACGTTAGGTGAGGGCACCTTTAACAGCACATTAGGATACTTTCACCCCTCCCCCCCCTGTGAGGAAAGATGCCTTTGACCTGGGCGACGTCGTCCTCATTTCCTCCCCCATCGAAGGGTGATGATGGGAATTCGTGAAACGAGACGAGCATGAAAAAAATACGGAACGCGAGGAAAGGAAATCGGAAATCTCTTTCAGATTGAGGAGCACACCAAGGCGCTCAACGACAACAAGGACAACAAGAAGATCCGCGAGCTGTTCGTGGAGAGCGCCAGAGTCCTGGAGCTTTTCGACCCCAAGGAGATGGAGACTCTCGCTGAAACCATGTTCAAAGGTCTCCCAAATGCTCACGCTTTCTGCCAAAACGTTTGAAGTCATTGACACAGGAATTCTTGCAATTTTTTTCTGCAATCGTTGCTGCATGACGGCTTCTTTTCGCCTCATCCACTTTTGCCACGTTGTCCGCGCAGATATGCCCGACAAGGAGCGAGGGGAGGAGGTGGACAGGCTCAAGGGCTACGTCAAGAGGTACGAGGACGGCCTGGCCAAGGCCACGGAAGGACGGAAGAAATTCGACATCAAGTAAAGAGAAGCCGAGCAGGTACGCCTTGTGGCCTTTATCCTTTGGTCTTTTCTCTGTCCCCGGAGCAACTTGAACCCGGCCACTTCCAGGTATTCGTTGACTGATGGCAGGTGTGAACTAGCAGCCAACTCCAGAGGTAGATTGAACTGAAAAGGAAAAAAAATCCTGTACAAAAAAGTCACTTTAATCCTTTCTCAGCAGTTTTGGCCGCAATGAAGGAGAAGAAAATAAGGAGAAAATGTTATTGACGTCCACACGAATCGTTTGTTCTAAGTTATTATTGTTTTAAGAAAAGGTTTCTTATGGAAATACATTGATATTTTTCAAGTGTTGAAAAAGCCTGGTTGCCTTATTAGTCCCCGCTGCCGCGTGTGTCCACCCGGGTACGCAGGTATCCGGGTGTCCGGTGCAATTTTTACTCGTGGGAGGGTGGAGGGGCAATCAGATTGTCCTCTCAGCCCAGGAATCTGGCAGATATCAGACCAAGAGTAACAAACGCTGAAAGTTAAGGGTCTAAACTCTCAATGGGAGCACCCAAAGGGATGAATATCCTCTTCACAGCCTTGCAATGACGATCGCAAATATCACTACAAATTACAATTTGAAAGGGAACCCCAAGTATTTGTAGAACGATGATTTAGCCCTCAAAAGAAAACTTCTTTCTCGCTCTTTATTCATCTTTACTTTTCACTTTTTCTTCAGTCATTTGGGGCGGGGGGGTCAGAAAGTCGATGCGTAAGAGAGACTTCTTTTCGCTGATTAAAAGTGAATTTAAGAAAGAAAAGTGCCAGCAAAGAGTATTACCTGAAATATTACCTATCAGTGACGACAGCATTCCTGTGTATTTTATCGCAGCTGATAAGCGCTTTAGGGCCTACGAGGATGTTTATTTTTTATTAGGCATCTCTCTGAATCTCTCTTTGTGCTCAAAAGATGATCATTCCTTGGAGGTTTTCGTCATTGTCTCTCGGCCTCATGTGCCTGGCCCACGTCAACATGGCGGAGTAAGTGGAATTTGCAAATCTGCAGGCAAATTTGCACGCAGCAAGGGCGTCATCGCTCTGTTGAGGTGGGAAATTTGCACCCAACACCGTTTAGTTCTGTGCTTCAATGCTCACAGCTTGTATCAGTGTTCTAAACATTTAAGGTATCTGTCGCATGAATGAAGTTTTGTTTCTTGTTTCCTGCTCAGTGTATGTCCTATGTTTTGTCCTCCACTGTTATTGGTACTTTAGACTAGCTCAGTTTCTTAATAGCTTATATTTGTTGCCAGACCCCATTTGAATCCATTTCATGAAATGAAGATCATTGCTTGCCCCCCCCCCCTGTGTGTTGCTGTATGGACTGCTACAGCTGCTCTTTGATACCTCAAGACAGGAACACATACGAGCAGTGACGAGAGGGGGTGTCAATTTTTATTTTATAAGAACGGACATGTTTTTCACCATCTCCCACTGCCTGAAAAACCTAAGATGCACTCACTCAAGTTTCATTGCTTGACCTAGTCTAATGCATGAGTTGTATTCCTTTGGTACGGTAATCCCGTTTGTATTGACCAACTGCTTTAATGACCGATCTTGTGTGGAACAAATTCTTTTCAAGCTCTTATTTGCTGATTTCACCCAGGTGTGTTGGGTGCGAATTTGTGATAGAAATCTGGCAAAAATTCACACTCAAAGAGCCTGAAATTCAGACCCACAGAGCCTGAAACTGAGGATGCCATCGTTGCAGTGGTCCTTGAGTTCTTCACTGGTTTGTGGAGCACTCGAGGACGATGGTGTCAGCGAGGGGGAGAATGAACAACTGCCAAGCGCCAATGCAAATGAACGAGGCCTCTTGGGGGCTGGATTTGAAGTTGTTGCAATGTTAGAAAAAACAAAGGATGTGGTTGAGAACACAGTTGAGAAGAAACTAAATAAACCAACCAATGATTGAAAGGTTCTTTAGAAAGATACAACATTCAAAAAAGAAGTCAATTGTAACAATAGCTTTGCCTATAGAATTCTCCAGCATCTAGTGAATATTTAGGGTCATGACCAAAGTAGTCCCTATACCAATGGAATACTGTGATTGATTGCAAAATTGTTGCTTTAGTTATAGCTTCTGTTAGAGCAAAAAGAAAATCCTTTGGCACTACACAAGCCAAAATCAATATATTTCCTGAATGAACTGGAAAAAATTGCTGTGTATTGCCTGGCTGCATTAAAACACTATAGTTTTCACAGAGGTTTTGCCCTGTCCTTGGCCTTTTATAGTCCTCGGGCCTCCACCAGCCGTCACACAATGTAAGGCCTGGGACAGGCCAAATCAACTCAGTTAAAACTCAAAAAATGTGTTGCTACGAGGCAGTACAAGGTAAGTATATTATGCCTGTGCTCGAATGTATGTGTCAAGTCTGAAAAGGTGATGATACCAGCGAATTTGCATGCAAATCTGTCTCAGGTACCCATTGCGAGATGATGACGGCCCAAGTGAGTGTTATGAGATCACGTGGGCACAGAGATTTGCCAATGAGTCGGAGCCGTGAGTACCACAAAAACGAGCACAATAAAAAAGCACCCCCGGCTTACAGTAAAACAACAATTAGGTGTCCTTATCCGGAGGAGTTTCCCTGTTTCCCCGATCACTTTATGCCACTGTCTGAAGATCCACCAACAGCAGAAGAGTTGGACATGTTCGCCAATGCCAGCAATGCATACTGCGACAAGAATGCTGGAGACTCCTGTGTCAAGGTATTTGGCAGAGTTATTGGAAAGACGTATGCTGTCAAAAATGTTAATCATAATTACTTCTGCAGAAACTGTAAGCAAATACCATTGCTTGAACAAGTTCTAAATACATTTTGAATTTAAACAGTCCAACTCTGGTACTGGGTAGGGAGGACATCAACATCATGATGACTAGTAAGAACTCCTTGCAGTACACGTTCTTCACGAGGACCAAGACTCCACAGGCGTACAACATCAGCAGGTTCTGCGCTAAAGGAATCGAGGCCAATGACGGCACGACCGTCACAAGTGGTTGCCATGAGGAGGAGAGGCTGGGATACACGTTGGAGGCCTGTTTCTGCAGGGATACACTGTGCAACACAGGGACAGTGACGAACAACAGGGTGATGCTGGGGATGTGGCTGATTGCTGCAGCATTCCTGGCGAGGCTGAGGACACACATAGTCCAACTGTGACCTCAAGGCCAAGTTGGTGGTCAATAAAAGTCATTGAAAGCTGTCAAATTCATATTGTCCATATTAATATCATTAGTATTCTTCACTTCCAAGTCCACAGATTGATCAACTGCAATTGATCAGAAAGTGAGATCATGAGGAGGTCAATGGTGACCCAAACACCAGAATAATTGCCATTTAACACATGTAAAATCAAGTCTCAACTCCTGTTGCCCCTGGTTCAATCAAGGATGTTGCCTGTACAATTTAAACATTCCATATAGAAATATACACTCTACAGCATGCTGCTCATCAATGGCTCCTCATTTTTTGTTCTTTTTGCCCTCTTTAAACTCTTTGATGTTGACTTCCACCTGCTTCATCATTTTCTTGTAAAACTCCCTCCTGTACCCGAAGAAGAAGAAGACCTCGAGGATGATGAACAGCGGTGCCGTGAGCAGTGCCTGGTCCAGACTGTCAAGCAGTGCCGGTGCACGCCTTTCGAATATGCCATGGCCTATGAACTGTGGCACCCAGCCTCCCACATGAATGGCCAGAGCCATCTTCCATACACCGGGGACTGCTGCCAGGGACAGGGTGGCAAAGTACATGGTCACAACCATCATGGAGGCTACGGATCCGGCCAAGGGGTCCATGGTCAGGTATGTGGCCACATAGATGAGGATGACAAGTGCTAGATTGACCTTGAAAATGAAGTTTTGTTTTACTGTTATTATGTCGTTGTTTGGGGCCAAAATAGAAATATACTAGAAAATAGAAAAATGCATTTGTCTTGTATGCAGACTTACTTGCCTGAGTTCCTCTGATCAAAAAGAACAACTTTATGATAATAATAGCTGTACTTAATAGGGTCAACACTGCTGCCTTCACCTTAATTGAGTCGCCAAGAGTGGTGACTGCAGGTACATGCTGCAGCAGTAGCGTGCCCGAGATCAAGATGGGCCAGACGCACAACAGATGGATAGCGACATTGACTGTGTTGTGGTGGTAGGAGGCGTAGAAAATGAACTGCTTCTCCAGGTTCCAGATGTCTTTACCGAATGCCATCTTGGCAATGACCAACAATACAACTGTTGCACTAGCAGATACAAAGTGCACTTTACCCTTTTGACCTTGCGGGCAGTAACAGAATCACTTTGGTGCATACACAATAGGGGTTGCAGCAGCAGCAGCAGCAGCTGCTGCTGCTGTTTCAGAGTGGGTTGTTGTTGCCACAACAAGTGCTACTCACAAAACCTCTCCCAACCATTTTCCCCCTCTTGAGACACTTGATAGGATTGTTTTTGGGCAAAAGTAACCTTTCTTTTATGTGTACCATGAGCATGAAGGACCAGAACATATTTGCTTTATTATCTTTCACTCGGATTTTTGATCATCTTCCTACGAACGTCCGGCATGCCCAAGACCCATTCAGTCCTGAAAAAAATGGCTAAAATCATCTGGTCCTTTAAAAATGGATTTAAAATCATTTTGTCCTAAAAGAGAAGTCCTGATTTTGCAAAGAGGTGCCAAAATGAGCAAAAAGTCCCACCTTGGCTCGGTATTGCCAACCTCAATTTTCTTGCGAAATAGGGGGCACCTGGAAAAAAATCACTTGAGAGTCTTCTTTGCATTACGCACAAATTTGTTCTTTATCTCCTCGTACCTGGACGTGTAAGTGGGACAGAAGGTGACCGAGTTGGGTGGCTTGGGATAGACATCAATGTGGTTGCAGGACCTGTGTACAGGAAGTTGTCAAAGTCAGAGATGACGGACAACAAATTAGATGCAGTTTCTCCCTCCCACTCAATTGTTTTCTTACAAAGCGGTATGAAATAAAAAAATGAATCATTGTTTTTTGAAGTTGAGTCATTTGCATCATAGTGCGGATGCAACTTCCTTAAGTGTCATCTATAAATACAGATTTCTAAAAACAGTTTTGTCTTTTGGCGTCAAGTTGAAGACTTGAACGTGGCAACACTGTCTGACATGTTTTCAACAAGAAGTCTCAAGTTCTATAAAGCTATATCGGCTTGCACATTGACATAGGGAAGATATGATATGTACTTTTCAATCAGAAACTTGCCTTATGCAATGACTGACAGTAACTAACACATCCTTCACTGTTCTGATTTAAAGGCTCATAACTGAATGGATCCAAAGAAACTTAGTTGCAACTCGCACTTACAACCGGCACGATCTGCATTTGTAAATTTGACTGAGACAACCTGTAGACAACACCACTGTTGCCCTTTCTCTCTCTCTCTGGCCAAAAGTCCGTGACACACACTTCCTGTTCTTGTACCTGAGCATATCGTTGACAATTCCAGTCATCTCGGGCAACTTGAAGTGGGCGTTCTTGCGCTCGTGCTCGATCTCGGCCAGACGACGCTGGAGGCCGAGCTTCAGCGTGCGGTAGCCGCGGACCTGTGGAGGGAGGGGGACAACTGTTAGTGCTTGCTCCGTACCAAGTACACGAGCGTGTGGGACGTCAGAGCTCATATCACAAACTCGAAAGCGATGCAATAGCACTTGAGGTCTGAGGCCGTTTTGAGGCCCAAATTGAGGTCCAAAGTTGCACTCAGTATGTGTCAGTAGCTGTCCATGGCAAGAGTAAGGGAGAGAAAAAGGCCAGTAGGGGTGGACTTTGAGCCAGCAAACTTTGGCTTGACCCGGAGACCCATGGCCCGGGGCTATCACCAAGCCGGGGATAAGAGAGAGAGTGAATGGTGTCCGGGTCAGCCAGTTTCAAAAGAAAAAAAATGGATCCGATCCGGGTGCAGATCACGTGGACGACCCGGAGCGCATGGTGAGTGTGAAGTGCGAGATCAGCTTCGAGGGCGGGATCAGTTTTGTGTTGAGCGCGAAGCGCAAGATGGGCGATCCAGAGGAAGACGCCCAGCAAAGCGGGTCGAGTCCGCTAGTTAATGTACAGGGTGGTGAAGGCTAAATGGACCTGTTGATTGCGAGGCTCTCAGAGTTGCAATCACCTTCGTCATCCTGCTTGTGTCCTTGGGCAATACGTTAAACTGGCAGCAAAGTGTAGCGATCAGCGTCCCTTTAGAGGCAAAACTTTAGTTAAAGAAGATATTAATCACTTGCGCTATTTTTTTATTGATCTTTTTAGGTCCTCTACTTTAATCTAAGGCAAAGTACCTCTGGGAGCGCAGCAAAAAATACGGAACATAATACAGAACACAAAGATTCCTAGATACAAGTTACTACAAAAGATTTAAGGATCTGGGACTCCTTGGGGGGTGGCTGTGACCACTTCTTTCAATAAAAAAGCACCTGCGATGTGCACAGAAGTTAAGAAAGTCGACAAAGTCGAATTCCTGGCAACGTTTCCAAAATCGGGCGTCGACTGCGTGCACGTACAGGGTGCGTATGCTAAGTAGAGAAATTTTGTGCGATGAGAAACGTCATCAAGAACAAGAAGATGCGTACTGTTACAGACATCTTTAATGGGACCGTACAGTTATTTCGGTGTTGGGCTAATGAGCTACTGAGCGCTCCTCGTGACCAACCAAGTTGATCTTGATGGTGTCGAACCAGGCAAAGTAGTCCCAGCTAAGCGTGCGCGCCATCCCGTAGTTCCTACAGTGGATCATCCATATGGTGACAGCTTTGACCCTGTTGTCACTTTAGGCGTAGTCTACTGTACAGTAGAGACAGTTCGTCTTAGCTTTGGTATGTCGTACAGGAAACGTATACACACAGCATGGTCGATACAGCGTGCATGCATATATTGCATGACGTGTCTAGTCTGAAAAGAACTGTATTTAACTGTACGACAGGGTGAGTCAAAGGTGAGCTTGCTAAAGTGGCAAACTCGTAGGGTAGCAATCTTTCCACTTCATTCAGCCACAGTTGCTGTACTTTTAGTCATTTATCCGCATCATGGGGTTGGTCCGAAAGAAAACTATCACGCCGGAGCTCCTGTTGCCTTTATTGCTATGACACTCACGTGCTCGACCAGGTCCTTCCTCGCCCTGTACCTGGCGCCGATCCTGATGCTCTCCTCGTCGACGACCTCGGTCGACTTGTGCGAGTACTTGGTGCACAAGGACGAGGGCTGCAGCAGGGGGAGGCCCCCCCAAGTCCGGTCTGACATCACTGCAAAGGAGATATGGACACTGCAATGAAAACCTGGGGTGGATTGGGGGGGGGGGGGGCTTCGGGCCCGCACTCCAATCGTGCCTTCGTTGTTCGTTTTTGGCACTTGCCAAAGGCCACGCGACGACTCTTCCGTCCTGGCCTTGAAAAATGCTACTGCAGCAAAGGCTGCAATTTTAAGTTCGATCAAGCGCGTTGATCCCGTGCTTTACTTACGCACCTTTACCAAGTTCAGCCTGCTGTCCCTTGTGCTGAAGGATGAGATGTAGCAGAGGGGCAGAAGTTGTCTCACACACGCGCTCGCACACGCACACACACGGATGTTGCTGCCGCTGTTGTAATGCATGCTTAGTAACGATTCTTGGCACGAGAAAGTATCCGCCTCTTCTTATTTTCACGGCCACTGAGGCCGAGGGAGAAAGAAATACGCACGCACGCACGCACGAGAGATACTTGGTGGTTACGTCACCTGCATACGCAATTGGCAGATAACACATATGTATAATACGTAGATGATGCCAGGTGGCAGTGGGGAGACGCCCTGGTATCACCGTTGCAAACAGAGAAGTCAGGAGTGAGGTCGAAACCTCAGGAATTTGGGTGAAAAGTATCAGCAATGAAGACTGCATCCTCGTGTTTTGCATCCTCGAGGCCAACTTGTTTCAACATTCCTGAAAAGTTTTTATGTCTGTATCATTTTGCCCGGGAATTTCAATTCTTATTATTGTCTTTAGGCTTTTTTTAGACTAAAACTCCGAGGTCTGCAAAGCAATGACAAAGGTGCGATTCATTGACAGTGCGATGCGGAAATTTATTTGTCATACGCACATGTTTTGGTCTCTTTTCGCAAAAATAGAGGCACATTTTGCCGCCGCAATTGAGCTGATTGAAAGAGCAAAGGAGTTCCTCAGTAAGAGGTGGCACATCAGGTGTGCCTCAATAATGGCGGGCGTGATATCGACATTTCTTTCACGACTGCATTTAGGCCGAACCAACTGTTGAAGTCTCGAGTCTGACCTGAGGTAGGTGCAGCTCGGCGAGTTCATTGTGCTCGCAGAATTCCATTGCCATTGTGCAGAAAATGCACTTCCAAACAGGTGCTCGCAGAGCAGATACAGGGTGGACTTGGCAGGTTCGCCTCTCACTTCCCAGGTGGGACGACAACGTAGTTGACAATTTCCTGAGCCCACCCGGTACACTCACTCAAGTACAGGGTGGACTAGGGGAATGTCGAAACTTTCTTTTCACAATTTTCTTTCTCCACCCTGTACGCTTACAGGGCGGTCCCCCTCCCCTCAGGACACTTTGCAACTTATTTTGAAGGTGGAGAAACGATGCCACTGCAAATCTGCTTTTTCCACCCTGTGCTCACAATAACAGGGGGTGGACTAGGAAGCTCTAAAACTTCTTTTTGAGGTGCTACAAAGTTAGAAAAGAATTTGCGGTGGCGAATCTCTTTTATCGACCCTGTAGTCATGACTGCAGTGTGGACTAATGAGCTCAGCAGCTACTTCATAGTTGGGAAAACAACACAATTAGCAATCTCCCTATTCAATCCTGTACTTTAGTGAATACAGGGTGGACTACAGAGATCTACAACTCATTTTTTGAGGCGAGAAAACACCACAATTTGCGAATCTGCTTACTGCACCCTGTACACTGGCATTTGGGCTTTTTTCACCATGTGGATTCTGCACTTACCTCACTTCCTCAGGCCCACTAGGGGTGCAGTCAGGAGGCCTGGGGGGCCAATAATTTGTACGGTCGTCTTAGTTTCTTTGTACTGTGAGCTCGATCCTGCCTCCCTCAGCTTCGATGCGCCGTCCAAACGCGCCAGTGACATCAGAGGCGCCATCGGCTCCGAGACGGCGTCACACTGTGCCAAACGCGCCGCCGCAAAGTGCGTCAGTCCGTCGCAGTCCCAGGACAGCTACTGCATCTATGTGCTACTATAGGCCGGGAGGAGGGATGGGGGGATCTGGTCTGGGAGGCGGCCCAGAAGTCTTTGGGCCCCGAGTTCCTTCCCGTGCTGGTGCATGAGGCCCTGGTCGTGGCAGACGGATGCACCGGTGACACGATCATGCTGGAAGACCCCTGTATCCGGCGCAAGAGCCGCTTATCTGGGCCATGATTGGCATCAAGGCGCATGATTGGCGAGGATCATCCTCCGCCCGGGCGCCCCCCGGCGCAAAACACGTCCTTTGAAGCAGCAGCTATGCGTAAAATATCTGGCGATCGATCCACATGAACAGCTCTGGAGATGGACTCTCTTGAGGGGAAGCATGGGCGCAGCGACCAAGATCAGACGCTTTTTCTCTTCTCCTTGAGCGTCCCCCAAAATAGTGCATTAAGATGTTGAAGCAGGGGTTCCCGAACTGTGGCCCGTCACAGGCAACGGCACGGACTTCCCCCGTGACCTTTTCGGTCGAAAAGTCCAGGTGTCTGTCAGTGAATCCGTGGACTAATAATATGTGTGGACGTATGGGAAGTGGGACTTCAGAATTTTCTCTTCGGGAAGCCCTGCCTCAAAAGGATGAATTTTTCGAGGCTTCTGAAATTGTTGACCTTCATGGCCAGTTGTATCAGGTCCAGAATTGTGTCTTTCTCAGTGATTTGTCGACTGCAAGACAGAGTTGCAGTACATCGTGCGTCATAGGTTGAGTTTTAGGTTACTTTTTGAACCACTTTAGCTCTTTTTAAGTGCATCTATTGCACAAAACTGTTCAGTCTTCCCTCCGAGCGCTTATGAAACCACTGTAACTGCAAAATTTGTTTCTAATTTTCTTTAAATGCCTTGTCTCCTGCCACTTGAGAATCAGTCTGTCAACGCAAAAGCATCTAGATTGGAGTTGCCAGAGTCACCGAGTCACTGACAGCGTCTGGCAGACTTTATAAGACAGAAATTAAGGAATGTGAAGTATGCGTCAAACACATGTCCAAATGTCTGTGGCTTTTGCGAAAATCGGACTCATACAGAACGCAGAACGCTTGGTTATAGGTGAAATACCTAAACAATCTGGCCGGGATCAGAGATACGGATGAGCCGCGGTTCTTTATATGAAAAGTACGTGAATTATCTCAAAAAAGAATGTGAAATCTAAAAGGAATGAATGGAAAATGTTTATAGGACGAACTAAGGTCGGGTCTTACTCAATATTTGTATGCCGGGTTGGCTTTGGTGACACTGGCCAGGATGGCTTCTGGAGTAGCACAAGGATCACTCAAAGTGAAGTCCTTGAGAAACATTGCACTTGCAAAAAGATTTTTGCAATGGAGACTGCGCAAAAACAAACATCGAGTCGCGATTGAGTGGAGAAACATGCAAAGCACGGACAATTTGACGTTAAAGCCTTTTGACGCACCCTGTAGGTCTCGAGACAAAGCGCTGCTTTGTCCCTTTTCGCGCTTTTCTTATGATGATCGCGATTACAAATGCCAAACCGTGACTTGATGTTGCGAAAAATCTCGCGGAAAATCATGTGGTCACCCTGTGCATGAGCAATTTTTGTTATTATGGGGATGAAGGAGAAAATGTCTTGCATGCAAAGTGGTAGAAGAATATATAGTGCATGCAGAACTGCTCCTTAACAAAAAAAAGGCAGCATTTAAGCGCGAAAATTCTTCTCGCGCCAAAAGCTTTGCGGAAAGAGGAAGTCAATAAACATTTTCAGGCCCCCCCTCAGCAGCTGCTGGCGTCTAAATCGGACTAAATGGGCCTAAATGGCAGGAATGTTGGGCACACGATTTTTTTGTTTGCTTGTTTTCGCGCCGACGATTTTTTTCCCTCTGTTGCGATTTTGGTCGCACGGCTGCTGTTTCCCATGACAAAAGTTTGTAGCCCTGGCCGGTTTGGACTTGCACGCGCGCACGCGCGTCGCCGCCATCGCCGTCTTCACCGTCGTCGTCGCCGCCGTCATCATCATCTGGTCATTTGTGTCCATCCCCCCTCTCTTCCCTCCTCAGTCGCGTTCGTGCTGTGTCTGCGTGAACAAGTGATGTCATGTGGCTCCGCAGTCCAAGTTGGCCAATCATAGGCCCCCATCCAGGCCTGACTGCATCCCTTTTGGGCCTGAGGAAGTGAGGTAAATGCAGAATGCATATGGTGAAAACAGCCAAAGTGTCGTGTACAGGGTGGGTGAAGCAGTTTTACAGTTGTATTGTTTTCTCAATTTGTAGTACAACCTGTGTCCAGGTGAGTACTGAGGCGATCACATTGCCTTGACACTGTGAATGTGAGTTGCAGATCCCCTTGATCCACCCTGTATTTGTGTCAATCTACCGGGTGAACTAAGAAGATTGGCCTAAGAAAATGCTGTTTTCCCACCTCCAACAGGAGGTACTCCCAGGTCTGCTCGGCATTTGTTCTATGAGCACCTGTCCGAAGTGCATTCAGTCATACTGTTTTCTCCTTTGGAAAAGAGTTGCACACCTTGCTGAACCACCCTGTATGCACGGGAGAGTGGACTAATTATGCTGTTTTCTTACCTTCAAAATGAGCTGCAAATGTCCTTAGTCCACCTTGTACAATCGAAGAGCGAAATACAAACGTGCATGTAAAAAAGATCCTCCTTCCCAAGCAAAAATGTTAGCAAAATATTAACTGCATTGGGAAACTAAAGTCTCAATGCAAATAAGACAAAAATTCGACCTCTCAGTCTGGCTCTGGCTGTCGACGTGGTCGGAAGTTCTTGATCGGTGAAGCAAACTTTATTGCATACGAAAACATAAAGTTTGAAAAGGCCTTTGACTTTTAGTTGTCGCTGCAAATTAACATTTTGTCAGCTCATTTTTTGAAGACCAAGAGAAGGCTCTGTTGGCCGCAAAACAGCTGCTGCCGCCACTGCTGTTATGTAGTGTACAAAGTTAATTTTCCTGCAGACAAAAGACGTTGCTTTGCCACAGAAAAGAAACAAATGCTGTAGGAAATGTCATCCATAGGTGTGTGACTGTGCAGAAAAGAAGGCCTAGGAGGGCCTAGGAGGGCCTGAGACACCTAAAGAGCCAAAATAACCGCAGGGGAAAGAAAAAAACTTGGGAAGAACACGAAATGAGAGCTGAGAATCTGCAAGTGCTCTTAGCTGTCTAGCAAATTTGCATGGGTAAGAGGTGCATTCATCTGTCTGGATCGAGACTTGGCCAAGAAACTCTGCTGACGAGGTGTCAGCCCAAAAAAAGCCCCTACAAGCGTGGACCTTGCAGTGCTCTTTTTGACTCACACTGTAGACAGATCTGTCTCTGCTCCGAGTATGTTACTTGTAATTGGCGCTGAAACAACAGGTGGTCACTCTTACAGGGTGGGGTAAAAAGAAGGAAAATACAAGGGGGAAGATCAGTCGGAGGGGGGGGGGTAAAAAAGAGAGTGACTTTTTCCATTGCCTATGACGAAACAAGACTCACTTTCCCACAAAAAAAGTAGTTTAGCTCAGTAATCGCAGTCCTATTAATTCTGTCTTAACTTCTTCACCTCCTAATGGTCCATGAAGGTTCAGGCCTCACGTCTTAGTCTTTGTACAGGGTCGTTCAGATAAATCCGGAATGTCTGATCGAGAACCTGCCGCTCCTCTTCTGGTCTTCCCCGGGCTTGTGGGGCCTCCTGTAGGCGTCATGCACGCAGCACTCGGGACACACGAGGGCGTTGACACTAGCCGAGCTGCTGAGGCCGTACTTACAGTCCATCTGCTTCGTTTGTTTTGGCACCGAATATTTCCCGCTATTCGATAGTAAAGTCTCACCTGTAGACCTAGATTTTGGTCTCATCTTGCACCTCACATTAGTCTGGACGAAGTTTGAAGCATTCCCAGTTCACTTGAACCACCCGGTATGCAATGAGACAGAAATGAAGGCAGAGATTTTTTTAATTCCAGGCGAGATGAAGCACGACAAGAAGGATTAGAGGAGATCTGGCAGATTTGAGGCGTGCTGCACAGCAATGTTGTCCACTCTTTGTCTACCAGACAAAAGACAAATGCCGATCAAGTGGACGGATCGGAACTTTAGGCAAGAAAATGGGCGAATTCGCGCTCAAAACAGCCAGACGACGACGACCGCCGCCGCGGCCACGACGACGACGACGACGACGACCCCCAGGTCGCAATCAAGCCACACAATCCAAATGCGCCATATCGCCCAATTCCGGCTTCGGCGGCGGCGCCATTTCGCCCAATTTTTGGGTCTTTCCGCGTTTCTGCTCCTTCTCTCCAGGCAAGCTGTTTCGGGTGAGCTCGTATACTTCTTATTACATTTGTTTAAGTTACACAATTCGACTACTTTAAAGGTCAACTCTGTTTTGTCTCATTTTTTCTCACTCACCACTTCATTAGGAAAGTAATCGAAGTCTATGTTTTTCTTTTACGCACCCTTATTTTTCGCAAATGGAACAGGAAGTAGTGAACAAAATTAAAGCTTTATTTAAATGCATAGATCAAAAGCAATGAAGGAAAGGCACTTCTGGCTTCTCAGAGCGAGCAACAGCTTAGTGTTAAGCGTAGATTCCTCGTGGACAGATGAGAAAAGACATGATTCGCCTACGAATCCGGTCTGCAGGAGCAGAGTGCAGTATGAGCCAGAAGCAATGACGTCAGCCTTTAACTTGACATTTGAACAATTGTCGAGTTGAAATTATTCTGGGGTCCACATTGTCCAGCATGACACAGTCTGAAGAAGAGGCCAGGTTTTTAGGTGAAAAAAACCTCACTTTTTGTCTGATTCAATTCGAGCCATTTGCGACGTGAGCGGACGCACTGTAATGATAATAATAATGTGACAAGCGCTCCATATGTTAAAGTGAAATATGAATTTTTCCCCTGGAAATGCAGGGAATTCCAGGAATTCTCGTGGACAAAGCTCTGCGCAAGTTTTGCCTTTCAGACCTGTTCACACTATCACCCAAAGCATAAAAAGCATCCTATAGTACAAGAGTCGAAAAATTTGTGATTTATTAAGGCTGAAAATTGTTTTTCCTGACGTGACCTTGTGTGCATCATCACATTTATAACTCAAAATTCGTCATGGCAAAATGCGTATTTGCGCGCGCGTGCGCCCGCACGCACGCACGCAGGAGATTTTTCGAGGACTCACGCACGAGAAAGAAAATCGCACACCCGATATATGTGTTTATTTCGAACGAAATCGTCACTTTATCACAATATTGTTACATACTTGTGTATTTAAAGAATGCTGTGCACGCGTCAGTGCCAAAAAGGATCTTCAGTTGTGGTCGCGTCGGCTTCTGCTCCACCCTGTTCTTGCTTTTCATCTCCGCCAAAGAGATTTGGATGGAGTCTGTGGTGGAAAAAGGTCAAACATCTCCTCAAGGTTAAGCATTCCCTAAAGTTGCTGAAAATGCCACTCACCCGACGTCGATGATGACGATCTTGATGATGGTGACGATGATGGCGAGGACGGTGATGGCGGCGATGGTGACGTACACGCCGCAGTCGTCCTGCGTAAACGAAAAACACGGGGCTCAGTTAAGCAGTCGCACTTTCAACACTCTGACCAGGTTTCTCTTTAAAGGCGCATTTAACCTGACAGCAATTTCTCTCAGGACTCTTGAACATGGGTCCGGAGCTCTGCTGTCGCTCCTCCTCCTCCTTCTCTAGATCCTCTTCGCTGTTACCCATATTTTCTGGTACGTCCACGGCCTCAGCAGAGAGACCTTCAAAGGCTGTCCCAGACTGGAACGGCCTTAATACAACAACGGCCTAACGACAATAAATACAGAGGGGAAAAAAGACCCTCAACTTTAAGCCCTTAGTACAAATGTTTATTGTATGTTAGCTGTTAGACAGCAGCCGCGGGAAAGCCTCACCTTTCAGGGCATGCAGGTTAGACACTGCACAGTAGTTTAACTATAAAAACGGGCAGGTGTGTGCGTGTGCTTTCCCCTAACTTTGTTCGGCAGGTGCTATAAAACGCTTTCTTCCGATCTTCCGAGGCCCTGCAGGGGCCCCTCGACAGCACAGGAATTCTTTGTATGAGGCACGCGCGCGCGCAGTGTGTACAGCGTACAGTATGAGTCGAGAAAAACGAACGACGATTCCGTTGCAGCCATCAGTTGCTACGAGTGCGGCAGCATGTACGACGGGACCAACTTCTTGGGCATCAAGAACTTTCAACAGTGTCAGGCGAGGAAACAATGGACTTTTCTGTGGCCTTTGCAATATTCTTCAATGGTACCACGTCTTTCCGCAGTTTTTCGAATCCGAGATCTCCACGGAGAGGGCCAAGGACATGTTTCTGAGGGAGTGCCCGACGGAGGACACGTGCTGCTTCTCCCTCAGGGAGTACATGAGCATCGACTTCTGGGGACGTGAGTGAAACTTTTTTTAAGGTACAGGGTGAGTGGAAAGTCACGCTACGTGGGCTCTAGACAGCGTAACTGAACTTAGAGCATCATAGTCACAACTAAAGAGACTTTCTACTCATCCTCGTCAGTCTTCTACTAAAAAGTAGCAATTTTTTTGGCGGGGGACGCAGATTCCGCAGCTGCTGAAGTTTTTCTCCATGGTTGTTGCTCCTCCCTCAACACGAGCTTCCACCACTTGCCGACGTCGACGCCACCGCCCTTGGCCACGTCCACCAGGTTCAGGGCTGAGATCATGTCCAAGACCTACCAGATGGGAAACATCAAGGCCAGGTAATAGCCTGCTAGCAAAGTCCCTCACAGTCACAAGGGCAGTACCACGGCCAAATTCCCATGCAAATTCCCCAAAAGTCGACTTTGCCCCTGTCCAGGGTCATGTTCTGCAACACCCTGGGCTGCAACTCCAAGCGAATCCCCTGGTCTGAAGCCCTCAACGTCTCTGGCGCCAACGTGGATCCCATTTTCAAAGACAATTTCGTGGAAGAACAATTATTGGATTCTGAAGATAACGAAGACTTGTCTGATGAGTCTTTTGGCGAAGGTCTGGAGGAGGAGGACGAAGAGTCTGAAGAAGAGGCTTCCACGGCACTCCGGCATCTGGTGAGAAGTCGTCATTGTACAGTTCTGAAAGTTCCCTGTAGTTGCTCCTGACCTGGCCAATATCAAAATATTTACATAAGAAAAGGAAAAACCACTCTCGAAGGACCTTTCCAGGCGCCTTCAAGATTTTTGAAAGTCATTGGAAGCAAAACATCAGAGGTGTGAGAAAAAAAGTTTGCCCAATAACCTCTGACAGTTCCGTTAAGCCCTGAGATTGTTCTTGAATCTCTCAAGGATGATCATGAGCAAGGAAAGTTTCACGAAGTCCCTATTCGGGTTTTCAGACTGAAAATGCCTCCCTGAGGCGTTCCCCCGTCAACGAGTTCACGATCTCCAGGGAGAGGAAAATCAACAACAGGAGGCGCGTGTTGAACAGGAGGAGGGAACTGGAATTGAACACAGGTAGAAAATTGCTCCAACGACAAGGTGACCCGGAAGTCCGGGTTCTTTCTTGACACGGCTGGAAGTCCGGGTTCTTTCTTGACACCTGGAACGGTTTCCTTCATGACACGGCTTGACACCTGGAACGGTTTCCTTCATGACACGGCTTGACACGGCTGGAAGTCCGGGTTCCTTCTTGACACCTGGAAGTCCGGGTTCCTTCTTGACACCTGGAAGTCCGGGTTCCTTCTTGACACCTGGAAGTCCGGGTTCCTTCTTGACACCTG
>JAAUXU010051116.1_pt1 | contig 36400 bp, 32 predicted proteins | sample 7278151 | NCBI WGS metagenome assembly JAAUXU01 (sample SAMN14350113, study PRJNA611818) | marine sediment metagenome | isolation source: surface marine sediment (1.8m) | place: French Polynesia: Moorea | collected 2018-08 | reverse complement strand
GTGTACCTTAACACAGGGTACGTGTTACCGCCATTGGAGGACTGCAATTGCTTTGGTTCACGCCGTACGTTGATGCAAAGTACAGTGAGGTAATTTTTACATCTGCTGCAGTTGGGCTTGGGAAGAACAATTCCGACGTTAATTCTGACGCTAAATATCGAATTTTCCTCTTCTCTCTTCATTTTTTCAAATGACTTTTCTTGCAATGGTACGATTTTTCTGCTCGGTCCCAATTCTTATTTAATTCCTCAGCCGTAGCGACGGATATTGCTTTTGTCTCAGATTCGGTAGCAGAAAACTGAGCGACCTTTCTTTCCCTCAGATCTTTGCTAAAAGTCAAGTCTCCTTTTTACGCACTGTACAGAAAAGACTTTGGTTGACGGTTACAGCAGCGAAATAGCCTTTGTCCGATGAAACCGAGGAAGATATGGGCAAGTTGAGTGAGGTCGACAAAAAAAATGGAATAAAAATTGAATTTTTTCCCTGCTCGACACACACACGAGCTCCAGTGCGTGCATGTACACTGTGCATACATGGAGAAGTGAAAGGGTAATATTGAACACCAGTCGCCATAAACATCTTCGCCAAAAGCACGCCGATATCGGCTGTGCGACAACCAAAGGCAGAGATCGAAAGAGAGCAGTGCGTGGCTCTGTATACCAATGCGTGAAGTATAAAGGGATTTCCTTATAAAGGGGTCAAACTTCGCCCCCCCCCTTCTTGTCTGACCTCTTCGACATGTGTCAAATTCAAAATCTTGTGCGTCTTGCCAGATTCTAAGGCGGATCTAAGAATATTTCACCCATCTTGGTCACATGCAAACTCGTATCCCACACAGAACTAAGAGGATTAGCCACAACACCAGTGCTGCCAGCAGGTGTGCCCAAATACGCACACATGTGGTATCAAAGTTTTTGAAGGGAATTCGTGCACTATTTCTATTCTCTGTGAGCAACGAAGGTCCTGTGATTTCTCAGCTTTTACTTCAGGTGTCAACATCCGAAAAAGCCTCAGAACAAGGTCAAGCTGAAGGAGCCTCCACACTTCTGTTCTGTATAATGACTTTTATGAACAGTTGTTGTTCTGCTGTTCTTTGTCCGGTGGGGATGTTCAAGACGTCAAGTTAAAGCTGAAAAGTCATTCTTCAATCAAGTAGGCACATGTAGTGAGCGCATCCCATTCAAAAATAAGTTCAAACTTCATTTGCTCTTATTTTGGCCTCTGTGCGCTCACATTGCACACTCAGTATGTCGAGAAATTGATGTGGGCTTTCAAATTTTCTTGCTATGCAGGCAAGCATCTTCTGCCAAAATTGGGCAGGACATCTGATCGCACTTCCTGAGGGATCTGTTACCAAGCACTTGTTGGTGTCGTTCTACACCCAGATTTTGCATCAGACTCTGCTTGAAACATGGTGCTCTGGATAAGACCAAAGAGAATTTGCGGAACTTTTGAAGCCTCACATCAAATCCTTGACATTCTAAACAACAAAATTGGGCAATTTTGGACTTCAGTCAGAACCAGCACACGCATGAGAAGAGTAAAAAACCCACAGGTTTCATAATCGCTTATTGCAGTACGAATACCAAAGTCCCAATGTAGCTTGTCAAGAAAGTGGTGTCAGCCACCAAGAGCTGCTCAACTCCCGTTTTATTTTTAACCATATTCAATTTTTATAGAATTACGAAAGACTCTGATGCAAAACCTGGATGTATAATGGCATCAGCAAGTACTTAGGAGGTGTGAACACACACTGACAGTTTAAGGTGAACACCGACTTAGAGACACTGATGCAACCTACTCGTTATACAGATATAAATTCTCTTGAGAAGTGTTGTATTCACTCAGAATGTGTCAGCGTTTTTCACGGACGAACAGGAGGATGAACTTCATGTTCTTTATGGATAAGATTTGCTCTCTTCTAGAGCCTCTTTAGAGAACAGAAGTAGACATCTGTCACGGAGCCTACCTAATACTTGTGGTATTCTGCTGTACGCAGCAGCATGTGCTACTGATTTTGTACATGCTTAATCTCAAAGATGAAAAGTGTACCTGTGCCAAAGTAGCTTCAGTTGTGATGGACGAGATCTTCTTCACTGGCCCTTCTATCCGAAACATGAACATACACAGGACATGACTCAAAGGTGAACAATTCATCTCAAAGTCAGAAAGAAGAGACATCGCAAAGATGAATTACAGTGTCCTCCAAAAGTGATCGCATATTTGGTTTGTACAGTGTGCTCTCACCTTGTACCTTGGCAACATTTCATACCTCAGTGTCGTTGTACACCTTCGTGATGTTGGGAACTTTGGCAGCGTCGTACACATTTGCGACGACTTACACCTTGGTGACATTGGACACCTGCGTGATGCGGTACACCTTGGCACTAGCAATAAGATTGTCCCGTCAAAAAACCTTCTCAGCAAACACAAAATTGCCCATGCAAATAGCACTAAGGATTTCTTAGTTTTTGAGCAGTTTTTTTCTAAAGCGTTAATGTGAACCTCAGTTATTGAGTTTTCACCTCTGTGCTAATGGCAAAAGCCCAAGTCTTATAAAAACATTGGTATATTTAGCTTTCAAACTGTAGGGCAACCAGGGCTACACTTCCACCCAGTGGGTCAAGAAAGCCCTTGCAACATTTGACACGAGAGTTGTTATTATTTACGATTAAAGTTGGTGTCGTCTTTCACCTTCTCCACATTGGCGCCGACTGTTAACGAAACACCGACTACTTTGATATCTCAGTATCAGTTTCGGTATCAGCATGAGGAACGGGAAATTAGTGTTTGGAAAGCAGGAATTGCGGTTTCGGCCAAAGGTGGCATTCCAGACCATTGTCCTCTCCAGCTGCGTCGCACAAAAAGTGAGTGAAAAAGCTGAGTGGGACAGCATTCGCAGTATCGACACATTGGGTATGGGCACCAATGTGTCTGTCCTTTTTTTAATCTTATTCTTGGCAGACGAAATAAAACCCCGATACCGCACAGAAACCGACTACTTCTACCGAAACCCGAACCGACCGACAAGAATTTTTTTGGAAACCCCACACGCCCACCGTAGACCCGTAAGGATCGATAGAATCGTGTGCGGGAAGTCGGCTACGCTCGATCCATAAAGATCTCATAAGGGAGGACAAATCAGAATGCAGTAAGGAGATGGCACCATCGGGTGGTGTGGGAATGCATTCTAGTCAGTCGAGGCCAGACCTCGGAGGTCTCATCGTCTGCCCTGCTGAGGTCTGGTCAGTCTGCATGCTGCTTCAACCACAGCATTCTACGTCAGGTTAGCACCGTCTCCTGCACGTTCTACTTGACTTCATCCAATTCCATGCCATTCATCCACACCACTGTCTTCATCCTGGTCACCACCGCTATCTCCCGCTGGCTCGGCCTACCTGGTGTGGTCAATTTCCCTGTCCTACGGGTAGCGCGGCATTTGGCATTGTCACATTTTCCCACTTCGTTAAACACACTATAGAAAAGCACGCATGCGTTCGAGAGTCTTAATCGAGAGCTCTACTCAAAGCCATGCTAAGCTCACACACTAACACTACTTCAATTAAATCAAACCAAACAAATGTCCCAGTGGGCAAGCACGGACACAAGTGCCATCACTGGAGTCTACGGCTGAGGGCTGAATGGAAAGTCATTTCATTGAGCTTTAGCAGTAATGAGCGCGTAAATAATTGAGAAATCGCCGTATATAAAATTTACACCTCATATGAGCTTTTGATTGGAGAAAAATACGGTGAGAAGGTTAGGGTCCCCAAACCCTTGTGTTCAACGTATGCATGTAAACATGTTTGTTTCTGTCTTTTTCAAGTGCGAGTGCTAACAAATTTAGCTGTAGTTGATTAGTGGCATAGAAAGACCAGAATATAGTGGGGCATCAAAAAGCTTCCTACCTACACAGCTATGATGTCAATGAGCATTCACCTGCGAAACATGCGAGATGCAGTACGTTACTACCTAATTCTTTGCTAGACTTCCACTGTCTTGTTACTTCAGGCGTGCTGAAGGTTTCGAAAAATGTTCGCTCCTGAAGACGATTCAAGTATGCACTGGATTACCATGAGTAGAAGCGTCTACATACTCGATAGCTCGTCCAGCAGCAAGTAAATGTTGTGACGGTCGCCGGTAGCAGTAAGGATGAGAACAAATTTCCCCTATTGGCATTTGGAAGATATCGGATTTCTTGATTTGCACTGTAATTTACGTAGTGTGCAGTTGCGTCCTGTGAACTCGAGCACCTTGTGCATGGTCGTTCGGGGGAAAATTTAGAGTGCGATTCATTTTTGAACGCTCAAAGTGTTGAAAAAGAAAAGATTGACATGGAGGGTGAACGCTGATGATAATTCACATTCACCCAGAGGCAGCAACATTGCTGCAGTCAGGCAGTGGATCCATCTGCACTGTACGAACGACAATGTCGGCAATGCCTGTCACTTTTTTTTTTCTTTCAGCGCGTCGGCTGCGACCTGCAACTGGACTCGGACGCCCGCGTGGACAGGTGCGGCGTCTGCGGCGGCAGTAGCGACTGCCGCTCCTCGGCCGCCGCTGCTCCCTCGTCGTCATCACCCTACTACTACTGGTCAGAGGCTCCGCTCTCGCACTGCTCTGCCCCTTGCGGCGGCGGCCAGATGATGGCGCACGCCGTCTGTCGCAGCAACCTGACCGGCGCCAGGGTCAGCCCAGACCTGTGCGACAACGAGCTGAGGCCCAAGAACAGACTGGCCCCGTGCAACACGCGCCCGTGTCCTCCGAGGTAAGTCAGTCAGGTATCGAGCTGAGCTTCCTCCTCGACGAGGAGCGAGCGCCTCTTGGTTACGACCGGGCACAGGTGCTTAAGCGAGAATTGCAAGCGCTTCACAAGCGTTTTCCCCTCGAATAAATCCCAAGGGAATCGCATTTCCCCCCCCCCTCCCTGTTCTTGCCATATTCCCCCAGCATCCATCCATCCCTCCTTCCTCACCTCAGATGGCGAACACGACCGCCTCTTGGTCGATTGAAATTTGGGCCAATCTCGCCTCCTCCTCCTTCTGCTCCCTCTCCATTTTCTCCCCGTTGAACCGAAAAGATTTCCCGGGGATTTTTCCTCCCTCTCCCATTCTGTGTCCTCGCTTTTTTCATCTTCTTCTCCCTTTCTTCCTTCGTTTTGTGACAATCTGATAAAAACAATTCTTGCTGTCTCCTGGGAGGAAGTCAAAAAGTGGGTAAGGGCGAGCGCAGTCGGTATGAGGGTATTATGCCCTCAATGTGTGCTTAAATGGATCTTTTGTCCGGAGCTTCCAACAAACCATCTCCCCACAATGGAACGCTAATTCAAGAAAAATGTTTACTCTGTCGGTCTGGAAAGTTAAAGGGAGAAGATATTTTTACGGAATGTGGTTCCGACGCTCCCAATGCGAGTAAGAACGCACGAGCACTCGGTGCTGCTGCGCTTGCGCCTACAGGGTGCGTCAGAATAAGTGTCACATACGAGAAAAGTGGGTGGTGAATGAGAATCCTCGTCAACTTGAACGACCAGTTCAAGTTGGGGGGAAGCAGCAGGAGCAGCTTGAGGCTTCTCAGTAGCGTGTGTGATGACCCTGGCCAAGGTGCTGTTGCTCCTCTCGCAGTTGGTTACATGACAGAAGATCTCTAGAGAATGGGTGAAATTGTTGGCGGGTTCTGAACATGACATTTCATCACGATATCTCTTGCTGGCATTCACGCCAAGTGTGACGCGCCCTGCACGTTGCACTACACGTACGTGTTCACCATAGTGTGCGTGCAGAGAGGTTGGTGGCTTTTCCCAGCAGAGGTGCAAGGTGTGGCACTGAGACCGTCGTGCATCTGCAGGATGACTCTGCTTGCTTCGATGGTGTGACGGTGTCAAGACCGCCTTGGCAAGAGGAGGCGTCGCCTCCCCCTTGTGCCTGTAGATGTGGCTGCAGACAGGCATGAGCCCACTTTCACCTGGTAAAAGTTGAAGGCTTGACTGTCCCGGAATGAGGAATTACAGTAGGCCACGCTTACGGTGACACATTTGGGATAAGCCTAAACAGTCACTAGAACGAATTGTGGCTATATCGGGTGGCCTCCAGCTCACCGCAACATGTTCAACGTATCCCGGAACCTGACATGACAGATAACAACAATACTTTGACTTGTTTAAAAAGGCTGAAATAAAGTATGCAAAGGACAAAGTCAAGTTGATCGGTTTCCCTGCACAAAGAAGTGCCAAGGTCTGATATTGTGTGGTGCTAGGAAGCATTTTCCCTGCTCAGCAGACTTGAAAAAAGATGAGAAAAAAATTGATTTTTGCCACCGAAAATGTCACTATGAGCGAGAGAAATGTCAGTAAATCCGGCGGATGTTATTAAGTAGAGAATCGGGAATTTGTCACCATAAGCGAATTGTCACCACATTCCTTGCCACAGCGTCTACAGCACCAGAGTCACTTGATCCACGCTAGTGTTACCTACGTCAAGCAAGGAATCGCTCACCTCTAATATGTCTCGCAACAACTTTTTAGAGCAAAACTACCGTTGTAAACGCGTACGTAAGCTCGCTGTCTTTGGTGAGACCGACTAAAAAAGGCCTTCTCCTATGCATTGACGCACTGCAGCCCTGAGAACGCAAAATCAAGTTACATCTGACTCTCTCCGAGATGCTGATTTGAATAGCTCTCTGCCGCTTTTCCACCAGGAATCCATTATGTTTCCACTGAGAAAACAAAGACCTGCACGTAGCACCCGGACCAATCTTCTCCACGCTCTGCACGTACGTGCTATGTACTTAACTCAGCTGTCGATTTGGCGTCAGCGGCCCAAACTTGAAGTCGCTATATAGGTATACAAGTTAGTTGCTCTTTTTTCCGCTCTGGGGTGTACCATTACGCGGCTTGGCCAGCATCCTAATGGGCTCCACAGGCAGAAGCTCAGGCTCTTAATTGCCGAGCAAGAAGCAGCGTCAGAAACTACGTTGCTGCAGACTGCGAGGTATAAAAACGCATGAAAGAAAAGAAAAAGATAAAGTATATGTGTGTGTGTGTGTGTATAAATATATATATATATATATAAATGATATGTGCGAGAACAACGAGCGTCCCGACTCCATTAGGCCTCTTCTCCTCCTTGTAGACACTTGCAGTACTTACAACCTATTTACTGTACTGCGTCTCCATTTCTTCTCAGGACCTTTTCTGCCAGAGCTTCTTTTCTTCTCCTCCTCTGCTTTTCTCTGCCATAGCCAAATGTCCCACGAGACCCCAGAAAGAAAAGGAGGAAAAAGAAAGTCAATGCGATCGGATTGACTCCTGGTCAGCCACACGGAAGAGGCGAGCCAGCAAAACGTGGCATCGAGCAAAATAAGGGGGCCGCTGAGATACTCCAGCCCCTTCCTTGACGTCAAGCTCCCTCTGCTCAGGAGGAAATTTTGCCAGCCAAAAAAATATTGACGTCATTTTGTCTCTCGTCAACGGTGAAAAAAAAAAACCTACCCGCCCATGGTAATAATGGTCGTGTGTACTGCGCAGGTCTTGGCTGTTATTTTTGACGGCCGCCTTCGAGCCAGAGGTGGTGGTAAAAAAAAAAATGTGAAGCTGTTGTTTCCGTTGAGACCAGCCTGCAGAAGTCCAACGGCGTTAAAAATAAGAGTCATCAAAGTTGAGGCGTCCTTAACTGTGACCACTTTTGCCTGGATTATTCCAAAGGGCTTCCGCTTTCCTTCAGAGCTAATTTCCAGACTTCAAACTTCCCCCATTTATCCCCTTTTAACCCCCTTTCCCGGAGCATATTTGTGCCGTTCTCCGCCTTTCTACTGTACGTAGCTTCCTTTAGAAAGTCATGGTCATGCAGCGCTTTTGAAAGGGGCCGAAAACAACTTCTCTCTCTCTCAACGCAGCTCCAAAAGCTCCATTTCAAGAAAAAGTGAGGGATTGAATAAGCACCTTGTTTGTCATAAGCTCAGCCAAGAGAGATGGAGGGGGAAGAGAAATCTTATATAATAATATAAAATTCTTGAGGAAAACGACAGCAATGCTGAGTGCCATTGCAGGGGTGGTTGGGGTGGCTGACACATAGTAATCCTTTTTAATTAATCTCTCGTGACCTGAAAATCCCAGATCCCCTTTTCCCATCTTCTCTCTGCTCCTTCACCCAGGATTTAGCCAAAAGAGATATGGCACAGAAGAGAGGAAAATGTCTCAAGACACTCTGTCCTCAGGAATCTTCAGCAGATCAGAAATAGGCATCTCTTCCAGACAATTGCTGATTCCGACTCGAGTACTCCATGAGACGCCGCGATGCAAAGTGTGGCAGCACCGCAGTGCAGCTCTGGACACAGCTGGAGCACACCAACTCTATCTTCAAGAATGCAGCATTCAAACCCTTACACTGGTTTGAGCGCTGTTGTGCAGTGCGCACCCATGATGGAACGATCGACTGTGCCAAGTGTGTGGTGTTCATTACCAAAGAAGCCCCACGAATTGTTGCACGCGGGGAGCTGACACCCTACCCAATATACAGTTCAGATGTGTGGTCGTCAAGAGTTGTTGCCATGATTGTCTCTTACAAGCCTGAGTCGAAATTCTGTCTCCATGGAAAGTGAAGGGGGGAAGGGGAAATCCCCTGCTCAAGGCGAGGATGAGACATGAATTATGACAGTCAAGAAAGCTTCGAGTCTAATTTCACAGCGTCTTGAACGTCTGGGACAGGAGCACGGATTCAAAGTTACTGGAGCTGCCGCCAGAATAAATTTCCAACACATTCGCAGTATATTTGTAATTCTCTTCGTAGGTGGGAGGTCCAGGACTGGGGCACTTGCTCGAGGTCGTGCGGTGGAGGGGTCAGGACCAGAGCTGTGGCCTGCGTCACGGACAAGGACAGCAAGAAGATCAAGGTGAGGTCTTATGACTGCCAGAGATGAGAGTCTAATCTACGTTGAGTCCAGTCAACATTGCACATCACTCACTACTTGTGCGGCAAAACTCATTATGCTCAAGCTCTCCTCTTGAGACACCAGAATAAGAATTCCTCATTTCTCAGCTCACTCCAAGATGGGAGTGAGTATTTTTCCTGCTGCTCAAGTGCAGCAGCACTTGAGGGAGAATCAGTTTGGCGCATTGTTCTTTCTGAATGAGAAGAGAAGGGCCTGTCCGAGAAATGTGGGCCTCTGCGGGCCCCCCGGACCCACGGCCTGCTTTTTCTCCACCCTCCCCAGTGTAGGCACGAACAAGTCCAAGTACCACGCACAGAACAGTACATAAGTTGAGACGAAAGGAAGAACAGAGAGCAGCGGAAAGAGGTTTGTGGGCGCGGCCAGGAAAATGTCTCGTGGGGCCTGTTTAGGAGAATGAAGCTGTATGTTAGCACGGTGTATTTTTAGAGAAAAAAGGCGACGATAAAAATGCAAGACCACGCGTCTTAGAAGACAATGACGGCGACTGCGACGGCGGCGGGGGCGGCGGCGGCGGCGGCAACGACGACGACGACGACGACGACTGTGGTGCCCGGGAACAAAAGTCAGGGATTCTGGGAGAGAAAGAGAAAGTCCATTAGCGCGGTGCGGACAGAATTTTTCACTTGCCACCACCTCCTCGGCGGCGGCGGCGTCCGGCAGCTCCACAGGACGTCTTCATATGACAACTCTGCTCATCCCGAGGACTTTCCTGTCCTCGGGGAACATTCTCGTACCTACTCGTAGACTGCATTCACGCATTCAGTCTTGGATATTAATCTTTTATGTGCGGAAATTCTTCCCCGGAAGTCAGACAAAGTCCCCATGTCTATGCTGTATAATATTACAACGCACAAACTTCCAGTGAGCAAATTTAGTCAATTTAATCAAGCTCTGCCAACCTATGAAACCGAATCTCCTCAGGAGCTCGGAAATCCTCGTCGACTTACGTCAAGGCCACTACATACATTAGAGCTACTTAGGGCCCAACGTGCATGTACTTTTCTCCACCCAGTGCAGCACTTAGGTGCGCTGTTCCCCAGCCGCCAGTTCTTTTCCGTGTAGCAGTCATTACGTCGAGCTATAACTCCAATGGGGGGAGGGGGAGGGGTGACGGCCACGGCCAAGAAGGACAGGGGCAGGAACAAAGCCTTCACTTTTTTTACTCATGTTTCGACTGCTCATCAGGTAACAGAGTTGCCAACGCGGAGTGGTTGAGAATCGCTGGCGCAATGCACTTCTTGATATCCTGTACACGTACGTAAGCTGGGTAAAAGTGATATGAGGAGGACTCGAGGCTTCTCCGCTCCTCTCTATCTGCTTTTCTTTGCTTCTTGTGTGTTCTCCTCTTCTTCCGACGCGACAATTTCGCTAATGGATTGATGGGAAAGTAAAGATGGAATAGGAAGAAAAGGAGGGAAAAAATCTGCCTTCGCCACAGAAAACTAAGGAACTCAGGAGTGTAACTGTGTCTGTGTGGTTTTTTTTTCATCTTTTGGAGGAAAGGAGCAGAAGAGAGACATTTCACATCTCATGATGAGAAAGACAAGGCAGGCGAGGTGAAAATCCCCGTCGAAATCTTTCACAAGTTTGCTCTCCTCCTTCCTCGCTGTCGACGAACTTGGGGGGTTCGCCAGTCGAGGGGGTTACGTGGAGGACACTGGAGGGGATTCGCCAAACCTTTCGCCATCCTCCACACGTGTATTTGCCGCTTAGAGTAGCGAGCGCACCGTGCGGAGGGGTAAGAAGGGCTTTCTCTCTCTTACCCCACCCCCTTCCCTCACCTTCTGTTCATTTGTTCTACACTACTGACAGTGAATTTTCTTTTCCCCACTGCGACGTTGCTGTCTTAGTTCCTGGTTAGTCTCTGTTCCACACCTTGACGATGATGACGACGTCGAGATGAACGCAGGGCCTTGCTTGTAAAAGCCCTGGAGCGAGGAAAAAAGAAGAGAAATGGGCAAAGAGGGAGAAAGTGTGAGAGAGGTCGCTGAAAAGATGATCCTCTCCTCTTCCTTGAGCCTCGTTGATTGAATATCACCATCTTGATGCTGTTGCTAATGGAGAACTTGCTCTCACTTTCAGAGCAGATGATATCTGCCATTGGGAGCCGCGCTACACCCATGTACTGCATTGCACAAGCAGTCCACCAGGCTCCACTTGCAGTTTCCGTCATTGAAATGAGAAGATATTGTGAGCCAAGCCCACCCACGAGCTAGGAACAGGCTGCTAAGACTCGGCCCTAGCTCAGATAGGCAAAGCGCAAGTGCTTCCTCAGCTATGGTATGAAAAACGAGCATTTTCCATCTGTGGCCACACTTTCCTTTATGGATAGAATGTGTGCAGTCAGTGTTATTAAGTTCGGAAGACTCTCTTTTCAAAGTTTCGCTGCAGCAGCCAAGGCAGCATGAGTAAGGTTGGGTGAGATATTCATCTCCATCAATTTCTATGACGAACCTAAGCTTGGTGGCCTCAGTCACTGATGAAATAAAACGCTTTTTCCTCATCATGCAGCCTCGAGCGAGCGCTGAAGCATTCTTGCAGGGCAGAACTTCAGCTTGCAAATGGCGCAGAAAAAGTGTTGCCATGAAGGAATGGGACGAATTAACCGTGGCGACAGCTGGCGCTCACTGCAGAGTTGCTGCCTTGGACGCACGCAAAAGAACGAAAGTTGGCTAGACTGACATTCCTCAGGTACTGACGACCCCAAAGATACCGCTGATTTTCCCGCCCAAAACCTTCTCGTGCTCTCTCCTACTCAGAACTGTGCGCGTGTTGATGGATTTGCTGCGTCCATTCTCCTCCGGGCAAACAGGGTTTTTCTTGCACAATGCCTACTGTGAGCGTAAAGGTTGTGTGTGTGCATTTGTACGGTTTACGGAGGATGACAAATATGACAACCAGCATTTGTCCTCCCCCCTCCCCCTTCAAAACAGGGGGAGGTGCAGTGCTCAGCACCAACGCCACCCCAGGTTTGTGTGCAAACCTCTTGGAAGGGAGCGTTCTGTTATTTGACAAAGCTCCCATCTTCCTTCCTCTCTCCGGGGAGGTGACCTTGCTTAGCTGCCCATCTCATGAATATCGTGTTCCTCGTCATCAGTGCCTGCTCCTCAAGGAGTATTACTGTACCACAGACGCATCAGAACGATTTAAAAAGTAGGCGATGAACGACGATCGCCCGACACCCTTCAAGCCGGTCAATTGATATGGTAGAGTCCCGTATGAATAATGTGGACCAAGAACGTCGTTAGTGCCATTTCATACTGTCTTAGTCAGCTCGTTGAACGAATTCCTGTACCTGGCGACTCTGGCCAAGGTGCCGTTTCTCTCTGCGGGTGAAATATGGCCGAAGATCAATATGCAGAAAAAAAATGTTGGCGATTCCTCCAGAAATGACGTTTTGTGTTCGGATTACAAAATGAGACACCCTGTACAAGTACGCCGGATGAATGCACAGGAAGTAAGCAGCGTGCTGTATGTGTTATATGTACTCTCTCTATACAAAGGAGTTCAGATTGCGTGGGAAAAAACCGGGCCTATGACAGAACTGTACACGACTGTTGTGTACTACGACGTGGAACATAAGGTAGCATATATGTATTTTTGTTTCCTCGCGGGTCTCCTGGAACTTTTCATGCACAGTCAGTGCCCGCCCGACGCCAAAACTGAAAGTTTATTAATATTGTACGTAGCGCTGTAATTTCTTGGTTAAGTAAAGCTAAGATGATGCTAGCTTTTTAGAAGTTTCAGTGAAGCATGGCTACAACACTTGGCTTCATTTTCAGACTTCAGCCAATAAGTGCTCCAACTTAACACCACCGTCGAGGGAGCCATGCAATATCGAAGCATGTCCTCAGTGGTACACTGGCATATGGTCGGAGGTGAGTAACAACGATTATATGAACCGTTCATGCAGCATTTTATATTTGGTGCCATGAAATATGCGATACACTTATCAGTGGTTTACCTAAAAATATGGCGTACTTATGAGTCCCTAAGTGAATGTGTCATTGCTGCTAAGATGCTGCACGGGTGTACCGTATATAGTCTGTTAAGTTGTCATGCTACATCACTTCACGCAGTGCAACGTGCAGTGCGGCAGACGCGGCCTCCAACATCGCAACGTTATCTGCCGAGCGGTGGACGGACGCCCGAGCGGCGCCTGCAACCTGGCGGACAAGCCTCCAGCAGCTCAGCCGTGCGCCGTTCAAGATTTTCAGACCGGTGGCCGGGACTGCGCCGAAGGGGACGACCTCCTGTCCGTAGCCGGTCCTCGGTGGAAGAAAGAGGGCAACCCTGCGATCAACGGCTGGCGGAGGTTGGAAAGCGTCGTTGCGACCCCGCCGCTCTTGCCGCTGACGCCGCCGCCCTCGATAGCAAAGGCGAACGACACCAGCAGTTCGGCGGCAGCGGCCACGCCGATGCCACCGCAGAAACTGGTGGGTGAGGGCGCAAAGGAGCAGCAAGTGTCGACTGAGGCCAGGTGAGACGCTTTGTTAAACCAGGATTGTGTGCGTGCGTGTGCAATGTAAATAACACAGCTGTGCTTTCGAGAGATTAAGTGACCTCATGTGAAATCTTGACTCTGTCTGCTGTACGCGTACTACATATACCTATGTACTTACTTACTCGTTATTGATACCGTACTTGCTGTATGTAGCATACATAAAATAACACTTTTACATTAGTATGCAACAGCAATATTTCTCTATCTATGACCAAGCTGTGACTCTGCCTACTGATATTTTAACTTCACATGGTATGTGTACCACCCATAAATCTGTGCCTCAGATATTCTCAAGCACAGAGTGCGATTTATGAGCACGTATCTTGCTTCACGCCTTCCCGAATGCCGAGAAAAAGCTCTAGACCCTGCCCAAATACCACAAGATTAGCATGGGTGGCGGGGGCATGACAACTCGACGATTTCACCGCAGCTTTTGCGGCCTTCAGCAGGCCCACAATGTGCTTCTTGATCTCGTCAGACAGGCCCCAGGCTATGGCGATCCATACTGGTTGGACCTTGGGTGAGCCACGTACACGGTCTTGGAAACACCCAAGAGGTCGGCGATAACAGTCCTAGCCTTCTCGACCTCCACCAGGCCCACAGTCTGATTCTTGATGTCACCAGATAGGCCCCTGGTCTATCCTTAGCAGCTTTAAGATGTTTCGACAGGCTTGGCAGTCAAAAGTTGGTTAATTTTTGTTTGGTTCGTTTTGATACCCTTTATGAAGCTAATGCGACTGTAAATTTGAGTTCCGAGGCCCATTGAACACTATACGGCCCAAAAGCCGAGTGAAGCTAAATAAATCGCACCCTGTACGTTCGTATATTGAACCCAGCAGCTACGCATTCAATGATGCCTATCTTTTTTTCTCCTCTGGCAAACTGTTCCGTCGTGTGGTACATGAGTTCTGCAGTAATTTGTGTTCCTGTTCAAGTTGCTTACTAGCCCATGTGTTACGTATGCTGGGCCACGAAGCTCTTTGCTATCTTGCTCTTGCCAATTAAGTAGCACTAACTCCACCCGGTTGGTCACAAAATGTTCCTCTACTACTGCCTACTTTTTCAGTGGTTCGCCAGCAGTGCGATCTTTCTTTTCCTGCGGCTGGCTCTACATGAGGTAACACCGTAACAAGGCACTGTCGCACATTGCTCTGCTTAACGCACTTTTCTCCTCCTTCCGAGCACCTATTATGCACAAGTGAAAAGCCTACTTTGCACCAGTAATTTGCCACTGACGTGCACATTAGCACTTGTAAAGTATCATACCAATTACACAAGCCACGAGTGGACACCAGACAGTTTTTGGCTTCTCACGCACGCACGTGCATGGAGGCGGAATGCGTGACACATGAATAGACTGTTTAAATTGTGTGCACACTGTGCGGACGTTCGTACTTTATGTATGTGTACTGTACTGTATGAATGGATACCCTCTACTCGTTGATGTTGCGCAGCAGAAGGAATTGAACATCTGCAGAATGACCAGGACTCATCGCACGACAGAGGAAAAATATATGGTTCACCTAGACACCTGTGTCTCATCGTGAGAAGAGGCCAGATTTTGGGGCGAAACATCTTCAAGTAGGCCTCTCACAGTGCAAGGTGCGAAAAAATCGCCTAAAAATCTGGCCTCGTCTTTCGAGAAAGAGACTGCAGTATGCAGGACACTATAGATACACTTTATCTAAGCAACGTCTAATAAAAAAAAAATCACTGAACTTTGAGCCTAGTGAGGATGCGAAGGCTCAAATTACATTAGTTTGGATTCATAGGACTGTACTCCGTTGGCTGGCGATCGTAGGTGTAGGTAAATCACTCACAGTACTTTTTCGCTCTCTACTCACCAACATAAAACCAGACCCCAACGGGACGCAGACTCATCCACCCTGTCACATACGTTACTCCAGGTGCATGGACGCCGCCGCTGATGGCACCCACGAGTAAAAGGAGCAATTCATTAAGGGATGCCCACGATCCTTCAACCAACATACAGAAAAGACCTTTGGTTGGCGACGAAAGTGTGAGATTTCCTTAGTTTTTGCCTGCAGCAGGAGTCATCTTGCCCCTCCGGGAAAATGGCTTCATCAGATGGGGCTTTCAAATCGAGGAGAATGCGGTAATGCTGTCCGTGTGTGGGTACTTTTACTCTTTTTGGCAGCCTCAAGAAAACAGACAGAGAAAACTGCGAGAAAAGAGACCGAATTCAAACTTTCAGGAACGACCTCTTTTTGCTACATACGTCCAACCTCCGCCCATCTCCGGCAATTCAATGTGTGAATATCGTTTGCCATTCGTTGCTCCCTCCCCACACATCTGGCTGTAGCAGGTAGCTGTTGCGCTCTTGATGCCTCAATAAGCATTGTACACACTGTAGTGTGCAACCCGGAGAGGAGAGCGCGCAATCATCACAGGGTGGAGAGAGAACCAGAACTGCACCAGCTAAGGACGAACACAGCAGCAGTGGTGACGACCTAATTTACTAAGTCAGATCATAATGAGTCGTAGCACGATCTTCGACGACATTTTCATTCTTCTCTTCAACTGTGTCTGGAGGAAGCAGCCGTACAAAGCACTCATCTCATGCCCGCACCCCACCTATTCGTATACGTACGTACTCCTGTGTATTCAAGGTCGGTAGCACCGACACCGTCTCTGTAGAATCCCCCAAATTTTTTGCAGGAGAGAGTGAGCACTCACTGCACTGCGCCAGATTTCCCGTAAGTATGTCGTAGGCATGTTTCTTCTCTCACTTAGCGCACCACCTACCACACCTGCTTCCTCGTCTCTTTGCTGCATCACTGAATAAACTATGTACAATGACGTCTGCAGTATCACTACCTATGTGTGCTGCATAATGAAAGAAGAATTAAAGCACTACAAATGCTATGTGTGTACACGGCAGATATTGTGTGTGTGTGTGTGTGTGCGTGTATGTGACTTAAAACTATAATTGAGAACGTTAGTATGAGGCTCCTTCTCTCCGCATTCACAGCTTTATCGTGGAGGACTGGGGACCCTGCAGTGCGAAATGTGGCGAGGGATTCCGTACCCGCCGAGTGGAGTGCAAGATCTTCCTGGAGTTCTCCAAGACTGTGGCCACTCTGCCGGACCACAAGTGTCCTGGGCCGAAGCCCTCTGAAACCGAGATCTGCTTTCAAGGGTTGTGCGATGGAGAAGAGCTGACTCTCGGAGAAAACAACAAGCCGAACACGGAGCCTCTGACAATGGTCCAAGGTGATGCGCTGGTGCAGTCAGAACCGGTCAATGCACTCTCCTTGAGGATAGACAGAAACGACCTGGAGTCGAAGGAGTACGTGTGGAAAGACGTGGGCTTCACTGACTGTTCGGAGAAGTGTCTGGGAGGTAAAGCCTGCGCTGGCGATTTGAGAGCCAGCACAACTATAAATACTTAGATGCAAAACATACGCGCATGTCTGCTCGTACTTGACAAGTACATAGAAGTCATTGTCAGTTCATGACTATGGCAACATCCCGATATACTTTGCAGGCCTTCAGGAGACGAAGATTGTGTGCGTGGACACGTCCACAACGTTGCCAGCATCTCCGGTCCACTGCCGCTCCTCCGAGCGTCCAGAGGTTCACGTGCGAACGTGCAACGACCACCCTTGCGACCCCAGATGGAACGTCACCGACTTCGGACAATGCTCCAGGTCATGTGGAGGAGGGGTGCAGACCAGGTATGTGCAGTGATTGCAGCGCAAAAAAAACGTTCATTCGATGGATGACCTTTCTTTTCTCCAAATCTGACAAAGGACCGTAAAGTGCATTCAGGAGGTGAGACATGGCAGCCAGAACGTGCTTATCGTGGACCACAGCTTCTGCCCCCAGCCCCCACCGATCACGCAGCAGTTCTGCAATGTCGTCGATTGCGCCGTTGGCTGGCAAACGACGGCGTGGACAAAGGTGCCTCTTGCGCAAGATTTGATATTGTGCCGTCACCGCCGTAACCAGATCTTCTGCAACATTCTTCTCCTTGGCACACAAAGACTTGGCATTAATTCACTACACAGACAGACAGACGTATGTAAGGACAGACAGACAGACGTATGCATGTAACGACAGACAGACAGATAGGCAGGCAGGCACAGGCAAACCTGCACGTTGCATGCAATTGTCAGGTACGTAGCAACACCGACAATGCATGCATACATACACTTGTCTTCTCCTCATAAAATATTTATTGTACAAATGCGGTTACTGTGTGTTCAAGAGAGACTTAAATAGAGAAGAAGGACGATTTCCACAAAGAAAGATAGGTCCCTGTCCTGCACAGTGCAGTATTTTTTCTTTTCTCTCTAGGGAAATCTCCCATAATCCAGAATAGTGTACTGTATTGCACACTACTACACTGCACCGCACCTAACGATGTGCCACGTCTACTTCTATGACTCTAGAATCAGGCAGACCATATGAGACGAAAAGTGTGCACAGTCCCTGCTCAGGCCTTTGTATAAGGTCTATATACATATGTACCACGTGCTTCTCGTGCGTACGGGGTGATAATTTGCATTTCTCTCTTGCTTTTTTACACAGTGCTCTCGTGAGTGCGGTGGTGGGCTTCAATATCGCAAGATACGGTGCCAACAGCTCTTGGCCCTGGGGGAGCTCGCAAACAAGCCCGAATCCATGTGTCCGGGACCGAGACCATCCGTCCAGAGACCGTGCAACGTCTATCAGTGTTCCAGCTACTCGTACGAGAACAGCGCGGCCCCACTCGCTTTCGCAGGAAGACGGAGGACCGGGGGTGGCGGCAAAAGACGGAACAAGATGGTGATCAGGGCGAGGGTCGGGCAGGAGTTCAGGCAGGACCCCGCTGACCGATCCGTGAAGCTGACGGTGGGCGGCAGCGCGTTAGTCTACGAGGGAACCAAGATCAAGATACGGTGTCCTGTCAAGAAGAAATTCGTCGAGAGGTAAAAAAAACCCTCCTTACAAATGTGACACAACACATGGGTATCACACAGTTCTGTCGGGTAGAAAGCCTAACATAACTTTCCATTAGTTGCATTGCCACAACCCTTATGTTTACGCACTCACAAGGTCAGGGCCAAAAATAAAGATGGACAGCCTAAAATGTCATTCAAGATTTCCCAACTAAGGCCTGAAGACGACCCAGTTGGACACCATGACGCTTGGCGAGGGGATGGGATCTTTGACCAGTATGGCCTTGAGGGCATCCGAGCTCTTTGCGGGCTTGGAGATTTTCGTGTCTGAAGCCCACGCAAGCAAACCTATTCCGAAATGTTACAAGGCCAAACATTTTTCTAAGAGTCAATGTAGCAGGATTTGATGATGCTCCTGTAGTTAACCAAGTTGACCAATCTCAAGTTGAAAAAGAATTTTCCATTACTAAGCCCTTGAAATAGCACTGTTAGGTTTTCACATTCAATATTCAGCGGCTCAACACTCACAAAGGAAATTTTGAGGCAGTGTTATTGAATTTCAGTAATGTTGTCATGAAGAATTCTAGTGCAATAAGAAAATAGAGGACTGAGGAAGATATTTGTGAACTTCGCCAGTTGACATAGATTTTTTGGTTCTCCTTACCCTTGATGTTAACTCATTATGTCAGCAAACGAGAAGAGGAGAAACATTAGAACGTTGTCTGTTTCAGATCACTCGTGGAGTGGACCAAGGACGGCGTGACGGTTCCCAAGGGCGGAAAGAGGGTACCGGTGTTCGTCACGGGCAAAGGCTCACTGAGAATTAGAAAGGCCTCAGCCTCAGACTCGGGCAGATACACGTGCAAAGGTACCTAAGTCATGCTGATCACCTACGGGTATACCTGACCGAAATAACATTGAGATTGTGGAAAGTCACAGCACAGCTCGATCAATTCTCCGGACGTTAAAGTCTCGAGAACCCAGAAGCACTGGGTGAGCGGTGTGCGCAGCTCCAGGACATCCATTTAAACGGAATCATGGGGGAAATTGGAGGCGTAGACGTTGAGTTCCACTGCACCAATTACTTATAATAGTAGACGAAGAGATAGCGCACACAGTAGTTCTTCTCAGTATACCCATCTCAGTTGTTATCTGCTCTTCTTTACAGCCAAGCAATCGTCCTCTTTCATTGAGTTGGTGGTTAGACCAAGGAGCTCTGCCAACGACGTCTTGTCTGGCAAGGGTAAGGACGCAAGCTCATTGAGATATACGCGGGGACGGGGGACGAAATTCACAAATGAGCCGTGCAAAAACGTTGGAGAGTGAGGAAATTCTGCGCAAATACGTAACTTTAAACAGTCGTATGTAACATATCTATTATAAGCGCGAGGTCTGTATGTATGTTTGTCTGTCTGTGCGTGCGTGCGTCAGTGTGTGCCTGTCCAGTTTCTGCGCGAGATGATCGCGGAGCGCATGGTGACCAACTTTTGCGTGAGGGCCACGTTGTGGGCCGTGTGTACGTCTGTCAGACACACACGCTTCATATTTTTCTGCTCTTCCGACCCAGTGAAGTGGGTAGCGCGTAAGCGCTAGTGGACTATATAGAGTTTCGAGGACACTGTAGGTACTCATACCTTGCGTTCGCACTTCATTTTCTCCATGTAATGACTCGTAAAAACTTTTTCGGCCATTCCAAGATCCACTGAGAATGATCAACAACTACAACAACGGTGGAAAATACAGCAACCGGGAGAACGACTACGGCAGCGGCGGCGGCGGCGGCGGCGGCGGCGGAGTCTACGGTGTTGTCAAACACATGACGGACGAGCCCTACAGCTTCGAAGAGTTCAGCTACGGCCGGATACCGGCCACTACAGAGGCCGCCACCCCTTTTCCACAGGAAGAGCCAGACAACTGGAATGTCTTCCCTGGGAATGACAACAACTGGGAGTCTCACAGGTTTTACCAGAGTGGAATCTGTGTATGCACCGGATTATAAGGACGACGGGTCATCATTTCAGGCTGTTGGTTACTAGGAGACCCGATGAAACCACCAGGTCCGGTCATAGGAAGTTTAACACAGTCTTCACCGGCAGCACGACGGAAGAGCCTCACCTTGTTGGCGAGAGGTTAGTGTGTACTGGATACTCGTACGTTGAGCGTGAGAAACGCGAACGGCGCTGTCAATCGCCGTTTAGTGCATAGAGCCGCCCGAAAGCTTCTCGTGACCGGGGGCTGGCGCGGCGAAACCGTTTTAGAAGGCCTTGGTGCTACGTAAGGTTACTAGCGTTTTTTGTCGGGCTCATATTGTACCATATGCGCCAATTCTCGTAGATTATGATACTGAGTATGACATCCAGCATGGATGGCCACCTTTAGCATATTTTTCGATATTTCATTTCAGATGAGTAGTGCCGACTATAAAATAAACATTCACGCTAGTGCTCCCGCGCAGAATTTACCACTCAGAGAGCGTGCACAAAGCTCTTTACGTCAGGTTGGGTTCGGTCAGGTTGATGTAGTCTAGAACTCTACAGTCTTGCAGCACTTTGTGGGCTGCACATTTGTGGGCATTGCCTACTCGTTCCTGAAATATCCCTCATTTAGGTGGCCAATCAACGACGTTCACAACAACGAGCAGGACGACGACTTGAAGGAAAAGATCTACTGGGAGTCCCTTGACATCAATGAGGACGACGAGGGCTATTTTGAAGACTATCCGAACACGGAGAGCACGGGACAGGTTTGAGATATCCCAGTTGAAGGATTCTGGTGTATGCAGAAGCTAACAGAAATTGTTGTCAGGGTTCTTCTACTAACTCCATCTCGTTCTCCTCCTCCGCCACTCCCTCTTGTCACAAATCGCTTCTTCTGTCGCATATCCTCTTGCTTCTCTGTATGATTATGGTGCAGGTAAACTTCTGTACAAAGTATCTGGTACATAGAGTACATACGTATGTGTACGTGTCAAGTGTATCTGTGTGCGCTTTCCACACACTTTCCCCTTGTCCATTCTAAGCACTGCTAATGTGATGAAAGTAACTACATGCAGCTCGGTGTGCGCATAGTTGGCACGCACGTACTTAGTTGAGAGAGAACACGACTTAACTCTCTAAATAGGGTGCGCCTTACATATAGGCAGTTGTGCGCCTCTCGAAAACAAAGCTGGCTGATTCGCAACATGTTGAACTTTCGCAAGAGCAATATGGAAAGGCAGTAGAAGCTCAGAGCTTACCCCGTGGTGAAACTGGGTGCTCAACGAGTCATCTGGCCAGCGGGTGGTTCGTGAAAGCCCTCCATGAAATCGCGACACGGCCCGTACGAAACGATGCAGCCTGCCCCACGGTACCTGGCTGGTCTTTTGCACCTGCGTGGCCTTGAAGACTTGGGACGCCCTCCATCCACTCCGAGGTCGACCTTGGGCCTTGGTCACTGCCTCTGCCAAAAAACCCCACCAGGACAAGAAGTCGAGCTGGCGAGGGGGTTCCTGGCATACACTTTTTACTTATCAGCATAATTGGCGAATGGAATGGAAATCTTAGAAAACCAACACTTACCATTACAACTTTCCTTTTTCATATGCAAAAACCCTACTCATTCACTAAACAGAATTTCAAGTGAAATGCATCTTGGATGAAAAGGCGCACCCTGTACTTCAACATGATTAGGTTCACGCATACGTGCATATACCAGTGAGGTATCTACGTGTAATGTGTACAATAGGTCCTACAAAGCCTCAATCAGAAGCGCCACTTGGACTATGACGGCGGCGACACCTCGGTAAAGGAAGGCAACGATGACGACGCGGTCGAGTCCAAGAAGCTGGGTGACATGACCCTCGAGTGGCGACTGGCGGAGTGGAGTAGATGCTCTCAGACTTGCGGAACAGAGGGCAAACAGGTGCTTAAGTGGCTGCAGAAATGACCCATGTCCACAAAAGTCGTGTAACTGTTCTTGTGCAGGTTCGTGATGTCTCCTGTCTCGTTCGCCACTCCAACGGCGTTGACGTGGAGGAGATCCCGCCGTCCCTCTGCGTTGACGCTGGCCTGCTCATGCCCGAGTCGGCGAGGTCGTGCGGAGTGGCGGAGTGCCCGCAGTGGATCGCGCACCGGTGGAATAGCTGCAGAAAGGCCAAATGTGTGGCCAAAAATCAAGGTGAGCGCATGTCTCAGTAACATGATTCGTCATCGCATTGTAGCAGATAAGCCGTACAATGTCATGCTGCCATTTTAGCGTTGCAAACGCGGAACGTGGAGTGCGGCTATCGCAAGAAGAACGGAACCGCGGTGGATGAGAAGCACTGTGAAGCCATCCTCAGGCCGAAAGACTCCAGGAACTGCTACAACAAAAAGTGCAGCCCAACGTGGAGACGTGGAAATTGGTCACAGGTGCGTAAAAACCCAAGGGGAAAAGGTTTGTCCTCTAGTACAAATGAAAGCTTGCACACTTGCACAGCTGTTTTGCATTGATTGCACCTCTTTTTAAGTGCTCTCTCACCTGTGGAGATGGCGGAAAGCAGACGAGACAAGTGAACTGCGTGTGGGAGTCCGACAGCGAGTCCGAGGCCAACGGGTGCAGGGAGGATGAGAAACCGGAGGGGGAGCGGGCCTGTCTGGAACCGCAGCCTTGTGCCAAGGATTTTAATGCAGTACCAGGTGACCAATACGTAGTCGTACCTGTGGGGAGATCCAAACTCCTCATGTTTGTTCTCTTTTATTTTTTAGGCACAACTGCCCACGACTGCAGAGACCTCTCGAAGTACTGCGGCCTGGTGAAGTCCTTCAAGATGTGTCACCAGCCTAAGTATCAAATCAAATGTTGCCAAACTTGCAACTAATCGTTGATGACATAAGGACTGCTGCACATCAACATGCAAAGGAAGGCTGTGATAACCATACACATATACGACACACACATATACACGATTCATTCTCATAAGTGCGCGTAGTTTGCTGCCTTTCTGCGCGCATCACTTTAACCTCCTACACAAGCATACGAAACACATGTACTTTCTCGTTTCGAACAGCGCAACTTACTCCCATCCCAATGACTTGGACATTAAGCAGTAAAATGTTAACTTCCACCGTATATGCATATTATTAATTTTGTTTGCTTGAGGCCTTATATAGATGGACTATGTACGTTGCACCACCTTGAGTTAATGTTGTGTCACTCGGAGTTCGCGCTCTTTTATTACAAAGTGCCGTGATACTGAACTCTTTCGCTAAGTCTAAATGCAGTGGGTCTCACAGTGTCTCAATTCTACCACAATTTGTCTCCGGCCGCATGCAACCAAATCAACTAGAAGCTGACTTGCGCAAGTTCTTGCATAGAGCTTCATCCAGTGCCTCACCCGATTCTGAGCTTCCACGAAGCTCGACAAGGCAGAGTGCAGGCACCCATGACCCTGTGTTCAACTGCTCAACACCATGGGACACCGAGTTGTGGTTGGCGTTGCATATTGAGATGAAACCGATAAGAAAGATTCTTGTACCGCGCCCTCCCAGAATTACACTGTATTGATATGAGAGACAGGTGATTGGCTAGTCATGTATATGTTACATCATTACCGGGGTGACAGCAGCCAGGATAATGCGAGGTCTCAGCCTGCTACAGCTTTTGGGGGTACCCCGAGCTTCTCTCTGTTGTGCGCCAGCTTCCACGTTCACAGAGCTTGCTTGCCTACGATATCAGGTATCTACTCTGCCTTTCCTTGGTGTTGTGGCACTCGTAGCATTTCACACACTCATCCCTTGCCGCCAGCGCCAATTGTTCACAGCATTCCTGGAGTGGTCCATGATGCACAACTTGTATGAAAAGAAGACGACAGTAAACAGGTGGTGCTTGAGGCAGGTGATTATCTAGTGCCACTTGTCGAGACCTCTCCTTCTTGGTGGCTGCAAGAATTGGCACCCTTGCAGTATGTGGCTGTGGATGCCAACGTCCTCATCTTAGAGCCCTTCAGATTACGTTCTCGGACAGTGAGGCCTGCTGGTCGAAAGCACGGCCTCAATTTTTTGGGGGTAGGTCACAGAGCAACTCATCCATCCTCTTCGTGTGGTGTCCCCCACTGCCAGTGTGACAGATGTGCCCCTGACCGTCCTTCGTGTATTTCCTGATGTACGCCAATGTCTTGCCGGAGGTCATAATACCCCAGAGATAACCACACCAACTTGAAGCCAATTCTGCCACTTTCTAGACTTTTTAGCGTTCATCTTCCAAATGGAAGAAGGCAGCTTAAAGTTCTTCTTACAAAATTGCCTGAGAAGTGTGGACCACACAACTTTTTGATGCAAGGTGGAAAATTAAGAAGTAAGAATGCTACGCAGCTGTAGACGTCCACGCCACATTTTGCTCCCATGCATGGTGCATACAGCAGGGCAATACTACATTTGCTTGTGTGTACTATTTTGACACTTTTGGTTAACCCAGTGATAAAACAATCCAGGAGGGGATGGCATAATTTTTTCATATTCCCCACTTGGGTGTAACCTGAGGCCTTCCTTGTCAGAGTCCCAACCACAGTCCTGGGCTACGCAGATCTCCTAACGAAGCTGTCCTGAGAGAGAAAAAACAAACAAATAAAAAGGTAGTGTTGATAAGTCGTGTTTATTTTTCTCCATTTTTTGTAGTTTTTTCTTCCTCACATTACATGTCATCCTTTACACACAAAGTTATCTTTATAAGTCCTTCAGGGAATGAAGGGAAAAACTTTTTCATCATTCATCTTCTTCTGGATTTCATTGCACAAACACACATGAAACGTCTACAGTGAGGAAAGCAAAGGTGTTGTGGTCGAGGATTCTTATTATCCGAAACGAACATGACTGATGAGAGATGGCGCAATATTGGGAAGAAAATGTCATCTTCAATGCGACGGTTGAAGATGGTGACAAGCAAAGAAGTGGCAGTTCAAACTGAAGTCGGATGTGCATTACTATGAATGAGAAGTGAAAAGTACAACGAGAACGCACCCTCACACCCAATCCTCGACGGAATTTCGTGAAAAGAAAGTTCTTTTACAGTCAGTGACAGGAGAAATGGTCAGAGAGAGGGCACACAGTACTCCTCTGCGTGAAAGAATGACACAGATGTGCTCGATAACACTTTCATGGGACAAGATCGTGAGTCAGTGCTGAAAGGAAAGAAAAAAAAACAGTGCTAACTACAGTCAAGGCTCGATTTAACGATAATTTTACTGCTAGCAACTCTGGGTCAGAAAGTATCTTCAAATCGATGCTTTGCTGTACTGCTTCGATCCACTGACACACGCTACGTCTGATAGATAGAGAGAGAGCGATTGGTGATGTATGTATGTAGCTAGTAGAAGTTGGGGGTTATGGCGCAGCACACTACGATATCAACTTGCATGCATAGAGCACGGTAAAAAAATCAGCACAGAAGTCATAATGGGAGGAGGAAAGGACTTCAACCGTGAACACAGGACGGGAGCTCATTTTTTTTTTTTGACTGCGGCGATTTATCTTTTTCTTTCATTTAAGGCCAAGGGAGAGCACTGGTGAAGGGGTCTCATTCCGACTTCAGTAGTCCTCAAGGCAGGTGATGCAGTGTGCAAGTCCAGCCTTGATTCGTCACGTTGTCTCGGTGGGTTCTGACATAGCGGTGGCCGGACCCCTCTTCTTCACGCGATAAAGTTCTCTTTTATCGGCGATGACTCCTTTTTTTATCGTATGTGTACCATAAAATATCACTGCCCGCGTGCGCACGCGCGGGTGAGAAAGAGGTTGCGCGGCGGTGACGGCACGATGATGAGCCTATCACGGTTCAACTTTCTTTTTTCTTAAACGTTGGACGCTCTTCTAAAATAGCTTCTTCGTTCTTTCTTCCTTTCTTGGCCGTCGGATCACTTTTTTTCGGCTATCTGGCTGGCTTTTGCTGCTTGAAGAACTCAAAAATCAATCCTATGCCTCACAAAAGAAATAAGAGCACGGGCATAAATAGGAGGCTACAGTGGTCATGATGATGAAGGGGAGGGGGCGGGGAGACTTATTAATGAATCCAATGTTACTCCTTACGATTACAACTCACTCATCTGAGCTACTTACTTTTTATAATTTTGGATTTTTCTTGCTTTTTTGAGAAAAGGAAATGTGTTCATTAATGTGGTTATGCAATGACAATAAGGTTCTGGTGCCGTTTTGTATGCAACGAGAAGAAAGATTGGGATGTACACACTTCTACCATTTTTTATACTAAAGACAGCATAAACCGCCCGTCACGTTAACACCCCATATTCTAGCAGAAGCATTAGCATCTTGGTGATATAGAGGACCCCACTTATATCGTCATCGGATGCAACGACCTTTGTTCGAGGCCCATTTTTATGTCATCAATCACTCTGCTTACATCGTCAACTTTTCTTGGCCCCGAGGGTGACGATATTAGCGGAGTCCACTGTACAGTAGTAATAGCAGCTTCTACATACAAGAACATAATGAATCCGACCCTTTCGATGCTGGACAAAACTTCTACAAGCACTTCAAGCGACTGACGCTTGCAAAGTAAACGAGGCCTCTGCATGTGCGTGCCTGTGTAAGTTGCAGCAGTAAAGACAACTTTTGTCTAAGTTACGAACTTGTGGAAAAAAAAATTGTCCAGCTCAAAGTGGGTCTCTTCTCATCTGCCCAAAATGCCACAACATAATTCAGTCTAGAGTTTGAGTGTGCTCAACCAGACAGCGCGCAAGTAAGTTCTTCGGGAAGTAGGAATGAGCACAATCTTCCTACATTAGTGCAGTACTGCACACCTCGGCAACATCTTAGCTTCTCCCTATTTTCCGCCTACCACCGGCCGAAGAACTCACTGACGACGTCTTCCTTGAGGTAGCAGAGTATTCTGTGCGCCGCCGCGATGTTGTTGGCGTTGCTGCTGCTGCAGCTACCGTCGCTATCCTCACTACTGCTGCTGCTGCCACTTGCGGCGACGCAGGCCTTTGGTCAGTGTTCCCCTTGACTGCGGATGCGGCAGTGGTGCAAGTAGTCGGGGTAGGCAACGCTGGAGACGGAAATTAACATTCATTATGCGTCTGCGTCAACAAGATCGGTCAACGTCACCCGGAGATGACGAGGAAGTACCTGATTTTCTCCGACTGGTAGCGCACCAGGCGGATTGAGCGGCGGACTTCGGGGGTCACGGTGCCCTTAAAGCCACCCTTGCGAAGCAGGCTGTCGATCGTCTGCAACTTGTCCCAGCCTGGAAGCGAAACATGATAACATTGTCAGGAGTATTTATAGCGTGTACAAGTAAACACAACCACCCCCTCTACATACATACTGCTACATGTGTTGTGTGGACTATGGAGATTTGCAACTCATTTTCCCCGTGGAAAACATCGCAGGCGAGTTGCAATCTCCTGTACTTAACGCCGACTGTGATGTATGCAGGGAAAAAGCTCCCCCCCTCCTAAAAAATGACTCATCATTATTCAACTTAAATATCCCTATAATTTGCCTCCTCGCCGGGCGTGGGGACGCGATGCCGACGTCGTATGTAGTCATCGCGTCTGCACTTCCCTTCCTTCTTAATGTCCGCCTGCATTCAAGCAGGCAAAGCTTTCTTAACTCTAGCTCCAACCTAAATAAACGTAATTCTTGTTAAGAATAACTCTAAAAACGCTGTGGCAAAGTTTTCAGACAATGCATGTGACCTTCACAGCTCTTCTCAGCACAGCTGGAAGAAATCCCAAATCCAATGGCCAGCGTCGTCGTCTTGCCCCCCCCCTTCCAATGTCCACGCTTTGTCTTTAAGTCCATGCACGATGTTTCGTTCAGGTGATAAATGAGCATAGGGATCGGTTGCTCTCAGCACTGACAACCCTGGAGAATAATCGTTATTGGCCTTATAGGCAAATAATGCCCACAATTATTTACAGCGATGGGCAGACAAGCAACAAATTCTTCACTTCTCAAGTTACGCAATGTGAGAGGTCCGGCTGATCTAAGCCAACAATAGCAAGTAAATAAGAGGACGCTTGTTTCGTAACAAGATTTAAATCTGTGGGATGAACAACGAATAAAAACAGCGCCAGAACCAGCTCCCCCCCCCCTTTTTTTTAAAGCTGAGGCTAATAAAGTGTAGCTTCAGCCAAGACCGAGCTGTGCCTAATGAAAATGTCACTAAAAGGCTGAGCTAACCTCACTATAAATAAATAAAACCCAACTCTGGAGCTGGTGAGAGTTGTAATTTGCAGAACATCTTTAAGAAGCAAGAATTAGGGATGTGGCTGGGTTCACTTCTTGACATTAAGGGCCCGCAGACGCAGACTTATCAGGCGAGCTTGACTCCACCTCTACTGCAGCAACCACTATCAAGAAGTACTCCTCAGCTTCAGCCGTCACGCAGCAGTGTCGAGTACATCCTATGTAGAGAGGAAAACCAATAATACCCACGCACGATCACGAGCACGCAGTTGTACCATGCAGTCGCAACAGAGGCGGGCCCCTGGTGCGAGCAGACAGAGAGGCTCATACATGCACACACGGTAGGTATGCACAGGCAGGCAGTCCCCCTCCTCCTCTTATCTCTCTGTAGCTGGAGTCTCTTATCTGTTGTATGTGCTCAGAGCCCTTGATAAAGGTCCAAGACGATAACTACTAACGTACACATGTCGTACAGAGTTTTTTTTTCTTTTTAGCAAGTTCTCTCTCTCGCCTCTGCTTATGTCCTTAGGACATACATATGGAGCTCACTGTATGAATGTTGACAAGACTTGCTACGTTAACAGGCCAGATTTTTTCTTTCACAAAGGCTTGCATGGACGTGATACTTGACAGCGCAGGATGAATTTAATCTCTTCCACGCGCCCACTGCTGTGATAACTGATAAAGCTGCCATCGCACGAATGCGACAGTTGCAGAAATCTGCAACCTTTTCCTCTTACTAAATGGCAAAAGTTGCGCTAGCAGGAAAAGTTGCAGTTTGCCATAGTTATCGCATTCGCGTGACCGCAGCTGACAACGATGGCGTCTATCCCTACCTTGCTCCGGCGCCACCTCTGGCAAGTAGGTGGCGGTCTTCTTGGCACCCCTCTCGTTGTAGAACTCGATTCTGATCCCGTGGATGCCGATGTCCCAGTCGAGGAAGTCCGCGGCGTCCTCGAAATGACACAATATGGACACGGACACGTGGAGGCGAGGTAACTCGTCGCGGGCCATCGGACTGAAGCGCGAGTCTTTCATGGCGCTGTGGAGTGAGATGATAAATTGATAATAGCATCGACGACAGTAGTGATTCTCGGTCTTTCCAGCGCAGCCTTCAGGCCTGCCGAGAAGGCTGCACTTGCCGTGCTTGGACTTCACCTCACACCTGATTTCTAAGATGTCGCAAAAAATCAGCTCCCCTTTCTTATGCGCATTCACTTTTTTCCCCTTGAAAATGCGTAAAGTAAGAAAAAAGTAACTTTACTTCTGGCATTGTCTTCCACGGACGATGCCTTTAAAACAATAAGCACTCTGGAGCCGATTCCTTAGGAGACTGGTAAAAAGTGGATGTTCAAAAGAATATAACTTTCATGATCAATAAAAAATGAGGCCTTTTTTCCACTTCTGACTTCACTCTGGCAGCATCGTCGTGTTCCGCCACGCGTGATACAGACTTGTGGCATGAAATGACAATGCTGCTCTCGGGTAAATCAAACAAGTCTAGCTCATGTTATATTTACTTATGCCTAGGTTTTCTTCATTGAAACTCCGTGGAAAAAAGGTCTTGTCATTGTTTTTCTAACACAAGCTGTGGTCATTCAAAACAATTTGCATGTTTGACAAAAATTAATCAGTTCCTCTCGCTTGCAAATTTAAGTCAGATCCTTTCATGATCCTGAACACTTTTTCATCCATTCCTCGTGAAAAGAAAAGTGTTTAAGGGTTCACTTTAGAATCGAAGGAGTTTGAGAGTACTTTTTTGTCGCACAAAATAATCTTGTTTACTTGTATAACGTCATTGAATGTACCTGGTAACGGCGTACTCCCTCAGCCCGTTGTGTAGCTGCATCTCGTTGAAGGTGCCGATGCAGCCGCGGAGCTTTTTATCCTTACCGATGCGCCATGTCACGAACAGGGGACTGGAAGACGACGAGAATGAACTTCTCGAAGAGCTACTTCTTCGTTCTGTTCGCACTTACTAGTAGTCGTTGGTGAAGGAGGGCACCCTAGGCGGGTCGAGGTGATAGAGGTGGCAGTACAGGACGTCGAAGCAAAAGTACGCCATTTCCGGCTTGGCGATGGAGTTGCCTGGCGGCCGGTAGAGCGACGTTGACGAGGAGGACGCCGACGAGGAGGCGGATGAAGAATCGCCACCAGGATCCTCGCCGGGATCGACGGTCGTCGTCCGCCTGGACGAGGACGAACGAAAGCGACCGGACATCTCACTGCGAGCTTCTCGTCGCTGGCGCCGCCTCCGCCGCCGACGTCGCCTTCGCCGCGGATTCCCAGACCTTTCGGAGCCGCCGCCTTCCGGGCCCCCTCCTCCTCCACCTCCGGCCCCTCCCTCGACGCCGCCTCCTCCTCCTCCTCCTCCGCCTCCGGACTCCGTTGTCACTCGGGTCCGCCTACCCTTGCGTCGCCTCCTCCGCGGTCCTCTCTGTTCGGCCGTCTTCGCCGCGAATGTCCCCCTCCCGACTCTCTGTGTCGCGGACAAGGGGTTTCTCGCTCAACTTGTACCTCCTCTGTCTGTTCTCGATCGCCCTTCTTTCTTTCCTTCTTTCTTTCTTGTTCTTTCCTTCTTTCTTCTCTCCTTGATTCTGTCGTCACGGGCTCGCTCGCTGAGTAGCGCTACTCGCCCTGGCCGCTGGCGCCGCCCGACTCCGCGCCCGCGGGATGATCGCTCGCGATCAGTCACTTCTTCTTCCGTGCCTCCGCCCGGCCCGGCCAGGTTCGGCTGCAAGAGCAAGCAGCTGGAGCTCGAACTCGAGCTCCTCTGGCCGATCCAGCCTCTCCTCTTTCCACCCGTTCGCACACACAAAGACGGCCTCGGTCTCGGCCAGGGACCCGCTTCGCTCTTTATCTCGCTCTCTTCGTCCTTGGACCTAGTCTGGCCGAGGCAGCCCGAGCCAGTGGCCAGCTTGGCCGAATCTTGTCCTACTTCCTCTTTGAAAAGTCGTCTGCAATCTCGAGGTCGCCACACGTAACATACTCGACCTTCTTCTCGCAACCTCGCCAGTCCAGATTGCGCGATCCTGGTCACAATCACAACCGGTCTATGTCGCAACTGGTCACAACATGCTCGTAGCTGCTGGAGATTTCCTCGGGCTAACTTTTCCTCGGGCTGGGCAGAGCTAGGGTTGAAAGGATTGGGATGAGGGGGGTCACAAGAGGCCGGTCGGGCTGAGACTGACATTTCGTTAGTACTTTTGAAGGCAAATGTAGTAGCACACGAACTTCTGAGAGAGGAGCTCGGGCTGGCCTCGGGTCAGGCCAGGCTAATAGGAGAATGCCTCGACGGCTGACTGTCTCCGGCCGGCGCACTACTGAAAAACCCCAGCGTAGGGTATAGCATCAAGCTGATGCACATTTGAAATGAGACATCTTTGAGAGAGAGGTACCAGATACTTTTCGTTGACTGCTCCGGCTGTGCGCTGGAGATGATAAGCCCGAAAGTCTTAAGCTTTCGGCCCCTAAGCTTAAGCTGGCTCGGTCTTATGAAAAAGGCCTTCGGGCCCGTGTCATCCCTATTGGCAGCAGTACTTCGGGGAAATAAAGATCTGATTATCCTTGGCCGGGTGGAGGTTCTCCCCCGACGGATTCAGTTACGTCATGACTGAGATCGTCCCGAAGGACCTCCGCCAGCTGAGGGCCTGCCTTTCCTGCTCTCTGGTCAAGGTGAGGATGCAGCACACATGGGACAGGAACAAGTACGACGACTACGCCAAAACGAAATTACCTCATTAGACATTTGAGCAATTCGAGAGCGACGGCTGCGACAACTGCGAGTCGTTCCTGGGCTTGAGACGCAACCGCGAAAACGTCTATGACTGCACCTCATCCAACTTCGACGGCATGGTCGGCCTCTGCAAGCCCGAGGACAGCTGGGTGGCCAAGTGGCAAAGGATCAGTGAGCAGCTGGCACTTCAAACAATCTCCTGCATGCTTTGGATCTCTTGCTTTATGGCGTAGACATGATCATAATGTATTGTTATGGCCGGAGGATCAGAGGAACCTTGCGATCTCACGCATAAAACTCCTCTGCATGGATTATTTGCACATTGTTTTCGACTGAAACAATAACCCTTTTTGGGAGGGGGGGCCAAAAAAATCATTCTTCTTCCACTTCCGGTTATGATTGAGCTGCACACAGTTTTTGGACTTTGTCTCTCGTTCCCTCAACAATCTTACCAACGATTCTCCCCGCTCAGATCGCTTCCAACGCGGTGTCTACGCGGTCTCCGTGTCCGGCAGCCTCCCCTCCTCCGTGATCCGCGAGATCCGAGCCAGAGGTTCGACTCACAAGAGTCGGGACACGAGCAAGCGGTGACCCAGGCTGTGATCAGGATACCAATGGGAGCGGTGAAAGACAACAATTTGAGTGACGGGTCTGGCCTAGCTTTCCATGACCATGGAAAAACATTTTACGTGCGAATTTTTTTAAACGGAATAACACTGTGCCTTGCGAAATACAGATTTCACCACTGGGGAGTCGACAAGTGTATTTTCTATGAGGGGATGCATGAGAATGATGAAGTGCGTACATAACATGTAATGTTTCCATCCCCCAAGAAAAAGACAGAAGTTACGGCCTATCTACAGTATATTTCAACATTCACCTAGTAAGAGGAGGGCGTGAATGCACAATTTGCATTGATTAAACTGGCCTTGCAAAGTTTTGCTTCCCTGCAAGGTGGAGATAGATGTCCACCCGTCAACCCACACAGTTTCTGCCTGAATGGACTCGTATTCAGTCTGTTTGTCAGCAAAAACCCTCTTCATATTCATCACTTTGGGGCCGGAAAGTTCTGTTGTCGCCACTTACAGCAACAAAGACTGTTAGTAATCCTTTTTAGGAACGCCTCTTCTCTTACAGGACACGCTAAATTGTCATTTTTTAAAGTTGGAGAGAGTCTTGATAGAAGTGCAAAGACGAGAGATCACAGACATCTTTATCGAAGAACCGGATTGAAGCTTCATACATGGTAAATTTGTTCAAGCAGGGCTTAAAATGTAAAAAGAGGATGTTGTTCAAGTAGGCCTCGTGCAAACTTGTTGCCAACCTTTTTTTTCTGTGTGTGTGTGGGGGGGGGGAAACACGGTACACAGATATAGTGCATTGTGTACAGTACAATTGGTCAAAGTCAAGATATTCTTGCATTTGCCATGGAGGTTGACCCTTGGGTTACCGGATTATTGTGCGTCATATGAGTAGTACAAGAGTATTATGAGAGAGTATTATGCGTAGGATGTCACAAAAATAAGGTCATGACTAGACCATGGAGCATAGCTAAAAAAACAGCAGGGTCATAATGAAGACGTGCAAAAAAGGAAACATTTTACAGTAGTAGAACGTCATCAAACATTTTACACCAGTCTAACGTGATCAAAAGGCCAAGTACAAGATTGTGGCTGCAAAAAGAATCTCTCACACCGTAGGTTAAATCTGTTGAAGTGGTAGCTTAGTAGGGGAAGCTGAGGGACTTGGTCGAGTACGTTGCCGCTGAGCAGATCAGTACCTGATATTGTGGATCATTCTCGCCAGCAAATGATTGGGATTTTCTTTGCTGTTTATTAGGATGAATGTATTGTTAGATCAATACCATAGACCAGACAACACTAGCTTAGTGACACTTTGGGTGTCTGGAATAGAGCACGATGACTCGTTAGTTGTATTGGAAGAGATCGCTGCCACCGTTGCTCGCCATAGGAACGGCCAGGTCTTCGGACAAGGTGGTCGCAGTGCTTAGTACCTCAATCCACCTAGTGCACAAAAAAGACAGTTGGACTATGCACACACATTCGGTACGGTCACGCGTGTTTGCCACGCACTCCATTAAATGTACAAATTGTACTGTGTGACTGACAAATGTAGATTATTTACGGGACGTGAATCAAATACTCGGCTCTTCACTTTCACGGAAACTTTGGTAAGCACAATGTGTCTGTTCAGTCTGACACAAGTTGAGGAATTTTCTGCACAGTTTATAACAATTCTGTCACATTGTGATGTTGCTCTTTGAGCTGTACCAATGGCCATTGGTGGAGGGGTCATTGTAAGCAGCAAGTCACTGTGAATGAAGTCTTTGACTCGGCGCAACAAGCAATTGCAGGTGCATCGTGTCAGTTTTTTAACTACTCTTGGTTGAACATAAATTGCATCAAAAGCTTCTTTGCTCTTTTTGCACTTGTCTGGTACCTGGCTGAGGTGGCCAGACTGTCAAAACCTTGGAGGTCAGCATTTCAAATGCAACGTATTTCGATCCTGTAGGTATGCATATCAGAGGTTCCAACATTGATCAAACATGTAACGTCACCCCAACCTTGAAAATTTGATCTTTCTGCCAAAAGTGTAAGTAGAGGTTGAAAAAATCAAAATGCAGGACTTTGGCCATCCTCCCTCAAGACTCTACCTCACACACAAGGGGGTCTAGAACGAGAGAGGAGGTGTCAACGGCACCGTGACGACGATGAAACACCAAATACTTGATAAGGTGACTGAGCCCTTACAGTCGATAGAGCATACCTTTCAAAAGTGTAGTGACTCTCTGCCCTAAAGAAGTACACGTGGTTCTTGAAACGCAGCTTAAAGACAAAGTCCTTGGCGATGTGATCCTCGACGGACGGACGACACACGGAGTAGCCGAGCAAGGGGAGACTTGCTAACGGGAAGTCATCCTATGATGGGAGAAAAGGGGTACTCAGGATGTGTCAAAGCACTGTGAGTAAGAATTAGCTGAAAGACGCACATTTAGGTCCATTATATATGCATGACAATTACGACGCTAAATGGACCAAGACGTGCTATGAGAGGGTGGTCGAGACACTTCTGTTGGCTGCCAAGAGAATAAAACGTTGAATTTTTTTTGCCGCCATCCCACATTTATCGCTGACGAGATCTCTGCTGTCATGTTCACTAGCGCAGCCCACCCCATTTTTTGACTGTGGGTGGGCACCACAGCCAAGGGCTTGTCGAATACAAGAGACGACAGATCGTGGGCCTCCTGGAAGCCACCAGGTCTGTGTTGGCAGCGTTTGTGGAAGGGGTTGCCAAGCCAACTCATACTTCGAGGGCAGGCGCAGGCGGCGATCAGGCTAACCACGGACATGGAGGTCGACGCCTTGGAAGGGTAGAGGTTCCTTCTCCACTCTCTTATGTTGATCATGGTCCCGTCAGCTAATTTCCTGTACATGCAGGAGGCTGCCTGTTCTAGGTTCAACAGCCTCTTATTGAAGAAACCATAAGAAAAAAGTTATTTTCTTTACTTGTGCTCTGCACATGAGCACGAGAAAGACTGGAACAACAGTCCGTTGCGTTAACCATTCTGTCTTTCCACGCTAGAAGAATGTTTTTGCTCGCAAGCAGAGAATAATGGCTGTAATTATAATACTTTCTTCGGCTGCTTGCCTTTTTGGTCTTTGCGAAAGTATGAAGTATGTTTGCACTTGATGGATGAACCTACACAAGATCTCTATGCACTGCATACTGTAGCTACGGCTCCATACGTAAATACAGTAGACCCCGCTTATAACACCACCGGATATAAGACCAGTCTGGTTATAACACCAGAAATGGCCAGGACCGAATCAAATCGCGATTTTACTAAGAAAATGGCCTGTTTATAACACCAGGGCGATCCGCTTATAACACCAGTTTTTGTCCGTCGGCACTGGTTTTAACTGGATTTGAACCGCGCGCTGAAGGCGTAAGGATGATTTTTAAAGCTGTTTTGCTGACTCATGTGTTTCAACAACAAAGAAAGATAAATGTTCATGATGAAGAGTGGCCAGGATGGAGTTCAACATCACCAACATGGACGACCCCATGGCAGTGTTGAAGAGGGGCTTACAAACCAAAGACTTTGACTTTTCTAAGGCTCTTAGGTTCG
>JAAUXU010059702.1_pt1 | contig 36409 bp, 45 predicted proteins | sample 7278151 | NCBI WGS metagenome assembly JAAUXU01 (sample SAMN14350113, study PRJNA611818) | marine sediment metagenome | isolation source: surface marine sediment (1.8m) | place: French Polynesia: Moorea | collected 2018-08 | reverse complement strand
GAGCCCTTCTCCTAGCAAAAAAAAATGCATTTCACTACTGAAAAAGTGACCTCAAAATGCGATTTTTTGTCTCTCAAGCAGGTGTACGCTCACTTTTGCACTGCACTGTAGATGAGAACGCTGCAAATTCTGTGAAGAACAAAAACGTCTGAGGAACTAAAACTCATCTTGTTCCATTCATTGTGAAATAAAATTCGCCCTCCAAAGAAAGCAGCAGTGGACGCTGCGAAATCTTTGAGAAGTGGCGGCTTTCAATGGCATCCATATAACCAGGAAACATTTGAATGTCACTATTTTAAAATATTTAGAGGCCGAATCCTTTTCTCCGAAGCCCCGACGCGCAGCACCAACTTGCTGGAACTGGGCATTAATCTTCGAGCGATTGCTCAATGCAGAGGACTCTTTGAACGTCTTTGCAACTGTTGTTTCCTGTGTGTGATGCTAAAAGAAAGAGCAGCGGTGGACTCTTGTACTGACTAGAGACTTGTTCTTCTTGAGGGAAATCACGGAATTCTGGTCAAGCTCATCATTTTCACGGGGGGGGGCATCAGTGATCCGTTGAAGGCATCCATAAAATGAATCACACAGTCCTCATTGATCTCGAAACCTTATCGTTGGATGCTGCATCTGTAATCTTTTCCAGTTCTTCCACAAGGCAATTTTTGCTATCTCTATTGTCTAGAACCCACTTCAAGTTGAACAAATTACAGCAGAGACATGGTTTTATCAGTATATCTCCTGGTTGTTCTTAATGGCTAATATCAGAAGTGTGCAGCATTCCACATGGCCTTCATCCAGTCTCTTCAATGTCTTCTCAGTCATTCTTGTTGCTGGGAGGAAATGGTCAAGTGAAACGTTGTCATCCTGCGGCTTGTCCAAGTTGTGCAAGATCAATTCGTCTTCAGCATCTTGGGGTGCATCAGAAATCGCTACTGTGGTGAAGTCGTCAGGGTGTTCTTCAGAGTGGGTTTCATCACCCACGGAGTCCCCTAACTTTTTGGTATTGAAAAGGACACCTCTGACTTTGTTCTGGGTTCCAAACTTCTTCAGCACGGACTCCACCTGTTCAGCTAGAACATAACTGAGTTGTCGAACTTGGACAAGCAAGGCCATTTTGTCCAAGATCACATCGGCAATCCAAGTTGGAGTTGCTCCAGGAAAGCCTATGTGATCAACAATCAGCACTTTGGGCAAGGTCTTCATTGCTGTCAAGGTCTGACGTCTTCTCAGGGAGTCTCATCGTGATGTTCCTTCATCATGCATCGTGACGAGAGCTTTATACTTCGGGACTGTTGCCTCAGATCGGCGATTCAAGATGAGACTGACTAATTCGCAGTGGTCAAGGGCTGACTAGAATTGATGATCAACTCCGCAAGGAGATCATCAACTTTCTTCCGGGTGATTGGCTCTGATTTTAGGTAGTCATTGATCTTGTTCTGTTTTGAAGTGCTGAGCTGTACTTGACCTCCTATGGGTCGTTTCCTCCCTGACTTTTTTTTTAAACTCGTGTACAGTGGACTCTCGGTATAGGGTCAGCTGGGAAAAGTGCACTGTAATGAGAGGTTCTTTATATCAAGAGTGACTTGTGCAGTGAAGAAGATTGGCACGTGCAAAAATGTTCACTTCTACGCATACCGAGAGGTTCACTATATCGCGCACTTGATAAAGACTTAGTGTCCACACTGCTCGAGCTTTGACCAACTACCCTAATTATTGGACTGTTCAAATCAATAAAACCGTTCTAAATCATCTTGATGTGGATGATCTGACTTGCTGTGATTGCCTAAATTTATTATTGACCCTTCATATGAATTCACGTGGGGTCAAGCAAACAGACTGGAAAGTTAGAGGGATGCACTTCTTTCTGCTGTCTTTCTCAGTCCAAATGCAGCAAATCTTTTAAATACACGTAAAATTGTACACTCAGACCAGAACTTTGCACAGAACTGAGACCGAGTTGACGCCCGGAGTGAAGGTTGGAGGTTCTATTAGTGGCAACACTTCGAACGATCCAAATCTTCAGTGTGGACTGAAAATGACCCTTCAGTGGACAGTTTGATGTGGAGCTCCGAGTGCTTGGCAGTTGCTTTCCAGTCAGCTCTGAATTGCTGTCGTCATCCAGGTTGACCGCCTCCATCTGACTACTGGTCCGAATTTGTTTCATTTGGCAATGACGGATAAATAACATGGAGAAATCACTCAATTCATTCATCAACAACCAAAAAATCACAGAACTTGGCATTTGAACCTCGTCATATAATTTTAAACCAGTCTACTCCAACACCTATTTGACAACCGCGAATATGACTTGTTCAATATGTGATTCCAAAAGTGCACTTAGACAAGTCTGACAGGAACCAAGTCGTGCCCTGGACTAAACTGCTGCATAAACAGCGAGTGTTTGCACAGCAGAAGTCACTACTAGGTAGCAACTAATAAGCGTCTCTTCACTCATACTTTGCTTTTTTTGCTCAGGGAAGTAGAGAGAAGAAAATTGCTGCTCTACGTAGCTCGCGTGTGTTTTCATTTCATCTAAAATCTGATTCAATCACGCAAGAAACTTTCCCTTTTCAGAAAAGTTGGCAGAAGCCAAGGAAAAGAAAGAAAGAAAGATCCTCTCTTTTGCAGCTTTTAACGCTGGTAGCGAAAAGAAATGCGAGCTGCTTCTCTCACTTGCAATTGTCTGCACTGCAGGCGACGTTAGACGACGGGATCCGATCGCGCCAGGCTGACCTCCAGGTGGTCACCCCCGAGGCCTTCATCTTGGCAGAGTCCGAGTACCACATCGACCGGGGATCCGCGCTGTCGCTCGTGTGCATCATCGAGAAGGCGACGACTCCGCCGCAGTAAGTTACAGTGCAGTGCGTTCAGTGCAGTTCGGGCGTATTACAAACTTATGCGGTGTCGAAAATTGCTTCTCGGTTCGATTAAGAATCCTGCAGGGACGCAGCCGGAGGTCCATAAAGGCTGTCTGTGGCCACAGGGTGTCTCAGCTGCTGTGGAGTGGCCCGGGCCTCTAAATGTGGGGGAATTTTTGCCGATCTTGGCCCAATGTCGAAGTCAAATGTGGGCTCCCCCTCAGCCAGACAACTGTGGGTGTTCTCCTGCCAACATTTGGAGTTTTAAACTTTGGGATGAGGAGATTCCTTTTTTGCATTGCGTCGTCACTGTGTCAGTTGCCAATGATACGTCAAGACCTTGTAGGAGACTCTGACGGAATCGATGTAGCTAATTGACCCACACACTTTGATTCATGGCTTTGAATCAGTAAAGAATCCTACTAAATTATGCATTAGTAAAAGGGCAGCCACTTTTAAAGGAGACTTGAAGTAGAATATAAAATTGTTGCTGCTGCCAATAAGCGTCCCTTTATTGGCCATCATCCACGTCAGGGGGGGGGGCAGCTCAATGGCCACCCAGCAATAGAGATCTTAGTCATTAATGAGACGCCCTGTACGTTAATAATTGTGTCATTACTTTCATGGGGAATTGATATGGGCATGCCTGACAGTCCACTTTTTTACTCGAGTGTCCTGTTTTTACCTCATAATTTGCCTCCTGGGGACTTTGGTGGGGCCTTGCGGAGCAAATAGCAAAAAGGACAACTTTATCCCCTCGTTGCTGCTCTCTCTCTCTTTAGCCAGTCGAAGCCCAGAAGTCATTTCAAGGCCCACAAGTTCAAGGCCCACGACGTGGACAGGGTAGAAATCAGGCCCTCGCCACCTGTGACGTCCGCTGCTCCTCAACTTTGCCTCATATGACGCCAGCAAGAAAGCAAAGCACACAAACACACACTCTGTTTACTGGACCCCAGCTCCACGCTCCGTAGTAATGCGATAGTGGGCCTCATTTTTTTTCCTCTTCGGGTGAGAGCATTTCTGTGTCTCAGCTATTTTTTCTAGAAAAAATATCTCCTGATCAAAGAAGCGATAGAGAGACCAAAATATGGAACAGGGAAATAGTCAGCAAACTACTACGCGTCTACATAAGGGACAGAGAGAAGAAACTTCTTCAGCTCAGTCTAACAAGAGAAATGAACCCAGCCAGAAGCACAAAAAAAATCAATAGCACATAATCAGCGGCCGCACCAGCTCTGACATTATCATTACCCGGCCGCAGACACTCTATTACTCGATACACCCTGTACGAGGTACGGGGTTGTTGCTTCAGATGACCACTTCGTAATAGAATTTGAGCTGGTGACAGGCTCGGGGGGGCGGGGAAACCCTTTCAACAAGGAAAAGCTACGGCCTGACTGATTATGAACCCTTCATCGAATTTCGATATCTTTTCTTTACTGCGTCGACGGCGAATTTTTTTTAAAAAAAGTGGTCTCTCTGCTCATGAGGAGGGCAAAAAAGTCGTGGGTTAAAGGGGGGGAGTAGGAGTGATTTATGAGGGGAAGAAGCCGGAAAGGTTAGGGTCTGAGGCCTCCTCTCTAAAAGTGGCGCGGCTGAACTTTTTTTCTTTATACAGCCACTTCGTACTCTCGTTGTTGAAGGAAGGGGGGGGGGGTTAGGCAAAAAAATATATCACGCTGCCAGTTCTTACAAAATGGTTTTTTCCTCTCGCTGGAGGAGGGTCAGTTCTAAGTGCTCGGGTACCACACCGGACTGGCTCATTTATGCGTGACATCGTATGATGTGAGTGCTTCCAGGGACACACACACACACACGCACCAGACGTCGGTCTGGATGAGCAGTCCCTAAGTGCAGCCACGCGACGAAATTCGCCAACCTAAAGGGTCCTTACAAGTGCAGAGAAGAAAGAAGATACGAAAAATTATCCGCCAAGCGGTCACCTAAGTGAAAGTATGAGAAATGATGGTTGATGTAGTTGCTGATAGTGTGAGCAAAAAAAAAGGAAACCTGTGTGTGAGGACAGGAGCTGCGCCAACAGATCTCCAGGCAATAGGGATGCAATGTTACGAGAGAAAATGAGAGTCGCAGTACAGAGACCCAAGGCAGGACTTGGGACCCCTGTCGGAGCAGAACTGGCTCGAGAATCACTCCGAGAGCGACGCCAGGGCAATAATCGTGAATTGTTTCGCACACGCACGTTGTGGAGAAGTCGCCTTTCTCCGGTTGAAGCAATCATGGTAGTCAGGGCTCGGTTTACGTAGTAGTAAAGCTTTCATGGGAGAGTGGGGGGTAAGTACTTCCTTCTGTACTGAGTATCCCTATGCGTAGGTATGTTTGCAGTAGACCAAATTGGGATACTCGACAGTACTTGACTGAGACCGGGACGGGAGTCGGGCTTGACTGAGACCGGGACAGTGTCATTTCAACCCGGCCGCCCGGGACGAGGTGAAAGCATAGACGATTTATAGCAGAAACGGCTCCATCTCGACCAAGACCGTCACATTTCTGCCCCACCCTGTAGTCCAACGTGAGCTGTAAGTTCGGGTTGTCCAAGATGGATGGAAGGAGGAAAACAAACTTAATTGGCCTCTTTCCTCCACGGCGATGGAGGAGAGATTGTTTATTTTGTACCTAACAAAAAAATAAGACTCTCTTCTCACGCAACGTCGATTTGGCAGTAATCATCCTCGTACTACGTGCTGAGCGATCACACGGTGCTGCACACTGTGGGACCTTGGCTGCGGTGCACACAGTTCACGTGTACTTGGCCGCGCAAGTCAGGGAGGTCAGATAGCGGTCATTGGGGCTGGGGTCGGAGGGTGATGCACCCACGGCCGTTGGCATTCACCATGGGCTAATAATGTACGAGGACCAAGTCCACGTAAGTCCACGTACGCAAATTCGCTGACGTCCTCCAATGGAGGTTGAGCAACTGTCCAGCTGAAATGGTCGTCCACGTTCATAAGGTACTCTTTCAACAGTACAACCTTCTATACGACGATCGGACAATTGGCGAACCCGCATTGTTGGCGAAAACATTGCATTCCCAAAACCATTGATAATATCCTCCATTAAAAAATGATCGGTTATTGAGTGAGCAAACTCGGTTTATTGCTTGATATCTCCAAATATTCCAACTATATTGTCTTGTAATTCTTATACTCATGAGGGTTAAAAAGCTGTCGCATTTAGCAGAAAACGGGGACTACCTCCGGTGGGGAAAAAGTGACGCATTCTCAATTATTGGTTGCTAACAGAAAATTCTCAAAATGCCTGGTCAGGAGGAAACTACTGGTGTTTATGAAAGATTCTTTCCATGGATCTTCAGAATGCATCCAGAGCAACCACAAACAGCTGCAAAATCATCAAGGGATAATAAGACAAAGAGGAACTTGTCCAATGAGGAATGCCCAGGTGCAGTTCAGTTCTTGCTGCAACATCAAACTGATGGCAAGAATGCGGTGAAGGAAGCAGCATCATACTTTGACGTTACCAGGGTCACTGTATCCTGTACTTGGAGAACAGCAAAATAGGGCCTAGATCTGAACCTTTGAACTCAGAAATTGGAGCAAAGATTGTTGATTCTGCTTGCACTTCAGAAATGTTTCAATCACGTAGAACTTTTTCCTGACCGAGATAAAACGTTCCATGTTTGAGTTTTTTCCGACCGAAAGTTAAGTTAGTAATATTTAGCTTCCCGAGCAGAAAAGACTGGTTAAATCAACGTCGACGCCTCAGCTGTGAGACAGCTCAGCCAGTGACAGAGGGCGGGAAATTTGAAGTTGGACCGCTTAACGCCAAATAAATGGGTTCCACTGTAGAGGGCAGAATTTTTACGTCAAAGTCATCGTCGTAATTTCCTCCTAAAAAAAAGCTATAAAGCTGTTAGCGTGACTGTTGTCTTTTTCATTCCAGATACGTATTTTGGTATCACAACGGTCGCATGATCAACTACGACAGCGAACGCGGCATCAGTGTGACGACGACGCCAGGCCGAAAAACACACTCGCAGCTCTTCATCCAGAGGGCCGACGTCTCAGACTCGGGAAACTACACCTGCGCGCCATCTTCCTCTCTCGCGGCATCCATACAGGTCTTCGTCTCAGGTGAGGAGGGCCAAGTCAGGGAGGAGAGGGAGGGGGACGAGGGAAGGTCCATATCCTTGGCCTCATCTTCGCTGACGACGAACCTGGCCAAGATTCCAACAGACCGCAGCAGCTTTCTGAACACTATGATCAAAAGTCAAAGCAACACTTCCAGCAGAGGATTTAGCTGTTGCTGGGGAGGAATCCGGACCTTGGGCAGTTGACGCAGCAGCGTCAACAAAGTGTGCATTTACCCCGAAAAGTCATATGCAGTGCGGACACTTTCTTGTCCTTGACGAAGTCACCCTGGATATCTGGATATGCCTGCTTCATCTGCACTGAGCGTGCAGTGCATTTGCCGGTGCCAGCGAAAGAAAGACCAAGAGTACCTATCCGATTGCCAAGTCCTGACCCAGTACGTACCCAGCGCCTACTCTGACATGACTGACCTGGAAGACTCACTTGGAGACAGACTCTCCCGGCCCAGGGTCATGCGTCCGCCCGATGAAGCGCCTCTGGACCTGGTGTCCCCGAGTCCTGGCACCCGCCCCTCCCGAGTCCTTGAGGTCCCACGCTTCAGTCCTGTTGTAGTAGCATTTTCCTCTATCCGTCTTCGATTTGGCGCCGCCATGTGGGAAAAACGACATCAGCCCCGCTTAAAGGATGTGATGATTGATGCTCTCCGACCTTTGCACTCTCTTACTCTTTTTCATTCTCCCGTGATTGAATGTCTTATTTTCTCCGTGTGTGCATTACCTCGAAGACTTGAAAAATGAGAGCGAGATCAACCCCTCTCTCGAATCGCCGCACACACTTTTTTTCCATAGTCCTTTAAAGGCCCCCGCTTGAATTTCTGAGGAATCCCCCTGGCCTTTGCCCCCCTCCTCCTCCCCTCTGGTGGCCTGACCGCCAAAGAAGTCGGTGTGTGGCAAAATCGGAAAGAATGGGGCCAAATAAAGCATTTTCCAGGTCATTGGTTGCCTTGCCTCGCCTCGTCCAGAAATGGCACGTGTATTTCTGGCGATAAAAAAAAGTACAACTACTTCTCTGCAGGGCAAGAGAGGAATGACGATTTTTCTTCTCCTTGGGGCTTCTCGCTCTTGAGCTGAATTCTACGTACTATGAGGGAGGGGGAATTCTGCTGTACAGAAGTGTTCTTTGCTGTGCTAGACTCAATGGCAGTGGTCTGTTTTTAATTCGGGATTCCGTAAAAGCGTCGATGCTGGAGATCTCCAGATAGTCGCGATTCAGAGGGGAAAAAAAGACAAAACACCTATGGTTTAGGGGAACAATTTGTTGAGCAGGAAGATGAATAATACTCTGTGCACTAAACTGGACATCAAGAGCAATGATGGCGCATTCATCGTGGTGACGACTTTTCATGGCACCCCTGAAAATCGGTCCAGGCGCCACTTGGCTCGGGTTGTATGTGTGAGGAGACTTGGACCATGACTGAGAAACAGACAGACTTGTGAACACAACTAATGGACTGGGATTCTTCTGGGCTTCCTGGAGACCAACACGAGGTTTTAGTTCAAGATGGCAACTCTGGTTGGAGGGACCAAACCTTCAACGAGGATTATGACCATTAGACCAGCAACTTGTGCAAAGCCCATCTGCTACTACCAGGAAGCGAATTCCTCCAGCTTGACCGTGACAATCCACTTGTTGTGACAGGAGAGGTTGACTGAAGGTAGCTTTGCTAGCCCGTCGCCTTGGGTGTAGTTGAGATTGGCGTAGCTGATGGCGGTGAAGTTGAAGGTGAGATGAATGAGGATGATGTGGCAGATGCCGAGGGAGATGAGATCGACAACGTTGGTGCTGGATGTGATGGAGACAGGTGATGGATGATGTAATGGAGAGGTGGAGGGTGGTGATGGAGCACTTAACACTAGGCACTGAATACTGGAGTACAGGGAGAACACGGAGAACTGGGGAATCACAAGGTTGTGATGATCAGAGCGCCTGTTGATGACTGATCAGGGGAGGAAAAACTGCCTCTTCATATAAATTCAAAAATTGGACCCGCCAAGTCCGCCCACAAGGGATGTCTGGCCACTCGGTGCAGGTTGAGGCAGATCTAGTTGCCATGTTCCATGTGTTGCATCCTTCTTCATGTTGTCCCTCTTCCTCACCTTCCTCCAGTCGGACTTCAAAGCTTCTAGCTCATTCCTTCCCAATTCACAACATGCACAGAAAGACTCATTTTGGTTAGATGTGGGTACTTTCAAGCGCAATAGATGTACATTCTTCCATTTTGATGCGCAGTTGATTCATTCATATCCTCTAGACACTCGCCAGGAGTCCATTCCTGACTTGCTTGCTTGAGATCATGTTATGATCAAGTCAGACCCTTTTTTTAAAAAAAAAACCCCACCCTTGCATAACTTTGCCACAGCAGTGTTTATGAATAGCGTTACCAACAACTGGGCTTATGGACACCAATCAGGCAAATGACACTAAATGAAGTCTTACAGGTCAAGTCATCATGTACCACTCAGTCACCCCAGTGCTTCCTGCGTAGAACAGTCACAAAGTTTGACCTTGTCCCCTACTTGTGCAGGTCTGTGGTCAGGAAAGTCTACCCTTCATTGTTTCTAAAAAAAAAAAAAATTCAGACTCTACGAGCAACTTTCTTTCCATCCTTCTGCTTGGATGACGCTGTGGTACTTGCATTAACTTTGGGCAATACTTGGATGTAGTGTTGGCCGGAGTCAACTGGGTTCTGATCGCGAAGTTCATATCATGGTGTTGACTGAAGGACTGCCTTAACTTTTTAACACATGTTAATAATGGCATTGGCGTCTTCTCACTCGCCTGTTTCACCGGCGGAGATTCCCTTCGTCCAGGGATGTAGGAAAACCTTTTTTAACTTGATCGAGACCTCCAGGGACACGAGAATTAGTCCCTATCTTCACATTTGACGTGTGTTTGCGCCTACTTTACACCAAAGCGACCTCTGAATGCCGTGCAAAGTCTGTTCGAACTGACTGCACTTCACGCGTACGTAAAGTACTGGTTGCACCCACCAATTAGCTAGCATTCATACTCGCTAATGACAGCTTGGTCGGTGCTTATGGATAGGCGACACCATGCGCTGAATACTTAATGCCTGAGAAAGGATTCGAGAAAGTCTTAAAGCTAACGGAGTCACTTTAAAGCGTGAGTGAATCAGCTGTGGGTGAGTGGAGAAAGCATTTGTACAGCACCACATTTCACTTCTTCAAGCAGAGGACCACCGATTGCCTGTGAGAAATGAATCGAAAATTTCGATTCGATGCACTAGGAAACCCAATGGGAGATTCCGATATCGATTTGGTATTTTTCCGGTGCGGTGCTTTTTTTCGGTTCAGTATGTGGCGATATCACTTGGTATTCTTGCCATGGGAGATCAGTACACTTGAGTATATTTATAGTTTCTGTGCACATTTATAACCTCAACATTTTCCATACTGTCCAATATGTAACACTCAAATTTACTCTCATGTCAGTATCGGCCCTCACAGCGCGGTGCATTGGTACTGACCGAGCAAATGCAGGCAGCCAAGATCCTCTGTGCACTTAGTGATCAGTGTCGATAGCGGACAGAATCACAATTTCGATGTTCGATGGATCGCTCAAGCCGTGCTTTAGGCCTCCGACGTCGACTACATCACTTTCGTCTTCTACCGTTTTCTACGTCACTGAGTTTTGTTAAGTCTGAGTGTGATTTAAGCAAAAGTGACAATGGCGAAAAGAATATGTAATAACAAGTTGAGGAAATGATATTTTTTACCCGCTGTCCACCAAAGGCCACCTTTTGCCTGAGGTGGCGCGACCGCAGTATGGAGATGTGTTTAACCCCGTGTGCTCTCTCCTTTGCAGGGTCGGAGGTCAAGCCTTGGACCACCAACGGGGTGCCGTTCGTGTCCTCCTCCTTCTCCGTCGTCCTCGCGTTCCTGCTGTTGAGCTCCATCGACGAAGGTCTCGTTCACTCGTAACTACGTACTGCGAAGAAAGAAAAGGAAAAAAAAAGAAAACTTTTTAAGCAGACGCTGCTTATGCAAAATGGGCTCATTTTATACTGCTAACTATGTCAAGATGTACCACTCCTGACAGAAAGAGAATCCTCAAGTTGATGTGTGCGTCTGTCAAAAGAAAAATTTGCTCGAAAAGACAGCAGAGCAAGTTTGCTCATCATTCTCCTCTTCTGAGTCTTTGTGTGTTACTCTTTCCTCAAGCTTCCACAGCAGAAAAATAATGGTAGCAAAAAAACCCCAACTATTCGTCCTTGGCTCTTCCCCAGAGGAACAGGCAGAGGAAGAAATAATAATAATAACAACAACAACAACGTGCGGGCCAAGGCTGATCCTTGGCTCATTAACTCTCCATGTGAAGGGACTGGAAAGTGGGGCAGAATCTGCCAGAGCAGACGAGTCGAGGACGCACTCGGGAGACGCTCGATTTTGTGGACAGAGAGCTAAACAAATGCTCATTGCATAATCAGGAGAGGGTCAGAGATGTGCGAACGGATGTGAGGAATCACTGAGTTGAGTATTCGTCACGCGCGATGGATGAATGTGTTGGTGGCGCAGAAATAAGTCAGTGGCACCGGGACTCGGTCAGACATCAGCAGTGGGAAGATTCGAAGAGTGAGAAACTTTGTGTCCGCCGACGAGGAGGAATTCAGCGCGCCGACAGATTTTTTGATAAAGCACATGTAATTAAGGGTATAATGATGTATGAGAATGCGTAAATGGCTTTATCAATTAGCTCCCCCCCTTTATCTGCTTATTGCATAAAATCTCCCCCCCCCCTTCCACATCTATTTTTATCAGTTCAAGCACTTTTCGTCTTAAGCAGGTTATAACCATGAATACAATAATACTCCAGTCTGTTACGCACACACATTGTGATATACTATTTGCCGAGGTAACCACTGGCAATTGACAGTTGCACACCTGATGAAGAGTTGCCATAGTTGTGACCACGTACGCGAACTGCATACTGGGTTCACATTGTTATTCGTCGCCGACCAAAAGAGGTAGAATGTATTCAATAACGCTGACTAGAACTAACACTTTTTGATATTCAACCACTGCACTGGTCGAATGGTTGGTTCATCAGCAATGCAGTCACCATCCAGGGCTGTCCTTGAACATCCATTCCAGCCTCTCAAGAGAGCAGCCCATGGTCGACCTGAAGGAGTTGACGGTTCCTCTGGCTGGTGCCATTGGCACCTATCCCCAAGCAGACCCACCAGGCCTGAGTGTCAGGTTGAGGTCAAGGGAGGATTGTGGCCAAACGTCCTCCTCGGTGTCGAGCGCTCATGTGCATGAAGTCCCACTGGAGGCTGTGACCTCAGCAGAGCTGGTTGAAGTGTGTCGGACCGAGTGACCAGAACAGCAATTGACAGCAGTCACTGTTATTGAATACGTCGTACAACTTTTGTTCAGCGCCACATTGTAATGATCGTCCTCAGGCACGCTCAGTACGACATGAACCATATTTCCAGTACCGCAATGGTTGTTCTCATGAATCTTCTCTCAGCATCACAAACGCGTGCGTCAAAGGGACACTTGTTCCAACATCTGGCCGCATTTACGCAGTATCGCGATGCTTCACCTACCTGCCAAGGTACCAACTCTGTCTGTGCGTATTGCACAAGTTACTTTTCTTACTGCTGCATAAGTTCCATGTAGGTGATAGCTGGACATCATGACTTACCGACCTAGCATGTAGCCTCCTCTCCTTACAAAAGAACCTTCTCAGTCGCGACTATCACCGTATGTACACATCCCAACATCATCTTTGTTGCCAGTATTGCAACTATGTTCCACAATGTAAAAAAGTGTTAATCACATCTCACACGGCCGTTGATATTTTTGCTGTACCCGGTATTTGCATGGGCCGATATTACATAAAACATAACCTTTTTAATAGCCAAAAGTTTGCTTGCTATAGCTGAGCGCAATACATCTAGGTAACAGGAGCACACAATAAATGTGAAGAATGCTAATGCGCCTTAATGCACAGCACGCGTACTAAAGTACCTGGCTTTATAAGTAAACTTCTGGGTCTCCTATCTGTGACAGCAGTGGCAAGAAAAACGAAAGCACGTAGTACAACCTTTCAATGAATGCTCTCGGGACACTCTTCCTTCCTCAATTTCAATCTCTTCTCGCTGCCAACTTTCTGGCCTCCCATTTTCTGGTAGATCAAGTACGTATGGGGAAGAATTTCAATGGTCCATCCTTAAGGAATGGGGGGGGAGGGGGGAGATCCCGTGATGGACACGTCTCCAGTACAGTCGCTACCCTCAATTTTCACTTTTAGGTCGAAGAAGGAGCATCCTCAATGCTGCATGAGTGCGATTGACGTGGTGCACTCGGCCAGACAGAACAGGACGGACTTGGCGATGTACGTGCACTTGAGCCCGACCACGTTTGAATTCTGGCAGTCCGTCAATTGGTCTTAGCGGGGAGGAGAAAGAAAAGGGATCTCTGTCCACTTTTGTCTCGTCTGCCTGTGTCAGAGGGGTCCGACGACTGGGAGGCATCCACTTGTTCCTCCTCCATCTGCTGGTGTGGACGAGCAAAGCGCTGAGACAGATCGACGGCGTGAAGTGCCTGGACCAGACTGGGCGCGCCGTCATGGTCGGCGCCGCAGGACAGCAGTATCAACACTTCTCTGCCCTCGTGCGTGAAGGCATTTTGCAGAGAGACTTGTGCCATGTGCCATGGTGAGGGATTTCGCCAGACTTGGCTTTGCATTCTCGAATCAACTTTCTTTTTTCGCTAGAAGGCCCATAGGCCTACCCCTGCTGACCCGCCTAGACTTGAGCCCCTCCTTCCATGTGTCAGAAGATGAAGGCTGCAGGGATGTGTCAAAGGGATAGCAAATATCTAAAGGTCAGTACTGCAGGAGGACGTGCTTGTTCTGCAGTGCCGAGAAAGAAGATTCATGCAGTGGAAGGGGGCTGTTGCGAGAGGCTACTCTGCTATATAAAACTTCACTACCCTGCCTAGCCATTGATGCGGTGCACTTATGTGCACTCTGGGACGCTGAACTTGTAAAATTCTCCTCTTTATAATTCCATAAACGAAAACCATGCGATGACCGATGAGTTTATAGTACAACATTCTGAGCTGAAAACAACAGCAACACGACTTTTGGCTTTTGAGGGGTTTTTTTCCAGCTTCTCTTTACTCTGCAAATGGGAATACGCTCTTGCCCTTTATGGACCAGCAGGCCCGAAACTGGAATAAAAGGTCACTTTTTACCCCTGCTTTTTCTATATAGCCTTGTTTTTCTTCGTCTCTCCTACATTGACCCAGAAAAGCCAATCAAAAAAGTAAACCTCAAGTTCCTGGTAAATAATGTAGCTGTATGGCCATCGTAGGTCCATACTACCCTCAGTTATCGTTCGCTTTACGCAGTTCTGTTATACAGTGTTGTGTTGATCGTACGAAACATATACGGACTCGATTAAGACGATCCACGCAGCCCTCATCAGGCGTACGAGCTAGAGGCGAGAACGGTTCGACCATCATTTTCAACCCAGGCGTTTTTGGGGGTTTTGTAGAAAAAAAGGTCGAGCTTAAGCTTCAGTCAAAAATATGGAGTCAGAGAGAGAGACCATCTTAAAGTGGCGGGCGACAAGGCCCAGCTGAACAGATCCAAATCAGCCGTGAGCATCACATAGGATCATCAAAGATATCAGTTCCAATGATGCATGTCATCACTGGTAACAGTGATACCAACGCAGGCTCTGTAGTAAGCGCTTGAGTAGCTGTTGCAGAAATACTTGCCTGGTTCGCGCCAGTCCTCTTCCAACCGGTGCCACAGGGACGTCAGCCGCGGCAATCGACCAACCAGCGTCAAAGGAGATTATCTCAGCTCCGGAGGTGATGGAGAAGGCGGCAGAGACAATGGGGTCGAACACCGTGCTCCACTCATCCTACTGATGACGGGCTTTGCTGAGGAGGAAGGCCAAACCGGTGATGAGCTATGGTGCTAATGTGGAAGCAATCTGTATGTATAGAAAAGGACGGGCCCGTAGGTACGTGTGTCTGTCTGTCCGCGGCTGATCTTGGCGGCTGATTGTCGTCATTTGCGGCTGATTTTCGCGACTGATTTTGACTCATTCTTTCGCGGCTGGTGATCTTAGCGGCTAGTTTTCGTCAAAGACAGATGGCATTTATGATGCCTTCTACCCAGCAAAGTGGGTAGCTCGCAAGCATTAGTCGTATATAAGTGTTATTAATTCGAAAACTTGCCTAAGACTGGAGTCGAGCATTGACTCGGCAGAGTTCGGTATCATCAAAAAAGATGCTCAAGCAAAACGGAGCAGCCTTGTCCGGGACGTCAGACGTTGTAAAGCTAAGGAAAACGACAAGTTCAGGGAGAAGTGACGCGAGAAGATTGAAAGATCTCTCGGACTATTCTCGGTACATCAAAGAGAAAGCACTCACACTCGTGCTTAAGAATACTCTCCATTGTGTACATGACGAGGCTTTGGAGGGGGCAACTTGTGGCAGCGCCGGGGATGACGACCTGGAGGGCTCCGTGTGCGGCGTTACGAGTGATGATTTTAATAAAGTCGATGCTCGGGTTCCAACATCTGGAGAAATTGAAAGAAAGAAACAAAGAAAAACGATGAAGCATTCAAGCTTCAAATAGTCCACAGGGTGTCCTGGAACAAGTTGAACAGTCTCCAAATTGGAACGGTTCACACTGGGCGAAATAACCTCTTGACCGTAGTGGAGGAAGTTATCACGAGGAGGACAACTTCCAGCCAGAATAACGGCGCAAGACATAATGAGGAAGGAGCTTGTGGTCAGCACGATCCCTAGTGTGCATGCTTGAGTGCGCTGGAACTCGCGTACTTCCAGCATGTGGTCAGATACCGGAAGAATCTGCAGAATTTGCTGGCGACGCGATTCATTTCTCCTGGATGGCTGCCATGGTTGCCAAGGCAAATGGGAAGTCTCCAATGCGCAGCGGTAACCCCATCACTGCAAAAATTGCAGTTGCTGCACCCTTTTAAGGAGACGACTGCGTAGCCTTTGCATAAATGTCACGTTCAGCGACAACCTGTACAACATGACTTTGGGTCCCAGAATCTGCAACGAGCTGGTGATGGTTCCCACGGCAGACCGTGACTTGGAAGCGGTACCGGGAGTCATGGTCTGTCCAGGTGTGGTGGAACTGGGCACATTAGGTCACATGCACAGATCTGGTCTGGGGTAAGTGGGTGATCGATGGCGTCCTTCATTGAAGTAAGTCTGATTTCGGCCTCGACGTTCAACCCTGGGCATCGTTCTGGCATGAAGTCCGAGTCCCCCAGTCGGTTTCTCCACACCAAAAGGTCACATACGACTCATTTGCTCGCCTAATCTAACGGTCACCGCTGCTTAATCTCACATAATCAGCTACCACGACGTCAATGAACTCCTCAGAGGAGAAACGAGGTTGGTCGCTTATCCCGTACGTTGGCACTTTACCTTGACATAAGTTCATGCGAGCGTCACCAACGAACCGTCAACTAATTTAACGCTGGTTTATAAGAACACAACTGTCACAGATTGTGGCTCCGTGGACCCTCAAGTTCACGACTGTGGACCCTCAGTTCACGACAGTGGACTTTGGGACGGGTGCGGAATCAGAGGAATCCATCGGACGTCTCGTCTCTCAGCATTGTTTACTCAACTAACATTTAGGACGTCCTTCATCATGCGCAAAGGATTTTTTCATCTAAAAAAAAGGAAAGAGCTTCGCGTGATAGCCTGAGAGACTCCGGCTCATGCGAGTCCCTCAGACGCCACAACTCAGTTATGCATGCTCACGCTGTAGGACAAAGGAAATAATTGCTCGGTAGGGAATTCACGTGCCTTGGGAGTTCTGCTGCACTAGAGAGCTGACGTCTCAGATTGACCGAGGAAGTCCTCTGATGGTGCAAGGACTCAGCGTCGAGCTGGTCGGGGCAGCGACCTTCGGAGACAGCCAAAAATGCGCAGAGGCAAACAGAAGTGATGTCTTCGTGAAGTTCTACGGTCAGTGACGAATTTTCCACGAACACTAGTTCATCATGTGCGCAGAAAAGGTTGGCTTGCAGACCGTTTTCATATCCACAGAGTGCGATTTATGTAGCTTCAGCTGATACCCCACGTCCGTACGTTTACCGCGTCCAAAGGGGCCCAACGGACAAGGGCAAAAAAAGCTTGTGAGAGCTCTGGATAGTCCCTCGAGTGGACCTGCTGCATTTGGACATGTTAAGCACACTTTTCCAGCCTTTTTACATACTGGCTGGGTCTAAAAGGGGTTCACACACAAGGTTGACCTTGGGAAGATACACGTGAGCTCCGTAGCAAAAAGTTGACTATTTTTTTGTTTTGATGCTGTTCAGAAAGATTCCAGTCAGCAAAAGCCGACCTTTTTCACTTGGACTTAGGGACCGATCGACCAATTCGTGGAAGGGGAAAATGACAAAATTAAATAGATCGTACCCTGTTCAGGAGGAGTCACACAAAACAGTCGCTGAACCATAGATCGCATAGTATGCATGTAAATATAGTAGTACAGACTGTACACCTACCTGCCTACGTCTGTCTATTGTCTCTGGTGAAGCCCGGGTGGAAAGATTTGATCCTATAACTTTCGTCAAGATGAGGCAAGAAGGCTTTCGGCAATAGAATATGTTCTCAAAAGACCCTCGAGAACCAACCGAGGGATCCAGAGGATCATGGCGGGCCCCGATGGCCCTTTTGAATAGAGTGGCTATACTGTAGAGGATGTCCGTGGCAGCCTCCAATCGTCAGATGACATCCAAGCACGAGTTCATTTCACAGCTGGTGCGGAAGCAAAGCCTTTTCGGCCACAAAGGAAGGCCAACTGCAAGACCGAGGACCTCGTCGATCTGCAGAGAGAGCTGGAGGCTCTTGGGATCGATTGGGGTTGGAGGAAGTGAAAACAAAAGAAAAGCACCATGTTAAACAGCCAGTTCAAGTCATCCAACAGCGAAATCTCCTTTGTGGCACGACGAGGACGCAAGAAGGAAATTCAAATTTATGAGGCCCGAAGACGTTCTCGATTCAAATGATGACTCGGGAGTCAACACAGGACTCGCCCGATCAAAAGTCGAGCCTGGGATTGACTTTGAGTCGTGAGGCGATGATGGCCCTGCGGGTAAGTCGAATATACGTGGGGCGGCATTATCAAAAAGTTCTTCACCTTTGGCTACAGTTAAAAAGCAGACAATTGGGAAGGCCTCTCCGGTCCAGATCAAACGTCAGAAGGACCTCTTTCGGTCTCTAGTGGCCTCCAAGAGCAGGAAGACTAAGCTCCCTCGTGGAGTGTGCAGAAAGTAAAATAAATAAATTCTACATCTATATCCCGGGTGCAATGTTTTTGCTTAACACATACCACACTCTTTGGTGGGCTCTGTAGTTGCCGTGGGGATCAGGAAATGGCACATTTAGTCAGTGATTGGACGTCCAGAAACAGATCTTATTCATCTGGCAGCCGTAGTTCGTGTCGCAGCAGTTTTGCCTTATATTCTAACGCTCCTTCCCTCATTGGTGGCACTGAAGGATGTGACTTTGCCTGCAACTTTGGCCTTGTTCTCGATCGTGTCGTACTTGGTTCCGCGTACTTTATCTTAGTTCCTTTCCTGACACATGTACACCATCATACCACCTCTTAGTCAACCCAAAAAATTTAAACATTTCGGCCAAAAACTGAAAAAACGCCACGCGTGAAGTTATGTGCTTCATATCCTGTACTATGAATGTAGATTTGAGAAAATTGTTTGTGCGCATGTTAATGTACCTTGCACGCACGAGTACACTAGTACTTTCCGTTGGCAGTGTAGCAGCCCTGTCAAGCTCCGCTCACAAGGACCTGGCGTGCTGCGCCGAGCAGCAGCTCGTGTCGGCGTCCTGCAGGAAGTCGTGCAACTCCTGCAAAGGTACGAGCAATGATTTGGATATACCGTACACGTTTCGTAGCCGAGGATCTGGATCTTTCCTTGAGGCTCCCATTCAGCTTTCTATGGGTAAGTGCATCGACGTGAGTAGTCCTTTAAAGTGTTCCAAGCTCGTCTGTGCAACAGAGACACAGAGCATCGCGAATTCATGAAGCAATTCTGCAGAGTGACTTGCATGACTTGCTCATCATGTAAATGACGAGATCTGTCCGTTCCAAGAGCAAAGAGTACAGATGTTGCGATGTACTTCCCCAGTGTGAAGCACTTCAGACCCGATGTCACAGCAACGTTGACTGGACGTGCTGTCGTTCTGGCCGGAGAGTCACCTATTTGGAATACAGTATGTTAAGTGTGATATTGTAGTGCAAGCCTGGACGACAACCGTTGGGGACAAACAGAAGCACTCATTGTTAAAACCCAGTGGAAGTATTCGAAGATCTCTTACGTCCGCATGCAGGCCAAGCGTTGGCTTCTTCAGCGAAATCTCCAGATTATCATCACCCTCTTAGTCTCGGCGACGAAAAGAACAACCCTCCAAGCAGATTATTCAGTCCCTGTAATACCGGAACAGTACAGTGGGAAATCGATAACTGACAGTGGCCTCAATATCGTTTAATCCTATGCTGAGTTGCTATGTCATGGGAGGTATCACTGCTCATCCTCCCTTGTTGCCCTCATCATCTCTGGAGAGGTCTTCACCTCCACTGTCCTTGATGCCTCTGAAAAGGGCAACTGCTTCTCCACGGAGAACGCTAGGAAACTGATACAGCACAATTGCAATGTGAAACGAGCTACTACCCACGTGTTGGTATCCACTTAAGAATGAGTCAAAATATAACTGATAGAGTGAGACATTGTTGTACAGTATACATATGTCCCCAGCTGGCGCTTCAGCCGGCCTCGGCGTGAGAACGAGGGGCACAACGGATTCGAGGAGAGGAACTCCACGAGCGTGAACCATAGGAGGGTGTTAGGAGTCATCTTACAGGATGAGTGAAATGTGCCAACGTCCATATACGAGCAGCCCGGTCACTTCCAGGTCCTTCAAGACGAAAGCGTCGTTCCGTTTGTTCAGCGTTTCCACCAGGCAATCGCATGGGCGGCCAGATGTAGCTGAAAAATAACGAAAGTAGCATAAAAAGAGCTATGCAGCCCTCTCCCATTGTTATCGTGGAAAGTGCGTACGGACTTGTACGAGAGGAATCAGGCAGTCTTCGCATTCTTTCAGCGACCGAGTTTTTTCATGGTTCAGACTTCTCTGGGGGAAGATCCAGCACCTGGAGAGTGACTGATACGAGGGACCAAAGGACCACGCTGGCGACGAGAAATCCAACCTTTGTCAAGGTCTACTCCAGCGTTTCATTCTTTTCCGGCGTATGAGTTTCGGTAAAAGGATTGAGTGCTGACGCTGCACACGCAGCATGTATGCATGTATCTGACGTGTTGGTGCGTACATTTTTCAGGCCATTTGTTATCGAACCTACTAGCCTTCAGCAGCACTTGATGAATGGACTGCACAGTGCCGACGGCTCGTCCGGGACCCTTGCGTCTCGTGTGGTTACTTTCCAAAGAGTCGAACTGAGTCAGTCATTCGGGATTCACTCACAAAACCTTAAAAAGTCCCAGTGTCTTTGTTGCCCGCTCCGAGGCTGAAGACGGCGAACCAGACCTTTGGTTGTTGCGTACGACGAGACGCACACGGACACTCTCAAGTGACGCAAGAAGACCCATCCATCCGTGCACGCCGACGCGCGCGCACTTCTTCTTCACGCATTCGCCTCCAACACACACATGCATGCACGTCCGTCCTCGTCATTGTACGCACGGTGCAGTAGCAGGGGTGCGGCGCGTGGAAGCTTCCACATGACCGACGGCTCCTCCAAGCCGATATGAGATCGCTGTAGCTGCTGCAAGCTGGCATTGACTGACGCGCGTGCGTTTTGGACGCATTTCTGGCATGAATTACCCATTTGAGCAGAAGAGGATCTGACTGACAAAGAAACGAGTCAAAGGTGTTCTTCGCTTTGTGCCGGTGGGTGAGTATTTGTTACTGTGCGATCAAGTTGTGTCTTGGCCTTCAAACGGGTGCCGGAGGTTAGCCGGTAGTCAGTCACCCATGCAAAAATCGACCTTGCGTTTTTGCAGAGTAAAAATAGCGCATATGTTAATGGATTCAATCTGCTACTTTCCACAGTCACAACCTGGTGCGATATTATGCCCAAGAGTCAGTAAGCCGATCCGTTTTTTCCAAGAATCTCCCTCCTTTAGTCACTTCTTTGTCTCTGCAGCACTTTGACATGTTAGTTGCTTCCTGGCTTCACTGCTTGTAGCGTGGCAGTAGAGTAATGCATAAGTATGCCGGTAGTTCAGTACGTAAACGTTAAGCTCGTCTCGTGGCTGCTCCAGTGAGTAGGAATCCCTTAGCTCATGGAAGGCACTGATTCTTTGGCCAGACAGGGCTACAATCTATTTATTTCGCTTAGCAAAGTCGTCAGCACAAAGCCATCATGCACGTACCCAATACCTTCTTCGTACTGCTATTGATGATCCTGGTGAGCAACGTCAATTGCCGCCCCATGACCTCCGAAAGTCCCCAGGAGACGCCAAACTTCATCCTCGACAGCTCGTCTCATAAGTGCCACACAACCGAGTGCATCTGGCAAAGGCTGATCAGGTTGGGTCTAGTCAGACCCACGACCAGGACCACGACCACGACGACGCAGAAGCCAGAGCTGAGACCCATCGTCAACCAACCGAAAGCCCTACCACAAAATCGTCTGAGAAACTTCATGGTCTTCTCAGCCACTGGTGGTGAAGGATCCAGAAGCTTCCCCAAGTCGATCAATGCAAACTCGAGTAGGCAGAAGCTGGAAGAGTCCCATGGCCGGCCGCGAATGCCCAACAGAGGTCGGGGGCGCGGCAACTCCAAGTTTGACCCCGACTGCTGGGGCGACGCCAGGACAGATCCCAGGACTGACTGCATCTGGAGTGAGGAGCCTCTGGAGGCGGTGCCACCAGCTGGAGAAGGTAAAAGCAGAAGAGCTACATAAGAATTGAAGAAAGGAGAGAAAGTTTACACACACAATAATAATAATAATTTATTGACGTAAGCACACATAATGTACCTTATATCATCCGACCTATCAGTTATGCACGTGCGAGGAAATCTCAAATAGAACTTGTAGGACTCTGTATTAAAAATCATCCCAAAGTTGTTTGATTGAATAAGTCGCCCATCTGTCACCATTGTAGTGTCTAATACAATGAATGATAATACTTTCCAATGTCATAAAACTGTGGGTGACAACTAGGCGACGCCGCTGAATTTGCACAGCCTGCACTAACAAAACAAATAGCGGCGGAGAAAAGTTAGGCTTTTCCCCTCAACTTTTGCCTGTTTCAATGCTCCGCCACCTTACTGATGCTTCACTGCTTCTTGGGCACCACTGTCTTCATGTCGTAGCTCAGAACAGATGTGCTGGAGATGCCATGTCTATTGCTGATCTTGGCCCTTTTGGCACCTGGGATGCATCTCGAGGGAGAAGTCCATCTTATGGAGAAGGAATCTCCAGAGAACTTGAAACTGCAGCTTAACCTCGGTAAGGAAGAAGAAAGAGAGAGAAAGTACCAAAGGGACCCTCAAGTACACCTAAGAGGACAGGATCGACCCAACCTGATCAACCTGGCTTCGGACATGGTTGACTACTCAGTTGCTGCCCAGACAGTTCAAATGCTTTCACCCGATGACAATAAGACATGTAATTACTGCAGTAATTATATGTCTTATTCTCATCTTAAAGAAAGCCGACGCCCGCGGCCTCTTTGCAAAACTCAGAGCAAGAAAACCGGAAACGATCCGCACAGCGATGCTCGCGACCTGGAGCAGCGGCAGCTCCGGGATCTGCGTTAGTCACATATGGAATAGTCAATGCTCTCTCAATAGCAGCATTCCGTGAAGCTTGGAGATCCATCTTGGAAAAAGAAATTGGAACGTTGGGTGGCCGCGTCGTTGGCTGAAAGCGAAGTGAAGTCTGGATACACAGACTCGTCCACACTCGTAGCAACTTCTCCAGACTGTAGAGACTCGTCCAGATCGCCGATCTCACTGCATTTTGTTTATCTCGAAGTGTCACCCAGTCGACCTCTATATGTAGCTTCACTGCTCCTAGCAACCTCCCACCCCGAACACGGGGTGTTTACTTTCTTGCGCACGGTGCCAGAGGGCCTGGAGAGTGAATCCCCCTGGAAATGGTGGGCTGATTCCCCCAGGAAAATTTCAGACAGTTTCATCGGCTCTTACACCCTAAACAGCCAAATTTCAATCCTCTTCGGCATGCTCCCCTATCCAGTTGGCCTCCTTTTGACAGTGAAGCCCTGTGCTCAACACTGTGCCCAAGGATCACATCTAAACGTTCCACATCAAAAACCCACCTCATAGCGTTTGAGCACATCGCATAAGGTGCTGAGATGCTCGACCAAATTACTGACTGGAAGGACTGTACGTATATCGGTGCTTTCAATGTCGACTGTCGGAAGTTTTCAAGCTCGCCTGGAGGAACCTGTATTTCAGTCCCAAGGTGACGGAGCCGACGTTCTGCTTCCTCCTCGCTGCGACCTCTTGGTCAGTCCAGCATCTTCATCACCCGCAACCAACCAGGCTGGATCGTGCTCCCTGGGAAAAGCCAACATTGGCGAGGTCGTCGAGGACGTGCTTGGAAGTCATGAGGCTGAGACATCTCATGCAAAGTTCAGCGCCAGATCTGAAGTAGAGATGCAACAGTGCGGATCTCCGTGAAAAGTAGCAAAATATCAAGCCGTTGGAGGAGTACTTCAAACAACTAATTTATCTCAATAAGAGTATCGTTTTCCACGGAGATATAATACCCTTATCAATATTATCAATACCCTTATTTATGCACTGTCGCAAGATACATTGAAATACAAACCCTGTATTTGACTCCTCTACTTGTCCGCACCCTCAGCAGGTCTATCATTGTACACAGTCTTTGTCGTTTCCTTCTCGATGCAATTTTTTTTTCACTTTTACGCAGGAACCCGGAACAAAAAAACTTTCTCGAAAGTTGTCTCTTTCGCGTGCAAAAAAACAATGCGGAGATCGCGGCGCTGGCGAGCGAATCTGGTCTGCAAGAAGGTCAAAACCTCCAAGCAGACGGCGGTGGAGAACATGACGAAGATTGGGAGACTTTGTAAGTTTTGACCAAGGACGTCAGTGTACAAGACAATGACGATGCACGGGATGAAACTACTGAGTCGTTACTCGTATGACACTGACCAAATGTTCGTATTAGGAATAGGACAAGTATGCATAAAGAAGAAATGAAATGAGCTCATACATGCTACGGTGGGCACGCCTGGCGGGATCCGATGGAATTTTGCTTGTCAACTTCAGCAACGCTGAATAAGACTCAGGCATATGCAGGACAATGCTGAACTAAGTTCAGCCAGTTCCTTTTTGCAGTTGGAATTCCGCCTCTGATGGACTTTGGATGACAATCAGGGTGAAGTCTTTGTCCGGCGCCAGCAAGATCTCGTTCTTCTTGGACCTCAATCTTAGGAAAGAGACTTCGTTGACCGGATCGAGATCTCTCAGGGCTGAGCGAGCCTTCACAAGAAAACAAAACGTGTGAGGTTTAACGTCAGGGCCGGGGATGTCATTCTTTTCGCGGTAACCGTCGTGTACCTGGTCGGCCAGCCTAGACAGGACTGCGGCGTAGGCGGTGGTCTGCGTCGTGTCCATAGATGTCCTGACAGCCACTCCTGAAGGAGAGAAAAAAAGTCAAAGCTGAGGCTGCAAAAGAATGTCTTGTATAGCGCATGCGTTATTGATACCATCTCCGTTGATGATCATCATTCCGATGACCCCTTTGTGCTCCTGGATCCGTCTGATGGTGTCCTCCAAGTCAGAAACCTGCGCGGCACAAGCACGCCCACAGTGTTAGGTTACGTCCACGTTATCACATCTTTGCGACATGGTGTAGACAAAGTTTCAAGCATGTAATACATTTTATGTATTGCACAGACTGTCGCTACTAATTGTCAATTTATGTTTGTCCAGAGTGTTTGCTGTCAACAGTTGCCATATGTTTGTTTGGATGCTACTTATCTTGTAAAAGAAACAGACGTCACAAAAGCTCATTTGGTTGTCCTTACCTTTTCAGAGCTTTCAGACCTCTGCTTTAGGTCAAAACTTTGTTAGGAGAGCACAAACTTTAATCATGTTTCACCGCCATTTAGCCCTAATAGCACAAACGCTGTCTTGTCATCCTTTACGGTGTTGCTTTTTGCATGACTGAGTTTAGCAAGGAACAAAAAGGATTTTCTTTCTCCAGGTGGACGCTGACTGCTGACTTCAGCTGCATCCGCAGGTACCCCCCTTGATCTCCCGTTTAAATAGCTTCTATTGGCGGGGGAATGAATGATTCTATTAAGAAGATAATTCTCGGCGAGACAGATGTGGGCCTGATGGCGAGTTTTATTTGCTATGACCTTGACCCAAAAGTATCTCTAGTCTTGACACAACTGTCAGATGAACACTGGATCAAGTTTGCACCACTGTGACACGATTAGGGCAGCCTCACTCGTCCAGGCATCAACCAACCATAGCACCAAAGGTGCTCGGCAAGTCTTTCTTTTCCACAAGTTTTCATTGCATGCGTCAAAGCTTTGCAAACGTTTTTATCAGGCTCAATTTGAGCATATTCGTTGAGGAGCCTGAATTGCTGCAAGTCCCTCATGATTTGGCCGCGTGCGCACATGCATACAACGTGTCCGGCGTGCCCAAGCTGACCATGATCGCGGCTCAGCTTTCAGCTCGAGTTGACGAGTGAGAAGTTGTGATCGATATTTGACCCCCAAGGACCTAATTTGCTCCTCAAGCTGTCTACTTTGTATGCTCGCCCGCCTGTTGTTTCTGCCCTCACCTTCTCCTGCGAGCTGTTCGGGCCTGAATCCATTGGATATTGATGTGTTCTCAGGCTTAACACCAGCTCTCTGACGACCCAAGCTGGATTAAAAACCCTTTTCCCTGCGGCTACACTGAATGATTCTCCTCCTCCTCCAATCGACGTGAAGGTCGAAAGAGTTCTTGGCAGCAGAGCCTCTTTTTCCACACTGAGCAGGCAGCAAAGTTAATACAGCCTTTTTCTGGCAGAGGAAGAGAACACACGCAAGGTCTTCATCATACCCATCATCATGCAAGAAACACCAACCCTGAGGAATTCTACCTGTAAGCATGTCTTCAGTACATGACACAACATGCTCGTCTTGTAATTCAGCCGTGTAATCTGCGACTTATCATGCCGAGTCCATACGAACCACGTCAAATTGTCCACTGCACGTTTGTATGGTTGTGAGGAGGATTTGGACCGTTTCTAAGAGCTTGACTGTGGGTCCGAGTGCACAATTCGCATTATTTGAGGGCATGCCAGCCCGGGCGACTGTGGCACAGACGTGGCCAAGACCTCTTTTAAATAAATCTTACAGTATGAGGAGGAAGCCTTGGATTTATGCTCGCTACATACGAGCCATTTTTACGCATGCATGCGCTGCGTGTGATAAAGTAACGTGGCGGGTCTTTTTTTGGAAAAGCGCTTCTCCACACAGAGAACGCACACAGTTTCTTTGGTAAAGGATTGCTAATTCATCATGGCTACGTCCTGTTTCCATTGAATAAGAAGGCCACAGAGGACAGGAATAAGAAAGCACTTTTTCTCTCCTTCCCCTTCCACTACGACTAATTAGATACAGCCGAACCCTTTTCTCCAGGAGCAGGACTTGTAGTCCGGCCCTCAGCTCCTTGTCCGGGATGACGGAGAAAGCTTGTATCAGCGGCAAGGTCAACAACAACAGCCACGTCAGATGCTTGGCACCATGACGTCACTGCTCCGTCTCTGCCACACTCACCATTCTGTGGTCGCTCATCTTGGCCAAGCTCAGCAATGAATCCCTGCTCAACGACCCCTTTGGCTGCAAGCTCCAAACTGCTGAAATCGTAGAACAAAACCCAGGAGTGGTGTGGTAAAAAAAATTCTCTCCACTCTCTTTTTGCCTTCCCCCTGCTTGGGCCACAAACATTGGCGACTTTCTAGCCCTCTTTATAAGCGAGCTCGGCAAATTAGCGAGCTCTTAGAGAGTGTGCAAATTTGGCATGATCATCAACGACCTCATAAATTGTCCCGCCACTTTTGTAGCGCTGCTCTTGCATGATGCACCGCCTGCCCGTGCGTACGCACACATAATTACTGTATTATTGTATACCTGCCTTAGCGTCAACAAGGGATTGATCATGAGTTTCTAATGAGAGTTGTTGCCACCAAAGGTTCTAGTGTTTGCTTGCACAGCCATCCCTTTTTTTTACATTTTTGTTTGTAGTCGACGAACCTGTATGTACTGCAGGGGGTGTTCGGTGGACTTTAGCAAGGGGGACTCAAATAAATCCTTTTTCTCCTCACAATAATGCGAACGACTCACGCAAGAAACAAGGAAATAAAATGTCCCTCTTTGCTTCCTTTACAGTGCAATTGCAAGTTGTGAACGTTAGGTCACGCCTCACTCAGGCCATTGTTCACGGTGTGGACGAAGCTGCTCTGGCTCAGGTTGAGCCAGGTCCACATCTCGCACATTATCCATTGCACGTCAGCCTTTGTGCAGTCCCTTTCAAGTGAGAAAAAAAAAGACCAGAGCCCCGACTTTCTCTTTCAGCTCATGAGCCATGCAAATCCGTACAATGCAGAATGGACTCGCTCACGTGCTCCGTCTTGGCGTTCATGTTCGTCGTTGGCCTCCTGTCTTGGACCTCCCTCAATTTAAGTTGGCTGAGCTTTTCCCCGACCTCGGCCTCGGAGTCCTCGGCAGGACCCTTTTATTGGGTGGCAGACTCCTCTGGACTGACTGCTGTCAGACAAGAAGCAAATGGAAACGTCTTTTCAATGCGGCTTTTTGGTCTCTTGAAAAAAAAAGGGGGGGGGAGAAAGAAAAGTAAGGTTAGGAGTGGCCGAAACTTTCTTGGACAGAGGAAGGAAGTGGGGGCAAACAGCACCTGGCAGCCTATATGTAGTAAACACTATTCACAATGAAATTACCGGGCAGAATTTGAAGCAAGTCTTATTTTTATACTGATTTGGCTGCAGAAACTCGACTGGCAGGAAAGTTGGCAGGCTGATGGCCTTTCCAAGAAGGAATACGTGTGACAAAGCCAGATTTGGCCTCGAGTGTGTACTCAGCATGCAAAAAGAAGGGTGCCGGCATTGAAAGTTTATCCCCCTGCCAGGTTGAAAGTTGGCGCTGGTCTCTCTTCTGACGGACGCAAGAAACAAAATCGATGATCGACCTGATCCTGGACACCGGTGACCAAGTCTTGGGTTGAGGAGAAAGCCCTAATTCGATCCATTCCTAACGACATTGACCTTTGGACGCGCGCGCAAAGTAAAAAGAAACTCAATACAAATGCGATTCAGCTGTCGTGACGTCTTCACGTGCTTACGCAGTGGATCTTGGACGACAAGGAGGGTCCAGCTGGGAAAGGTCTGGAGAGGCTGCTGCTCTCCTGGGGGCGGAGTGAATTTGTCGCCGAGTTGCGCCGAGCCCGACTGCCATGCCAGTCTGGCACCGGAGCCTTGGATTTGGCACACCTCAGCAGGTGGAGGACGCCCATTGCCAGAAGCCAGAAATGACCAGATCACGTGATCTGAGAGATCACGCCATCCCTCCCCCATCCTCTTCTCCCCGGCCCAGTGGAAGGGGGCAGCTTTGAGAGACCTGCTACAGCAGTGGCACCGCTAGCGGGTGAGCAGTGGACGCGTCCAGGACGCCCTAAAAAATGCAACAGGTAGTGAAGTATACAAATTCTTGCTCTCCTCTCTCGTCTTTCAACCCCCCCGCTGTGAACAGTTTCTCCTTGGCACCAAGCCAGGGGACCGCGCGCTACATGAACTTGACGATGTTTGGTCTGGCTCGGCCAGACAGAACTTCATACTATACTCGACGTTGTTAGCATTTCTCATCAGCTAAATTGACTCGATGGGGGTCCCCCCCACAAAAAAATGCCCCCGACCTCATCACTACTGTGATGGATATTGCAGCTTGACTCTTTATTCTTCACAAATTCCGCTCCCTGATGATAACGTATGGACCTTCTTGCGTGCGAGTGCGCGTGCGCGCGTGTGAACATCCCCGCCGCGGCTGTGGAGCAGCAACAACTACTGGATCTACGTGTCTCTAACCCAGTGCAAGTTGCCAGTCACACACAAAGCGAAAATCCCTTCCCTCCTCTCGTTGTCCGACCAGTGCCACGACGACGACGACCACGACCACCACGCCTCTCTCCTCTCCTTAAGCTTTGGCAGCAGCAACAGCCAGCAAATGCGTACAGGCTGCTGCGGCTGCTGCCGTGCCCCCCCTGTTCTCAGTAGGATGCTCGACTAGACAAAACTGTGACTAGCACAACGTCTCCGACGCCTTAGTCGACGGAGGTGTCTCTGACTGCCGACCCCCCCTCCCCTTGACTGCACCGAGTCTCTCGTGGGCAGGTGTGTCAACGTCTACCCCGATGCAACATCCTGGTCGACGGCGTCTGGTCGAGCAGTCCAAGCGTAGCTGGAGATGTTCTGGCCGCTGCCGTCGCAGCCGCGCTTTTTTCCCCCCCCCTCTTCTCTCCAGGCTCCAGTACAACCTCCTCCTCTCCTTCTTCAGTCTCTGGGAGTCGAGTCAAGGTGGTCGGACGAGAGCGCTTTACGCTCGTTGCGTGCTGAATAATAACGGGAGGTAAAAACAAACGAGGAGGAGCAGAAGAAGATCTGACACACGTAGAGATGAGATTCTCTGCCATCAATCTCGTGTGAGTTCTGTGGAGCAAAGATGTGACCAAGTTGAGAAAAGTCTGGAATGAAATGGAAAATGATGGAGCAGAGGTGACTTCATCGTGAACGAGTTGCCCAAGAAGAGGTTGGCAGGAATCTCCGGAGAAAAAGAGCTCTGTCCGAGAGGAAGGTAAGGTTTCTTCAACTCTCTCCACGCGTGGTGAAGAATGTGTTTCTGCGTCTCCATCCCTGAATGGCGCCTCTTTGTGGATGTAGACTGGCAATCAAGGCAATGAAAGAGCTCCTCTCAAAGGCATTATAGAGACGTGCGGTTCGTTGGCTTTTTTGCAGCTCCTGTGGATGTCAGCCCACTGCATCTCTCGAGCTGTTAATCACAACGAGCTGAACTCGAATCGTTGGAGAGAGTTTGAATGATGACGCCCCCAGACAAATTCATCGTCGATGAGGTAACTTCGTGTGCTTCCACGTACGCACAGAGGCCCCCTTTTTTGCCAGCATGGATGTAGACAGCATCTCTTGGCACCTACAGAAGGATCTTTACGTAAGCTCTCGACTGGCAGCACCTGTGCAGCTAGGGCACGTCTCCTCTGGAAATATCCTTCACCTTAAGGACGATTTGTCCGGAAAGATTGGAAAAAGTAGAGCGCCCTGAACGTCGGCCCAGAGTTTGAGGGTGTCAAACGGCCCCAAGAAATCAGACACCGTCATCCGCATGAGGCCTCCATTCATAAATTATCTTTGGCAAATCTTTGCTGGCGAACAGCGATGGTTTCTGCAATAGGGCCCAGGGCCTCTTGATGACTTAGTAAGAACAGAGACCTTCGCGCTGATGATAGATCGATTGGCGGTAGATACGCAGCAGATTAATTAGACCGATTGGGCCTTCACGTAAGCTGAATGCAAATACACCTTCCAGCTGAAAAGACACAAGTTTGGCACTCCTGAAATCTTTGTAACGCAGCCTGATGCAGGAGCGACCGAAAATGACGGCGTGGTGAAGAATGCTCCTCGGCCAATTACTTAAGGGAAGGCCTGCGGGCTTAAAAGGGTTGCGGGATGTGGCGGGGTGGATAAATTCGGGCTCAGGAGAATACAGTTCGGGTGGGTCGTGCCTTAGGTTAGGTTAGTGACTTTGGGGTCGGGTCGGGTTAAATTGAGTCCCCAAACAGCCTGAGACAAGACGGTCAGGTTCAAATTCAAAATGTTTTCACCCGAGAGCCGACTCACTTTTGCGTACCGCCGAGAATAGGCCAGACTTGAGTCGGGTTTTTCGGGCTGAGTCCGAACTTGGTTCAGGCCAAAACAGGGCGTCGGGTTCCGCGGCCCGGGCTCGACCCAATCACATCACTAATTTGGTGCATGCAAAGCCAGGAGGAAAAAGTAAATAGTCTGTCTGTTCCGCGTCAAGCCCTCGAGGCCAAAATGTGGATCCTACATACGTACATTCGATTGCGCTTCTTTTTTGTCGCTCGGCTACCTCTGGCCACGGCCACTGCGGTATCACTGCCACACTTATGACAAGAGGGTTGGGGGAAAAAAACACACAAAAAAAAGCTAAGAAAGATTACTTTGTTCTCTAAATCCATTGTTAGGATCGAGCAAGAAAATACATATTGATTGATGACGGTGGAGGACTGGAAAATGTGCCCGACGCGATCTCACTTAATGCTTCTCAATCACAAAGCTTGAGAGAAGCCAAAAATGTCGCAAGAAAATGCTCCCGGTCAAACTTGGTCGTTTGTTCCGGCCGATAAATCTTTTAAGGAGCGGACGATGCGTGAAAGAAGAGAGGCTACAATAATATGGGATCGCTGCGACTTTGGGCAGGCGTTTCCCAACTCCTCCCTGTCCACGCACTCGTCGTCGTCGTCGTCGTCGGAACTTCTTGCTGAGCAGAGGTGGCCCTCGGTGAGGTGCTGCACGCTGACCGCCAGGACGTGGACGACGTCCTCCCCTCTCAGATTGTCGAGGTCCTGACAGATGAAGGAGGTCAAGAGGAAGGAGAAAAGAAGTCACAGCAGCGTCCGCACACTTGAGAGGACGAATTCGTCCAGCACCATCTGTCCTCGACAACATCTTGTCTGCTCACTAACACGGACTCGTTCTCAAACAAAATGAGCATGCGGGGTAGTAAACAAACTCCTTCCCCCCTTCTAAACACTACCAAAAAAAACATTTCAAAGCGAAGCTGATGTAGAATTTTGCTGCTCTTCCCTGTATGTAACTGTGTCTCTGTCCACTCCCAAACAGAATAGCGTGATGAATGCTTGAATTAGCACAGTTGCAGCATTTCCTACTCGCACGCGATGGAACGATAGCAGCCAGCGAGCACAAAAAGCAGTGAAAGATTCGGTATGAATAGTCAGATTTTTCACATTCGTCCGCCGGGCGTCAAAACTCGCCGCGTTCACGTGCACGGAGTCGAACATGCAGTGCATGCGCAGACGCGGAAGGGCCTTGAGTGCTACTCAGGCCTGATGTGCAGATCTTGAAAAATCGATCCTCGTCTTAATGACGATAATTCGTACTGCGCAATCAACGCATGCAGCATCTGCAAGATCATGATAGGGTGAATCTGCCACAATTACTCCTCCATTCATTTTTTTTGCTGTTTTTTTTTGTTTGGTCGAGAGTTATAGTCCAAACTATGCGTTATCTACTTCCAAAGAAATCATGCGTGTAAACAGAAAAGAACCAGTTCAAGCAACTCGGTCTTTAACTTACGTACACAGGCTGTAACTGCACCGTGAATGCTTGGTCAGCTACACCTGAGTAACGTAAGCGAATACGTAATCCAGACCTGCGATTTAATCTGGACAACGATCAGTCCTGTAGCGCGCGCTGTGAACGCCGCAGGCAAATGTGCAACGGCATCAAGGCAATGAAGTGCTGCCAGAGCGACTTCGTGGGAATCTGGCGCGGCGCACGCATGTACCACATGTGTACGTGGCGTTGGGAGTTGCTGCTCGTCGTCGGGTGAGACCACTGTGAAGGCCGCCGTCATCCGGCACAAGTCCCGCTTCCGCTGACCCACCTCCCACTACCTTCCCCTCCCCTGCAGCCATCAATCATGATCGCTGTGTCCAAGACTGGAACGTAAAATGAGTACCTATATGCGTTACACGGAACGGTTGCTTTGTAAGTGGGGCTGCGGAAAAAAAATAAAGGGGGGAGGGCTCGATTCCGTCAAAAAACCTAGTTTTCTCCTAGAGCTTTTTTTGTGTTCGCGTGAACATAAGAATAACGCACGTTCTTAGTAAAATTAGGTGTAGCCTCTACAGCACTTGTAGCAGCTCAGGGCGCACGACATCGCCGACTGAAGACGCCTCAAGCTGGCAATGATAAGTTGCCTGGGGGGGAAGCTTCTTTTTTTCACATCTGTGGGTAAGAATTGAAGTGTAGCTTGAAACCTGCCCACTAAAGTGTTTTTCCACTCTCTGAGCTGCATTCAGCAGACATCTTTGGAAACCGGTCCCACCTTTGCGTATTAATGCGGGAGTATCGGTTTGTCATAAATGCCACACACGTTACTCATGGCGTTTTGTTCTTTCTCTCACACACACGAGGAACTGTTGACTTTTGTCAGCGTGCAGAACAGCCGCGCGCTCTCGTCGAGATCCGTCGAGAAAGACTTTTAAGGGATTAAGGTAGGAGAGCGTGAAGGTGATGCAAAAGGCAGGCAAGTGACTACTCCTGGTGCGCGCGTGTGGGTAAAGATCGAGACCGCCGCCTTCTCGTTTTTCCGATGTGTCCGGTTACAGTCTGTGAATGTCAAAGACGTCAGCGCCAAAGGAATTTCATTCGCTTCGGGACCCTGGATATCACATTGTCAGAGGGTGAATATTTGTACCATTATGCGGAGCAGGAGATTGATGGTGCGTCGGGTGCGACGCCTGCCAGAAGCCCCGGGTGAAGGAAAGAGAATGACCGACATCTATGACCGCAGATCTGACATCATCTAGAAAAGTCCCTTTATGAGTCAGTTTCAAGCAAACAACGTTCGACACCTTGATTTGAAGGAAAACATCCACGCACAAAAAAGTAACGAGCTCGTAGAAAAGCTCTTCTCACCCGACTCCCTCGGCTGGCGCGAGCAGTTTGCATCGAACAGCGCGTCGATGCACGTATGCACGGTGTCGTATGTAGCGGGATTCTGTTCGGGGGCCTTGCGTAACTTTGGCTAGTTGCTTGTGTTGAGGCCCCAAGCTGAGCAACGCTGCCAGACCAAATTTTGGCACGTGCAAACGGCACGAACAATGAATACTGTTAGAGAGAGACATTTGGGAACAATATCAAATGCAAAGATTCCTTGGGGAGCTTGTCAACATTTTGTCCAACGAGACTGAAGCATTGTTGACGAACATGAATGCTTTGAATGCATCAAATTTGAATTAATTTCAGCAAAAAAAACACCCTAAAACGACCCAGCACAGACCCAATGAGTAGGTTGTCAAATTTATGCAAGACCCTGTGCAATAATCTGTAGGCATGAACATGAAGAGGGTGCTTTATGCACTTGCGGTGCAGATGCCATTAGTAGCAGCACCCTTTGCGTTTTATCCTCCAGATAAGATAAGAAACTCTCCTGTGTGCATACACAGCGTGCCTACTCCTTTGAAGAGTACTTAATAGCGACGTGTGCAAGGCTGTGAAGGAATCTCGTATATGGAGCGCGTGATAAGTTCGACGTTTATGTGCGGCGTGTCATGTGGACACGCGGGTGCGTCTGGAACAGTGACATCCCCACGTGCTCGTGGGAGCCGAGCCCCGTTGACCACGACATGACGCGTGCACTAGGTACGTCGAGGGCTTTAAATTATTCAGATAACAATTATCGCCCGGTGATGCTTTATTTCATCGTTATCTCCACATGAAACCCCGGCATAGAAAACTGAACCACTCTGTAAAGAATAGGGAAGCGAGAGGAAGAAACTGTGATTATACTGGCACAGCACATGGCTGCTTTCATCATGCGATACCAACTCAGTTGACCACGTGGTGCATGATCACACTTCTGGCAGATAGTTGCTCCTTCATTTTATGTAGGTGAGTTGACGCAGATTTGTCGGGGCTGCCTCAAGGTGATCGATTTGAGTGTTGCGAAAGTCCTGATGTTGTCACAAGGTGAAACCAAGACGACGTCAGACTCTTTTTGCGACGTGTGGTGAATCATCTTCAGGCCAACTATGATGCTCCGGTGGAGCCCGAGTCGTCTCTAGACGGGCCCTCGTACAGTAGCTCCAGACTGCACTGACAGAAGCAGAGATATGGTCAATCACATACCAGTGGTTGTTGTGCACGTCTCCTATGCCGTGCGGTGACTGATGACCATGTGTAATCTTTTTTACAGGCTGGTCATTAGGCTTGACTGAGGCATTGGACATTCACCATGGTGCCTCCACCTTCAAGTGAGATCGTGGATGAACCGCCTTACCGCGGTCACACACCCGACCTGTCTGATTCGATGCGACGGAGGCTGGAGAAAGAGCAAGAAGCCCTTGCATCGCCGAAACCGGAGGCCATAGCCATAGCGGGGCCTTCCGCAGGCGACGCAGACGATCGACTGCACGAGAAACTGGCCGGGATCCCCACCCCGCCGCCTGAGTACCCGGACATCACGGAGGAGATGGCGGCCAACGACGACAAGGCTCACGGCGGGTAAGAGCGAACGCTGATGCATCTCGATGTGAACAGTCGTGCGTGTAACTGCGGTATGTGTAAGAAACGCCATCGTCATCTCCAACTGGAACCCCGAGTGCATCGGCGGGCAGCAGTACCGTCAGCTCAGGATGCCAGCCGGCGGCGTCGGCGTCATGAGAGCGGACCAGAGAGTGACGTTCAGGGTGCCAAAGCACTGTAAAAGGAAAGCTGAAGAACTCGTCTACCACCCGTACCACGGTGCCACTAGGTACCATTGCCTGTCTGATCATTGTATCAGGAGATTTCATTTCGTTCAGCTATGTTTGACGTTGGCGCACCGACTTCCATTAGCCTCGAACGAAGCCGCACACGACGAATAAGTTTGGCATCATCAATCCTCTTCTGCCCAGAGACACATTCATTTGAAATTCATTTCTAATGCACATTTGCTGTTTCGCTCAGACCACACACGCACCGTCCGTGACGCCAGCTTGCGTCACTTGCGTCAACGCCCATGACTTCACTGGTGTTTGACTCGTGTTTCCCCACTTGTGTGCTTGCAGCAACGGCTTCTTGCGTCACAACCCGAAGAACAGACTGACCAGCCCGTCGGCGTCGTCACAGGTGCGACCAGCACTTCCTGGTGAGGAGGGATTCCATCGCCACCACCGGAAGACGCGGCATCACCACAGCAGCTTCGGCCGGAGAGTCGTGCCCAATGACCGAGATCCTCACTTTGAAGGAACTGTGGGACTGTGAGTCACTCCTGCTACGCACAGCTGTGGTCAGAAGTTTGCACGCGGAAAGGAAGAAAGCATTAATCTCTGTTTCAATGTTCTTTAACCCAGGATCAATGCTAAGTACTTGTTCTTTTATGCATCGGTTTGGACTAAACTCGGAATTTTCCTCAGAAACGGGGGAATCCGGGGGGGGGGGGGGGGGGGAAAAAACCAGGTGAAAAACGGAAAAAACCGGCACAAATTTTTTTTTTAAAAAAACAATTGGAGGTTTTTATGTTTT
>JAAUXU010157946.1_pt1 | contig 36410 bp, 38 predicted proteins | sample 7278151 | NCBI WGS metagenome assembly JAAUXU01 (sample SAMN14350113, study PRJNA611818) | marine sediment metagenome | isolation source: surface marine sediment (1.8m) | place: French Polynesia: Moorea | collected 2018-08 | reverse complement strand
TTTCTAAATCCTTTCACCAAAGTTGCGATTGAGTCATCGAGACCGGAGATGCTCAAACACTTGCTCAACGCGAGACCAGAGAAGCAACTGGACTGCTGGAAACTGGCAACTCCTTTCCGGGACACACTGTATTTATGAGAGCTTTTGGGATATCAGAACAAAAAAGAGTCAGGGGACCGGAACAGAACACAGCTAAAACGCCTTGTAATAGAGCACGCAAAACATCGTTCATTAGAGCAGCTTTTTCCTCAAAAAAAGGGGGTGTAACATTTCTCGGCCCTTTTTTGTTTGTGTTCTGCCTTGTACAGTAGAAGTTCAATTTTGTACGTCTCACTTTAGTAAGGCCAAGAAATAGCACTTCGCAGGTCTCTTCCAGAAGGATTCAAGTAATTCTGATCCATCAAGTTGGTCAAACAGGGTTGTTCATACCATGAAACAGTTTCTACGAGCAACTGATACCGTTCATATCTTGGGACCAGGAGAAATCGCTCGGAGTGTTGGACAGAGGCTCGATCAGGATCGGAACGAGTTCAAGGTAACTGTTTCATGCAAAAAGACACCTCCAGCTTCCAAAAAGTGTCTTGGCCTCAATCCCACCAGACCTGTAACTCTTGCCCTGACAGCCATTCTAAAAACTAATACTCACAGGTGTGTCCACAGTACCATAGATGACACGTTTGGCCATTTAATCATTCACACTCGGACTGAGCTACAGAAGTGGCTGACACCTCTGTTGAAAGCTGAGAATATCCTCCGAAATGGAGTTCGCACGCGCTTTTTCTCAAGGACCACTCAATTTGTCACAATGTGGTGAGTATTGAATGCTAAATCATGGAGAAATAGTTAGGGGAGACCCGATGTTAACGTCGAAAAATGCAAAATTGTCGGTGTCAAATCCCAAGTACCTCATACAGTGAGGACTGTGGACCTGAGAAAATTGTCTGTATAATCCGAGTGTCGTTATAACCGGTTGTCATTGCAGTGGCCACTTCATCGCTAGTAAAAAGTGCGGAAGACCTAACCAAACAGATTCCAGCACGCCACGTTTCACTCCATGGAGGAGCAGCTGCAGCGGAACTTCTCCTAGTCAGGGTCAACAGCCTGGATGCAAAATTGTAGCAGTTGTACAGGGTGCGTGTAAAGCATCTTGCTGCAAAAATTGGCAATGCTGAGATGAAATTTTATAGTGCTGAGGGTCCACGACTCAAGTCTGACTGGAGAAGTACTACTCGATCACGACGAGAAGCAAAAAAGTAAACAGAGTCAACACTTGAGAGCGATGTATATGTGGAGAGGCACTTTAAAGGATTGTTCAGCTGCATTTCCAGGCCTTTTTGCGGAGAATTAGTAGATTAAAGACTCTTACACAAAGTTACAGTGAAAGGAGAAATACTTTTGCACGATGCAGGAAATGAACAACAAATTTGATGCACGTCTGCTCTGGTAGGTTGTGCAGACAGTGAAAGCAGTAGCACCGTCGACTTAACATCACTTTTATGCATTATTTTTTTAAGCTCAATGACGCTGAAGTGAATTAAGTTCTGAATCTCCTACTTCCACCTCAACTTGTCTTCTCAACCTTTACTTGCTGTACAACGACTGCGTCTCCTCCCAGGTCAGCTTCAGCCACTCTTTTTTTTTTGAAAAAAAAAGCACCGTAAAATGAAACATAAAAGTTATGCCTCGAAAGTGAAACTTGCCACAACTTTTAGTGTCAGGTTTTCCGTTCGTGTGGCTTCTGACGAGTTTGTTCCCATTTCACCACAGCCAGAAGCAGTCAAAGCAGTCGATTGGGAGCTAATTCACAGGCACCCTGTACACGCAGATTTTCTCTTTCTCTCTCTCCACCCAAGTGCAAACAGTTGCTGTGATTGGATTGGGTCTCAGGTCTGCTAAAGAGTGCAAGTTTCATGGCGCCATCTTGTTGCAGGTCGAGGCTGCTCCCGCACGTATAGTTGAGGCCAAAAGTTTGCGTGCACCTGAGGAGAAAAAAACCCTTTTTGTTCGCTATCATAATGCCTAGTTAGAGGACAACGTATGGGCCTTCATAAGGGTTAAATAACATGCATAAAGTTTGCTCTTTGTCTCCTAACCGTAGGCAAACTTTTGGCCTCAACTGCCGGGTGCAGAGAAAAAGACTTAACTCTGCCGTTAAGAGCCTTTATAGCCCCGAAGTAATGTTAAATGATCCGGCTACCACAGATTAGGTTTTGTGATGTAATGCATGACCTAATAAATGATTGTGTCAGCGCAAAGCAACCTCCACAACTCAAAACGTCAGCGCGTCATTGACCTATCGCACCATGCCCAAGTTCCAGCCTCCAGACTGTGACAGCATCTGGAATCCCAAAGACAACATTGGGAGTCAGAAGCCAGATGAATGTGCCATGTCCTAATGAAGTGGCCGATGCGTTTAAACGCTGTTCTCATTGACCCATCCAGATGTCATTAGGAGAATGCGCCATTTCGTGCTCCGCACCCGGTGCGTAAGTATGGATGTTGTCTCCCTTGGATGAAAGCAAAGAAGCTTGGCACAAGGGTGTAGCACAGGTGTTTTCCTTTTCCACATGTTGTACAAAATGCATCTAGGGAACATCTGCTCCACTCCGTCTCAATGCTGTGCTTCACAGTCACAGCAGAGTGAACGGCTTTGATTCGAAATGGACTCTTTGATGGCGAGGTTGTTGTCAGCCAAGGAGGATCTCGTGGAGCAGCTGGAGCGCCAAGCTGAAGTGAACGGAAAGCTGGCCGAAGCGCTGGCGGCAGAGAAAGAGCGCCAGGACTCTTACAAGCAGCTCTTGATCGAGTTTCAGAAGAAGCGACGATTTCTCCAACTCTGCAAAGGCCAGGATCAAGAGGAATTGAGGGGCCTACTCAAGCTAGAAGTGGAAGCGCTGCAATCACAGGTAAACGATTTGGACGCAGATCTGGAGATGACGATGAAAAGTGAGAGCGCGTCTAGACAAGGCAGAGAAGACGAGCAGGAGGTCGAGCAGGACATGGTTGATGATGTGCTCGACTCGCCAGAAAATGCCATTGCTCATCTGCTGGAAGACGTCCAGCAGGCAAGAGTCATGAGAGATCAAGCCATCGAGGGAAAGGAGGAAGAGAAGGCTAGGCTCAAGGAGGCCAATGAGCAGTTGTGTCAGGACCTGGGCGCCGGCCACGACGCCAAGTTGGTGGACCTGGTGGCCGTCATGGCGGAGTCCCGGGGCCTGCAAAAGCGATTAGACACATTGGAAGGCGAGCGAGAAGCCGCCAGAGTGAGGAGAGAGATGGAGAAGCGACAAAGGAGGAGATCAAGGATGGTTCAAGAGAGAGCATCCATTCAATCAGAGAGTGATGAGCTGGCATTCCTGCAGGCGCTGACACTCAACCTGCTAGAGTCTTTGGACTTTAAGAGCACTGAATTGGAGATTGAGGCAACGCGAGGAAAGACGCTCGGCAAGAGGCTGACGGAGGTCGGGGACAGATTGCCTAGAAAGTTCTGGCCTCAGGACAGGTCTTCACTGAGAGAACCGGGTGGACGGGGAACTCTGATGGTGCAATTTGAGATGCCGGACGGAGAACTGAAAGAGTCTTCAGAAAAGCGTACGCCTGGTAATTTCCATGCTTAGGTCTCATTAGTACTCGTCACCAATGCGCTCTGTATAATGCTCGATGCCTGTTGTAAGCCTTTACTTTGACGTAACCATATAATAAGATCACTTGTGCCCTGTCATCGCACAGGAGAGGCATAACAGGATCTTCAATACTAGACCGGACGTTTCTCTCATATCTCCATCATCTTATCCTGCTGTTCCTCCACAAGGGTCTCGTTTGTATGCTTTGCTGCAAAGATGTCATGGCCGATAATATGAAGTTGCCTGCCAGCAGTTCTCTCTCGTCCACCTACCTCCTGCAGTCACGGTATATCCTTTGCCCACGATACAATCCTTGATCTCGCACCTCTCGGGAATGACGGCCCCCTCGCACAGCAGACTCCCAACCACGTTGCTGCCTTCTTTCACGGTCACGTGGTCCATCAGGATGCTGTTAGTCAGCCTCACCTTCTGCTCTATTTTGCAAGAGGCACCCACAATGGAGTTCTTGGTCGTGGTCTTGTCGGACAAGTACGTGTTTGCCCCTACAAGGCATTCTGGTCCGACCTGATTTTAAGCCGGGGGTCATTTTAGTTATACACACGGAAACGAAATGGGTCTTGCCTGCGCCTTCGGTTGGATCTGACTGGTCGGATGTATCGGCTGTGGCAGGTCCCTGTTGAGTTTGGGCAATCTTCTGTTAAGATCACAATACGAGTGTAAGTTGTTTGCTCTTGCACAGAGTCCACCATCCATGATGTAAGCGTAGCATCGAATTCTCCGCTTATGAAATGCCGGCTCCAGATCACCGGAGTGGTCGTTCCAGCTGGACAGCGACTCGTACAGATCAGTCATCTCGTCAGTGGGGACGAATGAATTTATGTCTACACAGAGACGGAGAGACAGAAAGCGTTGGGAAGTCGACTTACTTTACAAACATGTGTAATACAACTGACTGACTGACCTCGCTTCTCTTCCACGACGTCTGCCCGTTCATGCACCCCATCGTCGTCGTCGTTCTGCGTGACTTTTTTACCTCTGCTAAACTGAAACCGAACAATGTGTGGGATCAGCTCGCCCTTGATGCTGGCGAATTGCCTACGTAGAAGGAAGACTCCGTTCAAGCAGGACTGGACGAAAGTAATGGCACCTCACTGAACTCACTCGTGATGCTGCAAGTAGTCACACACCCATTTCTCCAATATGTACATGTGAGCGTCCATCAAATCGGTGAGGATTTTGACTCTAGGGTGCTCCATCAACACTGACTTGCGCACGTTCACAAACTCCTCGATGTCGGCCTCCGACGAGTGGTAGCACAACTGGTGGGTAGAAGGGTCCAAGCCCACGAAGTCACGTTCTTTAAAAAAGGGGAAAGTAACTGCCTTGAACAGGCATCTTACCCAAAACAGACCTTCCACGTCTACTTGCCTCTCTTGGGTTTGCTCTTTGGTCCAGGAACAGGTATGTTTTTGAGTGAGTCCGGGCGACTCCTGGAAAATAGCGCAGTGAGCGCTGCACCGTTCACCCGGTGAAGGTCTGTCAGGTGCTGCAACTGCAGGTCAGTAACCAGGTCGGAAGACACAACTAGGATTCTCTGGGCGCAGAGGCGATCGTGGACAGCTCTGAGCGCGTCGGCAGTGCCCAGTTCGTCATTGGGGACGCAGCACACGTCGAGCTTCAGATCCAGCCCCAAACGTTTGGGCAGTGAAGACACCTCTGACCGACACTGCTCGTGAGTAATGACCAAGACCTCTGAGAGAACGACAGCATTGGCTTGAGCAGCACTTGACACGAGAGGTCTCACCTTGGAATCCACACCGTTGCAGCATGTTGAGCGGGTACCAGAGCATGGGCAGGTTCGCCAGGGGCAGGAGACATTTGTGCTTCTGGGCAGCCACCTCGCTGAACCTGCTGCCCTTGCCCGCCGCCAACACGACCGCTTGGAAGTCGGGAGTGCCCATCTTGATGAACTTATTCTTCCGGACTGTTGCGTTTCTCCGACAGGGTTGCCAGATCTTCAGCAGGTTTACTGCCAAATCGGAGGGAAAAAAAGCTCGATGGGAATTTTGAGGTGACACCGACGACTTTGGATTTCTGTCACTGTTCTTTCATCAAAAGCATAAATTTTGTCCGATAAAGAACATAAATTTGCCTTTCAGTTCGATGATGACGCCCTAGAAAACATTGATAATCAAACTAATCATCATTACTCCTAAGATTGCTTTACAGTGGGTCCCCAAACACACGATTAAGTCATGTTTTAAGTGAGCTTAATCTGTGTTAGTTTGTGGGACTTCGACCAAATTCAGCCAGCAGGTCGGCCAACTGGTAACCCTGCTCTCTAGCCTTCTCGCGTGTGTTTATTTCGACATGGAGAAGTTGCCCTTGGACCCGACTTTCGTCAGCCAGCCGTTGAGAGCTCAGGGGTACCAGATGTCCGACCTCAAGTCCAACACCTCCTCGCTGGCGATGGGTCCCTTCTACATGCAGTGGCAAGATGTTCTTCCGAGACAAAAAAAAAGCGCAGGAACAACGGTTTTAAGAATTTTCGCTCTCTTTGTATTTGCACTTCAGACACGTAAAGAAAACAGTCTGCCCCTCGTCAGCGGATCTCAACTGCAGCGCCGCATAGGACATCTTGTCGTGGCCGCACTTCGGACAGTGCCTCTCCACCGTGGGCCCGTCGGCGGACTCGAACTCCTGCTTAATCCTGGCCTTTTCCAACTTTGTCGTTTGTACGTTCTCGCGCTTGTTGAAGATGACCACGTAGCTGGATTCGTAGTTTGCAAAGGTGGAGGAGACGTCGACTTTGTGGTGGCAAGCCAGGCAGGAGATGTACCTTTCGCTGGTCAATGGGGGCAGAAGAGTGCCGCAGTCGGGGCAGAAGTGGACGTCAACGCCCTCGAAAATGGAATTGTGTCTTTTGGACATATCTAGTCGAAGCCGCCTTCTTGTTTCTCCCTGACTGCCTCCTTAAAGCGCTCTTCGAATAAAGACAGCTCCGAGATGAGGTCAGTGATGGCGTTCATAAGCGCCTCCTGCGGCGTGTAGTCGGAAGTGGTCTGAACTCGCAACACCACCTTGTGCTCTAGTGGGTGAGGGTTCTTGTAGCCGGCGAACAGCACGTGGGGGTCCTTGAGGAGCTGGCAGCGGAGCAGGTTACCAAGGGTGTGATCCTCCTTGAAGAGAGGAGGCAGCCCAGGGTGAGGAAAGTTCATACAATTTTTGCTCGTTCACGTATGCTCACCTTGTTGATGGTAAAGATAGAGGCGTTGGGGACTTTGGTGTCCTGCTCCTTGGTAATCTTTTTCTCGCCGTCGAAGAGCAAGAACGACTCGAAGGTGGGTGGCGCGTTCATCACGAGCCGACGATGAGAACAACAACAAGGAGCGTTCTCGACTGACTCGACTTTTGTTTAGAGATGTGTCGGACCTGGGGCCCGAGCCCGATAGCTCGATGTCACTTTTATTGTCCGACCGATCTCGACTGCCTTGGCCCACGGGAAGAAATACGCAAAAGGTTTTTTCAAAAATGGGGAAGTCGGCGTAAGTAGAATTCGGGAGCAAAAGGTGGGGCAAAGCAATGGCTGCAATTGAGGAAGCTGGGACGATCTGAGTGCAAGCACGAGCTCGACGGCACCGACGGCATCTTCACCTTGATCTCGAGTAACAGGATTGTGACTGAGATCAAGCTCTCTTGCAGCATATTTGGCCCTTGTCTCTAAGACAAGGTCAATATCGAGTGGCTAAGGAGCGAGAAAGCATCTCTTGTCATCAGCCATGGCTTCTGCTTCCCCTCTTTCTGACAGTCAGCATCGTCTTCCTCCAGAAGACCCTCAAGAGCATCTAGAGCGGACGACGGGTGACGACACGGACCGACGGGATGTCAAAGATGAATTCCATTATTCTATCAGATCGTCTGTCTACACCGACCAAGAGACAGAATGCTCTCGTCTTGATCAAGACGAGGTGGAGAAGACGAATTCATTTGAGGACCGCCTCGCCGATCACGCCGACGGTTTGCGTCAAGCGGTGGTACCTTCGTCTGTTTCTCAGTGGTCCCACCTGAGCCAGTTGGCACGTCGCCGGCGCGTTGTCCGCGCCATTGAGGCATTGATAGATGCACAGCTGGACGCTTTCGAGGCTAATGAGGACCCCGTCATAGCATACCCGAACCTCAGGGACGGCAAAGATGACCATGATCTTGGATGGTGGAAGGAGTTTTGCAAAATTTGCTGACCGCAAATTCTCTTTCTATCATTCCTTGTTCATAGACGGCCTAATTAACCTTGTAAAAAAAAGTGCAGAGTCACAAATTAGCGAATAGCCTTAATTTAAGTACTAATAATCCTGTCGTCTATGACCACGTTGGAAAACCCGCAGCTCCTGGAACAACGTTGTCTTCTGCCCTGCGAGAGGAATCACACCTGCGGAAGAGGGTACAGGAGGTTCTCTCAAGTTGACCCGCACCAACTTCCGACGCAAGGCATCAATGCGCAAGTACTCGCTCCTACTCCTCACCTTGCACGAGATTTACAGCGTGAGTCCAAATTTAACTACCACGAACTATATAGCGAGGTTATGAGAGCCTCACCAGAGATGATATTCAAGGCAATTTGGGGCCCAGATTGATCTTTGACTCCCTCTGTCCTATAACAGTTAAGCTTATCCGGATCATTCTCCACTCGACGGGATCTTTACTACCGACGAAAGAAGGACTTCAGGCGCCAGTCCCACGTCGACGGCGCCGTGACCGTCATTTCCGCCACTCTGAGAATACCAAGGAAAATGCCAATTTCACCAGAACTGCTATGAGCCCAACTGTCTTTGTTCATGTGCCTAGCTAGTTAGAAAAGTTTCACTGTCTCTGCATCTAGTAAGATGCTACAAAGTGCTTCATATTTGATGAAATTGGCTTTATCAGACTGCAGCTAAGGATGCTGGCTACTTCCAAGGGTCTGGTGACAGGCAGTCTCTCCTATCGAACAGCTCAAGGGATTGAGGTAAGTGTTTACAGTCTATAGTCTGTTGGGTGTTGTGCACGAATCACTTCTTCAGGTGGATTGTGCCCGAGCTGTCAATGGCGAAGCCATTCCTCAAGATGTGGAGGGTATCAGCGATGTGAAATCTGATGCAAGGTAATGTTGTGAAGCAGGTTTGTCCAACGCCTGTAAAGATCTCATTGCAGTAAATGTCTCCATTTGCCGTAGATTCCTGCTGGTAGTTGAAAAGGACGCCACATTCCAGAAGCTGCTGGATGAAGATGTTCTCAACACGCTGCATCCATTCATCCTCCTCACCGGCAAGGGTGTCCCTGATCTCAACACGAGGTTAGCAAAAAGATTCCTATACGACGGCGTAAGTCAAGTCAAGTAATGACTCGAACATTATGGCCACCCAGGCAATTCCTGCATAGGATGTGGAGGGAGCTGACGGTGCCAGTCTTCGCACTCGTCGATGCAGATCCCTTCGGCGTGGAGATCATGTGCACATACAGGTGGCCATTTGCACTCGCAAAAAGGTGAACTTTTTGAGGCTGACAGACAATTCACAGGTTCGGCTCTCTGTCCATGGCCTGGTGCTGTGAGGAAACTGCTGTACCTGCCTTACGCTGGCTTGGAGTCCACCCATCTGACTACGGGGAGATTGACCAAGATCACCTTAAGGAACTAAGTCGTTTGGATCAAGCTAAGATCAAGTAAGGGGCATCAGCCCTGACATACGTGTATATTATGTTTTCCTGTGCACATACATCCTTCCTCAGGAGTCTGCTAAGGAGACCTTACATCCAAGACATCCCTGAGCTGAGACGTCAGTTGGAATTGATGCAAGAGACCAATTTGAAAGCAGAGATCCAGAGCCAAGAGTCCCCACTCCAATACGTCGTTGAGCAAGTCAAGTGTGGTAATTGGGTGTGATTGCATAGTGGAAATTTGGCTTGCTTACTCATTTTGTTACTAACCACGGAGTCAATTGTGAAAGTCAAATTTCTATTGTGAATGAGCTTCTTTTCATTAAAATTATGCACAAGATGTCAATGGAACTGCCGTGCATTCCTTTACTTTGAGATGTCCTCCATAGCGAGCCCGTCTGACCCGACCCGAGTGTTTCTTTCGCCCAAGCCCGACTTGTCCGACCATTTTGCTTGTCCGACGCATCTCTACTTTTGTTGTCGCTTCCGTTTCTCCATCGGTCAGAGTTACCAACAATGCAATGATCATGAACACCTCCTCTTTATACCTGCCCGACGCCGACCTCAACATGTTGCCCCCCAGTACCTGCTTTCAGGTCGAAATTCAGTCAGCAGCACTGGTAGTGCTAGGAAGAATGTCACTGTTCAAGCCTTCAGTGCAGTGAAAGAAGCTCTCTCATCATGCTGCACGTCTCGGGGTTGATCCCCACGCGCTTCTTGACCATGGTGTCGCACCTTATCTTAGCCATCACCATACTGTTGGCCAGAGAAGAAAATGTCCGCGCTTGCCTACCGCTGGACCACAGTGAGGCGGACTTTGCCCGCAAGGACGTGGAATTGACTACCGGACTTGGACTGGCCGTGGGACTTTTGCTGATCGAAATGATTGGCTTCTTCTCCGGACTCTCCATGTTTGCTCCTTCCACCACGATCATCTCGATAATGACGCACGCGACGGCCACCGTGCTGCTCACGCACTTCTGCTTGGACGTGTGGGACTGCAACCTGTACTGGTGGATCTTCGGCTTCTGCAGTGCTCTGCCCGCAATGGTGGAGACGCTGTTGATGATAGGTGTGTTAGGAATGAGAAAGTCCTACTAAAGGATCACCGTGCAGACTGCATAAGTAGACTGACGTGTCTAAATTCTTAAGTATTGTCTCTAGCATAAGGATGTGGCAAACCGTAAGGGGATCCTTGAGATTTCAAGTGTCAACAGTCAACAAAACGTTCTTTCTCTTCGTGGGACTTGAACAGGGAGAGATAGAAGAGGCTGAGGATAACGGAGCTTTTAAAGTCGAGAACAGCCATGTCTTTCTCAGACCAAGACAAGGACTCCACTATCGTCATCGAGTCCTCTGACGAGGAGCAGGACTTTAAACCCGTCCGCCCTGGAGGCAAGCTTCTCCACGATGAGACTGTCGAGATCAGCGACGACGACGACGACGACGACGACGACGACGACGACGACGACGACGACGACGACAACGACGACAACGACGATGATAAAGAGGGAGACGCTCCCGCCGACACCGACGAGGTAGACTCGCCATTTCATCAGGACCAGGGGGACGAATCAACTGCGTTCCTGTCTACTGTGCAGTCGCCGTCCGGACACCTCTCTTTCCACACACCCGCGGTGTTTTCCACCCCGGGGACTGAGCCGAATTCGAAAAACTCGCCTTTGGACCTCTCGGAAGAGACGCCAGTGAAGGCAGCCACCAAGAAGCCGCCCACTCCTTTCGACATATCGGACGAGTTCTGTCCAGACCAGAGCGTAGACAGCGATCAGGAAAATAGTGAACATGACGTCATGTCCAACAGTGATTTCAGACACATTGATAGCAACGACGACGGAAAAGAGGATAAGAACTGCATGGAAGAAATGGATGATTCCGGCATGACTAACGATACGGTCACCCAAAACAACGGTGAATGCTCCAGAGATGCGTCGGCCTCCTCCGTGGCAGAGACGGATACTTCCGCCCTCAAACCAGTACCTGAGCAGATAGCACGAAGAGCATGTCTGGATCAGTCGGAGTTGCCCGAAACTTGCAGTATCCTCCGCACCAAGCAGGGTAATGTGCTGTACCTGGTAGGCACGGCTCACTTCTCTGCCGAGAGCAACGAAGACGTTCGCAGAGTGATCCGCGCCGCTCGGCCAGACATTGTCATGCTGGAACTTTGCGCCGGCAGGACCGACATCCTTAAGCTGGACGAACAGAGATTGTTGCGGGAAAGTCAGGTAGGGAAAGTAACAAAAATTCAAACGGTGCTGATCTGCACTGACGCCTGTACCGTGTACTCCCAATGATCGCATCTCGGATCATCGTCTTATCGCAGGAAATGACTCCGGCCAAAGCTCTTCAGACCATGCGTGCATACGGAACCGTCCACGGTGCCATGTATCTGCTATTGGTATCGCTCTCCGCCAAGCTGACCCGCGAGCTGGGAATGGCACCCGGCGGCGAATTTCGTGCAGCTATGGATGAGGCAAGACGAGTCCCTGGTTGTCAGATCCATCTGGTCGACAGGCCGATCAACGTGACGATGAAGCGCGCATTAGCAGCGCTCTCGGCCTGGCAGAAGATCAAGCTGGGCTTCAATATCCTTACATCCAACGACTCCATCACGAAAGAAGAAATCGAGAAGTGCAAGAACAAGGACCTCCTCGAGAGCATGCTGGAAGAGATGGCGGGTCAGTTTGATCTCTTTTTTCCCAGTCAGCACATTCATTTGGTCTCGTGACAGCTTCAGACGCAACTGATCTGTTATCTCCTGACAGGTGAATTTCCCGCCATGACGAAGGTGTTCGTGGATGAGCGCGATCTGTATCTTTCGTACACGCTTCACGCCGCTGCGGAGAGCGACCCGCTGACGCCGCTGTCGCCCTCTGAGCAAAGGGTGCTAGTTGGGGTCGTGGGCATCGGTCACGTCAAGGGGATCAAGGAGCACTGGTGCAAGGTCAGTGCCGCTGAGGCCAGACGGGTTACGATCATACCCAAACCCAGCAGGATGGAAAAAGCAGTCAGGTACACTGCGAGGCTCTCTTTCTACGCATTGCTGGCAGTCGGTACCTACAAGTTGTTCGGCGGACCGCTGAAGAAGATTGTGACAAGTTTGACACAGTACTGACGTGGAGTTTCAGAGTTGCATAATTTTTTACACGTTGAATCTGTGGTATTGACGAAAATTTAAGATATCCTGTTAAACACTTCCGCTTGATAACATTTACTTACTACGAGGGTGATTCAGGAATTGACAGTCATTCTGCTAGCATTTGTTCTTTTCTTACTCTATCTGTTTTAAATTACTTCCTTGCAGAAGGTATAATTCTGTAGAATGATTTAGATTGTTACATCACGACACGAGCAGACTGACTTCAGCATCACTCCACGGTACAAGAGCAGTGCCAGATTGTGGCGCGGTATCAGGTGAATCATCAGGGTATCTCGGCCAAGGAGGCCCTTGAGCACTCACACTCGGCCACCTTAACCAAGTCCTACTTGGTCAAGACGGTTCCCACCCTGTTTACGAGACTTAGCCCCGTGAGAGTGTTTGTCTTCACAAACATGACATTATGGTGGCATAAGAGAGTCGCTAGCTGGACAGCAACGAGCCAAGAGACTGCTGTGTTGGCATGATCTGCATCGCCACCCATCCCAGACCAAGGCCACCACCAAGGTGGCCTTGGTCTGGGAGACTAGTGATCGAAAATATGCACTTCCATTCTCCATCGTTAAGGGCGGGAAGGTCAATCAGGTCGTCTGGTTGCACTTGGTGAGTGACACACTGCTCCTCTTGGCCGCGGTCGACTACAAGAACATCTCACTCGGAGTTATGCAGGATGAAACACCTACCGAGGCAACAAATTTTGTCCAATCCTTCTGAATAGTGTTTGTCACCACTGACCTTTGGCCACCCGGCAGCCCAGGCCGCAATCTCGTGGACTTAGGATCTTAGGATTAGGATTGTGGTCGGTTCTAGGCTAATGTCTGTATTAAGTGTATGGCGAATCAGGACATCCTTAAGGCAAGCCTTATCACGGCATGAAATTCCATCGATGCCGAGGAGGCGCATGCTTGCCTGCGTCAAAAACTCAAGGCTGACCGCAATTGGTGACTATCTTGTGAAGACAGGTTAAGGACGATCGATACCTTAGAGTATTACTTGTCATGAACGACCAGTCCTTAAAAATCCCTCCCATATATATCTAAAAATGGTTGATTTATTTAAGCATTAACATAGAAAGGCCCCTAATCACTCTCTGAAGAGTACTCATTGAGTGACAAAGGATTATTGACAAGACGTCTCTTCGCGGATTCCCCGCCCTGACTGTTCCTGGCAGTCCTCTTTCTGGGAAGCTGGTTCCTGACATCTACACTGCTGTAGGATCTCACAAGATCAGTGAGCTGAACCGTCGACGAATCAGCTCCCAATGCCTCATCCATGCTGCGGACGGTATCGTTGTTGTGGCTGCTAACGGCTAGATTAATGGCGGAGTCGCCTCCCATGGAGCTCACTGATGACGCGTTAGCGCTGGTGAGAAGGAGCCCAGTGGTAGCCAGTGAAAGTGCCCCGGAGTCAAGTCTGCTGCGAGGAGCGGAGAGTTCACCTTCGTTGACTTCCTCTTCAGCTTCTCTTGTCTTCCTCAACGTCTCCTCTTGACGAGACGGAGGATTCACCTCATCGTCTTCCTCACCTTCGGGAATCTCCTCGATGCGATCCAGTTCTGACGTGGGCCTGGAAAGAATGATAGCACGAGATGTGGATATCCGACTATCACGATCCACACAGTGAAAAATCTATCCTTTACGGACACTTACTCTCCAGTCCCTCCCGGATTCCAACTGCTTGGCTCAGTTGTCGACGAGTTCACGCTTCCGGTCGGACTCAGCGGCCTCATCTCCGGGATCTCCAACACGAAGGTGGCTTCGACGGCTTCAAACTCACCCTCTTCAACCCTATTATCCCCGTGGTTAAAATTCGACAGTTGAGCTTGGTATCCACCATAGTTAAATGGTGTAGCTTCAGTCTTCTGGCGTCGTTCCTCGCCATAGCGGACTGACATCGAGGAAGTTGCGGTGACTCCATTAGCACCTGCAAGAAAGTCTCGGTTGGTCGCAATAGTTCGTATCGACGAGATCATTGAAGCTATGATAGCGGAAAGGTACCTATGATCTGGTCACTGCTTGTTTGAGCTCGCTGATGGCGGCCAAGACCAACGTGCCCTTGCGATACCTCGTAAGATGGTGGTGGCGTGATTGAGTCTTGGCTCTCATTCGCCAAGAAGCTTGTTTCGTTCTCCTCGGCGTCTGCAGACACATATAAAGAGATAAGCTGTTGCATCATGTCAGGACCGACAACGTGAAGTGTGAAGTCCAGAACATTCCTTGTGATAGGAGGGTCGCTCACCTGAAGAAGAATGTCTTCGGCTTGCTCGCTTTCGCCGGCGCCACCAAAGGCCTACGCCTCCGAAAGCCAGGGCCGCACAGAGAATGATGGAAGCAACAGTCACGACGGGCACAAGCATCACTACGTCGGAGTCATCGGCAGGTTCCTCGTGATGAACAATGCACTTGTCTGCAACTTCTCCCGCTGCCAGCTCCCTCTCACGGAAGCCGTCTCGGCAAGCGCCGCACTCGTGCGCCGTCTTGGCGCATATTGAACGCCCTTTCTTCCGGAAGAAGAGTTCGGCGCAATCGAGACAGGGTTGGCAGACGCTCTTGCCATTTTTAAAGAGGCAGAAGCCATTCTCGCACTCCCAGTCGGAGTTGCACTAGAAAACAATGATAGACCTCAGATGACCATAATCTCACATGTACCTGTACATACGGGGCTGACCAACCAAATCAATCAGTTCAATTTTGCGCCATTAAACTACAGTCGTGGGCGCCAGGGCTGACTGCGCCAGGAGGTCATTCTAAATCTCCTGCGCCAGAAGAAACCCTTCCGTCCAGATCAACAAGGCGTTGGCAGCTAGGTGGCATATAGAACGCATTACTAATCACCAAGAGGCTGGCACATGAGCACGTCAAACCCTTGAGAGTACCAGAGCTGGTACCATGACCACCTTGGCACGGGGAGCTGCATCGGACCATGGTGCAATACACAAGGTTGCTGATTGGCTCATTCAGATCAAGGGTGGAGACCATCATTGGCGCCACGGAGTAGGGCATGAAGAAGCAGGGCTGAGTCACACACTTGCGCAAAGACAACTGCCTTATGTCCAACTTTCCATAGGTTTGCGCCATGGCGCAAGTGTACTTTTTGTGCCAGAACGCCCGAGACCTACTCGCGAACAATTGATCGACTTGTATCGTCATCCCCAGCATGTATGCCGTCAGCACATATGTTACAGGTTCAGATCGTGCTTACCATGAGGCCGTATTCTTGAGCATTGGTCAAGCTCACCAAGGAGACGACCGCCAGGGTCCACCTCCAGGGTGGCGCATCCGGCGTTGTATCATAGATCATGCTATTGAGCAAAACGTTTTGGGGAAAGCTTTCGGCTAAAGGTGATGTCGATCAACTGCGCTTCTCGGCACTGCGCATTGGGGACGATTACTCCACAGCCTCTTAGGAAATGCACTTGGTCTTGGCGAAGTCGATGTTCAGGCCATTCACGACGTGTTAAATGTCTCGCGCTTGAAGCTCCCGATCGCCATTACAATAAAGACGTCCACGTCCGAGCAGCCTGCGGTGGGTGCACCAACTGAAGAAGACTCGGGGGACGAAGCAGCGGTGGCAGCAGCAGCAGCGGGAATGCATCTGACTATCCTCGCTCTTCGCCGGCCGGCAAAGGGGAGAAGGCGACCCTTTACTGAGATTGCAACACCTTTGAGGTGTTGTTGCTCTGACATCGCGTGTGGAACGCAGCAACCACAGCCTTACAAGCGCTCAGAGGTCCGGGTCTGCGTAGAAGGCAATGCAGAAACCCTTAATCCCTTTCTAATCTGGGGGAACTGAGTGTTGATCACCAAACACCTCCTGTACGCCGACGCGTCAGCCATGCGTATGGAGGCCGACATCACCCACAAGCAGCCTGCACACGGACAGCATGAACTCGCTCGCTCGTTTTGACATTCTCCTCCTCCGTATTCCACGACGCGGACGCACTCGGCGTCGCCCCAAATATCTGACCGATTAGTCATCATCCGTCACCACACTCTCACCCAGACCAACGACCTCATCTTCGTGACGGCGGACGAGTGCGCAGTTTGTCTGGTAGCAGGGAGATAAATCCCAGTGCAAACATCTTCCTCTTGCCGAGATCCTTTGTGCGAAATTTGTCGTGGTCAATGATTGTGATGATGATCACCTAATCAGCGTTGTCGTCGGGCTTTGTGACGGATACGCGAAAGGTGGAGGAGGGGCGACTTTTTGAGCAATGAGAACAACTTTTAGCAGACCGAGAAAACAACGATTCATGTCAAATAAGTCAATAAGTAATTGTTAAGCTTACATTAGTGACAGAACCTAAGGGCAACAGATCCAATCTTCTGTGATCTGCTCTGCATTCACGACCCAAACAGTAGCAAGGTGAGGGCAATGACTCAAATGATGTTCTAGGACCTCATCGAGCATTCAAGAAGGGTGTATGAATGTGAACCAGAACAGGCTGCTACTGATATAAACAAGGTCCAGCGACAGCTCAGCCTTTACGTATAGCTTAAGTGTTGTCCAATGCAGGTAGTGTGAATCCTTAACTTTCTCTACTGTATAGGTATATGTTCTGGCCTTTCTGACTCGTCTAGTAGGCTCATAGCACAATGTTTAGAGTATGTTTTCTTTCCAAAGTGCAAGACAAGGAAGCATTGACAAACTTCACCATTGCCTACTTCAATTGGAAGGAGGAGGCTGAAGGGAGCATCTACTTTGAGCAACGTGACTTCAGCTTGATGGAATCGAAGTGCCCAGAGTCATAACGGTGTTGACAAGGCCTGACCAGCAGCATGGGGTCCGTCGACATGGAGACAAGGATGAGGACAAATCAAAGAGGCTGTTGGCAGAGCAAGCACAAGAAGCTGATGAAGGAGACAAGAATGTTGCATAATCTCACCGATGATTACGTACGTTAAGGATAGTTTGTAATATTCACTAGGAAAAAATTCCACATTGACACAACCTCACAGAATAACAACAAAAGAAGTACAAAAGCCTCTCTCTAACACAAAGATACTTGCTTGCACATAGTTGCATCCAGTCAGACTAACAAAACATGATCACAGAGCTGAGATGTGGTTTGGTTCCGCCATCATTATAGTTCGTCATGTCTGGATCCAGCTTTGAGGGGATTGAAGTCGGTAGGATGTACAAAGATTCCCTCTGCAACCTTCCACCTAGGAACAGAACAGGTCGTGAGGAAACTCAACTAGAGAAAAACTAATAGACGTGCTTGCTTCTCTCACCTCGTGGAAGCATCTGGTGCCATGAGTCCCACCACCTCCATTTGACCATGGATGGGCCTGCCAAAGGTGTGACCCGAGGCGCCGAGGAACGCACCTATCACATACATTGCGTACATACAGTACGTATGTTGACGTACTTCATGCCAAGACTTCCTTCCAGGCACCGTTGCAACAAACCCTGCTCAAACTGACCTGTATCTACGTGCTTGAGCATGATCGCCTCGTCCCGCTGCCAGAAGTCACCATCGCAGACAACGGTCCAAACGTCACCGGTATCGCCCTCACCATCGTTCCCGAATGCGGAAACCTCCTGAGCACTGGAGAGTGGCGAACTGAAGTGGTGAGAATGCAGATTTCGCCCGGTCGTCAGGTGCTCCAGCCGGATCTCGTCACCGCAGGCTACCGGCTCACCGCGATGGCAGAAGCGACGGTGGGTGGCACCTACACCGAAGAGAATGCCATGAGCAAAAAAGAGACTTCGATTCAATCTCCGTCAGCTCGCTCTTACCCTTGATGGACCAGTGCGAGTTGACGTCCTCCTTGACATCGGTGCCAGTGACGCTCTGTTGGCCAGAGCCGCTGCCATACTTGACGTCGTGCGAGTGCAGCCGGACCTTGTGGTGCGCGTTCATCAGCTTCAATGCGGATCCGCAGGTCACCTATGCGAAAGACATTCAAGACTGATCACAACCACGTCTGGAAGAGAGTTGGTCAAATCAGTCTCACCTGCTGAGGACCTCTGGCGGATGCGAGGCCGGAACAAAGCGCCAGCCAAGCTAGCGGCAGCCACATTATGGTCACAGTGAGAAAACTGATGATGAAGGGCCAGGAATCCAGGAGGAAACGCTCGGTAACGATCCCAACTTCCTCCTGGCTGACTCCTTCTACCTGCTCACCAGCGGTGCGGACCGAAAAAACGCCGCTGTTGGCTGACAACTGACAACATTGAAGCACCGATCAGATTTGCCAACTGTGCAATTCACCAATTGCAAGCATTGACTCAAATGAACACATGAAGCACTTGATGTGCATGATGAGCGAGCACTGGGTGACGGCAGCAGCTTCTTTCATCGGCACCATCACTGTCTCGGACACGGTGTAGTACAGGGTGGTGCCCGGTCGCACCAAAGTCAACGTGAGTGGGACTACTGGACTGCCTGAGCTTGGGGTGCTGAGACACCGCTGGCAGCGCCAAGGTATGCAGTAAAGGCAGCTGGACTAACGCCGACGTGGCCCAAGCAGAAGCGCGGATCAGCTGGGCACAGCGCTCCACCGGGAACGAACCAGAGAGCTCTTAGTAAGGGGCGTCTTTCTGCGTCGTCGGCACAGATGAGTTGATCACGTGACCCGCTGACGGTGATGTTGAGCGTCCTGATTGGCTGGGACAAAATGGGCAGGCAAAACATTGTCAGAGGACACAAGACAAGTCTGGACAAGATGAATTTTGGGGGGAGAGAGCCTCATCCCTGTCCTCATCAAAACTAAGAAATGTCCTTCTAACGGTTTTTGTCAAATAAATTTGACACAATTTGCTTGTTTCGTATGAAATTCTTTGACTAGAGTTTGGTCCACTTAGGGACAAAGTTTGAAATTAGCATATTTTGTGGCCTTTTTTATCCTTTTTCTAATAAAAAAAATCCCTGACAAAGAAGTCATTAACGGGGCACGAGTGTCAAACAGACGTCGAAGTATTACGTCATATCAAACAAGTATTAGGTGTTTGAGACACCTAATAATAAAACAATTATTTGACGAATTATTTGCTTAATCCTTTATTGTCCTCATCGCCATCTCCTCCAGCATGCCTTGACTCACTTCGCCAGCGACCTTGGTCAGCAGCTGCTACGTGTGTAACGGTACAACGGGGACACGAACGAGTCCAACGTTAAGTTTATCAGGATGCGGATGGATCTGAACTTGAAGAAGAAATACTTCTGCTGGGAGGCAACATCGGGGGATGGCACAAACTTGAAGACCAAGTTAGGTGTGAGTTGGGCTGAGTATTAGGTGTGAGTTTTTTTAATCTCTTTCTTTGTTTGTTGCGAGACTTCATTTGACAGGCTCCGACAGCATTTTTTAGGGGTAAAAGGTGTTTTTATTTCATGAGAAATGAACCAGCCATGCCTTCAACATTGCCAAATAATGGATGTTGTCAAGCACGGGACAACAAAACATTTTTCTATTTCCCCAAACATTTCCTCTAAAGTGAATGAGTCATCATCCCCCCCAAGCTAAGGAGACAGGCAGCCATCAAAACAAATCAGGAGGAAGCACGAACATGTCAGAAATCATTGTTTTTCATGACGCACGTGTTGAGGAGATTAACAACCTGCAGGAGGAGGATTGTGAAATTGATGTTGAATGTTTATCCTCAGGGTCGGGTATGATAGCCCTGAAGGTGCATAACAGTCCACCTGAATTGCCCAACAGCAACACTCCTCTATTTGAAGTCCTCCTAATGCGTGTCAACATGCTGATATGTGTCAGTACTTTTTCACCCTCAATGCTGTCACGGCCTGTGAATCCATTGCAGTCAATGACATGAAGGGCTAATCAGATTTAGGGCCTTCAAAGTTGCAAAAGGATGTTAGGTCAACATGTCAAATGATTTAGTAGGCCCATGACTAAGTAGGTCCATACTTAGTTACTTTACACATGCTAACAGGAAGTCGAATGAAAGTGCAAACAAAGTGTGCTTAGCTTTGTTGACACAACACAACACGTGTAGCAAAGTGTGTTTGGTAACACACTTTGCTGCATAAGTTCATGTACTGAACTCATATAGTAAAACTTTATAGCAGGAGAGTGGTGCAAAAAAAGTTGTGTCGATTAGTAGTTATAAGTTTTCACTATAAATTGCCGCGCTTAATTCATCCAAAGCCTTCTCATCGACAAAAACGAGACAATAAGAGAGTCTTCAATGGTCATGAGTCATGGCACAGAACTGGCCTCCAGACCAGATAAGTCATCATCTCGACTAGGACAAGAAATCTTGAGTCCAATTCCAGTGTGCATCACTTTGACGCTCTTGACGACCACGATCATGTTAAGAGCCGATTCATCCATTAAGCTCGCGTTGTCCATGAACTCCGAGAACTCGACTAAACTAAAGCTGATTTTTCCGGCGCCTGAGGCTTCGAGCTGTCGATCCCAGCTCAACTTGAGTTAACTCGAAGTCGTCCCCAGCTCCCGGGAGCCCGAGAACTCCTTATGTCCTGAGGAGGGATCTGACGGGAAGTCTGGAAGTCACCAACGTCGTTGTAGCAAAGGCTGAAGTGAGTGTCAGGCCTCTTCGGGCCTTTAAAGGCCTTTCGATACTCCAGCAGCATTGCGGTAGTCAAGGGAAACCATTAGCAATCTCCTGGAACTTTTCGCTGCGATCTATGGGAGAAATTATGCTTGACAGGAAGACGTCAATATGAGACCACCACCAAGCAGAACATGGGAGCCGCCCCCTGATCCGAAGTGAAACCCCGGCTTGCTCAGCGAGAAGGCTCAGGCCTATGAATGCGTTACATCCAACTCAGTCATGTACCATGGACCCAAAGTACAGTTATTTCACAAGTTAATTCAAGCGAGAGCTGTCCAAAGACGACAAGACTGTCGTCAGCCAGAACGTCGGCGAGGAGTGGGAGAACGTGGACCGGGCGCTCAAGATGAGCGACGACCAGCTGGACACGATAAAGCACGACCACTAGAGACACGGGCAGAAAGAGGAGTTTACACTTTTGTTAACGGTACCATTTGGGCTTTGTCCTTTAGAATAGGTGACTTCAAACGTGTGATGAAGAAGCTACTGTGGACAAGCTGGCCAAGATCACCAAGATCCTGCACAGTCCTTGGCGCAATTATTTACGTCGAGCGTGACATCCCCTCATACGCTGTTCGGAAATACGTTGAGGTGGAATTTTCATGTGGAACACGAAGATGTGATTCTCGGGCACACTGATGAGTACAGAGCTTCAATGATGAGTACAGAGCTTCAAAGATGAGTACAGAGCTTCAATGATGAGTACAGAGCTTCAAAGATGAGTACAGAGCTTCAAAGATGAGTACAGAGCTTCAATGATGAGTACGGAGCTTCAATGATGAGAACAGAGCTTCAATGATGAGTACGGAGCTTCAATGATGAGTACAGAGCTTCAATGATGAGTACGGAGCTTCAATGATGAGTACGGAGCTTCAATAATGAGTACAGAGCTTCAATGTCAAGACTGCCCATTTTGGAACTAAAGCACTCACATGGAGGACAACTGGAGGAAGACACTTGAAATTCGATTTTATCAGGGGGTTAAAGTTGATGAAATTGGCTGAAATTTCTGCATTGTTTCATGCCAGGAACACATGACGTTGCATTTGTGTTTCCCTGTATCGTACGGTAGAACAGTACAGTGCGTGCATGTGCAGTAGAAGCTAGGAAAATTCGCAACACAAATGCAGATGCCAGCAAAAAGGCTACACAAGTTCGGGAGAACTTGAGTCATGTGAAGTAGAGCGTGGCCTCAACCACAGAGTTCTTTTAGTACTCCCGAGTCGAGGTCAGAGAATCCCGCACAACTTTACTGCATAATTTTCCTCCCCGTTTTACCAATAGAAGATTTTTTAAGCTTGGTTTCAACTATTGTTGCTTTTGTAGCGGTCTTGGGATCTTGATCACTGTAGTCATTCAAGTCAGCAAGGACATATCGACACCTTATTATTTACTATAGTAATAGAGTAGAGGAGCTTGTTTAATGGGCGGAAGTGCTAACTGCATGTGTTCCTAAGTGCAAGCAACTTCATTCTTGCCAGATCTCTCGCTCCCAGTGTGGTTTTCCATGGTCACCAATGCAGTTCTTGTCTCTGCTCCATCCACCTCCTTGTACATGTACACTTTATCGTCGGTGTGACGAGGGGCAATAAAGTGATCGCGCCAAACAAACGAACCAGCGAAACCAATGCAGCATCACACCCCGGAGTCGTCTTTGCTCCCTGTGGTCTCGACCTGACATCCTCAACCCCGTTCAGGTGTGGCAGCGCAAGAAAGGCCTCTCCTTCGTCGACCTGGGGGGCGGCAACACCTCCCCTCAGGCCTTGCTGGTGTCATTGCTGCGGATCCAGGTGTGTCAAGACCGTCGTTATCTGTGCAGGTTGTGGCTTATTTTCTCATCACTTCTCTCTCGTAGCACCATGAGTGGGCCCCGGTGCTGCTGAACATATGCAATTTCTTTCCCGTCCGCACATGCGGGGCGGGGCGGGGGAGGGCGAGGCCCACTGGAGCGAAACTGTCAACGGTCGTTGGTGCCGCAATTCGCCGTTGGAAAAACTCGGTTCACGCCACTCCTCGAGCCGACTTCCACGGTGCAACAACTTCTCACTTGCAAGGACAGCTTGATCATCGCTGAGTCCTCCTTTGTGGCGGCTTCAAGGCTCTCCTCCAATCTTCTTGACACTATAAGACCTGCGTCGAGTGCACGAGGGGTGTCAGAGTCTCAGAGAGTTTCTGAGAAGCAACAACGAGATCAACTCTAATCCTTCCTTCTTCGTCGGAGTCAGAGATCTTAGTCCTTTCAAGGTAAGCAACAAGTTGTGGTTGTTGCTCCTGTCTCATCAAGCGCAAAAGAATTGCACGATTCTGATCTCTCTGGACTCCCCCAAAATAGGAATAGTCCCGAGTGCGCTCAACGCATATCAGAGAGATCGATATCATTCGTTCTGATCTGCACCACTGCTTTTTGCTTAGAAGATAATACTAGACTGCAGTCAAGTTCCTCCCCCTCTTAAGACTAGTGGATTATATAAAATCCACATGCTCGAGTACAGACGAGCAAAAAAGTGGCTGAATGCTGCACTAAATTATGGTGGGCCCTGCCTCGATGCACCCGTGAGGTTTTGCCAATATTTCACGACTTCTTGTTAGAGCGGAGGAGAATGCGAATTAAAGTGCCATCACCTGCAAATACCTGGAGTCAGAACACACCTGAAACATGTAATCACGAGATAAGAACCAGTGAACCCCGGGTTCTAATTTTGCACGCCTCACTAAGCGTCCTGCAAGGAAAATCGCCACTGCCAAGGAAAAAGTTTTCGCAGTTTCTCTCACCGGCTTTGATTCGCCGGCGAAAATGTCCTGAAAGGAGGAGCCACCGGTTCAGGCCGGGGGATCGGACCAATCACCGTCTATAGCAAGCGCTGCATGTTCTCGTGTTGAGCGGCGTCCATGCACGGCCTCGGCGTGAAGCAGGGGGAGCCGAACCACGAGTGGACGTTGTACCCCTGTCCTGTGTAGTCTCCTTTGTTGCCTCCCCCCCCCACCCACACGTTTAGGCACCATGAAGAGCAGCCATCACCACCCACCACGACCACGGCGCTCCTGCCTGCTCCTTTGCCTCCTCCTGTTCACACACGGCTTCATGGCGGCGGCTGCCTTCACGTCCACAGGCACCGAGACCCAGTCGTTCTCGGCCGGCCGGGCGGTGACGCGGGTGCTGGTCAAGAAGCCAGTTGTCGGGTCCAGGCACGGCAACGCCACTGCCACGGGCGTGGCACTGGCCTCTGAGAACCACCACCAGCATCTCCGAGTGGGTGAGGCCACGGCCGCCCCGCGGACACCCCGCCTCCTGGCCTATCCGGACGGAACCTACGTGATGATGCTCTTCAAGCTTGCCATTCCCATCCCATTTTGCCAGGCTCCGGACTCACCCTGTAAGCCCTTTTCAACCCTCTAACCTTCGGTCTCGTGCATGACCTCACAAGTAAGGCAACAAGATGGCAACTCTAGGGACTCGCATGTTGTCATCGTGCTCCTCTAGGGTTAGCTAGCTTCTGTACTGTCTTAGAAGTCTGTTGAAATAGCAGCACTTGAACAGGATTTGCCCATCCTACACACGAGCGTCATTCTCTCTTCTCTTACAGGCTTCCGTCGCGATGGCGTTGGTATGGAGGCTCGTGCTTGTGCTCGAAGTACTAACCCTGCTACTGCCTGACGAATGCTTAGCCCTAACCAAGATAGAGACGCAGGCCAACGAGCTGGGAGTGGCCAAGTCCAGGCGAAAGCGCTCGCTCATATTTCCCACAGGATCAGACCTAGAGTTCACCGTCGCCTTTCAAATACCCATTGCTGCGCTGTCGGCTACCAGTAAGACTGACACATTTAAAGACAAACGTGACCAACCCACTCACTCTCCAGATCCGCTGAACCTTGTTCGCTCCACAGGATCGGCTGCAGTTCATTTAGACAGCTTTCCAATGAGGGGACTTTGAAAATTGAACTGTGGTTTGCCAGAAATTGTCAAACCGTCACTGTGGTTGCTCAACTGCCATCATTGCGCAACTTGCTCCAAAAACCAATCCTCTTCTTGCAGATGTGTATATATAGGATAGGCCCGAGAGAGCGTTGAAGCGCACCCCGAGGACGCAAAGTGCACCCAGCACCAGAAGAGAGACACAACTTCGTAATCTTACTTTTTTACCAGCTCTGTAGCCTTCTTCTCTCTCTCTCTCTCTCTCTCTCATTTCTGGGGCTTCAGTTTTCTCCGGAGAGATTTCATTTCTCCGGTCCCAAATTGACCCGGTGACTAAGCAAAACATTCTGTAAATAACAGCGTTGGACGCCTGAGTGGGCAAGCAACGTTTGCTCTGCTAGATTAGATCCTGCACTGATTCACTCGTCAGACAGAAGAACAGAGGGGAGGGAAGAAATTGAACTCTGCGGTTGGACTCGTAGACTTCACAGCTGCGGTTACATTTGCATACACATAATTGAAATTTTTGGCTTGAAGCTTTTTCAATTTTCAGTCTCGCAATCCCCGACGGTTCTTTTGTCCTTGTCCATCCGTGATCCCTTCTTCTTGATCGGAGTCTTCCTTCTGTCAGCATCATCACACTTCTCTCTGTGTCAGAACTTTTGTTGCATCCTGGCAATCTTTTGGGACACCCTGTCATGGACGTGCAGTGACGCAGATGGAGCGCGTAGACAAGCACTTCTTCTTCTTGGCGACGTCACTGGACTTTGACATACACTAGACCGTGTTCGTACGTTGCGATGTATTTAGTCGGTTTGCTTCAAGTCGGACTCTGAAACCACATTGGGAGTTGAATGGAGCTGAACAGGATGAAAAGAGCCAACTTTTTGCTGCCCACCCTGAGTTGATCGCAACTCCTAAGTTAAAGAAAAAGGCCCTTGTGTGGCTGCTTTGGCCAAACCAGTGTGCGTCAAGGGGCTCCAACTGCACCAGGTCCTCTAAGGAGTTCTTCACCGAACGCGTCGACCCTTTGTTATCAATGGTGGGGTGACTGAAGAGAAAAAGAATGGCACGTTGTGTTCTGGGACACCCTGTTTTGGGTACACGGAAGCTTCGACAAAGACATGAAATCTGCGCAGGGACTCTTTTTCCTTTGTCCTGTTCTCTGCACGCCTCATTAATGCAAGTCCTTTGTAGTAGGAACCACTTAAAATGTTCGACAAAATGTAAAGACCAAACTGCAGTTTTCCCTTGGAGGGCAAAACAGAGACCTTCGAAAAAAGAAAATTTTAAACTTTCGATGTGAAAAAAACTGACAGTTTTCTAGCGCTTTCAAAAAACTTTTCTACATCCGTTCAAAGAAATCCATGTTTGCCCCAACAAAGCCATCTGTTTACTTAGGGGAAACCAACTCAGTCCTGAACCACTGATAAGTGTGATCCTCTTACTCCGACTTTCCTCAGTAGACTGGTGCTGATGCCCAAGATATCGTACTGATCAGAAAGCTCAGCACCCCTCAGGACTTGGTCAATCTTTAGTAGCACTGCCCGGTCTGCTGCAGCCCTGACTTCTTCCATGTCCTCCTCAGGCACAACCTTCGACATCGACATTCCTTTCACGTACAACTTGCCCAACAGCACTCTGGGCTTGGTGTACAGCGGCAGGAAGCTGGAGGAGGACCACGCGGCAGTCTTCGAGATGGCGGAAGACCTGCTCAACAAGTGAGGACCACAGAGCAGATAGATCTCAAAATGCGCAGACTACGCTGGTAGAAGAAGAGATCTCTTCCCTATTCATTGTACTTGTTGTCACTAGGTTTGGGCTGAACGGCAAGGCCTGCATCCTGAAGCTGATCTGCGAGCTCGCCGAGTCACGCGGCCTGCCTTTCAACGGGCTCTTAGGGAGGGCGTTCGAGACAATTTTCCTGTAAGTACACGGGCATTAAGCATGCATTGCGAGGAAAATCGCGTTGTCACACGGGCAATTACCCAAGTAACGAGCTGCGTCCTCCGCAAGCGCGCGCACGTCGCACCTGTCATTCCAGGTGAGGCGCGATCACCTCTTTTCTTCTCTCGCCGCAGACTTGACTACGGCATGAGCTCGACTGAACGTCTGTACGAGTACATCAGCGCCAGGACCTACGGCGAGCACCAAGGCAACTGTGCCGCGGCCTACCCACAGTGCCCGTTCTCAGTGTTCAGCCTCATGGGGGACCTCGAAGAGAATGTCTACGGCACATCAAACAACATTCCGTAAATACGAGTATCATTCAATCAAATGCGTAAACAGTATTGTTTTTTTATTTTCTGTATTTCAATTCTCCACCATTCTGTTGGATTTTTTTTAACATTGTTATTATATAGCACTTTATGTACGTGTCTTATCATGTCGTCCAATGGAACCACACAAACTGTACCTGGTGCCTCAAGGCCCCGTAGGCACTGAACTGAATTATTACAAACCTGGAAAGTGTAACCCGGGCTCTGATTTCACCGATCCATCACGATGAGCCCGGACAACAGAGCTTCTTGAGCCATTTTACCGACCGTCACATGTCAATCCTGTTGTTATGTCAAGTTTGTCGTAAATAAATGGAAAACCTCCACTGTACATGAACACACGACCGACATCGCTCAATGACGCATGAAATTTAAATGCTGATCGATCGACTCCTGAGGAGTCACGCCCAGTTGACGATCCAAGCGCCGTAGGAATCAATGAAATAAGATAAGTCGCTGTCAAGGTTCTGAAACATCTGACGAAAACACGTGCATTGAACAGGGTTTGGCTGCAGGACGGAGAAAGCACCATCAGTCAGTCAATGCGTGAACTTGAGTCATTTCTCTTGGTTTTCATCGCTTCGTTTTCGTTTCCCTCAACGTTCTCATTCTCATCATTTTGTCCATTGTCTCGAGGATCTGGTGATACTGGGACCTCAGCCAGATCCGTGGTTGATTCAGCAGAGGCTTCGTTTCCTTCGCTCCTGCATCAAAGTCGATCCACAGTGTATCTTTATAGCAACTATGTGAACTGGACGTACTCAAAAATTATTACCACGTATCTGATGTACGGCAGCAAGGAGGACTTGAGCCTCATCTGATCCAAAGTGGGGGATGGTTGTGAGGAGGAGCAACCTCCTCAAAATTCCGATTAGCCTCATCTGCGAATCAACTTTTTCCATGTCAACATGCGTGGCATAAGCGTATTCTCTTACCCGTTCCAGCTCTTCCGGAGCAACAAAGTTCGCGGCATCGCCACGAAACAGTTCTTGAACGATGTTGAGTAGGTTGCGTGTAGTCGTGCAACTACAACTGTGCAACTGCGCAACTTCGGCACAGGTGAGCATGAGAACGGAGGATTTCTTTTTCATCACTTCCTTCACGTTGATAGTCATTTTTCTACTGCGGTCCCAGCCAGACACTGATCAATGGTTGTACATGATTTAAAGATGCTCCAATTCCATGGTTCCTACAAACGCAAAGTGCAAGTGAATCTTTTCCCTATCCGCTCCCATGCGTAGCAACGGGACAGAACAACTTTTGTCTGTCGATCGACTCCTTCCTGGACAGTAAGCGCACAGGTCCTCATCCCAGCAGAACATGCCAGGCAACTTTGGCCACGCCTGGAAGAACCAGGTGCATCATGTTGGAGACTGCGCTGGTGTGGCACGACTCGTGCCTGTCGTACCACATGCAATCGAAGTATGACTCTGAGCTCACCTCTCGGTCGTCCTGTCCTTCGACTTCATTGCCTGCCTCCTTGCTCTGTGTGGCAACAAAGACTTGCCTCTTTGATATCCGTGCTGAAATCATCGTTGCTGCCATCATCACTCAACTCGACTAGAGTTTTCTTGGCGGGAGTCTCGCCAGAGCCCAGTTGAAAGGACGTGCTGGTCCGGCAAAAAGAAATGTCATCAGGAATCACTGATGACAAGTGTTGCTTCCTCTTGCTCTACCTGGCTGGCACTGGCGTGGTCGTGAGGTGTCTGACAGGTTCCTCGACTGGATCTACCGATTGGGAAAGAGACCGGGAAGAGGCCTGGTGAATGTCTCTCAAACCAATCGTGACTTCCTCCAGACCTGCTTTGACATGGTCAGTAAGTTGAACAGGTGCATTCACAATCATCCAATGCTTCACCTCTGACTCCCAGTGCCCTGGCGACCTTAATCAGCCCATTCAGGTTGTCGGCTGGAGTAGTGACCTCACCGAGGTAGATGAACTGCAGCAAGCACTCCATATCACTCTTTTCGACGTCCGTCAACAAGATCACGGGATGCTTCCATCTGGAAATTGACGTTTTACAATACAGTGAAACTCACATTTGTGGTTTCATCAGTCGCTTGTATGCATCAAAAGCCCCGGAGCCAAATCAACGCGCCTGTTTACGACTCATGATACATCCAGCGCTGTTATGAACACAAAAATGGACGTCACTAGACGAGGCACTGACCTGTTAGGTGCTAGCGTGAGCTCCGCAATACACTTGTGCTATAGCCAGTGTTGCAATTACACATGATCGTGGAAAAAGTAACGGACTTTTGTACTCTTAAGAAGGTGCTACCCTAACATGACTGCATTCCACTTCTTTTGCAACATCAATAAGAACGAAAGAACATTTATTTTTCTTAGATATTCAACCTTTTCTTAAATGTAGACCCTAGGAGACGATCTCCTATGTTGTGAACTTACAATATATTGATTAATAATAAATTAAATATCCCGCCAAAGCGTGAGTAATTGCTTTGCCTCGCGGCCCTGTAAATGTGGAGTCCATTAACTTCTGAAGCATTTTTAAGAATAAATAGTTATTATTTCCTCGAACCTGATCCAGTCCGAGATTGATCGATATTTCCTTATTATTTCATAAAGTTAAGTACAAACTACCACATCTTCCACCTGTCAGACAACCTGTGGGTTCAATTAACAGTGTTTTCCAGCATTATTCAGCTCCACTGTTGACGCACCCTGTGGACGGATGCAAGCGTGGCAATCCTTGGCCCCAAAGTGCGGGAGACATGATGGTTTCACTGTTCTACGTGTACTTCAACATCAGCTTGACATAGAGGCCTTCAGCTCGGACTCTACTTACTCGTCGAGACCAGCGAATATATTTTTGAAATAGGCGGATGCGCTGGTCAACATCAGCCGATAGGCGCTGAAGCTGACACCGCCAGAGCAGGTGAGGGTGACGTCCGTCAACGGCCAGTCTTCGTACAGTCCGCGGCTGAGAGCCTGCAGGTTGACCGGGTGGCCGTGCCAGCAACGGCGCAGCCCGGGGTCCGGGCGGACGTCAGATGACATGGCTATAACGTCAGCTAGGAAAACCACGCAAGCCAAACTGGGGCTTGACCCGGAGATTCATGACCCACTGCCATCATTAAGCTGGGGAGGGGGTGATGAGTGTCCGGATCAGCCACTTTCAATACTAGAAACAAAATGGATCCGATCCGGGTGCGAGATCAGCTTCGAGTCGAAGCAAGACCAGCTTCGTGTTGAGCTATGGTCGAGTCTGCTGGTGGGCGGGATTGCGGCGAGTCTTATAATAACCCGAGCAATGCCGGGCACCTCTGCTGGTAGTGTTTAAAAGATTTTTTGACATTTCACAATCAAAGTGAAAATAGATCGGCTGTTTCCTTGAATATGTCACGCCACGGATTATTGCAACTGGAAGTTTTTCTTAAGTGGACCGTAGACTCATTTCGTGGTCGCATGATATTCTACCTTCCTCTTCAAATCCATTTCATCCAGAGAAATCGCCACCAACTTTTCATGACAGATTTCTGAATGAAGGAGTCGTTCCTCCAAAACTTTCAGTCTTCCTGAATCCCAGGGATGCATCTGGAGTCCTGAAGCCACCGTCCTTTTGTGCGTCGACTTGGAAAGCTCACGAGACACGCATTAATTCGTAAGCTTGGCTTGATATTGACGTCACTACCAATGCTGTAGTGACATCATCCTTATCGAACTTCCGAACGAACATTGACATCTCGTGGAGGAATCCTTTTCACCTTAGCTGGAGAATACTTCTCATCCAATGATGACTTGGAGATGATTTCACAGAAGGTCTTGGATTTCGTGTTTGACGTACTTGGATAGGTTGATCTCGTGAAATCTACAGGCCTTTAATGATGATAAAGAAAGGTAATTCAACCAGCATGTTGGCGCTGCCGACCCACGGACCCACGCCTGATTATTGGTTTGAGGGTTGACACACTGTTAGGTGACATCAAGGACGACCTGTGCATGAAGTTTCAGCCAAAGGTGACTGACAACTGAGTCATGAGGAGATACGCATACATCAGGAATAGCAGTGCCTGAGGAGAAGTTTCAGAGACATCAGAACATGCATGACAAAGATGGCATCCTCCAGACAATCCACAGACACGCTACTTGTCAAAAACATCTTGTTCCTGCACAAGTGGATCATCGCCTTTAGACAGACACTCAGCAGCAGCAGCAGGAGACTACAGGTGGACAGAGCCCCCCTAGTCTTGACCAAACGTGACCAAACTTGTGGATGTCACGTCTAAGTATCTCGACTTATATCAAAATATAGCATTAGCAACATTAGCGCTCAGAATATTATAGCACTTTCCCCCCACCGCCTGAAGTTATAAAATTGATCTTTACAATACAGTGAAACCTCACACATCGTTGATTGGCTTCATCAGTCATTTCTAGTGTTATAACATTGGCCAAAATTTCGCCCCTGGAAAAAGTTCTTCACCTGAGAGTGACCTCGACTTGGCACTCGGTGCCAGAATTTGACCAAATTTTCGCCAGAACTGGGCCTCTGGATGTCCCTTGCCAGATGAAAGTAGGACTTCTTTTCGTGCCGGAGATATAAAGTTATTCCTAGACAACCCTGAAAAGGGTTTTTGGCTGTTAATGTAAGAGACAGAACTTAATAAGTACTGTCTCCAACATGTCAGATGTTGGTGTCTTTGTTCCAGCTGACTTCATTTCATGGAGGACAACAAATGACCACGACTCGACAGTGCATGAGTCCGGGTGCACACGCATTGTTACACAATGCATGTACTTGTAAACGCACAAAAATCCAAAGGTGGTTGAGTTCTCGTCTGCCAGACAGGGTCCCATGACAGGTGTAACTGTCAAAAGCGATGTCCTCTGAAAAACTGTGCATTCGAACCGCATCAGTCAATAATTGCACCTGTCACGTGAGTCTCAAGGAGGATGATATCTATGATTAGTCCCCAGTGGAACGAACCGTCAGACAGCTCCTCCTGCAAACAAACAGACTCCTCGACGTGTTCGGACCGAAGAGAACGAACTTTTCTGTCCAGACTTGTCTGTCTTCCCTCTAGTCGTCTCTTAGAACCTTGTCCAGCCCCCCCGGTCCCCTCAGGTCGGGCTGGTCACTCCTCTGTACCAGCAGTCAGTGACTCAGCGAGCCAAAGGTGTGACATTTTGACAACATGACGGTTTCCCTGTTCCAGCGGCCGCCGCCGCTGTAGCTGTGGCTGTGCCAGTGCCCCATTCTCGTGTGTGCTGCTGCTGAGGGTTGAACTCACCGAGTTTATGGCCGAACTCAACTTCTCCCTCCCCTCCCACCCCACCCACCACTTCACGCACACAAGGGCCACGTAGAGATGATCCAGCCGACATTTGTGGATGGGGGGGAGAGGGGGTGTTGCTCGGGATGTGCGGGCCCAAACCTCCTTTTTCTACACAAGACCTAATAGAGCAGTTTTGAGGCATATTTAAAATGTATAAAACATACCTTAGAGATATACCGGGTGCGCCATAACTTGAGCAACTTTGGCAGGATTCATTTCTGCACTATGTGCAACACAATAACAAACGAAGAAATGTTCGAACATGTCTGTGCTATTGACTTCTCAAAGATCCCGCCCACGGGAGCAACGCACTTCTCCAGAGTTCTAAAATCTGGCTGAATGAGTGTATGACTTGTTTCGGCGCACCCGATACGCACACCGGACGGGCGGCCGACCGGTCTCGGGCCCGGGTCAGGTCATCCCCGACACCCCACCAAGTTTAATCTTTAAATGGGTTCAACGGTCCTGGAGGAGATGCACTTTCTGGACGAACGGGAAGACGCGCCCTTCTTTTTTAGGGGGTCCCCACGGAACCACCAATCACCTTGAAATGCACGCAGCACAGACAAAAAAGACAACAGAAGACTACGACCACCCCTCCAGGACAGAGGATATACCTGATAAAATGGCGACAGCCGACCCCGACTGCACCGAGTTGTCTGACGACATCACGGCTCCTGGGAAGCGTGCCAATTACCTCAGCTGGGACGAGTACTTCATGTCGACTGCATTCTTGTCGTCGCTGCGTTCCAAGGACCCGGCGACTCGTGTGGGAGCATGCATCGTCAACAGCCAGAGCCGGATTGTAGGGATAGGCTACAACGGGATGCCGCGAGGTTGCCCAGACAACAAGATGCCTTGGGGCAAGAGTTCAACCAACGAGCTCCACAACAAGTACCTGTACGTCTGTCATGCGGAGATGAATGCCATCCTGAACAAGAATGCCGCCCATGTGGAAAACTGCACCATCTACTCGACCCTCTTCCCATGCAATGAGTGTGCCAAGATGATCATCCAGTCGGGCATCAAGGAGGTGGTGTACTACTCCGACAAGCACGGCGAGAAGCCCGCCACCATCGCCTCCAAGAGGATGTTTGAGCTGGCCGAAGTGGCCATAAGACAATTCAGACCCAAGACGGACAGACTCATCATAGATTTTACCGACGTTGACAAAATCAACGTCTGAACAGTGGCAAATGTTATAGGCAAATAAAGCTCCAGAAAGACGTCGTCGCTCCCGTTTAAGATTTCTTTACTCATACGATACAGATACGAAGCAACCAGATACGAAGTGATCCGAGCTGGAGCGACCAGATACGAAGCAACCAGAGCAACCAGATACATGCATTTGGCGAGTGGCATAAATGAACGATGTGACGTAAAAAACGGTACACGCATTTGGTAAGTAGCATTTTACAAACCCTCGGTCTTTGCATCCCTCATTGCTGCCCTCGTTCCTCGGGCAGCAAACCTTCGGGCTGCAAAGACCTTGGGTTTGTAAAATGCTACTTTACCAAATGCACGTAATGTACTATTGCAACAAGGCAAGAATGTGTCCCTTAAGTTGAAGGGTCAAAATGATGACCCTGTTGGCCCAGATGATGTCTCTGCTGATGGGGAGAAGCTTGAAGATTACCTTAGGTATGCTAACCTGAGTGATGTAGTGAGAGATAACATTCTCACTATTACCAAAAACTTCTTCAACCACAGAGTTCAGTCCTTTAAAAAGCACATTGTCAGGGGAAAAAACAACCCTTTGAATGTAACCTACTATAACTACAGAGTAGAGTGTCAAGTACGAGGAGCTGGCCACATCCATGGTGTGCTATGGTAGGACATATCTGAACTAGAAAAAAAGTATCCACGTTTGACACCTGCATTTTCTGCTGTCAGACTTGAACAAGAACTATCAATAGAGCAATTGAAGAAGTAGTGATTGAAGCGGAGTAGGTTGCTGCTCCGCCAGCACGTGCTATTTACGGGAAAGGCAGTATGTGCGCAGTTGCTGTGGATACGAATACGTCTATAATATCTTTGTCTATACTCTATACGTAGTTATGCGAGCTTGATCTGGTACTGGCTGGAAGATCTAACTGTACGAATGAACGGGGTGACGAACTTCGGCACGAGTTGACCAACCAGAGTGATCAGTTGCTTCGGTCTTGTCAACGGGTCAACGTTGGGTCTCGCTGCGCTGGATGTGCTTCAGGCTGGTTTACTCTAGACCAATCGTGTGGAAACGTCTGACGCCAAGGTGAGGAATCCAGTTGCCTTTGGCACTTTTAAGCAGTTTTAGTCCAGCAGGTGGTCGCGATCTGTTCACATTGATGCTTAGACCTTGACAGCATTAACGATAAGGTCCTCAAGAGAAAGCTTAAGATGCTCTCGTCTATTGGAGCTGCTGCGCTTCCCAAGGAAAAGTTGGAGAAGTAAGAGACGTCTCAGATATTGCATTCATTTCCTACCGCACATAATTCGTTCAGGTATACCAAGCTCAGCAACGACATGGCGAAGACATACAGTACCGCCAAAGTGCCGTCCTACAAGGATCCCAACAAGCTGCTTAGGCTGGAGCCGGACCTCACTGAGATCTTTGCTTCCGCCATTGCGTCCAATAGTACTCCAGCTCACTGGGATCCCGCAACTTCGCAGACAGGAGTGAAGGCGAGTACATGACGTGACGTTGTGATGAATACTTGCACGTCAACTGTAGCGTGTTCGTTGAGATTCGCCACATGTACTTGGAGTACGTGGAATTAACGAACGAGGCCGCCCGCCTGAACGGCTTTCGCGACGGATCCGAGATGAAGATAGAGTCTTACGAGTCCGACACCTTTGTGGAAGAGATGGACAAGACCTGGAGGGGACTAAAGTCGCTCTATGAGCAACATCATGCTAGTAACGTTCGCGCCGCGCTACGTGTATCGCTGTGTGTGAGTGACTCAGTCAAAGTGACCCAGAGTAACTGAACTCGGAGTGACGACGATCGTTGCGGCGACAGCGATAGATGAGGATGGGTGAGGAGACAAGGATATCGATGCAGCGAAGTCTGAGGTCAGACTGGGATAGGGTTTATATACACACAAATGAGGGAAATACAGTGCTACCAGTACCAACTGACCGCAGCAAGCAAGTAAGAAGTGATCCATCAGACTCTAGGACAAAAATGAACAGCGACGAAGCCGCTATCAAATTTTACGTCACGTTGCTTAAGGGTCGACTCATACTACCTTACTAGCGTCGCTTTGGCCCGCCGGGATGGCGGAGTGGACGGAGCAGAGCTGCAGAAGGTGGAAAACGTCTTCAAAGTTACAAAAAGAGACGGATTGGAGGCCATGGACCAAGAATGAGGGACAGAGATGTTCTACGACAACCGCTGCATGCAGCGGCGGGGAAATATCGCTACAAAGAAATGCCTCTTCAGGCTATCAAGAATTGTGAACAGGACTGTCAGCTACCATCTCACCAAACTCAACTGCGACCACATGTCCACCTACAATTTGACTGGCCACCTGGCTTGGGCGACCGCCATTTTCATGATCGATCCCTTGATGAACATCCCAAGCGCCCGCGGCGAGATCAACGAAGATGTCATCTTAAAAATCGAGGAGCAGACAGGAGAGCCCCACATGTTTCAAGAAAAAGATCAATAGCCAGCTTCCATCGGCGATGAGCTTCCAGCATTCTCAAGGACTAGTGAAATTTCAGTGTTGTTAAAGGAAAAATACACTATACCACGCCCTCGAAGCTGATGTCGCACCCGGATCGGATCCACTTTGTTCTTTTGAAACTGGCTGACCCGGACACTCTTCACTCTCTCCCCAGCTTAGTGATGGCAGCGAGCCATGCGTCTCCGGGTCGAGCCTCATTTTGGCTTGCCTGGTCTTCCTGGCTCAATGTCCACCCCTACTGACCTTCTTCCC
>JAAUXU010017677.1_pt1 | contig 36410 bp, 39 predicted proteins | sample 7278151 | NCBI WGS metagenome assembly JAAUXU01 (sample SAMN14350113, study PRJNA611818) | marine sediment metagenome | isolation source: surface marine sediment (1.8m) | place: French Polynesia: Moorea | collected 2018-08 | reverse complement strand
CACTGCTGCCCCCGCCGCTAGGAGTCTGGGCGCTGTAGTAGCACATCGTTGTAGAAGAGGAAGAAGAAGAGTTCGAGAGCCAAGGTCGGTGCCTGCCCAGAGGCAGAGTTGGCACTGGTCGTGGCGAAGGAGATCGTGGCAGCAGCCGTTTGGGTGCAACGGCCGCCCAATGCAGTGTTGCCGTGCAAGAGGAGGAAGGTGGCTAAAGCAGAGGCAGCCAAGTTCTCTCTCAAGAGGCCGCTGCTGAACTACTACAGCACCGTGCTTTACTTCGGCTCAGCAGCAGCGCAGCTCAGCTCCCTTCCTGCCTCCGCCTGCTGCCCGTGCTTCGCGTTCACAAGAAAAGAGACTCGCTTCTCGCTTGAACTTACGCTCAGGGAGTAGAATAATCCACTGACCGGGACTTTCCGCGGCGGTGACCGACTGAAGACCAACACCATGTCCACCAAAGATCCCGACGAAGTCCCGACTGAGACAGTCGGAAGCCTCTCAGAGTCCAACCCGCCTGGGTGGGACGGCCCGCGGCTGGCGCGAGAGGCTGACGGGGACGAATACGAGGAGGAGGAAGATGTTGAGGACGGAGAGGAGGAGGACTTCGATGACGACGGGGAGGACAGTCTGGCGCAGCAAGGGCGGCTCTTGGAGGAGCTGTTGCGACTCCAGCTCTCCACGCAGCCGGAGGCCACGTCCGTCCAGCTGCCACCCAAGAGGAGAGTGCAGCTCTACCAGCCCCGGACCAAGCTGGAGCAGTTCGAGGACATCCTGCTGGAGTCCCGTCTTCTCGAGCGCTCTGCCGCCTCCGACAAGCTGGAGCTGCTGCATGACGACGGACTCGACTTCGACGCCTCAGATGCTATCTTCAACGAGAGCATCTCTCTGACCGTCCGTACCGAGGAGAAGACGACCGACTGTCGTTGCCCCTCTTGCCAAGAGCGAATCGACATCGAGAATGAGCAGTTACAAGAAGTTGAACGACTGCGCGAGTGTTGGATGGAACTCCGGGCGGACGTTGGTGCCGTGTATCGACTCGTCCTTGACGGAGCTTGGAAAGATTCCAATCGGGAGAAGCCGGACCTGGCGCTCACCAAAGAGAGGGTCCACAAGTTGTGCTGGAGAGATCCACATCGTCTGTATAAACAGCTTGAAGCCTTGGTCAAAGAAATAATTTTGGACTTAAAGGTCAAGTTCGTCGAGATATTGCATAAGCAGGCCAAGAATCCTTCCCTCGCCCAGGATTTTATACAAAGTAACTACGCAAAGTTGTCTTTTGATCAAGGATGTATTATTGCTTTATACGTGTGTTCCACCTGCTCTCAGGTCTCTTGAGTGGTTACGATCGTCTCTGCACTGCCGCCCAAATAATGGCCCCTTCTCTCATCCACCTCCGAACGGAGCATCTCAGGCGGTTCTCCCTGACCTGGGAGATCCTGAACAAGCATCTATACCACACCATCATTTACGCTGATCCCTTGATACAAAACAACCTTCCTATCTTCATATCTCAAGTGAGTTTTGTAACCGTCAATGAAGAACTTCGCTTAATCTGATCTGTTCTAGCTGCGCTCTCTCTATCCGGACAAGGAGCACGAAGTTCGATACGCCGAGCTGGTTCGTGGCTACCTCGACTTCGACGTGGAGATGGAGGGCGTCTCCAAGTTCTGGAATAACAATTGCGAATCCCTTCTCCAGGACTTCACTCTTGAACAGAAAGAAAGGCGGGCTAAGCAGCGGATGCTCAAAGACGACTGGGAAAAGTTTAAGGAACAGCAAAGGGACCTGATGCTGGTTGATCGAGACAACAAAGAACCGGGGTGCGTGAGTTGACCAACCTTGGGTGTCTATGCTCAAGGAGACTGTGTCTCTGCAGTAGAGTCCCTTGCGCCGAACCTGGCTAGCTGGCGGATTATAGCAGATTGTTCTAGTTTGTCTTGACACGTTTTAGCCGCCATGTTCTCTCTGTGGCGAAGCTGGGCGAATCTCTGAGCGCTTTGCTGGACGGCCTGGAGGAGGTCGGATTCGAAAGCCTCCCGGCAGCTATGGAGTTCGACTTACGTAAAGCGATGGACCTCCCACACGAAGAGGAGGCGCTCCAAGAGTTCTTAAAGCCGCTCCCAACCGACGAGGCCTTGTTAAGAGAGAAGCTAGACTTCTTGTGAGTCCTGGGTGCTCAGAACTAACAAGTTACCCCCACGTGTGAATGCGATTAGGTCGATTTATGGATATCAACGTTTATAGACGCTCAGGTCCTCCGATTTTTAGACAAGTCCGTCTATTTTTAGACAAGTGCACTGCTCTTTTTTTTTCATAGTCTAGAGGGATAATGCACTAGCAATCCCTTTCGAGCACTAGCATCCTAGTCGAAATACGAGACAGCCCACTCTACTCGAGTCTCTATTCATGTCCAGGCGAAAGCACATGCGCGCGTGCCACGTGGCCATGCACTGGAATTCTCTAAATCAGAAGTAGTGTTTTGTAAAATGAAGAACATCTAGAAATGAGCAGCGAGTGTCTACGTATAATGTGCACTGTCTGTAAAGAGGGCCTTTATAAGTCGCGCGGCAGTTTACCTCGTGTATAAAAGAACTGTCTATAAACCGAGCTGATCGCGATGGAGTGAAGAATTAATACTTCCTACTACAGCATGATCACCAAAGACGTATAGGACTCTCCTCTAAATCCGTCCTCATCGCTCATGGTCATGCCTAGTGCTGTTCAAGCAAACTATTTTTGTTCTTTCAGATGCTGTGAAAATCTCTTGTCTGCAAAGTTGGAGGACATCAGTATAAGGGACGAGGACGAAGATCCGCCATGTTGTTCGTCTGACAACGACAAGAACGCCGAGGTAAATAATAGTACAGCGATCTTGTCGCTTTCTTTAGCTATCGTATATTGTACTGGTGGACTCGACCCGCTTTGCCGGATCACATTTTCACCATATGTACAATATAAAACTTGGTTTGGGGGGCCAAATTCTTGACCGAATTTCAGGTACTTCCCAATAATGAGGGAAAATTTCATTTCCCATATTATTACAGTTCAAGTCCAAGTAAAGTCCAAGACAGACAGACAAAGCTCCATTTTCAAATGACAGCTACTTCTACTCAAATTTGACTGTGTGCATCTATGTTTGTAGGCGAACTGCTGCTCCACTGCCGTCACAGCCCCTCCCTCCTCGTCCATCAGTTCTGTCGCGAGTGATAGCGACGCTGCCAACTTCAACAAGATTTGCGACCACCTGTTGGAGGAGGAACACGGGAACTCTTCTGCGGAAGAGCAATCACTTGGGTGCCTCTTCCCGTGTATGCTCAAGGCAGACGGACTCAAGTCAATGGTCGCTGAGGCAGATCTGGAAAAGATGCTGTCTTCCGCTCTGGCGCTTTCTAAAAAAGACTCTCCCGCTAAGGAAGAACATGACGAGCAGCAAGAGCAGCAAGAGCAGCAAGAGCAGCAAGAGCAGCAAGAGCAGCAAGAGCAGCAAGAGCAGCAAGAGCAACAAGAGCAGCATGAGCAGCAACGGCAGGTGCAGGATCAACCACCAACAGCAGACACCAGTTCTAATACTGCGGAGGAGCAAAACCCGAGCAACGACATCAAGAACTCCAAGGTCACCTCAACTGCCAAGCCAAACAAGCCAGGGTCTGGCTGCAAAGGCACTCACCATCACGGCCACTCGGCTCACTCAAAGGAGCTGAGTAAGCTTCTTCACCAGCATTACTGCAGTCACAGCAAAGGTGTGGCTGGACCTCAACCCTCTGCCAAGGCCATCCGAAGGGGCAAAGTCCCTCCTCCGCCTCCGCCCTTGGACGAAGAATACCTCAGTGAGGAGGACGAGGACACCTGTTCGTCCTCGTCCAACTCTGCAAGCGCTGCGGACCCCAAAGGTGCCTCTGCCGGCTGCGCGTGTTGCTACTGTGAGCTCTTTGGTCATGGTAGCGGCAACGGCCAGTCTGTAGCTCCTGTCAGCAGAAACTACCCCGAAATGCGAGAGCGGCTAAGACTTCTTTTATCCAAAAAGAAGAAAGACAAGAGTAAAGAGCAACCACCAGTGCAGACCAGGGCGCAGTCGGCGCAATCGGCGCAATCGACTCAATCCAAACAGCAACATAGTGCCCCTGCTCCAAAGCCACTGCAGAAGTCCAGTCATTCGTCTCCATCTGACAGTACCAATAACCTCTTCCACGTTAAGCAACCTACTCAGCAGGCAAAAAGCGCTACCAATGCCGCTCCAAAGAGCAGTAATTCAGTTTCATCTTCCAAGGTGACGCCGAGTGCGCCGGAGAATCCAGTGCCGGAGACCAAAGGCGTCGATGAGTTACTGGACTTTATCGAGGGCAACCAAAGGACTGTCAACGAGAAGAAGCGAGCGAAGAAGGAGCGCCAGAAGCAGCAGAAAATTGAAGAAATCCGTCGACGTGAAGAGGAAGAACGCCGACGACGGCAGCGAGAGGAGGCTGAGCGTAAGAAAAAGGAGGAGGAAGAACGAAAAGCGGAGGAGATGGCGAGGCAGATGCTCAAGAAGCAGAAGAAGAAGGCGGCGCAGAGGGCCAAAAAGGCCGCCGCCAAGGGAGAGCCCTCCTCGCAGTCCACGGAGGAGTCGACGCAAGCGCTCGAGGAAATGAAGATGAAGCAACTAAAGGAAATCCAGTTGCTCAAACTGCAGCATCAAAAGGAAATGGAAGAACAAGAGCGCAGGCTGAGGCAGCTCCTCAGTCAGCAGACTTTGTCATCTCCTCCGCCTCCGGCACCTCCGCCCTCCGGACCCCAGATCAAGATCAGTCGGACGCCCTCTGGTGGCGTTCAGTTCACCCCTGTGGAGCCTGATCCGCAACCCGCCCCAAAACAAAACTTCATTACGCCCGCCTTCAGGCCCAACGCCACGCCTCTGCCCGGCGCCCCAGCGGGACTTTCTTTCGGGATGCCCTCAATGCCATCGTCGACGCAGGCACAGGCGAAGCCCAGCAATGCGCCAATGGTGACGATCAAGCGCGTTCCAGGAGCCGGTGTCGGCGAGCCCACAGTCACGATCTCGAGCAAGGATATAAAGAAGAAGAAAGAGAAGCTGTTGTACACTCTGATCAACGGCCAAATCCACAAGTCCAAGGATGCCCCCGACGACCTCATCCCGGGAGCGAAACCTATGACGCAGCAGCAAAAACGAGCTCCTTCTTCTTCCTCTGACTCCTCCTATTCTTCTTTCTCCTCGTCAACCTCAAGTGGTGAAGCTTCTCCATCCGCCAAGTCCTCTTCATTGCCCAAGACCAAAGACGGCAAAGTGGATCTTGATCGGTTACAGTTGCCGCCAGGAATTTCCATTACCAAGATTGACGGTCCGATGCCACAGAGGAAGTATTTTCCTTGTCCAATGCAATCGCCAGAGCGGTCGGCGGAGGCCTACAGTCAATACCTGCCCGGCAACATGCCCAATAGTCCAATCTTCTCGCCCTTGTTTCCTATGGCGGCAGCCGGGCCTGTGATGGGTGGGTACACGGCCACGCCTACCACCGGATTCCCTGCTAAGGATTGCAATAACAAGAACCACATCTGGGTGGACACTTCGTCCCTTCGACAGGATCCCGATGCAGCTGAGGAGGAGGGGGCGGCCGCCAACAAGAAGAGCAAGAAGAGTCGAAATCGAAAGAAAAAGCAACAGCAGCAACAACAACAGCCACCGCCACAGCCACAACCGAGTATCAACACCGTCAGCGACAAGACCACGACCAGCCCGCAGGTGCTGATCAAGAACGTGAACGGAAAGGTCGTGTTTACGAAGTTGGAACAGCAGGAACCTCAGCAACAACCGTCGATTGTTAACGGAAATCACTCAGAGAACGAGAAAAAGAAGAACCGGAGGAACAGCGCAAAGAAGAACATTGGCCTCGAGGAAGGAAATCTAGAAGACATAAGTAAGTTTAACGTTATTGTTAAGCTCATTGATTTTTCAGCATTCCCCCTCACTATCGCTTTTGTTTATCTTTCTCTTCCCAGATCGTGTGTTTGCTCCTAAGGACATAGACTTGGAGAACGGCGAACTGGACGAGAGCGAGCGCGACGTCGAAGCATTCAAGCGATTCTGCTACAACTCTGTCGTCCCCACTCGGAAGCAGAAAGTGAAACTGGATGTAAAGAGCATCTCTCTCAATAAGAAGTGAGCGGCAGTCCAAAATACAAGCTACATTTACGACCAGGAGTCATTCTTGATCGAGATACAAATCTGCTGTAGCGTCGTTCACTCGACCTCCGCGGGCAGGCAGGAAGCGTTGTTATATTTGGCGCGCTCTTTTGTTAAGGCCAGTAACAAAGTTAGTAACATAAATTTCTCTCTACGTAGTACATACGAGTAGTGTCTTCTGCTTGAAGAAGGTGTCCAAGTTCTGGGGATTCAGATTTTACCTGTCTCGAAGAAAAAACATGTTTGTACTGAACTGAAATCTCTTTTACCTGGGTAGGATAAAGGAGGCAGCCGACGTCTAAATGGCCATTCAACATGACCAATGAATGGGTCACACCTGCGAGGAGGGAGACCCAAAAAGTCAAAAGGTTGCCACTTGGGGCAGCAAATTGGGGCTGGGTTTTTGTGCATTTTACACCCTGGACTTTTCAGGAGAGCTGTCATGAATGAATGAAGAAAAAAAATCCCAAAATAGCACAGATATCGTTAGCAAGTCTTACAGCGTCCAGATTAAGTACGGTATGTCATTTTTTCAGTAGGCGACCCTTGAAAAGTTCTGTCTACTTGCGTGATAGGATGTAACAAATGCATTTAAGACAGTTAATTTTCATTAACAACAGCAACTTTACTGTGTTTGTACTGCATTAGGTGGTATATTGTTAAGGAAACAAACGCTGAAATCATAAATCAGTGTTGGCGTGAATGGCAAAACTGACTGTCATTGTTCCGACATCCGGTGGCCATAAGATCAACGACGACGACGACGACGACGACTGGCGATATAAATTTGTTGCTCAACTAAAAAAAGTTCCTCCTCCTTCGTCTGAATCACTTTCGTTGTCCTCTTTGATCTTCTCGTGCTTCTTCTTGGCGTGCGCCATCTCCGCCGCGTGGCGTTTTCGCCATTTGGTCCGTCTGTTTTGAAACCAAACCTACGGGGAGGAGAAAGTGACGACGAAGCCTCGGACGTATTGAGAAATGATCGGGTGTGCAGGACGTGCAGCGACACCCTGTACGTACGTGTTTCAGAGCTCCTTTGCAGCTCTTGGGGCTCCCACAAAATGGGGGGGGGGAGAAGTCACATAACGTGTCTTATTGGGTCTAATGGTGCTTAGAGAAGAAATAGGACAAGAGAATCTAACTCGTTCTAATGTTAAATCTAACTGATCTATAAAGTAAACTGTGTCTGAAACGAGTGATGCTCGCCTACAAGCACCATATACCCTATTATTGAGATAAATTGTCCGGACTACAGGATCAGGCCGTTGAATGATAGCCCTTGTATAGGCGGTCTTGTGTATGGTAGCGTTTCTCAAAGTGGGCAATATTGCCCCCTTGGGAGGGGGCAAGAAAAGGAAAAAACCCTTAGAACCAATGGGTGGTGATGATTTCAAGGCTGTCAGTGCGGCCATCAGCAAGGCAAACCTCTCTGCGTGTGTCAAGCTTTATATCTTTTTTCTTTCAGGGTGGGGGCTGTGACAAAGGTTGGAGTGCTATAAAGGCAGAGCGCAGGATGTCCAATGGAGAATCATTTTTCAAAACCTACTTTTCTGGGTCTTCCAACTTTGAACGTCTAGATTTTGTCCAGGCTCTTTTTGCTTCACTGTGTTTCTCACGTTAGAATTTAGATGTGTGAACGCCCCGGAAACTCCCAGGTTTTGGGCTTGAAAAGGGGCCAAAACGGGGCTTTCAGGGTTGGGAGAACCCCGCTTGGACATCCCATCCCTGTGGCTCTGACTGCTGCATACATTAAAGCGTCCTTTTTGACTTTTTTCTCCCGCTCCACTTGCATAGTGTGTTCTGCACGTTATCTCTGTGGGAAATGCTGTCTCATTTGTCTGGACTATGACAGGATATTAGCCTCAACAAAACATGTGTTAAGGTTAGGTTAACTGAATTGTGTTTAAGCCGGTGGCGACTGTTTTAACGCTGAATGAGGCTTTAAGTGCATAGTGTGTGACCTAACTTTGAACGTAAGCCCACCTGCAGCAAGTGTGCTATACAGCATGACCACAGTTTCACCTACACAAAGGCTATAGTATTATATTAGGCTCCTATTACAGGGCCTGACCCCCATTGTTACTGGTGTTATTTGCACCCCTCTCGCTTCCCCCGATGAAAAGGAAAGCCGCGCATTATGATGATTCCTCTCGCTGTCTCCCATCTGGAGAACATATTGAGCAGCGGCGAATAAATCTTTGTGTCACCTCCCAGCTGTTGTCCCCCCTCCCCCCCTTCGTATTAGTAAGTAAGAGCAGATGGCCACTCAGTACCTTGACTTGCGATTCTGTCATCCCGAGAGCAAACGCCAGCTTTGCCCTCTCCGGCCCGGCCAAGTATTTGGTCTGCTCGAACGTCTTCTCGAGCGCGAAGATCTGCTGGCCGGAAAAGGTGGGGCGCGTGTGTTTCTTCTTGTTTTCGGAGTCCAGCGATGGCTGCCGCGAGGAAACGTCTGGAAAGATAAAAAGGATTGCGTTACAAATACAACACAGACAGGCTGGGTCTGGATGCTACCGCAGTACTTGAGCTAAGTGGGAATAAAAAGATTACGCAGGATTTCATGGTACATCCCAGCGTCGCGTCTCGCTTGATCGTGGACGCGGGCTGTGACTGCGACGAGATCACAGCGGTTTCGCCAGACAAACACGGCTAAAGACACTTTGACGTCAACTTAGCGTTGCTCTGCCGGACATGTCGAAGAACAACTGCTCGAGCTTGAGTTCACATTTTGGTCACTTACTCCTGTGCATGAAGTTGACAACCATGGACATGGTGGAAAATAGAGTCGGTTGGACAATACATGAAGGGAGCGGCGGCAGGGGCGGCGGCGACGGCGGCGGGAGCAGAGAAACTTTGTACAACTACAGAGCGCGCATCAACGGTTTTCAGGTGCCAGAGGGCGGGCGCGTGTTTTAAAGTGATCAAAGCCCGCCCAAATACTAAATTTTCACGTTCTAATAGTACTCGGGGTGAAATTTTGTCACGGATGGCAAATTATGCATTCACTGTTTTTCTGTCTCATTCTCGCCAACACCGCTTAGATGACTTCCTGCCAGATGAACGTGAAAGACCTCTGAAAAGTTGCCTCCAGAATGTTGGTGTTCTACTAATGGGATTAAACAGTGAGGATCACGACAAAGGGTTGGACCTAGGACTCCTCCAATGCGTCAATCTTGACCAGTTTTCTTAGCGTATAGCCCTTGTACAACACTAGAGGCGACTGGATAGATAAAATGTGCTCACCCTTGAGCCCCCTTTACATGTTTATGGCGCAAGAACTATTTTGGCCCATCAAAGTTCAAGGTAGGCTTGGCACTTGGTACTTTTTGATGCTTAAGCCAAGTCTGAGGCCGTAGCTTGACAATGCTAGGTACTAGAGGTGGTGCCTTCCAGTTGAGTGTTCGCCCTGGAAAGTTTGGGCGCTTAAAAGGCTCTCCAGTCAAGCCAAGCCAGGCCTTCGTTATTCTTTAAAATGTTCAAAAGCTTGGCCTGAGTTTCTGTGCAACCAAACATCTACGTGGATGAGTTCTTTCTTTGGGTATTTCCGACATGTCATATACTTTTTGTAGTCAGGATGCTGTATTGAGATTTAGGTTGGTAGGAATTGCCCTGGCACAGACTGCGGCACTTGTACGGTGAGGTGAAGAGTCATACATCAAAATGTTTCATCATTCCAACTGCAGAGTTTCTCACCAACTAACCTAAAGCAATATAAACATTGGCGATGCCCGAGTATGAACGACAGGCGGATCTCAAAAGTGCAAAGCTTCACTTAAATCATCTAAAGCTGTGCTAATGATAGCTAGAAGGTCTAATGCCCGCATTGCTCAAGTGGATATACACTAGCAACCAACTTGGTGGTTCTCCCAAAACCTATGGTGCAGCCCAGACACCATAGGTTTTGGGAGAAAGAACCAAAAGTGCCTGCACAGCCCAAACTTTCAAATAGTGGACATAGCATTACAAATTTTAACAACAACAACGAACTTGACTTCTCAGGCAAATGGAACTGAGGCCATTCAAGCTGGAACTGGACACTTGGATGGGTACCAGCCAAGATGGTATCCCAGTTCCACCACCAAACTTTGCTCTCTGCTGTCCAGACACACTATGGAGACACGTTTGCCCCTTGATCGAGAGTCTCCGACGTCTGGACCTGCAAAACTGACCTCAAGACATGAACTACGCTCAGTCTTTCTCCAGCTGGTCACGGAATCCAGGCTGCGGGAAGGAATACGCATTCCCGCCACAGCGCAGCTCGAGCCCCTTGAGACTTGGGGGCTGCACGGAGAACTCCAGCTGGAACATCCAAATGTGGAAGACCCAGACCATGCTCGGGATGTCGGCGATGTCACACCGGGTCGAAGGCCTGGCAATTTTTGACCCGATCAGGTACAGCCTTCCTCCCAGCTTCGCAGCAAATGTAGCACAAAGCTTGTTGTCTCCATTTTCGGACGAAATTTTGGACTGGCCTAACACAGTCAAAAGGCAAAATTGAGCTTGATGTTTCGCTCGACTGTTCAGCAGATGGCGCAGGTCCAGATGTTGCACTGGCAGTTCTAGCTCTTGGGCTTCGCGCCCTGCGTCATCATCGACTAGGCGCGTGTCCGTACTTAGTAAATGTTGGTGCGGGTGCGAAAGTCGCGTCCGTATTCACCACGACCAAGGTAGCGCCACCGCCATCAATTACCTCAGGGTGCACGTGGCGGACATGGACCGCATGCTCATCGCGATTGTTTGTACTCAAGAGCCATTACATCAAATTGGACACCTCGTGGCTGGAGGTGTCCCTCACCTCTACTGGGTTCTAAGCAAGTTTCTCTAAGTATCTAAGTAAGTTTCTAAGTATTTCTTGGCAATTTTTGTCTTTTTCGGGTAAGTGTTCATAGAATTAAGGGAATTCGTTCTATGAACCCTGTAACTCAAAGGGTGCAACACATCAAGGTTTGATGTTTTTTTTATAGAAGGCAAGTAGGTACTCATGATCACTGACTGCTGCAAGACATGGATACCCACTTTTCTGCCACGACAGAACATGTGAACAACCTCTGGGGACTTTAAGGACAGAAGAGAGCGCTGAAATGATCCTTCGGTTTCACTGCTTGAATGATAGTTAAAAGACGACGCATTTAACGTGTCTATAATACTTTTAGGCAAAAAAAAGTGTCCTGTGCAAACTCGATGAAGTGAGATTGCTCTAAATATACACGTACGCTTAAAAGCGGAGTCATTTGGGCGAAAGCGGAACAAATTTTCACTGCTTCAAGTGTGAATTTCGTCACAAAATCCTGATTTTTCCAACCAATTACCCTCCTTTTGAGCAAACCTATTTGTTAGAGCAATTCTTGGAATCGCTCCATTATGTTTTAAGTTGAACATTTTTACTCGCGATTCGTTAAAAACAGCCCTGACTCGTGTACATAGGTTAGATGTAGTCCTACGTTACAGTCGCAGCCCGCCATAAGAACATCATTCTAAGTATGAAATGTCCCACTTTTCCGGCTATGTAAAATCCTCGCTAGGTATATAAGACTTAACTTCGCCGGTCCTAACTTGATCCTTATAGAGAGGTTGCACTGTTCGTGCGCAGTGATATCTTTTAAACTAGCCGTACACTCACGGCACGAGATGCTAACTTGAGCATCGAGCTACGTGCTATACTATTATGTAGTCTACCCACGCGCCAGATACATCTTGATAGCGTAATTGCTGGTATCTCCGGAATGTTTGAGCTTTGAAGGGAGGGCAACCGACCACACTTGATACCAATCGAACTCGTTGGGTGTGGTTAAAAACGCCTATTCAACCGTGAAGAGGACGGACGCGAACCACTTCCTGGGGGTGGCGAAGACGAGCTGCGCTGAGGACTCTTAAAGCGAATTCTCCAGCAGCGAAACTTGTGCACACTTTTTTGTTCAGATGTATATAGTATTCTTCTTGCACACTGTCATATTGTACACAGATACATTGTCTTCACTTCATGACGTGAGCGCGTCCTCTAGCGATAACTTTGCTCACAATTCTGTCAGTGCAAGTGCACCGTAAGTGACTGAGACTTAAATAGTAATACCGTTCTTTTCAGAGCAAATCCGACGTTGTCACTTGTCAATAAAATCTGTTTGCTCCAATTGTTTGTTCTTCACTAATCCTCGTTCCTTAACTAATGTTTGAGCAACGCCGGGGCCAAGTGATACTACGACACTGACTTCTCGGCCGATATGACAACGATGTCCGACAGCACCTTGGCGTCCGCGGTCACCTTCGCTAACTTGGGCGCTCACACTCAAAACTTGATCACCGACTGACTGACTCACCTGCGTAATGTGATCTGTCCCGCCAGAAGCTTGGATTTGTGAGCAGTCCCTGAATTCCCGGCCAGTAGAGGCTTGACCTCGATTGCTGCAATTCTGCAGGCTCCACTTTTGTCGTCTGAGATGCGCCAACTGCGCCACCGCCACTTGCTGCGCCGGCGTTGGTGGCGCGGTTCAAGATGGTGTCGATGCCGTGCGGGTTACACGCAGGGGGGTAGCAACTACTCGACGACGAATTGTGATTATCACTCAAGTCTTCACCACAGACGAGCATCTTGTTGGCGTTGGCGGCCTCACCGTAAGCGGCGGCGGCGGCGGCTGGTTGAGGCGGGTGGTTCATTACTAAAACATTCGGAAAATTCGCTCGAAAATGGACAATATTCCCTAATTACGAATGAATTGACCTGTCATTGGCTCTTCTCTGTTCCGGCGCGCCACTCCTCCGAGCTCTCCTCATTGGACGGAGAAAAGAGCGCCCGCCCCTAGAACGTTTCTGTCTGGTGGAGAAACAATGGCGTAGGAGTATCCGGCAGAGAAGCGGGCGATTGGGCGCGAATGCCCATGAATGAGATCTTGGGCGAGTTCCCCTAGGCCTTATTAAAAGTTTTAAGTTTTTATTTTAACGACTTGCAAAGGTTCATGAAATCAGCCTTGTGAGACGATTTCTGGGCATGGCATGAAGTCAAGTTGGACGTGACAACGGCTGGACGTTTGGTTGTCCTCCACTTCAACTTCTACCTGCCCACAACTCGAATTGGACTTGGAAGACATGTTTTAAACACCTTGTATAAGTACATACATAAGCATTAGGTCCAATACTGAAGCAGATAGTCCAATAATGTCAATATACAATGCTCCTTTGGGCATGACGTCCAAAGTTCAATTTCTGTTGCAAAAACCCACCAGGTTAGTGAGTGTTCTGGCTATCCAGGAAGACATTTATATATTACATCAAATAAGTGTGAAATGTTTGAGCCACGCCCAGTTAGCAAGTGTGTCAACCCGGACAGGGCACACTCTATCTCGTGTCCTGGCTCTTCAACACTCAATGCATGATGGTGTCCTACAAACCCCTAACTCAAAAAGCATGCTTTTTAACAATAAAGTTAAGAAGATCGCTCTTATTAAATGAAAAGCCTCATCCTTCTGGAATCTGGGAGTCGTTGCTCCAGGAACTTTAGTCGTTCACTTGAACACTTGCATGTTGGTCAAGTACCCAAGGGTGGATCACTCCACACCATCATAGCTTACATACTACTCAGAGATAGTGGAGCACGAAAATACTTTGACTTTCAAACTCCAATTTGGAAAGTTCTGTCCAAGGATCAGAAGTGCGATCATTGAATCTCCAATTCATTGTTCCTAAAGCCATAGTTTCACATTGCATCACCGACGACAGCCTATTTCCAAAGGACAGGAAATCCTTCACCGTCTAAACTACCTGTGCATACATGAGTGCATACATGTGCTACGTGCATACATAGCATAACTATCATTGGTAAGATAGCATTGCTATATCAATTTGGAGCATTGCACGTTACGAATTACTGGATGGACTAAGTACGGTAGTTGTCACTGAACCTGCTACATGGCCAAAGTAGCCTCATCTGACTTGATGACTTTCAAACTCCAATTCATCAGACATTACTTCGAAATTCTCTTAGAAGGATGAGTGAACTGAGCACGCACTTCTTGGGGTCCGGCTTGTCAACTCTAATGTTTTTGTGTCACCGTTGTCGACTGGGCCATCATTGCCCAAATACAGCTTGCACGTGGGCTTGGGGACAACCAGATGCACCTTCAGCCACTCCAGCAAGGTCGGTAGTGCTCGGGAGGTGCTGTACCTGTCACTGCAGTACTCCAGCGCGGTGTTGAGCGCGCATGCGTTGGACTCGGACATGCTGTGCGCCGAACTGCAGTACTCAGCGAGGTGCCACACCCTGGAGCGATTGTAAGTTGCGTGAACTCAGTCGGCAACTTCCGCGCCCGCCGCTCGTTCTTGGTCTCCTGGTAGAGATAACAAATTCCGATGGCACTGACCGAAATTGGATTCGCGCAGGATAAACGAGCCATCGTAAAACCTCCGCGGGTTGAGAGGGTGCACGGCCAAGATGTCCTCATTTACGAAGGACGTCAAATCCTCATCCTTGTCGCGCTCCGTGTTAGCAAAGTCGCTTGCACGTTTTTGCACCATTCGCAATTTTCGTTAAAGATCTGGTAACTCTAAGCCCGAGTGCCGGGGCCGCCTTAGGCATCGGCACATTTTAAATATCTGCCTGATCGCTTTCAAGCCAAGACTTAGTTCTTCGAGTTCATCTCTGCGGAGTCTGGATAATCTTCGCTCCGTCAACCAAGTCGCGCGCGCCAGAAGTACCTTCCTTGTCCATCCTGTGCCTTGCGAGCAGTCGGATCTAGTCCAAATCGATCCAAATTGTCTTACCTCGCGCCCGGTTCAACTTCCACTCCAAAGACCATGCCTGGGACGACTACTTTAACGTCTGCGGACCACGCGGCCGACGCGCCCGCAGGGGGGGCCGCGTTGGAGAGGATGAGGAACTTCAAAAACAAAGGACGCGGTAACAATGAGGTGAGCACAGACCTCGACGGTTTGTCCAATATCTTGTTCGACGACCCTAAGAGCGGCCTTCGCCTGAAAGAGCAAGATCACCCCCGAACTCTACGTATTGTTTAATCTCAGATATAAGCAACACGTACTTGATCCGATTTTGCTCGAAAATTGGCACTGTTGCTTATATACGAACCCACTACTCAAGTTGCTTACATTGGAACCTACCCTCTGGGACGTAGCTTTGCATTTATAATCCGTTATGCGGTATGATTCTCGAAAAATGCAAATTTGCAGAGTGCAAATCCTCCTTTACAGGAACTCCGTCGTCGTCGCAACGAGGTGAGCGTTGAGTTGCGCAAAGCCAAAAAGGACGAGGCGCTGTCCAAGCGGAGGAATGTCTGCATGGATGACGGCGATGACTTGGAGGAGGAGAGTGACGGAGGAAGCCAAATGGCCTCGCCGACTAAGGTGCTGAAGACAGTCCCCGAAATCGTCGCAGGCATCAACTCCTCCGACCCCGAGACGATCTTCGAATGTACCTTGTCCGCCCGCAAGATGCTCTCCAGGGAGCGAAACCCGCCCATCGACTCTCTCATCGACGCCGGGATTGTGCCTAGGCTCGTCCAGCTCCTTGGGCTTCCAGACAACCCTAAGCTTCAGTTCGAGGCCGCGTGGGCCTTGACGAACATTGCGTCGGGGAATTCGAGGCAGACGACGGTAACGCACTTAGCTTAAATGGCCTGACTCTCCAGTACAGGGTGGATGGATTAATCAGACGTGTCGAGCGGTTTTAGTCACCATCCCTCAGTACTGAGACCTAATCTTTAAAAAGGAGGACCGGAGAAATGAGAGAAAGACGTTGGGATAATTTATGCACGAAAGCAAATTTCTCGACGAGTTGGAGAAAACTTATAAACCATATCAGAGGCTCTTGCGTTTCATGAGAGCCTCGTTCCTTAAGGCAGAGATTACGGGATGAACCAAGTGTATAAGATTAATCGATACGAGTTTAAGGCAAAAATTATTTATATAGTGAACGATCAGATGGCAAAAGCCAGTTTTAATAATTTCGAACTTTCCATTCGTCATGCCGAATAAAAACCTGGGAGTTGACCAAGGTTTTTGAAGATCTTTGAGGTGAAGGAACAGACTCATACTACTTAGCTGTATGCGCAAGACATACAGACTATGTACTCCATGGCCGTCCCGTCCACCCTGTACATGTAGCTGACCTCACCCGACGTAGCGTGTCCCGCAGTATTATTTCTTTGTTCGCATGTGATTCTCATTTCAAACTTGGGTTCATTTTCTTAGACTGTGGCCGATTGTGGCGCCATCCCCTGCTTCGTCTCCTTGCTGGCGTCGCCGCACGTGAACGTGTGTGAGCAAGTGGTTTGGGCGCTCGGGAACATCTCCGGTGACGGTCCGGAGCTGCGCAACCGCGTCATTGAGTGCGGCGCTGTGGGTCCAATGCTGGAACTGCTCAATCGGACTGACGCGGGCGTCCCGTTCCTGCGCAACGTGACCTGGAGCGTGTCCAACTTGTGCCGCAACAAGAATCCGGATCCCCCCAAAGAAGTGATCATCCAGTGTCTTCCTGTTATCATTCGTATGGCGCAGCACCCCGATAAGGATATTCAAGGTGAGAGCGGTTGTCAACTTGCCATCCCAGCTGAAGAGTTGACTGACTGATGTCTTTGAAGCCGATGCCTGCTGGGCGTTATCCTACTTGACGGACGGACCCAACGATAAGATCGCCTTGGTGGTTGCCTCCGGAGCTGTTCCTGTCCTGGTCAACCTTCTCTGCGTGGCCGAGCTCGCGGTTGTGACTCCCACTCTCCGCGCCATTGGCAACATTGTCACCGGTTCTGACGAGCAGACGGAGTCCGTGCTGAAGGCTGGTGTCCTCCCGAATCTTGCCCAGATGTTGAAGCATACTAGAATGAACCTGGTGAAGGAGGCTGCGTGGACCGTGTCGAACATCACTGCAGGAAGCACCCACCAGATTCAACAGGTCATCGACGCTGGAATTATCCCACTGCTCGTCGAAGTTCTTGCCAAGGTGAGACAGTTGAATGAATTCAAACGATTTGAATGTTTCATGCGTTCATGGAAAAACTTTAGGGCGACTTCAAGTCGCAAAAGGAGGCTGCCTGGGCCCTGACCAACCTGACTTCTGGCGGCACCGAGACTCAAATTGCCATCATTTGCCAATGCGGCTGTCTGGCGCCCATGTGCAATCTCCTCAATGCGCGAGATGACAAGTTAGTCGCCGTCCTCCTCGACGGGATTGCCAATATCCTGGGCGCGGCCGACAAGATGGATGAGCTCGGCAAGGTTTCAGGAGCCATCGAGGAGTGTGAGGGACTTGACAAGATCGAGCTGCTGCAGAACCACGAAAACGAGTCCATCTACCAAAAGGCTCTCAACATCATTCAGACATTTTTCCAGGACGCCGACGATGGTATCGAGGTGAGTGAAATTTGTCTGAGCTTAAGAGAAGAGAGAATTGTTGCTGATCTGGCGTTAGTGCATGGCTCATACACGCAAAGACAGTGTGATGAAAGAAAAAGTATGCACACAACTCTCCAGTACTCCATGTGTGAGCCTCCTCGAGTGGCCGCTCCACACGGGGTCATCTTTGGTGACTCACACTGTACTTTTTTATGCCTTTGTTTCAGGTGACTTCGCATGGTGCGACGGATTTACAGTTGTCCAGGCCTAACCCCGACCAGCCGTTCTCCTTTTAAAACACTCCAACGCCTGAAGAAATCTCGTTTTAGCACAACGGTGTGGCTTTCGGCACGGTGTATTATGTATCCCAGATGATGAAATATACTAACGGGTTTGGACCCACTGCCGAACCATCCGAAATAGTCTTTGCAGTTGCTTTTTCTCGCGGTTTTTTCTATCGGACATTTCACAACACTGGACTCTGCACGAATGCAAGGCTGCGATCGTAGGTCAAATTTTAAATGTGCATAAGAGAAATTTCCACGAGCCACGCTGAGTTCGTAGACTTTTTTTTTTTTAAAAAAAAAGAAACTATTTTGACTCTAATGGCTCGAGTGGCGTCGGTGTCTTCCCCTCCCGGCCTCCTGTTGCTTGTATGTAGGTGCAGAATTCTGTCGATTTCACAGCAACATTTAAAGCGCTCCTCGAGGGCGCACGAAGAAGAGGCCGGGCATGCAGTTAAGTTGCCTGGGAAGAAGTCGACGTCCCGTTATACCCGAAAAGTAGGTGAAATCTGCCAAGCAAGCGGCTTCAAGCCACACAGGTAACATGTACCGTTTGGTTTTCTCCCACTCCAGGTTACTGCACACGCACCGCTCTCTCTCTCCTCCTCCTACTCGGAGGAGGCCTCGTTGAACAGTCGGTGCCATGGAAGAGAAGAGTCAACTCCGACAAATAAAATTGGGACTTTTTAGGAGGCATCATGTTCTGGTTTGCTATGTAACAATGCCCCTAGAAATCCCACTTTTAGAGGAGCCATCGCTGGTATACTGGCAGAGCAGGAGAAAAAAGAAAGCCCACCGTTGGTAAGTGATGTCAGCAATGTTGCTGCTCGCCGCAGCATCCATGGCGCTATTTTCCACTTTGACTCGTGCCTGCAACTTTGTCGTCTCGGATTCCGAGAAGATGCCCGACAAGGTGCTCCATTCCAACCACCAGAAGAAGGACTGCGTCATGTTCTTCCCGTCCGAAGCCACCAAGGAGCTCGAGCTCACACTAGATTTCGAACGGTCCAGAAATGCTAGTGTAAGGTAAATCTGCGCATGGGGGGGGGAGGCTAATATAGGCCGATGACCGGACAAACAGTATCAGGAGTCTTGATTGCGGGATCTCTTGCAGCTGCGGGAATGCCTTTGTCAAAATTTTCGAGAGTTCTCCAGAGAAGAAGCGGAAGAAGTTGTATCACTTGTGCTCCGACGCGGGCACAAACGTGATCCACCTGAACGCGTCGCGCGATATCTTCATCCTGACCGTGCAGACCACGTTCAGGTTGAAGTATCAATACAGAGGTAGGTAACAAAGAGAAAGAATTTAAAAATACATAGAGAGAATGTGCCCTTATAAGTATTGCAATAAAGATACGCGTCACCGGTAATGCTTGATACATGTGTATTGTTCCGTTGTACTAACGTAGTCTACATGTCTACGACGGCGTAGGCATAATGTGTACATATACAAATGGCACCATTTCAGATAAGGAGGTGCTGTACGAAAACTACGAGGAAGGCATCGACAAACAGTATTTAACAAAAGGTAAGGAGATTTCTTTCTCTCACGTGCAAATGCTCCTTCAGACTCGAACCGTGTGAGCCTCAAAGGCCGCATCATCGAAACTGGACCCGTTAGCCAGATAAAGTTGATATGTCTAGGCATTTGAGAATAAACCTTCGTAGTTCTCAGCCATAATGCTCAGTAAAGCAAAAAGCCAATGCATAGGATTGCAATTCATAAACGATAAATAACACTGAATAAAGTTGGCCCTTTCTCTCTAACCGTATGCAAAAGTTTTGAACTCAACTGCATGTGTCTTTATTGGTACTATTGTGTCTCTCCCTCTCCCCTCCACCCTAGACGAATGCATCAAGAACGAGATGTTCCCCTGCGAGAACACTCGCAAGTGCTACTTCAACGACAGCGCCATGTTATGCAACAGGACGAAAGTCTTGTGCATCAAGCCGGAACTTCGCTGTAACGGGAAAAACGATTGCATGATGGGAGATCATTCAGACGAGACTGGATGTGAGTAGATCACTCTTCATAACGGGTCTCACTGAACCAAGTTCGACAACTGGGGATATGGTGGGGGTGGGGATCCTGTTGCAGGCTCGCACTTCGTGTGGAAGTTGGTGATTGCGGCTGTCCTCATCCTGCTGTCGTTCGGCACGTCTTTCGGGTGCATCTCGAGGCACAACACGGCTCTGCGCAGCAAGAACATGGTCCGGTTCAAGAACGACATCATCAAGCGCAAAGACATTGTCAAAGTGAAGAAATATACGTACTAGAGAGAGAAACTTTTGCATCGTCTGTCTATCTTTATTTGCCCCAGTCCACTTGTATTTCGGGGTTCATGCTGAATTCTACCAGGGACGACTTCTCCTTGGTCACAAGTTGCTTCCTCCACTTGATCCGGCGGTTCTGGAACCACACCTTGATCTGGAATCAGTCAGAAAAGCGAGAGAAAGACATTGCTTTAACACCGATTCACGCTATAATTTTCCGTTGTACACGCGGGACGCCTCAGCAACAAACGCGCGTACAGACAAACAAACAAGCAAACAAACACGTACACAGGAAAAAGGAGAAGGGGAATGTGCAGTGCATTCCAGCGCACGCGGCAGTGAAGAAGAGAGCAATAGGCGGCGGACGCAGAGAGAAAAGCACGCAGAGCGCCATAGACAAGAGAGAGGAGAAAGAAATCGATGCAGCCATCGAGCCGGAGCCGAGTGCTGTGCGCATGCGCCAACGATTCGTTGTTAATTTTGGTGTCAGTGGCGTCGACTGAAAGTGATGCTAATGACGCTCATCAAGCGGCCGAGGAGTCAATAGGAACGTTAAATGTCAGCGACTGTATCGGCCTCTGAGCCACTGCAAGAATCAGACGCCTCAGTCTGGAACGTTAGTAATGCGAGACACCCTTCTGGACATACAGGGTGTTGCAAAACTTTGGAAACATCCATCAGCGTCGAGGGACCAGACTGCGGAACAGTTTTTCTTTTTTTGTTTTTGCATTTCGATGATGCATACACAACTACAAGATTAAGTTTCTATGCGTCCCTCCCTTGACGATAACAGTTTCAGCAAGACGTTGGGGAACGGTGTCAAAAACAGCACAGAAGACGTCTTGCAAAAGTTCATCCCACCGATCACGGCGGTCGAGTTTGTGGACGAGACTGAGGAATTGTTGACAAACAATGAATTGGGACGGATTTTAAAGAAAAACTACGGCTAAGGCACTCATCATGGTGTATAGAGATAATGGTATATCTCGAAAATAATGCGGTTCATCTCCAATTTGACGCCGCTGCGATCCAAACCCTAAAATATACGTTCTGCCGTACCAATCCTGAAGATTTTAGCCCTTTGTCATCACAAAGTTCGTCTTGTTGGACCTCCCAGACAGGACAGTGGACGTCAAAAGTTTGCATACGGTTGGGATAAAAAACCAAAATTTCATTCAATGATGTGAATGCTGTTTGTCATTGGCCAATGAGCATTGTCCTCGTAGGTATTGGTTTGGTCATGGATGAGCATATCAAGGCAGAGGACGAAAAGGTTCTTCCAATCGCGCAGGCAAACTTGTCCCCGAAACTGTACTTTGCATATCCGCAGTTGGACTCGTCTGACTTCCTCATCATGGAGAATTCGCCGATTTCAGTAACCTCAACCCTTTCCTTTGACGAGTACTAGATCCTGGTAGTCGACTTGACTCGCCGGTCAGTGATTGCGCTGACCTAAATCCTGTCAAGTGTGATCTTCTGCAGGCATTCCTTAGCTCAATGACTGTAACAGTTCGGAGGTCTGGGACTTGGCCTGTCTTCAGTGACTGCAATTTTAAAGAAAACCTCTCCAGCTGCGTAAGCGTTTTTGATATCTAACTGCAAAAGCTAAAGGAATCTTGTGCTACAGGGTGTGCAAAAATATCCTATGTGAAGTCATACACAAGAATTGGGACAAGAGTGGATAAGTGGGCTATAAATAACTTTCTCCTTGGCATCAGCTTGTCTGTCTCTTTCTAGGAAATTTGATGCACTGGAGCAGATCAACCCAGCGCACGTTTTTAAGGCCTGCCGTCAATGTGGCAACATTCCTGTGAGTTGCACCGGCCTTTACTTCTTAGGAAGTTGAAGGGATGCAGGTTCAAGCTGTTTGGGGGTTATGGCTGCCTCAGTCATAGGTGCTTATTCTCCACGTGCTTCTCGACGATGTAGCTCAAGGGCCCCTCCTTCGCCCTGGATGGGTCTTAACTGCCTGTGCAAGGTATCTGAACTGACATTGACCAGTGTGAGGGAGCCATTGCCATTTAGTCCGCAGTTGGTGCCTATCGTCACAGTCTGGGCCGTGGACCAAGGAATTGGGAGATCGTGCAACCTCTGTCCTTCTCAATAATGTCAACTGATGCCGTATTTTCCTTTTCACTCCATGCCCACTCCTCCTTCATCAGGTGTCTCATTGGCAGCTTTGGCCATGGACGCCTCAAGCTTGGCCTGCAGGTCCTGGTTCAGGTCTGGCGAGCAAATGGTTCCCGTCCTGCCTGTGTTGGAACACCTGCCCTGCCAGAATTTACAGAACAGACTTCAACGAGGATAGTACCCCATCTGACTCTCACATGAACTTCATGTGATGAATGAATCAGTGTTAGGGCCTACCCACAAAGTTCTGAGATAGGATAGACATTATAGTTGGGCAAAACATATGAACATGGCTTGTTGATCTGGATGTCTACTTTTATATACTACAGAATCAAGATAAAGACCAAAGCATCTGTTGTCATTCGGTGGTGCATATGAAGCTGGCAGCAAAATTAACTTAACCCGGTTCATATGTATTTGGTATGAACTCCGTTCGCATCAATCTGGCAGGACTGTTGTCACCACTGTCTCATCACCATCATAATAAAGCTCCTCGATGGAGAACACGGTTCAGCAGTTGACGTCTCACTCCTTGGCAAATGCGAACTAACCCTCTCGCATAACATCAATGACTTCTTGCCCAAAGTGTCAGGAGGGTTGATGCAAACACTTTCCATTAAATACGACGAAAAAGCACTTTTGGCCACTCATATAGGTGAAGTCTAGGGTTAAAAGTAGACGTGCTTGAAAGTGTTCGACCTGGAGTGCCTATGCTGGGGCTGTTTCTTTGTCATCCTGACAAACATTTGGAGGTCGAACAAGCTGTTCTGGCCGTCGTCGGCTCTATCGATGCTTTTCTTGGTGTCCCTTCGCTCTACAACATGCAGACAAGACAAACTGCCTCTCGTTGATTGAACGTTAACGTCGACTTTGGCCGTTGGCCGGCACTGTGACACTCATCTTGTAGCCAAAGATCGCCCAGTTGTGCACCTTGGGCAGCATCACCCTGACTCACCTGCAACTCGGTGAGATTGAGTTCCTTGGCAAGCTGGACTCGATTTTCCCCCACAATGTACTGCTGCTTCTCGAAGTGCGCCTCCAACTTCTGCAGCTGCTCCTCCGTGAATATCGTTCTCGTCCTCTTCTTCGTCTCCACCCGAGAGGATTCTGAGCCATCTGAAAGGATAAAAAGCGTCTGCACTGTCTTCGTGGTTAGCCTGAGCTCGGCTCTGCCCATGAGTAGGTAGATGATAACTTCAAGAAAGGGTCGAAAATATTAGTTATGTTATAGGCAACGCAGCAAGACTGCTTTAATCGGCATTCGTACAACCAGAATCCCAAATATCCTAAGTGAAACTTAACAGACTTTATCAAAAAGAAATTTTTGCCGTCGCTTCAAATAGCGCGCTTAAAGGAGACAAACGCGTCCAATTTTTTCACCTGCGCTCAGTCTCCACTTCTGGCGAAGACTTGGCTCTTGTCATTAGCACGAAACATGACAAATTGAAAATGTGTCTAAGAAGAAAAAGTCGCTTTCTCCAGTGTCTACGAAATAAATGCCCGAGTTCGGCTCTGGAAGTGAAATGATCTCCGCTGGCAGCCGGAAGAAACACCCGTCGGCGCTCCTGCCAACGCGATGGGCAAGAATTGCCGGACTTGAACGCTTTGGGGGCCCCGATTTTGGGGTCGGCGGCCCCAAATGGTGGGATTAATTACTTACCGTGCAGAATTGACGTTATGGAAAACATGGCAAACTGCGCCAAGAGTCTGTTTGAAGTCACTTCCTCGAGGTTGATTGGCTGCTCCTTTCCCCTAAGATCTTAAGCCCCTCCTCCTTTGACTCGCGATTGTCGGACGAAAGACTATTTTGCGGACTTAAGACGGGGTCGCACGGAAAATTAGCACTGCCTTGACTTGCCTATGACATAACTGTATAATATACCACAGTCGTCAGTCACTCCTGGACCTGTGGAACAGCTGGTACAGTCGACGTCCGATTTTGGAAGCGTTTTTTCTCCTCACTATGAGAGAGCGTTTAGATCTCGATGTTGTCGCCCATTTTGTTTTGCACAGTGTTTCTTTGTTAGGAAAGACTCCCACTCTGCTCCAGATCCCGGTGTCATCATGCAAAGAGTCAAAGTTACTCGTGATTTTCGGCAACTCCCAGTGCCAATTTGAGCCAGTTTAAAATCACTGTTATTTCTGACAAACTGCAGGATGGGGGCGGCTAAATGCAGCTGTGAGGGGAAAAACTGTGTTCAGCCTTCTCCTCCAACCCGCACAATGCTTCTCGAAGGCCACCATTCAAGTTCGGAAACAACTTGACGAAGTCGAATGTCGGCAATCAGGAGTGACTCTTCTGCGCACCCGCCCTGCTGACTGCTCTGGCCCTGCATGTGCAACGCATACAGCAATTAGGTGGGGTTAGGTCAGGGTAGGTAAGGTGCGCAGCTACCAGCGGAGGGACCAGAGGGACCCAAAGATTCTGCTCCTTTGTTCTGCCTTTGACCAACTCCAAAGGATTCACACTAATCCATCTAGAGCTTGATGCCAAGATTGAGCCTATGCAGTAGGTGTGATTGAGTATTTCACTGCAAGTGGATGCTTGTTATGCTTCTAAGCAAGCTTTGAAGCAAGCTTTGAAGCTAAATGAGTGATCAGTGGGGCCAGAACTTTGGTGAGGTCCTTTCATAGACTCCTCACGCTATTGCACTGAATCAAAGCCACTGCAGCAGTCTCCAGTTAATGTAGAAACTCGCTTGCTGTGGCAGAAGTGCCTGGTCCTTTTTAGCTCCATTAAATTTGGGAGAAAATGTCCCACCTTTTTGTATCAGGTGTGAAATTTCTCCAAACCAATCTCATACTTGAAATTCTTTGATACTTGACTGATTGGGATAGCCCTTTATAGAACGCTGAGTTGTGTCCCAATATCCTGACTCGAGAATGGTCCAGGGCTTATGGAATGCGTCAAAAATGTCCTTGCATCTGCTGTCTCGTACCCTCTGCACGTCTCCTACATCCTTGTCACCTCTTCAGCTGTCCCTGTCCATTCAAGGCCCATCTGAGGCCTGCTGGTTGCCTAGGGAACAATTCTACACTCATTTTAACGCATGGCTGAAGTTAGCAAAAACTGCTGGACCCAGTGGTGAAAGCGGTGAGTACTGCAATTTTAGAATGGGCTGTGCAGTGATACAGTATAAGAAGTCTATGACAAAATCACTCAAGACTGATAAGAACGATGGCCATATAGAGTAGATTGGCTGCTCGCAGCATGAGCATGTCCGGATGGCAGCTGTTGAGAACATGGGGCAAAGGGGGTAGCGCATGCAGTGGTGAATAACATGATAAGTACGAGCACGTTTGAACTTAACAGCATATCATGAGCTGCACGTGTCATTCACATTTGATATCACAACAATACAACAAGGCCATATGTAGTCTCATATGTTACGCATGAAAAATTTTTAATTTGACGATCCATTTTCTGGATCAGACCCTCCATTCCATCTCATTTCTTTCTGCTTGCCAAGTTACTTGAATGATCTAAAACCTGAGTAAAAATTTGTGCGAATCTTTCACCAACTTATTTCTGCACCGCCATTACTTCAGATTAACTCAGAGAAATCTAGAAAATGAGCAGTTTATGGAGTAAATGAGCTGCTACCTCGAACTTCCACACTCATTTACATTATACATTAAATTGTTTCAAAAAAAATCTTTTTTAGTTGGAAGATACCTGATGCGGAAGCTCGTGATGAACCTGCTGTACCAGATTGCTCTTCTTAGGTCCTGAACTCTAAGAAAAAGGACTCGTTGACGTTGGTCAGTCGTTGCTCGTAGGGCAAGAATTTCTTTGAAATGTAGCAATTGTGTGGTGAGAGTACTTGACTAAGGTCTTCCTGACGCCCAACGTGTTGTCCCCCCCATCCCCTACAGTTAACAGCTTCGGCTGGTGCTACAGTAATCTTAGATTGTGCAGGATTATCTTAGGCCTCAACAGAGTTGAACTCTCCGGGTGAAACCCTCCTTCTCGACTGTATCTGCCCAGTACATGCAAGAAAGTAACGACCAGCCCTTAAGCAACGTTTAAGCGACTCACGTTTTTTTTAGCGTGTTTCTGCCATCCATGCAAGCAAGTGAAATGGGAACATAGTATTAGGTCGCTCGTTTGTGCACTAATTTTCAATGCCTCGAGGCCTTTAATTAATGCTTGGCTTCAGGGTGCAAAGCTTGATCCTAAGTCATCATGTACATCATACGATATAAGCTTGAGCTCCTGAGGCCAGGCGTCAATGGAATGCATTGAAAATTAGCGCACAAACAAGCCAGCCAGTAACAATGAATGCTTGGCAGTTGGGGCATAGACAGTTCTCTCCGTCCCTCGTGCACGCGAGGGACTACACACGAACGATCGACTTCTACATTACATCCTCATTCAAGCAAGCTCAGTACTGCATATTCAAGCTTGAGCAGTACAACAAAAGTACTTCGCCAGAAAGACAGAAAAGGGCCACAAAGTGGCCAAATGTCAATTTATTGACGGGGAATGATGCAGAAAAAGTGATCTGGATTAGCTTTGAGTTAGATTCTGAACCAGACTTTGCCACAACACTTTTTTCCCCGAGTGCCGAGGAAGGGCAAGTCCACGAGTTCACTGTGAATGAGACCCTATTTTTAAGTTTCAAATTCTTTTTGACCGTTGTCACTTTCATTGTGAGTTCGTATACAAAAATGAGCAGAGATTTACGAGTTTTGGCACGGACATTTACCGGAGTTTGGCCACTTTTTGTCTCTCTTGTCCGTGTGATGTCTACATTGAGATCAATGATTTAAGAGTACAGTAATTTTTTGTCACAGGGGTTTTGTCTCCAAAAAAGTGTCAGTATGCGTGTCCCTCCTGATCGTGTTCAACTGTGTTTCAAAGATGATTGATAAATTGCAAAGATTTAAGCGCTGTTGCTTCAACATCCTCGCGTTTTCCGGTGGTTTTTATTTTGGTCTTGTTTGTGCAATCTGTATCACGGCCCATTCGGCCCGTGGACTGCCGAGCTTTCCCAGCAATATCTGCCGGGTTTCTCAGCATTACATACGGTTTTTATTGTATGTAGCATTGTATGATACTATGATATGCTGTAACTATCGCGCTCTTCGATATTTCGCAAATACTGTGATATTTGACATCGATACGATGCATCACACAATCCTAAAGTATACGTTTATTATAAATATGCATGACAAAGTATGAGTATACGTGTATGTCGGTAACGGTCTACACATCACACCAACCCTGGTGTGTCGACCTCTCGCTGTGCACGGTGAACGAATGCTCCAACTAACATACACTGTTGTACTATTGCTTGGAAGCCACTTATTAAGCAGTGTTCAAGTTTGTACCAGGTAGAGCGAGAATCCTGTTTTCTCCGCGGCAACTTTTACCCAGTGAAATTGGACATATGCGAGCATACCTCACGTTTCTTGCAATGTCTACCTGTGCTGCTGCAGTCACATACATGTAAACAAACGGGAGCAGCTTATTCACCTGGCATCACCACGGTTTGGAACTAAATTATGGACGCCTCGCATGGAAAACACCTAGGGGTAAGAACACACTTGCTCTTTGTCTGCTCACATGCAAAATAAATTACTTTGTCTCCTTACTTCGCAGGTGTTTTTCCTGCTGTTGCTCTGCACTTCCTCAGGGGAGGATTTGGACTATCCACAAGGCTATTATCCGTTCGAAGAATCTCCCTCAAAGATCCCCCCCAAGGTCAGGAAGCCTCCGTACCTACAGACCCAAGTGTCATGTCCAGGTAAGAATCAGGCCAGCATTGGGAAGAACGCCAAGAGAGTGCAACTGTTTCCCAATGTCCCTGCAGGCCTGTCTCAGCGAGACGCAGAGCAGACGCTCAATAACCTCTGCGGGGACCTCAACAAAGGTTACCTCCCCTTAAATCCCATGGGACAAAACATCGGAGGGGTCTCCTACCCATTGTGAGCACCATGGTCAAGTCGTACAATATCCTTGCTCGGTCAAAAATTTGCACTCGTCTGCAGTGATCTCCTGAAGAAGAAGACGTTGAGTTTCTTCAGCAAAACTCTTCCAATCCTGAAGGCCGACGACACCTTGCCCAGGGTGGCCAAGTACGAGGATAAGCACATCTCCAAAAACTTCCTGCTTTTCAACTCGTCTCCTCTGAGGTAAAGGGTGCGTTTACAATGTGAAATATTCAATACCTTGTTCCTCTTTTCTCCTCTTTAGTCGCATCAGCTACTATCATAGACGGGAGAAAAGGAGCAGCAACTCGAGGAAAGCTCGAGCTTCGTGGTGCGACGACGAGAGCTCCAACGTCCTCTGTAAATTGATCAGCGCATTCCAGGGAAAGGACCCTTCCAAGGTGCACTGTGAACCAACAAGGACCATACACTTAGCTGGGTGGCGAGTTGGAGGGGAACCGTTAGTGCGCTGGTTTTTCTGACTCACACGATTGAGGATATCACCCGGGAGCATGTAAATTGATGTTATTTTTTTTCTCATTGTATCTCTTCTGCAGGCTGCAGATCGAATAGGGGGGAGCAACAGCGTGAGCTCGCAGTCAAAAGACTTTCCCCTCACCCCGTGTCCGTCGGCCGTGGAATACGTGACTCCGGTCTTTGCTAAGAATTACCAAGGAGTCTGGCGCTACGTCGTCCAGATCCCCTACGAGGGGTACTTCACGCAGACGGTGGAGGTCGTCAAGTGCCTGTGAGTCGTGGACGAGTGGGTCAAGTATATGTCCGTTGCTCACCCGCTCCACTTCCGCAGGAGCACAAAGTGCGAGTACCTGGACGGATCTTGTCTGGCGTCTCCCAGATGGGTCAGCCTCCTCGTAGCCGAGATCTTTTACCCGGACACCTCCTTTCCAAACCCGACGAACCCGCAGCGACGGAAACCGGTGGGAGGAAACTTTCCGCCGAAGGTACGCAATTGTCAAAGTGGCATAATTACGAATAACACTTGATTTCCAATGCTGCTCAGGGCTTCCAGAAGAGAGCAGACGATGCAGATCCTTCTTGTGATGGTCGCGACGAGATGGGCTGCTACCAAGTCAGACTCTATTACGACTGGTTCCTCATCCCCGGATCGTGTAAATGCTGGAAAAACGATTTCTTGATCACTAAGTAAAAACCGCATCTTACAGTAATTCTATGAACTTGTACTACGTATGTTGTAGCAGACCATTAAAGTATCAGGAACTACTTGGGACTCAGTATGCTCATGTTGCATCGCGACTGCCATGTGAGGATCCAAATCGATGACACTTTTTGAACTTTGTCGAGATCGACCCATGCAACTCCATGTACGCATGCTTCCTTAAACACCATACTGTGATGCTCAGGACTCAAGCGGTCACAGTTGACGGCCAACGAGGCTTTGAAGGAACTATCCCTGGTGTTGGAATTGACCAGATCCATCTATGGAACTTCGTATACACAATCATGTAACATTCTTAAGCACGATATCTTGAAGCTCAGGACTGAAACCAATCACTGTTGTCAGCTCCTCAAAAGCTGTGATAGGATGTGGCTTTGAACGAGCTTAATCTGGGGTTAGACTGGACCATATGCCCCCAGATCAACCTATAGAACTCCGTATTGACACTTTTAACGGAGTGTAGCAGTCTTAAGAACTTTATGGTGACGACAGACCCAAAAGTGGCCAGCCAACTTGAGGTGACACCAGCGCTGTACTTGCCTACTGGGTGGTGGGTGGGCAGGGTCCAGTGCCTCTCCAGCTGCATTATTGCATCTAGCACCCAAAAGTCTTTTTGCATCCGTTCTTAGAGGTTGAGAGTAGCTCACTTTGCTGTATCGGTGCATTTGTGATCTTACCATGTTGCGTCCCAATCACATTAATAGTCACCTAGACCAACTTTTCAAATCAACCTCTCCCAAGCACCCATATTTCCCTCTCTAAACCCAAACAGTAAAACACCAAGTTTTTCAGCACTCAGATAAGTTTATTTATTTTTAAAAGACATCATATACCAGACCTATATTGTTACCTTGACAGGTTTTCAGGGAGGTACGAACCCTTTTTCTGAGCATGCATACGAGGTAAATGACGTTGACATAATACACAGATACAACTCATTTAGGGAGTGAACATCAAACATATGAGTGGCTGCTTCAAACAGTGAGAAACAAGTTTTTCTTTAATGAGCTGTTTCAAGCGGCCTTGAAGAAGAGTTCAGGAATCATACGTAACCTCTTTTGAAAGAGGAGATTCAAACCTTGTCCACCCTGTACTCTAACGAAGACGTTTGTACCTTCCATTATTAATAGCAGATCTAGCCAGCTACGTCCTTTCCGATAACGGCCCTTGCAAGCTCGAGTCTGTGACACAAAATAAAAGCACTGGCAGAAGTCTTAGTTTGATTGTCAGTGACGGATGAAGACCACAGGCCACTCTCTCTCTCTCTCATTATGACGTTTGCTTCAAAAATGGGTGAACCCTGTGTACTTTGTTTACTTGATTCACTTCTTAAGCATGCTAAAAGGGCAGCTTGTACTGTTTGGCAGGGAGCTCATTCAGCCCAATTCTCTGAAAGGGTGCGGAGGTGGGAAATGGGTCTGGTATACAATGCCTTTCGAACAGAAATAAATGTGTTTGTACGTAGCAAACACATCACAGTCTGGAAATGGTGAACATCAAAAAGAAGTCGTCAGGAACCAACGTCTTGGACGTTTCCACCTGGGTCTTCTTGCCCTTGAGCTATTGGCAAGCTTTGACTTCGTTCCTCACAGCCTCGTCTTTGGCATTATGAGCTGCATATCCAGCTGCTGCTTAGTACTTGGACCCTTAAACTTGGAAACTTGGCCACCTCTTTTTTGTTCTTCACACCCTGTTAGCGTAGGTGAGAAAGCAGAGTAAACCTAACCTACAACTCGTTGCTTGCTCGTCAGCGAATTGAGGTTACACCAGACTACGTGATGTCTCATCCGATATTTTATTTGTCCCCACTAAATCATCTCTTTAGCATTAGGAGCGCTTCTTTCCTCCCGAATAAAATTGATATGGCGAGAATTTGCAAACAGATTTATTCCTCATCTTCTTTCTTTGCCACCATGAGTCCCTTCAGATGCTTCGCGTCGATTTGCCCACCCTCAATCCTGAATTCCGCGAAGGCGTCGTCGACCTCTTGCTGAGAGAATTTGTCTCCCCAGGTCATCAGTGAATGCCTGAACCTGCAGTGGTTGGGAGAATTATTTGCCACGAGTTGCGCAGGTGGAGGGAATGGAATGACGAGAGCAGCACGCCAGACTTCTTCTTCCCCGCTCTGCACTCAGGGCAGTTCGAGTATGGCTACGAGTACGCGTGTGCATGATGCAAAAAGACAGTCGTACTTACATCTCTGCATCGATTTTTCCGTTGACCTCGAATGCGTCGAAAGATTTCAGGATGACGTCGTCATCGTCGGTACCTGAGGGCAGACGAGCCATTTCACTCACATGTGTGCATTCGCCAACGGCAGACTGACTAAGGTGGACGACAACTTCTCCAGGTTATAGTACTAGGCGGGCCTGACGTTGACCATGATCAACACCGACCTCTTACTGCCGGTGTCAACTGGGGCATAAAACTTAAAACCCCGCCTCAAAAAAGGACAACGTAAGCAAGACTCTCACCTCCTGCCATCTTTTCTGCAAATAATGTGACTAATTGCGTGAAGTTAACCGGGCCGGGGGCCTCCGCCAGCATCTCTGACGCGTCTGAGTCCGTGATCGACTTTCCCACGGCTGTGAAGGCCGCCTTCAGGTCGCTGGCAGTGATGATTCCATCCTTGTCCACGTCCATGATGCCAAATGCCTCCTTGAACTCCTGGATTTGCTTTTGCGAAAACAAGGCAAAGATGTTGCCCCCACTTCGCTTGCCCTTTCTGCAACAAGGTACGCAAGTGAACTCGGGGTAGGACAACAGATGAGGGTGTCACTGGAGCAGATAGGTTAATCTCATCGATCGTCGTTTGAGGCTAAGCTCATGTGCACATGGAGCAGATCTCCGGCTAGACACGTGCAGAGGATACACCGAGCATTGAAACATGTATTGTATTAAAATAACGACATTCAAAACCTTGGGTGGGGCTGAGCTGACTTTTCACCATGATCCACTACGTCCGCTATGCCAAGGGGTTGGAGTTTAAGGTGGATGACCAAATCAAAAAAGGCCCTGGGTCTATGTGCAACGACATCTTTTTACACCCAATGAATTTGCTCAGGTGGGTCAATCCTCTTAACTAAATCTCACCTCCAATGACTAAGCTCAGCTCTAACGTTCTGCAGTCCTGACGTCGCATGCAATGTACAGTGTGAGTCAGAACAATGTCATTACAAGGGAATGTTGTATGGTGATAACAAAGGGTTGTGGAATCTCTTTTTTTTTCTTTCTACTTCACGCAATCCTCATTAACCGAAGAGAACTGCATTGGTGTTAGGGCCCAGACCTTGAGCTGCCAAAGATAGTCTTGTACAGACTTAGTTCAACTTACTTTGAGCCAGATCCTTTCTTAGGAGGCTGTAAAAAAAGATACACTTGTGTTATTGCGCATCCTTCAAAAGGCAGGTTTTTTTCTTTTTTTTTTCGACAAGTGGCCGCTTTTCTGACTTACCATTTTGGCGTAAAGTTTCTTTTCAGCCTTTTCGAGATTATTGAGAACTCGTTTTCACTGGAGGCCGCACTCGAGTTCTGAGCCTGCTTTCTCCGCCTCCCACTCTTTCCAGCTCTCTCCGGACTTCTTCTTGGCAAGCAGAACGATCCAAAATAGACACGGGATAAAAATAACTGAACAGCGCGTACGTGCGATCTCCTTTTCTCGGTCTCTCTTTACTTTCCTCGGGACAATTCAACATAAGACATGAATAAAAATCTCAAGTGGACGCAGATTCAATAAAGTCACCTTAGCTCCACGTGCGCATTCGCTTATATACGCACAGTGTGTACAGAAAAGAAGACTAAGGGGGAGGAAAAAAGTACTCGCATAGTACAGGGAGTTCACACTGGACAAGGGTGAACACACGCTCGAGGACACGTAGTACGTGAATACTACCAGTACATACACGTGCGTTGCATACCCGGCTACACCTCTGCTTCGGAGGGGTATGACACGTACGTTGGTGCGCGTATTTCGCTGCGTGGACACGTGTGGAAAGAAGAAAATCGCGCGTAATTCGCAGATGTGTAATAATAACTCAGCATTTTTGTCAACGACGTCGATACTGAGCAGAGGATTCATAAGGGGGGAAGAAAAGTGCGTGCCGCTGGCAACAATTTGAAATTATGCAATCTCCATGGAAATTGGATCATTGCAGCCACAAAGGCGATGTCTACACAGTCAACATTCGATTTCTGCACGTTCAATTTTGGCAAGAAAGTCGATTTTTCGCAGAAAATGTCCTGTTTACCAATACTTACTTTGATAAAAACTCTTCACTTTTTAGCACATTTACCAGAAGCTACCCTCAACTTTGGCGCAACTTTGCCGCCATTTTGTTGCCTCAGGAAGTAATTTAAGATGCTCACAGCCATATAAACTAGTTTCATCATTAGAATTATTAGCTCTGCCTCAATTCTCCAAATGGTTCCTGACAGAACCGCATTACAGTGGACGACGCTTGTACTGGTCACCGCTGATGGTGGCCAGCTGCTTCTATAGGTCAAGATGGCCTCCCCCACCAAACCGAAAGGTCAGTATATTGTGTCCCTGGTGGATTTAGCCATCAAACGGATATAACAGCCGACGTGGTGTACACACAGTGACCAAGTTTGAAGCACTGAAGTGAAATAAATACGTAATGCATTAAGAGCGACTCCGTCAGTTTCGGGACAGTCTTAATTCTTTTAGGCGCAATTAGACAAGGCATGTGAGAAGATGGAACATTGACCACACACATTCGTGGGTACAATGAGAGCGTATGAAAACAGGTGTTAAATGAGAGGTATTACGAATGCACATACGCAGGGTTTTCTTACTGAATCGTCGCCAATAGGACAGCCTTGTATCATACCTTTTACCCGACGTTCCTTGGCAGAGCAAATTTTGTGGTATTTAAGAGTGCATTGTTCCAGGTCATGCTCAAAGTGGCCGCCACTTTGCATACAACTATCTATAAACCCATCTCTTTCGCTCAGGGCTCAAAAGTTGAGAGGCCTTCACCTTGGCCATCCATACGTGTCTGTGTGTCCGTCCACACGAGTGCAAAAAAGAGCCAGACTGAATGAACTATTACGCATCGCAATAGCTCTGCGCAGAATCGTCACCTCCGCCATCATCAACCTCCTCGATGGAGTCAACTTTCCTCTGGTGACGAAATTTTGACTACATAAAAAACCTCCGATACAAATTCAACTTTAGCCACCTTCGATACAGTCAACTCTTTGTGTCAATTTTAAATTTTTTCCTCATTCCTTTGGACTTTTGTGGAGGGAGATGAGGAGGACATTCCTGGTCAGCAGCATTTGCCTCCTGGCAGCACTTGAGACTAACAGAAGGTTCTGCCAGGAATCGGACTTGTCAGACTCGGTTCAAGGTGCTCTGTTGCACATTGAAGCCTTCGACAGAATACAGCAAGTTGAGCAAACTAAAGGAACAGAATATGTTATTTAAATAGAAGTGCATGTATTGATGACAGAAACAGTTTTGGTCTCTGGACCTCTCAACACCTCCGATATTGTCAACTTTTTGCTGCCCGCGGGCAAGTTGACTTTATCCGAGGCCGACTGTATATCTTTCTCTGATCTATTGGTGAACATAGCAATATGATAATTGTTCAAGATGCATATTCTTATAATTACCCCTGTTGGTTGAATGTCAGAATCAGTCTCGTAGCAAATAAAATACAGGGCTTATTCATTGGACAGTTTTTGATGAACACCCTGTACGCATTGCTCAAGTACGCGTTGAAACCAAACAGTGTTGGATCTTGCCCCACCTCCTCTACCTCAGTCAGTGTATCTTCTGGAGCGCCTGCTCCGACCACGCCGCCCCTGAGAGGAGAGGTCTGACAGTCCCTATGCAATTTGGTACTTTCCGTCAGATTGACTACCTTCAAGTACATAAATAATACTAACAGCAATAGTGATGTTATCAGTATTGTGGATGTCAGTCGTGGCAAACGCTTAAATATATATGAAGGATGGAGAGCGAAAAAGGATTTTTGGCAAAAAGCATTTTTCGTCTTTTGCGAAAAAAAAGGACGAGCGAAAGAGCGAAAATGGAGAAGGGCGCTTCCGGAGCTGTGGTTGGTGGTCCCATGAGCCTCAATTTAAAACTTCATTTACCAAAGAGGATCGCTCTTCTGATTGAAGGACTAGTGAATATCGTTTCTTAGTCTTTAGTCAAATTTGGGCCTTATGATGGACACCCACAACTCCAGAAGCACTTTTCTCAAGAGCCGCCATTGCAAGGCCGTAAACACTTTTGGAGAGGTGTAGCCAAAAGAGAATTTGACAGGAGTACCAGTTTGCATCAAACCTCATGTAGGTATCAATGTTGCTGGTGCAATTTCCCAAATTGCCAAAAACTCAAATCATCATCAGAGAAAGGTGCCTTAGGTGCGTTACCTTCTCAAAGCAACTACCAGCATGTTAAATGCCATCCCTGGAAGTCAAGAGAAGGTGCTCAGGCTTGCCAGATACTTCCCCAACATATCTAATTAATCTCTCTTTAGTGGCAAGCCTGTTGTGGAGTGCCTGCACTGTTGTAAAGATTGATTTCTTTTGTACTGAGTGCTTTGTGCCATCGATCCATTTATTACATACAAACCTTCCACATATCGAAGAACCTCCGTTTTTAGTAGAGTCATTCCTTGATTCGCTACATTGATGATTGATTATTGTACTATTGATAAAAAACACTTTTGGTTTAAATTTATCGCTCAAGTCTGATGGACGAGTGTATGCAGTGGAAATGGTGCTCTCAAAAATGCATTCATAGCGCCACTAAATTCATCAAGTCGTGAGTTCTCAGAATTTTTAAAAGATTCTGTGTGATCCTAGCTGATTCTGTGGTGCAACTGTAGTGCAGAACGTCACGAGGCTCGCTCATGTTGCTCACGTCGCCCAAGTGCTTGGTGTGTGTGCGTGTGTGTGTGTGCGTGTGTGTGTGCGTGTGTGTGTGTGCGTGTGTGTGTGTGCGTGTGTGCGTGTGTGTGTGCGTGTGTGTGTGTGCGTGTGTGCGTGTGTGCGTGTGTGCGTGTGTGTGTGCGTGTGTGTGTGTGCGTGTGCGTGTGTGTGTGTGTGTGTG
>JAAUXU010028168.1_pt1 | contig 36424 bp, 34 predicted proteins | sample 7278151 | NCBI WGS metagenome assembly JAAUXU01 (sample SAMN14350113, study PRJNA611818) | marine sediment metagenome | isolation source: surface marine sediment (1.8m) | place: French Polynesia: Moorea | collected 2018-08 | reverse complement strand
CCCCCCCCCCCCCCCCTGCAGTTAAGCGAACTTAGTGAAAAAGAATATTTGACTCGAGCATCTATGCGAACGTATGTGCTCCTGTAGTTGAAGGCCAAAATGGCGCTGGAAGGAATTTTTACTGCTCATGTACATTAGGACTACACTTGCAGCCCATTGTCCGCCGCTGCTCTCTTTTCGACTTTTCCCCCTCCCCCTTCCTGTTTTCTTGTGACACTTCTTTTCCCCCTCCCACTTCCTGTTGCGTTGTCCCCCCGGGACATTTTTGTGCCTCTCACTGCACGTGCTGCTTCACTACTCAAGTCCAGCAGAACTGTTTTCACTGCTGGAAGTTTACAGAGTAAGGAGGCACTGTGGATTACGTCGCGAATATTACCGGTATTATACTTTCAGTAGGGGGCAGCTACCCAGGCAAGAGCATCATCTTGAGTTTTGTACGACTACCGGGGAAATGGAGCTCCGAGCTCAGCCATGTGTAACGTTATAGAGTTGGAGGGAAATACAGCAGGCACGTTCTCAACGAAATAGAGCAAATAATCGATGCAGCTGGGTCGCATTTTCAACCCTGAATAAGTGAGGCAGGGTTTGAGTGAACTTCAGTGCGTACATGGTTGAACCTCCTCGAAGCCCATTTTTTTTTTGGTTGCAATGGACGTGGCAATAACATTCACATTTCTCGCCAACTCTCGAGGGAGACAAAACTATTGTAGCGGCGGAGCAAATACTTGTACATTCATCTCTCCACCCTGGGGATCAAATGTATGCAAGAAGCCAGAAAAAAATGGAATCTGAAGGGCAAGGAAATTGCCTATAGGTCCGCCAAGACGGAGAAGAGGAGACACCATTATGCAAAAATCCTTTACCCACCTTGAAAGTAGATATGTACCAATAAAGAAGGCTGGAGCAACACGCTCGTTCACTTTACTTTTTCCGGGCAAGTGATAAGTTGTGACGCAATCTTGTCACACTTACGTAACTGCGACACGATTGAAGGAAAGTGCGTGCGTACGCACAGAGCAATTGAGGGCAGATTCCGGGATTAGGTTATGTTCTCTGCAAAATTGAACGACGCTTAAGTGCTTTTCGCTGCTCTATCCCAGCCAACTTTTGTTGCTCAAACTGTTCCGTCAGCAAAATTAGATTTCTGGAATGCTCAGCACACGCTGCGGAGTCATCACGTTGATGAGGACCGAAAGAGGATTAAAAATGTTTCTTCTGCCAAGTAGCATATTGCTTCTGCGTAGTCAATGCCAATCGCGCTAGTGTCTTCGCATATTTCACTTGAGTTCTACGGGCAAGAAGAAGTGAACAAAGTTGCTAGAGGCAGCTCCAGAAATAGCTCTATCATGACCAGGCAATCTAAAAACGAAGCCGAAGGCAACGAAAAAGTTGCATGTGATGCTCCTCCGGCCTTGGTACTTCGAAAGCGTGCATTTCTGCCAGTTGAAAATGTTACGCGGATAACATGAGTTTCACATAAACAAGATCGCGACGTCCAAATGGCGTTGGTATTGCTTCATTGCCTTCGAGGCCCTTTGTCTCTCAGGTGCATCCTAGGTGCTGCATTATGTGCACAAGTATGCGTACATTAGTCGATATTCAGGAGAGTCGACTCACCGTTTAGTCAAGTTGGCCTTCGACAGGACTAACTTGACTACGTTGGAAGTGTCGACTCGATCGAGAGGATGCTAAGTAGGCCCAAGTAGGGCCTTTGAGAGAAAATTACTAAATCACCAGGTCATACTTCCCTCTGTCATCGCATAAGTCTCAGTCACGGTGTGTGTTCTACCACTCTTCGCAAAAAAGAGCTGGTAATCCTGCTCTGTATCTTGCTTTCCGTGAATTGGCTCGCACACTCGGCCTCAGTCGTAAAGAGAGAGGTATAAACCTCCTCGGAAAGGTCCTCGCCCTCCTGCTGACAGAAATTGCGGACCTTTTCAAGAGCAGTGATGCATTCTGCTACAGAAACTCAGACCAGAGGCTGTTGCTCATCCTTGTCCCCCTTCTCTGCCCAGGGCTCCCTTGAGGTCCTCGTCCTCATTGTCTTCTCTGGCACTGTTCTCCACGGCATGCATCACAGCCTCTAGCTCAGCATGAAAATCGGCCTCTCCTATTCCAGTGGGAATAAGGACATCATCAAGAGGACGGACGAGGAGCTCCTTTCCGTCACCCTCTACCACATCGCTTGCGGGGATGGCCGAGAGAGAAGAAGGCTACCCTGAAACAATTCTTGATTGTCTCGGGCTTGCCCTGTTTCCTGGCGGGGCCACTCACGTGCATGGCATCTGGGAAAGAGGTCTTTCTTCACCTACTCCACGGCAGTGGACTCATCTGGATTCAACTTGTCGAGGATGGACCGGAAAAAGCACTTGGAACTTTCCCATGATCCCAGCATGCGATATTTTGGCAGTAATTCCAGACGGAGGTTTGTCAGCTCATCTTTGACGTCAGAATACCAAAGACCATTGTCGACCAAGAGTATGGGATTTAGTTTGTGCATAACACTTTAGATTAAGAGCTGCACCAACCAGCTGCAACGATCGGGAGCTGCATCAAGAGTAACCCACATGGAGGCACCCAGTCTCCGTGTGGGCGCCTAAGTCTTCAGGAGCTTTGTAAAGATCTACCCTGTCATCCAGCCCTTCACAGAGCTGTCTTATGGAAGAGGCAAATTGGAGCTAGCATGTGGAAATCCCCTGGGCTTCTCTGCCTTTCAGATCGTCATGAGTGGCAGCTCCTCTGTGCCATCCATGTGCTTATGACCAGGAGAGAAGACAGTCCTTTAAAAGCCTTTTGCCCGATGTCTGCTCCCTTCATCTACGGAATCCCCTGCCTGGAAGGACACGAAAGGGAAGTGCTGTCTTATCTCCATTAAAGACGTCCTTGGCTTTATACTCCTCAATGAAATCACGGAGATGATTCCTGAGCCACTTGTCAGCAGATTAGGGAATTCTTCTTACCAGAGAACTTCCTGACGTCATGTCTACCCTTCCACTTGTGCTGCCAGCTGACGGAGAAGCTGGAGCTGGACCCAGAAGATAAAGCAAAGGAGACAGCGATTTCCTTGGACATGCAAATGAGGAGAGGCCCATTGATTGGAGGTGATCCCGAACTTGAGTTAACCATCCTGGCGAGAAGTGGTGGTGCTTGCTGCTGCACGGGCCAGAGCCAAAAATGTCGAGGAAGGAGACCTGACTTTGATCAGCTTGGACACCTTTGACGCAGAAACTTCCTTATCCTTGGCTGTCCGTGCGTGGCTAAATCCAGGTTTGCTTGAATCTTCAACGATTTTGGCTTTTTCAGCCAAAGAAAGATTTCTTTCTTTGAAGGACCTGTCTTTGTGTTGCATTGACAATCATCATACCCTGTTCTGCGCAGCTGATTCATTGGTTTTGTTAAGTGAGGAAAACGACATAACTCATTAGAGCATGGACTCTTGACAAACTTGACTGAGTCGAAATGATTTCATTCATTGAAAATTCCATCCCTAAAGTCGACTAAATTGGAAGTTTTGGCTAAACTAGCGCCATAGGGTCGATTTAGGCACATGCAATGAATGCGTGCATTTAGGCCTTCGTTTGCGTATCTTTCTCAGAGCCTACTAACGGTGGAACGAACGCTCTCATTTTCCCTATCAAACTCCCCTTCATCCAGTAACTGGTAACGCAGCAATGTACCTTTCGAATGTGCGTAGTGTTCCCTAGTGTTTGCGTAGCACGTAGCACTTAGACTTCTGTACTGCATACACAGTGGCACAAGTAGTTAGTACTGCTGTCATGGAATGGTCGAGAGTAATGACACCGAGGATCTCCGCTTTCCCGACTTAATACCCTGCCACTCTAGTAGGGGGAAGTGGTTGAGGATTTCTCCCTTTTTCTCATTCACGATGGAGGCCGCACAAAAAAAGAGTAGAAGCCTCGCATGGGCAAAACCAACATTGTGTCGTGCATCCAGAAGATAAGCAGCAACAAGAAGCCTTTTCCCGCAATGAATGGAGGAAAGAATTACAGATGGGGGAAGAGAAAATAGATACCGATTTCCCCAACACGTCTGTCATACATAACTTGGTTGGGAGAGACTTTTTTTGTCACACGTGTATGCAGAACCGCCGAGGATCACTGCATCAGACCCGGACAGTCCAAGGTGAGCCGGTACTCGATCAACGCAGTGCACTTGCCGGTGGACACCGAAGGGCTACGAAAAATTAATGACCCTTCATTACGTCAGTAGTACGCAGTCGTGACAGTGGCCAGAGAGCTCTGTTAGATGTCATTAGCTGTTTCACCATAACATCTGAGTGAGTTGTCACACACTGTATGAGTGGGTCTTGTGCTCAAGTATGGCATTCATCAGACCTTGATCTTCTCTATGAACATGAACGACGGTTCTTCACTATGTAATTGAGCTTGCCAGACGTCACTGGAAAGCTGTGCGTGTCCGGTCCGAAGTCGCTTTGATAATTTTTTCTCGAAAGTTACGTTTTATGCACGATTTCTAGGGACGTTGAGCGAATATAGAATGTTTTCCGCAGTAAGCGAGTGATCACCCTTCACGAGCTGTCTCCCTCGAGCCATCTCAACGTTATGAATACTTTTGAGGCCAACATTTTAGCTGAATACCACTGTACAAGCGGATGCGGTTGCAGAGCACTAGACGGACTGCAGTTGCCCACAGCTTCTTCCAAGCGCGCATTGTACCGTAGTCTAGGATTTATTGTTGAAGAAGTGCGAAGCTCGAGGTGTTTCACGCCTGACTGTGCACACAACACGTACTGTACATGTAAGAACGTATATATGTATATAAAAAAGGGACACTTTTCCATTCAATCGCAGGTGGCTCTCGCCTAAAGCCTCACACTGAGTAGCTTGTCCACCGGGTGAAAATGTACAGTGTGTGCAATAGAATTTGTCTCTCGTTGAACCAGGAAGAACGGGATGACGTCGCTCATTTTCTGTCTCCCTCCTTCCTTCCGACAACGAGCGAGCGCGCTCATGTTGTACTACGGACGCACGGCGCAGTCGTTGTTGCTGGAGTTCTTCTCGTCGGCGGCTTTCTCCTTGTTCGGCTTCAGTGAAGCATTGCGCGCGCGCTCCTTCGGCTCTTTCGCCGTTGTACGCGAGCAAGCATCGATTCCCCTTCTCTCTCAGTACTACTTTTCCCCCCCTTTTCCCCTCCCCTTACTTCAAAACAGTCCCGCAGAAGCTCTGTGCGCACCAGCACAATCTCGGCCCTCATATCTGGGCCGTCCCAAGTACGCATTGAGTTTTTTTCATATAAGCAGGACTTGTGTTACTTTCTTCTGGGTACCGAGAAGAGCCTGGAATAAAAAAACATTCCTTGTTCTTTTTTTTCGCATTCAGCAGCTGCCCACTTGCTGCTATTGAGCGAAAGGTAATTTTAAGCAGTGAGGTCACATAAAGGCTTTTTTGCTAACAGCTCCTTGGCATAATCTTGTTGTCGGCTTTTTCGCCGAGAGCCGATCTGTCAATTTTAGTAGTGTACGACTTCAATGGCACCGCGGCTAGAGACTTCAAGGCTACGCAGCTTTCATGAAATCAGAGCGAGTGGCACGTTTTCGGGAAAGAGAAATCTCTTTTGTCACATCAGTGTGAGAGGATCCTCGATCTCTTTGATTTTCCTGCAGTAATAATACAAAAGAAGGCCTCCCGCTGCATCCTATTTCCGAGTGCTTCTGGGAAAGCAGATGACGTGAGGATGGGAGACCATGCGCACACTCTGCATGACCACAAGGACCTTGTTGACGCCACCTCGGCGACGCAGAACTGATCGACGACGGCACAGTCACCGCTGAGGGGCCAAGGTAGAAAGAAGGTAAGGCACGTGCACTGCACACTGCGCTGGTGTCAGTGCATGACTTCTGAGTCACCGCTGTCATCACTGTGTGTGTGTTTCTCTTTTCTGCTGGCACGTCAGTGTCCTGGCAAGGGTGCGTTTACACTGGAAGGTGACGGACATCTGTCACACACACGCACACCTGTGCCGGGTGGTGGCAATTCCAGGGCTCTGATATAAGTGTGACTCACATTAATTACTAAAAATCCGTTAGTGTAAACATGGCCTAAGAGGAGGAGGATTAGTGCAGAAGAGTATTTTTCTGTCAGTCATGAAGGATCTCTCTCATCACTGTGTGTTCGATCTGCTAGTAAGAAAGGTCAGGCTCTTTTAACGCTCTCACTTACGCACTAACTATGTACTAAGTATAGGAGATTCATACCTGTCCTTCTCTGTATTGCTTGTGAAAGCGTCCATTATGACGTCTATTACTGCTCACAACAGGACGTGCTACACAAGCATAACTTTTTGCAGTGTGAATCGCCAAATGTTCGACTGGGGAGTGAAAAAAAAGATGTGTAAGAAGGCCGGGGGTCAATCCTCGGAGGGCCAAGGCCAGGGAAGCCAAAACAGTACGTTATTGGGAACGAGGTGTCAGTAGAAAACTGGCAGGGATACAAAATTTGCAACTGAATGAGATTTGGCATTTTTTAATTCGCGCAGTTGTACATTTGCATGCATAATATCTGCGATACAACATCGTATCTTTCCCGAGCATTCTTTCGGCCATGCTTAGGAGATTGCTATCTCAACTTACGACTGAGTGCTCACGCGTGCCTTTCTCAATATCTCTTCATCTAGTTACCCTAGCACGAATATAAGCCTTCCTGCTTTTACACAGTGACACACTGAAGGCTGCACCCATGCTGCGATCGGACTTGATCTTATCACTCAGCAGTCGAACAGAGATGCGCACTGTACTGGGGAAAGTCTTATATGTGTACGACGACCGTTCCTTCTGTGTCCTCGCGTGACCAAGTGAGCGCGTCATGGGTCCTCGTCCACACCCTGTCAGTCATGTTTAGGGGGACACTACCCACTTTGTTGTCCTGGTGTCCCATCGAATGATTGACTTGGCGAGGAGACAGCAGTCCACACACACACGGGAGGGGGGGGGAGGAGAGTAACAAAAAGTTTGTTGGGTGTGGGGGGGAAATAATGATGCCGGATTGATACACGCAGGGTGAGGGAAACTTTTTTTGAAGGGGGATGAGGAAGAGCAAGTGAGGAAAGCAAAGAACTTAGGGGAGATGGAACTTTTGGCAAGAAGGTTACTTGGTTGGTGGTCCCTTGAGCAAAGGAGCCTCTTTTCATCGCATGGATGCATCTTTGACCGAAATGGTAATGCCTTCATCCCTACTGTTGTCTCTGACCGTGCACCTGACCTTTAACTTCCACGTCACCATGTCCGTGATAGTGCGTGCACTGAAAGCCAAACTACACGCGTTCGCAAACGAGCCTCACATTCATGCGCCAGAGTCACAGTGCTTGGACGAAGAGCTTAAAGTAGTTAATTTAAGGTATGAAAATGAATCGCTCTGTTCCGACAGTAATGGGAAGAGAGAGAGACCCACTTTCTCGTAATTGGAACAAGGCGAGCTCTCTCCGGGTGAGATTTATTTAGGACTACACGCACGTACGCGCATCGCGCACCCGGACAGACGTGCTGTGCCAGGGGTCAGAATTACCACTGTTCTGAGTGTGATCACATAGCTCACGTGTTGGAGCAAATCAGCTGACAAATGTGCAGACAAATATTCACCTGCTGTGAGCAACGTTTGCTCATGTCCCTCCCGACGTTGCTCAGCGTTTAACTTACGCAGGGCGGACTTGAGCATGTCGGATATCTGTCACACGCTGACGAGGGGTCAGGCTCGATATTTGCGCGTGACGAAAAAGTCGTCCCGTGCAAATGGATCCTTAGAAAGTGCGCTGACCTGACAGTTATGACGTTTCCTTCAGGGAGTAGAGAGAAACTTCAAAGCGTTCTTTAATGCCCACAGTTGCCGGGGATGACTGAGCCAAATGTTGGACGGTGGCGTCGATAAGCAAGTGAATAATTCTGCTCAGTGCATGACTTTGAGCTCTTCTGGCCAGAGCACAACATTTCCTGCAGTCGCCAAGGACTCTTCTGACCCCTCCTGCCGTCCTTTTTGTAGTGATTTCTCTTTGTTTGTGGAAAGCATAAAATGTCGGAAAAGAAGACAGAGCAAAAAAACAAGGTGAGGGGGATTCTATTTCGCGGTCGACGTGCGCAGAAAGTCAAATTTCCTTCCTAACTGGAAAAAAAAAGATTTCTTTCGTTTCTGCCACTCAGGCTCTGGCCAAGAAGCTGTCAACTGGTGATTTAGGACAGACCATCACTCTCCAAGAGGATTGCGTACGGGACACAAAGCCAAAGTCACATAAAAAGTACTATACGATCTTTCCTACCTCTCTACATACAGAGCCCAATATGAGCAGCTCGATTCTGAAGAATCGAGTGTGGGATAAGAGAGTTATCTCGTCACTGCTCGATCGAAATTGCTCCGTGATTAGAAGCTCCACGTCAAAGGATTTCCATGGAAATGTGGCCTCGGGTAGGTAAACTCTCGGCAACTTTTTCCAAGCATGGAATTCCCGGAATGAGGCCCGCATTTCTGCTGGGATCACGTCTAGCTTTCTCTTATCCGATCCTCCGAATGCTCCTTTGGCCAGGTGCAGTAAGGAGTTCTGCGTCATGTGGTCGACTGTGCAAGCTCAACCAGACTGAGAGTGACCTAATCCCGGCGGAGACTTATTTTACGCCAAAGGCACCATGAAATACATGCAGGCCACCCATAGGCATACGACGGAGAAATGCTCCAACCCCGGTCTTGTCGACAGCGAGTTGTGCCATTGCTTGTGTGTACGGTAGGTTCACGGAGGATTTAATTGGGTAATGCACCGTACCAACGCCAATTGGGAGTACCGTGATTTCTCTCGCTGTGCATCGAAGCATTTGATTGCTCTGTTGTAAAAGCAACCTATGATCGTGCACAAACCTAACGTTGTGCACGAGAAAGGAAAAAAAGCCCAAAAGTTGCTCAGCCACTCGGAAAATTACTCGTCATCTAACCCAGAAAACCACCCAGAAGTAAGAATATTATCCTACTTCACCCGATCTAAAGTTTTTGGCCTCCAAAACTTTTCTGAAGTTTTACATGATTTGTGATATCCTACACTCACGCACACAGTTTGTGTGCCCATATGTATGTACTGATACCACGCACGCGAGCTCGAGAACTATAGAATCCCTACACATACGAGTGTCCTTTAAACATTTCTTGTCGAAGCAGAAGAAACTCGTAGACAAATCTTTACCACCATCCGCCCCTCGCCCCCCCCCCCCACACACACAAAAAAAAACAATCGCCCAATAGCCCATTCCCAAAAAAAATCTTTTTTCAGTATCGCCGATTCTCCTCTTGTTTCTCCCGTAAATTTTTCTACTTTCCTTCTCCGGGGCCGAAAAAAAACTGTTCCCTGCGTAGCTCTTAAATATCTATCTTCCACCATTTATGCCAGAGCTTCACACACATTCGACATCGACTTGGGACACCAAAAAAATGAGAGAAGGAGGAGAATTCCTTTTTTTCCTGTCCTCGCCCGATTTTTCAATCTGACGGGCGTCTTTCTCTGCCCAACGTCTCCCTGTGTTCTCGGCGAGACAGTATTGGTCTGTACGGGAAGGAAAGTCCGCTTGAATGACAGCATATTGAACAGGGCTGTATAAAACTGTCGATCATTTACATATTGTAGCAACATTGAGGGAAAAAAATAGAACCCTTCTTTCTAATGCGTTTCCAACGGAGAGTGAATGAGAGGGACAGAGATTGAATGGGCCACTTTGCAAATAAGACTAAAGTCAGAACTGAAGCTGAGGTCGAGAGCCAACTGATTTCCACACGTACAGTGCGAGTCGACAACGTCCTCAGGTCCTCCTTCATTGCAAGTTCTCCACCCGCCGTAGTCACTTTCTTGCACCTCGTCGATCATCTCCAACTGTATTGTTCTCTTTATAGTCTTAGTGAGACAATCCATTGTCCCCGCTATTACCTCACCACCCGACACTTTTTGGCTCACACTGCATCGCCGAAGGAGGAAGGAGCCAGAGCTGACTGGAATGTGAACCCGGGCCAAAATAATCCGAGTGTCCCTCTGTTTGCTGACTTGTTCTTCCTCACTAACGCATGCGATTCGCCCATGGCCACACCTACTCCAGACAGAGTCAAAGTGCAGTGACCATCAGAACGTCTGTTGGAACGCACACGAGGATGCCGTGTAGAGTGTCAAAGTCAGTGCTGCCCTGCCAAGGCCAAGAGAGTGGACTCTACGTACTGGGTGCTTTGCAAGGAACGCCGACAAATAAAAAGAGAATCTTTCAGAGGTCCTGAGCAGACTAAGACTCCACAACTGGTCGACCAATGCATGAAGATCATTTTTTTTAGGTGAAGCAGCCTCCATTAGCAGTTTTGAGAGCCTGAGGACAGGTGTGGAATGCTGCGCAGGCCTCGTCAAGGTCTTGGTTGATATGTTCTGCCAGATCTAAGTGATGGAGGCCTTGGCGTCCTCTAGAGTTTTGTCAGATGTCCTTTCAACGTTACCCTACCAGAAGTATAAAAAAACCTTCAGTAGACCTCCTATGCTGCGTTAATGGTGGACCCAGTAGGGTGGAACGTCTTTGCAAACGTAGTGACTGCACTAGCAGTGATCAGGTACTCCATTACCTTGCAACGATTCTCCATATTGACATAATGTGTTTTGGCATGTCAATTTCAGTTGCATGTCATCGTGACATAAGCACTAGTGGTGCTATTGGGGAAAGAACCTGTTCATAGCATAAATCATACCATTATAACGGGTGATGTCAAAAACGTCGTTGTTTGCATACACCCTGTGCAGCGTGTGCTCATGCTCTTATCAAAGTCACCTTCCTGTGGTTGCCCGGCGGAGGAATGGTTGACAATAGGCATCCCGCGACAACGGGCAGTGTATGTACACGTCTCTGGCTGAACCCTGCTGAAATTGAGACCATTCAGAGTTGCTGGGGACAGAACGTCATAAGCCAAAAGTACACGTTTTATGTGATCTCGAGCTTTTTTGTATGGATCTTTTTTCCAGTGGATAAATGAGTTCCCCTTTTTTCACCCCATTGCGCGAGCTTACGCTGCGGGTCGTGCAGGTCCCTTTTTGGCTTTGTGAGTTGTGGGAAAGAGGGCCTATCGCATGCCCTGGGCAGCCTGCGTATGTGCGACCTGAATGGAAGCTGAGAGGAGTGCACCATGCATAAAATGACTACATCTGGCAGCTGCAGCACTGCCAATTGTCGTCACCAGAGACCTAAGTCTAGATGCCACTTGCTGCTCTTTGTTGCTTGGTCTCAATAGCTTCCGTTAAACCAAACTTGCACAGTAGCGCCACATCAGGTCTTACATGGTGGAGAGAGGGGCGGAAAAAAGCGTCCGTTCATTCCAAGTGTGACAAATTAGCGCACTTACTCGGTAGTCACGCCATGCAAGCATTCAACGCTCCATCATAATCCATCCTCTGAGTCTGGGTCTCGCATTATGTATTAACATCATAAATCCCTCTTGCATTGCACGCTCTCGCTCACTCGGTCATATTCTGCCACATGAATACACATACATGCACGTGTACACACACAGAGAGAGACATGCATTTGGGCAATGCGTACGTACTCCACGTACTCACAGTGTATCCTTTCCTTTTTTTTGTGCAGGCGGCCGTTGTTGTTGTTACAGCAAACAGATAGAGGAGAGAGCAGGATGGGGCCAGAGGCCTCCAAGGTCTTGGGGTCCCTGCGGTGATAAAGAAGATTTCTCTGCCTGCCTCCTTCTTTCCTTTGGGGGGCAGCGATTTGTGGCGTTGTAGCAGCAAGAAATCCCTCGAACGAGAGCATACATTTCCATGTGGGTCATGCTGGCAGGAAGAGAGAGGGAGCAGCTATTTACGCGCTTGCTTTGGAGGGGCATACGGTATAGACAGAGGCTAACCGAAGTCTGCCTAATCTCTCAACAGGCGTATGTACAAACCTTTCAACCTTGGGCCACTTAGATGGGATTGTTACTCGAGATCGCACCTTCTGTATTGGAAGGGGATTGAACTAGGATGGTTTTATTTGGCAATATGTGGGACCACTTATCATGCATAGACGGTCATTAATTACCCTATTATGGAGGTGCGCGTAGACACACACGTTATCCTCGACGTTGCACAAAAGGTGCTCATGGTGCCTGGGATAGTGCACGCCTCATGCCTTTTTTTCTCATTGGTGTGCGTCAAAAGTATCCATACAGCGAGCAAGGAAGGAATTATTTTCATATTTGATTCCTCAGACCAGGGTACAACTTCATTTACCTCAGTTTCAACTTCTTGTTTAACTTTCCCCATGCTAATCGTCTTGCTATCCTTATGCCCAAGCCCACCTTCACTTCCACCTCCCGCGTCGTGATAAATGTAAGGGCCCCAAGCCACTTCTTTTTCATGACTCACACTGCAAATGCCTTCACGTCAGATTCGCTACTTTTCATTGTTCCTTATGTACTGCTGCCCCAGGACTGTAGGAGCAAACTTTTCCACCCTCCTTCTTCATTCTCCTTGCATTACGAAGTGTTTGCAGCCCGGAATCAGGACATACGGAAAGGTGGGCCTCTAAGTTGTTTGATCTGACGTGTATAAAATGCGCAAGAAAAAGGAGGAAAAACTTTACGAAGCGCTGCGTATAGAAATCAAAGGAGAAGGCCAAAGATGGAGGGTCAAAGTCTTCGAAGATGGGCCCTCCTTTGGTGGCATGGCAGAAAATAAATCTGCACCATGCGAAGACATCCTGAACAGGCACTTCTGGTGTGGTCCTGCACAGATGCATATTCGCGTACATAGTACTTGCAGAGGGCTCCGTTGGTGCAGAGCGTTGGAAAAGTGCTATTGCTTCACTGGTCTATTTATAATAAAAAAAAGGACGTACGGTCTTTCGGTGGTTGAAGAATTCATAAATTCAGGTTGCGCATACCTCAGTTTTTCTCTAAGTGCTCTACTTTGGCCTTGACCACAGCCTCCGACTCCCTTGGAAATCTGCCAACTGGCGGGCACAATGAGCCATGCCATGATGGCCCTGTTCTTTGTCTTTTTGGAGACGCTCAAGCTGCCTTTCAAAAAATCTACGGCCGGTAACAAACATATAGCTATCTATGGCTTCCAGCTGTCTGCAGTCAAATTCGAAGTGCACAAAGTCGCCTTGTCCACCTCAGCCATGTCGGGTGTCTTGTATGGAACTATATTTGTAGCATCACCCGTGTTATACCTACAGTACTCGTACTATAGGCAAATATGACTTAACGCATGGTACGGACGATCTGCCAAGTCGTTGCCACTCTTAAGGCTTGCTGAAGTCGTACTTTGATTTTGAAAAGCATTGTGCAAATTGCGCGTAAAGTACGAAAGCACAACTTAAGGAAAAAAAAAGCCTTTTTCCGCTGTTTCAGCATGTCCGCGGGATGGAGACCGCGAAACTCGCCGCTGGCGGCCGCGGGGGCAGCCAGTGGCAGTGGCAGTGGCCCATCTACGGCTCCACGCCGGCACTCCATTACCGTAGCTACCGGCCTTCAAACATCGGCTGAGTTTAAAGAGCTGAGTAAGAACAGGAACAACAACAAAAGGAGACAGAGTATTCAGGAGTCACTCCAAAGCCTCACCAAGTACGTGCACATGGCAGTTGAGTAATGACTGGGTCATTTTACGTCCTCAGCAGCATAAAAAGCCACGCTTCCAGTGGATCATGAGTAACGTTGTTCATTTTTTCAGCTCTCTTCAGAAAGCCATGCATATTGGCGGAAGTATCTCCTCCCTGCATCCTCACGTCAGCCAAGAAGAGTATGCGAAGAGTCGACTAACCAAAAACTTCTTCAGGGAAGTTCTCAGCGCTCACTTTAATCAGCCTGACCTTAAGGTAAGAGAGACATTCAGTAATACTGCTGCGAGTGCAACTTTGGCCCAATATTATCGATTTTATGGACATTTCATTGCCGGATGACTCCCGTATCAGTTATCTTGATGAAAGCATGACAACCTGAAGAAATACTGTACGAATGCTAGAGTACAACTACGAGTACCAACTATACGCTGCATCGCTTCAAAGTAGGGCTTTATTATCCAAGTTTGATCCCGTTCAATTTAACATGTCTGAGGCCTTATAACGTCTGAGGATGGTGGCAGTTGAGGGCCACAGGACAATATAAGGCCCTGGACACGTGAAGTGACGAGGATCAACATGAGGAGAATTAAGTTCATGTATGGCTATGCAATCTGTCATTTGACACCAGATTTTTCTTTCAGGAGGGAGTGGTACAGTGCAGCTCTGTGCCGAGCAGTGCACAAAACTGGGAAATTCGTGAAAAATATTTCCCCACACTCGCTTTCCTCGTGTTGATCCCCGTCATTTGACATCTCCTTCCTTGGCCTTACACTGTCCGAGGACAGGAGAGGGAAGGGGTGGGAGGGTGGTGGCCTCGAGTAGCCTCAGACTTGTCCAATTGACGTGGATCAAACTCGGAAAATGGCCCTACTTTTCAGGGATGCAGTACATAGTTAATTAGTTAATTTCATACTCTTTGCTACATTGGGACGTACGTATGTAACTGTGGTAGAGAATCCTAGAAAAGAATCGGACTGTACAGTTGACTCCTGGTGTGCACTTCCTTCTAGCAGAAGAGGTTGGTCGAGAGCGCCTGGAATTGCCCACTTCTCTTTTATAAGTAAACTGTTGATGATTCTTCTGCTCGTTTTTCTCCTGAGGACGATTCATACTGACTTTTGTGATACCGTCTGTACACAGCTGCTGGCTGTTGATAAACAATTTTCCCGACGGACGTCGAACTTCTGGAGCATAAAACTTTTCACCCGAGCGTTGATGTGAAATCTTCGCAGACTCTCTCACAACTCATGGAGTCCTGTACAAATGCACTGCGGCGCATGAGCCAGACTCCTGCATGTTGCTACGACGTCATTAGTCTTTTCTTTCTGGCGTTGTTGTCAGCTTTTATTAATGTTGGTTAGCGTCACCTTTGACAGGGTGGTTTTGCTGGGCGAGAAAATGCACTGCTGCAGTCAGCGCTCTCTCTGTCTGGTATGACCGACCACGTCTGAGCACACATCACGAGATGAGCACTGCAGTTCTCCCTTTCTTTTCCTGAATATTAGATTGCTTTCTCTCCCTGGCCGAAATTTCAAGGCCCCTTGCCAACTTTTATCATACTTTTCGCCAACGCGAAGTAGTTCCACATCTTTGACTGAAAAAGTAGTCTCACTCTTCCCAACACTCATCTGTAGATGGACCCAGCCCTTCTCGGGACCTCATTCTAATTGACGGCACCAAAGTGGACTGTATCAGACGATACATTGTATTGTACGAGGCATTGTATTGTATTGGATGCACGTACAAGGATTGCCTTTCTTTCGGCAGTATTCAAGTAGATATTGCATTTGCATTGGATGCCACGTCCGCATGGGTGAAAGACACGCCAGGAGAACAATATTACTGGCACTTCTTATTGGGAGGTCCCTTGATTAGGTCGGTCGTCTCTTTGTCGCATTGGGGGTGCGCTTATGACGTGCTGTACATACGTCCATGGTTGTGAAAGTACATCCCGTCCTGCGCACTGCATCGTGCAGTGGCAAGACTCGGTGGAGTGCACGGACACGCAGTGCATGTGTACTTTCCTGGCCGCAGATACACCTCAGAGGATTCGTTTGCACCAATAGCAGGTAGGGACAGAAAGAGAAAACAAAGAACGATAATGAAAAAGTTATGCACTGCGTCCTGATCTTGCCATGGTTGGCAGATCGTAGACAGGGTGCATATGTACGTACACTCGCCCAACCTTAAGTGCGAAGACGCTGTCCCATTGATCGGTAGACACAGTAGAAAGATTGAGGATTGGTCTCTTTTGCAGCAGGCTTTCTCGCAACCTCATTTACACTGATCTTGTAAGGTCGTCGTATGACAAAGACACACTGTTAAAGGCCAGCATACGTAAGACTCAAGGCAGGACTTGTTGGGTAAACGGACTCTTGGATCTTAGCAGAAGACTTTCCCGAACGAGCACATCTTGGATCTATCAGATTTTTGCCGCCGTGTGCACATACACTTTTATTTTACATATATTTTTTACTACAACACTACTTCTGAGCATCCATTCCGACGAGAAATATTTGTTCCATGCCGCTGAAAATGCATATGTCAGATACATCCGAGATACTGTGCAGTTGAGAAATACATTGAGCATGTACGTATAATAGCGCGGATGCATCGTATGCGGTAATTGCGAGGCGGAGGAAAATTAAGGCAGCTTCAACGAATGCACCTTGCTACAAGCATCCAGGTAGTAAATTTTAATATCTGCCACTAACGGCGTCCCAAAGCTTTCACAGGAAGACCAGGATGCTCAGGAAAAAAACGTCGTTATTTACGAGACTGCCTTCTGCACAGACAGCGTCTGTGACCCATTAACGCTTTGCAGAATGTCCCCATTCTCTTTCTCAAGGGTTATTTTTCCTGGGCTTCCGTTTGCACCGTCTCATCAAGGTGGAGCTTCAACCAGACGACTTTTCCAGGTGACAAAATTGATTCTTCGTCACGTGCCCAACCCGCACACCAACCAAGTGCTGTATGAGGCCGAAGTGTTCTTCAAAGACTCGAAAGGGCGCAGGAAGCTAGATCTGCTCATCAAGTATGCAAGCAATGAAAAGGTCGGCGTCTGCACCGGCAGCAGCAACAACAGCGCTTCCTCCAGCCCCTACAAAGGAAACAACAATGGGGGTACGACCTCGTCACCTTCAGTCGAGCATGGATGGATTCTGGATGGGACCAACGATGAGATGAGGCGCGAGCTCAAGGCCTACGGGACAATCATCGGGGACATGTGGCGCTACCTCAGAGAGGACAAGGGCGTCGCAGAACCCGAGCGATTTCTATGTCTCCCTCAAAGGTACAAGCAAAAGTTGTGGGTGGATTTCCCTTTGCTCACACATATCGCACAGGTATGAGGGCGCGTCCCTGACCATCAGCAACAAGACGACCTTGTCCGACGTGAGGGAGAGCCGCGAGGACGAAGAGGAGCGTTCGTCGACCTCGGCCACTGCTACGGGTGATGCCGAGGATGAGATCTTGGTACTGCAAGACCTCTTCTCTGCCGGTTATCAGCCTGCAGCTCAAGACAGGGCAGACGAGAGTGGCCTCGATTTCAACCACAGGTTAGATTTCCTCCTAACAAAAAGTACCCATCCCGTCACACTGTACCAGCTTGAACTACCCGAAGTTGCCACGCATAGTTTGCTTCAAATAAGAGGAGCTAGTACTGCTGTACACTTTTTGAGCATTCACTACCCAAAACGTACGTTTGGTGCTTATGATACATCATCAAAATAGATCTACAGCCAAACTCAAAAGTGGGCGCTCCTAGTATTTTTCCTTTTTCAGATGGTTTTGATGGCTTTCAATTTTTCTACTCAACTTATACATTATTTCAGGCAGTCGCACTTTCTATTTATGTTACGTCTTTATTTCTGCTTATGTTACAACTAGCTAGTTTTATGATATTGCAGTACAAGTACTTGCAATGCCCAGGAAATAAGTTTAAGACTGAGGCTTGAAAATGCGATGATGTTGCGTAAAAACCTCCGTCCGAACAACCCTTTCAAGAGCATACAAAAAGCTTAGCTCACAAAAAGTGTCACATGCCATGCCACAATCCATCCAAAGAGGGGTCATCCTTCAGCTTCTTCACCAGATTTAAAGAGTCACAAGTCTGGATTGCCACTGCATTGACGCAAAGTATTCAGCAAGATGGCATGCTAGTGCATATGTGCCACAAGACCCAGGACTTGCTGTGACAGAATAGATGGAATTTTTTGCCAAAAGATTTTGGGCCATCTTCCAACTCAGATTTATTCCCAAGGGACTATACAGTAGGATCTGCAAGAAAGAAGCCACATGGGGTGCTGAGAGTCTGCTCAAAATATTACCACTTTGCACTGACGCATATGAGCTACGTGGTGCAGTCAGAGTGAGTGCTGAACACATTTGCAAGGTGATGGACCTCTTTTGCCACATGCTGGCATGGCATGCCGACAATTTGTGAACTAAGCTTACTGTAAGCTGTGGAAAGGAGTTATTTGTATATTTCTGTTTTTACACACACATACCCATTAAGTTTTTTGTTACGTGTTATGTCCTCTGCCGTGATCTATTTGGCTGTGGCATCTGGTTATTTGTGCGATAATACTCATTGGTTTTATGCAGCATCATGGCTGTGTCGCGCCTCGCCCGCTTCCATGCCGTCAGTTATGCCATGCGCAAGGAGAAGGGCCTTGACCTGGTTGAGGCCTACCCCTTCCTGGCCGAGGATCCAGTCTACAGACCAGACACGGAGGCCATGTTTGCAAAGACACAGAACAACATTGCCACCAGACTCTTCAACATCTTCCAGCACAGTCCACAAGACATAAAGGTATGCACACTTACATACCGTGTATGTACCGGTATGTCCTCTAGTACACTGCTGATGAGTAAATTCAATACAGTTTTGCATGTGCCATCAGATATGTTAATATCCATAAATTATTGAGCCACCTGCTGCGCTGTCATACAGACAAGTAAGAGTTCAATTTAAATTAATCGAAGACTAAGGCAGGAGTATTATATTGCTTGTATTATAGACATACTGTAAACACATTTTAAATGCAACATGCATCAAGGTAGTAACGTACATATGCACATGCTACAAAGCCAGTATACATGCGTACTCTATTTAAGTACTACAGTACCTCTCTTCCCTGCCACCTGAAAAGTACTGTACCATACCTGTAACCTATTCAGCAAGATTGCATGCCAGAGCATATGTTTTCAGCAGACATCTGCCCTCATGAGGATGAATGGGTGAAGTATTTGGAAACATGCTTACATGCTATACTTAATTTGCCTATTTTAGCTCATTCTTTGATATCTCTTGCTTGCTCTTCGCCGTCAGGTAGAGTAGGGAGCAGCGCTTCTTCCAAGAATTTTCCTCTGCATCCTCATGTGGACCAGCATAGATTTTGTTCTGGGTCTACCGACAGATCTTGATGAAATGTTATTTCTTGTTATCCTCATCCGCTTGTGAAACCATTCAAGTATAAGCAAGATCACAGAGACTGCTCCGCCACCAACAACAATAGCAAATGGAAAGAAGAGGTTGTTGTAGTCGAGGATGCTTGCTTGTTGCTCCTGAACTGCCTCAAGTGAGTCCACACCTTCAGTCGTCCATCTAGTACAGAGAACCTTAAGCAAGCCAGTGTCGTACATTTGCTGCAGGTGGAAGTTGAAGAGTGGTTGGATTTCTGAGTTGCTTGGAAACCCAAGTGCAGATTGGCTTGTTATTGTTTCCTCAATCTGACGAATGTGAATCCTTGAATCACCCACGGATGCAACAGTGGAGCCAAAGTAGACGTTACTGGGGTTTGCCAAGACCCTCTTCATGATGAGGGACATGCTGTAGAGCTCAAAGTTGTTGGGATCCTCAGCTATCATGCGGTCGTACACCATCTTCATATAAGAGCCTGGCTTGGAGTTCTTAAAAGCTGTGGATGCACTGGTACCTCCCCAGGTAAAGATCCTGATGTTGTTCTCGTAAATGTCTCTGAATGAATCTATGCTGGTCATTTGAGGATCAGAGGTCATCAGGGACGTGAGAACAGCATTGTAGTAGGCAAATATGAGAAAGCCAAAAATGCAGGTCACATTGAAGAGCAAACGGGAGGAGTTATTTGCCACTTTGATGCAATAGTCCCTCTGAATAACTGCTATCACCACCAGGGCAATGCCATTAAGGTAACCAAAATGCTCACTATCGTTCGCATCATGAAATTGCTCAATATTCGTCCAACTAATGAGTGCAAAGCAAAGAGCCAGCAGGGCAACTATGACTCCACAAGTCAACCAGGAATAAAGATCAAAAATGTGCAGGTATGCCATGACATTGAAGGCCTTGTTTTCATAATTGATGGCTTGCATGATTGTCAATTGGTCTTCATACAAGCCAATACTAAAGTCCATTACCTCAGTTCTGTCACTACTGATGGAGAGACCAGCTGTACTCAAGTCCACCTCACCTCTTGATAACTGGCCAACAATACCTTGCCAGACACCATTCTGGTCTTGAAAACCCCATTTTCCATCAGGAGGAATGACGTACTCAACCTATGCATGAGTGGAAGCCAAGGGAGATTAATGCTACATAATACTTACCATTTCGGTACCTTAAAATTTAGTTGCTCTTGTAAGATGTTCAAAATGTCCTGCAAAAACCCAACGTATGGAATTTCATCTTGGCTGTTGTCATTCTTCTTGTTGAAGTAGGCAAATGGTAGAATGCTGTTGACAAGGGTGACTCCTTTGAGATCTGACCTACGTTGCCACATGGAGGAATTGGCCAGTATGGTCCAGTGGCCTTCAAAACTTCTACTAATTTCAGTCTCCACCCTGATCTGAGTCTTGATGGAATAGGTCTCTTTCAGTGTCACTAAGTTTTCTTCTCTGCATTCATAGAAGAATACCAGACTGGTGAGCCTGAGTTTTTCCGGCAGAATGTTTGGGGGTCCAGGCAGCAGCCAGTAAAATGCCTCTGAGTTGCTCACGACTAAGTCAGTAATTGCAGAAGCTTCTGATGCCGGTCCCCTGAATCCAATCAGACCCAGGCTACTCATTGACTTTTTCATGTTTGATACCTTTTCTGATAATCCACTCTTCATATCAGCATGACCAAGGATGGAGACCTCCTTTTCCACAAAGAAGTGGTTTGTGGCCAGTCCTGCCAAGTAGTGATCATCATTGTCTTGTAGGTACCAGTCTAAAAGGACCAATGAATCAGCATTCGTCTGTTGGGTAAGGTGTAGAAGTGTAGACTTCCACTGTTCTCCAGGACAGTCACTTCCATGATACCACTTTATGCATGAAAATACATGGAGCACTACTACCTTGGCTGTCCAAGACATGATTGATATCAAAGAAATAGGCACATGCACAGGGACTTGCAAGCAATTGTCGTGAATTGACATTTGCTAATGTGCTGTAGCTCTAGCATGTGATACCTTTAGCTGCAGTGGTAAACATGTACTCATGAGGCGTGGTCTCATGTCTTTCTTCTTTTGCTTCTCTGTCTACACAGTGGGACATACTTCAGTGTTACAGTGGATTCTGGTTATAAGTCTGTGCTGTGACTGGATGATTTTCACTTTTTGACAGGTATGACCTCATGTCAAAACCTACAAAATTCGAACCCTCACTGGTCCAAAACATGTTTCTTGGGATTTCTTCGTCAATGTCATAGAGTTTGTCCACAATTGACAGACCGAGACTGCTGTTTACTCAGAGCTTTTTTCATATCCCTTTCAAAGTCATAACTGAACCTGGTGCATCCAGGCTTTCCTTTAGCATTTTTATGGCAATTAAGTACTTGTGGGGCAATTGGCAGCCTCCATTGCAAGTTTTTCAGCCTCTTTTTCGTTATTTTTTTCTCAGTGGAATAACACTTGTTTTCTCGAAATGAACCTGTCACTTCCTTCAGAGCTCGGCAGTAGAAGATTTTGATCTAATAACTGAAACTTCTGACTTTATGATAGGAATTCTGAATTGGGAGTCGAGAGGTTTTGGCATTGCACCGGATTTGACAATAAAAGAAGTCACTGTGAAAGAGAAATTACGGTAGTCTTGGGCTTGGGGCATGCAGCCTATTCAGAACACACTCCCATTGTCGGTGCATGTGTGTGAATTGAGTAAGTACTAGTAGCAGCATACCTATACAAATATGTGCGTAATCAACATAACTCTCACGCCCTCACTCTCAGGAATATTGCTCTTATTTGCAAGGTACAAGGAAGAGTAGTTGATAATCAAAAGTGGCTAAAAAATAACAAGAGAGCAAACAAGAGAACAATTCAATGGTGCAAGACCGAATTAGACGTGATGCTTACTGAATACAAATTCCGGCCCTAAAAGAATTCTTCAATAACGTTGAGTGGTTTGAGATCAAACACCTGTGCTCACTGTATCTGATTTCTGATGAGAAAGAAGTGGAACAATGGCTGAAATCCTCATCAGCAGTCTTAAGCAAGGAGGGAGCTGGAGACAAAATAAGCTGCTGCTGCAGAAATGACACCAAAGCATCGGAAATTCGAAATACAGAGAAATACGCGAAGTCGAACAAGGAATAATCGAGTAGAACGCATCTTTGGCCACTTTTCAAAATGCGCAAGTGAAACAGAAGACGCTACGATCACAAGATTGGCCAATACAGTAGAAACTCTGTTTTTCAAATCTATGATTCCAGCCGATTAAGTCGTTAAAAAAACCGTTCACTGGTTCCTCGTCCTGACCCAAAATGCACTTCTAGGTCTTTTCCGGTCACTTCCTAGACGCCGTGCGCCGTCTACACGAAATGCAGTCTGCCTTCGTGCGCCCTTGCGATCGCTTCGGAGTGCTTTGCCACGGGGACCTCTGGCGCCAGAACGTTCTCTTCTTCTATGGCTCCAGCTTGGAGAGCCAGACCGACTGCTTGGACGTTCGCTTTGAAGACCTTCATCGCGTGAGGGCCGCTTCTTGTGTCACGGACTTTCTCTACTTCCTCTTCACCACCGTCGACTACGACGTCAGGAGAGACCACATGATGGACTTCCTCGCAGTTTACCATGATCATTTCAGCAAGGTGAAAATCCTGTCCTCTCTGGGCATCATTCGTGACGACAGTACTAGGGGCATCCCAGTATAAGTGCGACTACTCTTTGTATTTAAACTTATGGGGCAACGACTGGCTGGGAATTTTAGTGAGTAATCTTTAAACTTTTAAAAGCATGCTTCATTTAATTCAAGTCAACTAAGCTTTACACAAGACATATCGCGAGCTAATAAAAAGAGGTGCCTGCGAGACCCCTGCTCTATCCTCTATCTTTAAATACAAGGTGTAAGAAGGTCTACAGATTATTTAAGATTTCCAGCTAGATGTTGTCATGTAAATTATAATAACAAGTAGTCGCATTTATTGCACTGTTGTCACGAATAACGCTCGTATTTCCGTACAAAAGTGGCGCGCTGGTGTTTCTTCCGCCGTATCATAAAGTTCGAGTAGGTTTTGGGCATAAGCACACACTATTCGACTGTTCTCGAGTGACAAATAATGTTGTGTTACTATGCACACGGTGAGGCACGTACTGAGTGATGGCCACAGATCGAGTTGCCAGCCTAAATTGCCCAGCCAAGCTCTTGAGCCTTTGGGGGCAGCTTCACCACTTGCGACGGCACCAATGGATGTGGGCTGATCTTGTTGAATTTTGCATGTAGACCGTGGCAAAACTCGCTCCGTCCGTCGAGATGTTCAGTCGAGAGGGTCTGTTCTCCGAGTTCAGGTCTCGACTGATGTACGGCTTCCTCGAGGGCGTGTGTCTCTTCTCCACCGTCTACGAGTCGCAGCTGCACAGGTTGGAGAACGAGGAGAGGACGGGATCGCCATCGGACGATCAGCACACCATTGACAGGCCCAGGTATGCCAGCGGATAAGGTGGGCACATGAGTGCGACGTATGCAAATAACGTTCGTCGTCATTTACACCCAGGTACGGCGACTACAAGGAGGCCGTGGTGGCCATGATTGGCGACGTCATCAGGTTGGAGTTGCAGGGTAGACCGTCGGAGGCCTCAGGAGATGAGAGGAGGAAGAAGAAAGCGGCAAATTAAAAGCCATATTTTGAGTGGTGTTGTAAATCTTTCTCCCCTGTATGTGTAGTATTTCAACTATTTTGTAACCCTGAAACCGTGGGAATGTCACACTATGAGCCAATGAGCCTATGCTCTTAGAGATTTAATATTTCCTTATAATAGAGTAAGGTCATTACTTAAGTCGAGGGTACAATAAGATGTACGAGTGTGCTGTAATACAGGAACTGCTCGCACCATCAATGCCGCTGATTTTTTCCCCATGTATTGGACTGTGTGTGTGTGTGTGTGCAGTACCTGAATCCAATCTCCGACATCATCTTGGCTACAAATAACTTTACGATGCTCACACGATTAGCATTCACTACTTCCATGGCTGCAGTGTTTCCTAGCAGCACTTGTACAAAAGACTCTTGTACTCGCAGCAAAGAGGTCCAGTCTTCTTCAGCACTTCTATGAGTTCAAGCACTGCTTAAAATGTGCCTTCTCCTCTTGCTATCGTTTTGGCCAGCAGTATCGAGTGCTTTGCACAACCACAAGCAGGACCTCGAGCGCTTTGAGGTGGACAAGAACAAGTGCTCGTGGTCCGGGAGAGCCTTCGGTCAGCTCAATCAATGTGCTCCCAATGCCGTCGTTGTGGGCTCGTGCGGATCTGGCGCCGTTGCCAATTGCGCTAATAACACAGCCGGGCACGAGCTCAGGTGCTGCGAGGTAAAAGTTATGCAAACAATTTCAGCATGAGACTGTGCCGGAGCATTACGTAATCTCACCATACTTTATTCCATCACGAAACAAGTCACGCTGATATGAACGACAAAGCAGTTGAGATCCTCACAAAGAGTTATAGGCTGCACAGTTGACCATGTTCTTGGCACAAACTGAAGGAAATTGCACTCCCTTGAGCATGAGCTCTGAAAAATCTTTGAGGGCAGGGATGCAACTGGTGAGCACGCTGGCAACGACGTAGAAGAAGAAGCAGATGCCAGCTAACCAAAAAGAGATGAACACGAGGACGATGAACCAGAAAAGACCGTTGCCGAGATCTTTTCCTGAAGCCATAGCAGGACCCCAAAATGTTTCCTTCTCCGTTTGACAATGAGCTGCACTAACCGAGAATATCGACTTACACTTATCCCGCAAACGTTCGTTTGTCGTGCTTCCCTCGCCACGAAGTTTGTGTTGCAGCGCGCTGAGGGGATATTGGTATGAGAGATAAGGAAATTCGAGGTAGCGCGGAAGACTGTGCAGCTCTTTATGCAGTCGCCCGCAACACACGACCCGCTCGTGTCACTTGTCGAACAGATAAGCAGGAAGCCGCGTCACACAAGTGCACACAAGTGGAAGGTGAGGCGAAAGGTTGCACGTGGATGTCGTCATGGGAGCAGGACGACAACTCAGTGTCTACCTGCAGCTACGCCAGATGTCTCCTCCGTGCAGAACGATTTCTGCTGACATGAGCCAAGAAGTCTTCCTGGAATTGTGTCTTATTTATATATGCGTAACTGAGAATCATAGTGAAGTTTCCTTGCTCTCTGCAATCTTTGTAAGCTGTAAGCCACAGCAAGAAAAAGGCTCTCACATGTGTCTCACATATCTCCTGGGATAAATGATATGAGACAGGCGTATATTGGTACAGTAGTCTCCGGTTATTGTCATCACCTTGGAACCTCAAGGGTTTCATGTCTGTGACTGATATATACATTCTAACAACTGATTCGAGTAAAAACAAATATGGCTTTAACAAGTATAGAACTTTAAATACAACCTTCAGTGCAAAAACTCATTTTTGACGGCATTCCTCTCTTAGTTAAAACGATAGCAAAGAGATAGAGTTTCCAATAAGTTCTTGTCCTCAAAATTTAGCTTACCCTCAAAAATCCAATTTTTTGTGGCTGATTTGAATTTTCTTCAGGAAATTTGATGACTATAAAAACAGAGTTTGTCGACTTGAACTGATAGAAATGCCTCCATTTTATGAAGTAAAAAATCGGGTGGGGGAGGATGATGACTGTAATTGGATTGTGACCATAAACGGAGATTACTGCCCTTTTCCACGTCCGTGCTCTGTACTATCAATTTTTGACCCTCTCAGCCCTTACAGCTGCATCGAGCCTCCAACTTCAGATCAGAGCCCAGAGGTTTCAAGCCGAACCTGGGTCGGGCTCCAATTTAACTAAATTGGGTGCAAAGACCTAGCATAAACACACACGCACGCTGCAGTCGTTAAACAATCTGCCCATTTAAATGCATCCCCAGTCATTCTCCTACGTGATGCATGATCGTGACCGGTGGATTGCTGCTTTAAACTGCATTTCGTCCTGCAGCAACCTGACTTTCGTCGCACTGACTGCTCCTTGAGCAGGGCTCTATTTCCCGGCATGAGGATCACCTGCCCGATCAGGAGGAGGAGCAGGCAGTTCTTCGTCAACGGAGCGTGCGGGTCTGGAGCGCTCTTTGACTGTGGATTCAAGATTCACACGGTAACATGAGTGACCACAAATCCGTGCAACCGCAGACGAGATGTGAAGAAGACCTTCTTTCAGGTCGACTGTTGCCGAGGTTTGTTGGACTCAGGCTCTTGGCTGTCCTCCTCTGGCGTCTGTTATTGGCGCTACGGCACTCATGGCGAACGCGTCGAATGTGTCAACGACGATGAGATCGTGTTCGGCAGGTAAAAGTCAAGCTGCGGCACGATTATGGAATCGCATATAATTTCAACTCATTGATAGGTGCGGCTCCGGCGTGGGAAACGACTGTGGCGGCGGAGGCAGAGCTCATGGTATACAGTGCTGCACTGTGGTCAAGGAAATCCAGCGGAAAGATAGGAAAGAGCGATCACTCAACCTCGATTGACTCGTCTGCCTACCCAAGTAGAATAGTCCGTAAAGTACGGTACGTTGGTACGTCGTACCGATATTTGTTGCAGCAGTACCTACCGACGCAGGTATCTTTGATACCACACACTGCAATAACAAAGCTGATTGGCCCTGAATAAAACAAATATGAGCATCTTCACCGTGCCCAGCACCGTATGCATGCGATAGCTGCGCAATGCCTGAGTACCAAATACTGCGGATGTGCTACCTTTCCACGTCCACGTCCGTACGAAGGTGCGGGTCGAGTTTTGTATAAGAATAGACCCGACAAAGATAAAAGTCGCTGACACCGTCTTCTTTCGGCACCATGAGTTTTTATTTTACTGCTATCGTCCCCAAATATTGCGTCTACTTGAGCTGTCCCCTCTTCTTTCGATCTCAATCGTGAATGAGTGGTACAAGAAGGCGTCGCCACTGCCCATTTTTTTCAACGCCCCATCCACTCAACCCACCCCAAGAACCTGTCCTTGCATTTTGGGTGAAAATCGCGGCCAATATCATCTTCATCGACCCGCCCATAATTTGGCATGAAATGAAAACGTTTCACCCTCCAATCATCGAGGAGGGGGCGACAAATAACTGGCCAGGTGGAATAACCCCTCCGTCTCCCCCCCCCCCAAAAAAAAGATGGGGATTCTGAACTAAGTATTCTTCTACAACTGCTGATGGGGATCCTGAACTAAGTATTCTTCTACAATTGCTACACGATCGTTGCCACATTGTGTGTACAGTAAGAAATACCGTACAGTGCTGGCAGCTACAGAGACTCAAGTTGTTGTAGATAATGCTGCTCTGGCCATTATGCACGTAAGCCTCATTACTGAGGGAGGCCGATAGGAAATGGAAGAAGAGGAATCAGGTGCGGTGAGGAAGGATTGAGAGAATCCCCACCATCTCTCTGAAGTCTCAGTTCCAGCAGTGCAGTAATCTCCTTGGCAATTATTACTCGGGTGGAGGAGAGACAAACAAACAATTACTGCTGTTGCGGTGGCAAAGACAGGGAGAAATGTTGCGACTGCATTCTTCTGACAAGCCCACCCAATCTCTACTCCACCAAACATGATCAAACGTTTGGTGACGGCCTCAATTTTGTGTGCACGCCGAATTGAGGGTCCTCGTGCGTCATCATAGTACTACGCAAACACTCCGTAGTCCATTTACGTCTCTTTTCGTAGAGTCCTCAGACTGATTCACTGAGTCTTGTTTTTCTGGATCTTGGTAGGGAATAGGATCCTCTCCCCCTGAGAATATGATGATGTCTGATGGAGCATTCATCACGTAGTCATTTGCCAACCTGTGCTCGGTCGTCTCCTCCCTGGAGAAAACGTCCGTTTGCTCCACCACGTTCGTTATTTTTCTTCTACTCCAACGTTGCCCCTGATCGAAAAATATGCTTGAAAGAATTCTTGGTGGCCAAGAACGGAGGCAATTTGGGGTGAGGGGGACAAGCAGGTGTTGTGACTGCCTCATCCGACGAGTCAACACGATGTACACGGAAGGCGGACGTTATTTGTGCCTGGAAGTCGGTCGGACGGAGCTGAGTCCTCGGAGAAATGAGTCACCTTCATCCCCTAACCTTTCTCGCCAGTTGGTGGGTGCGTGCGAGGTGGTGGCCGCTTCACTGTGACCCACCTCCAATGAGTGTTTTTGCAGCCTCGCTCGTCGCCCCAGGAATGTCAATAGTCGCCACATATCGAGGACCTGAGAGCAGCAACCCTTGAGTTCTGAACTGTGCTCACAGGGGGGAAAAAAGTGACAGAGAAAGATTGTGGCAAGGAGATATGTCCTGTTTTAACAGGCACTGAGACAGCTGCGAGGCAAGACGTTTTGACTGCGTTGTGACTTGTGACCGCCGAGCAGCAGAAGTTCTCGTTCAATGAATAAGACAGTTTTAGGAAATGACATATTTTCCCCATTAGTTTCATCTACTTTTTTCCCCTTTGGTTTGAGCTTCGATGGAGGATTCATTTCCGGCCTAGAATAAAAGCAACACCGAAATGCTCTTTTCTTTTAGTTTTTTTTTCTACCTTTGGTCTGTCAGTTGCCTTTTCATCTTGCTTCTTCTTGCTTCCTTTGGCAAACTGACCAAGAAAGGGGTATTACTTATGCAAGGATGATCCTTCCTATACCAGGGAGCCATTCTGACTGCCGCCCATGGAACTTCTTCCGCAGGCACAAGGTACAAGGCGATGAAGGATGAACATTGGCTTCTTCCCTCCACATCTCATCTTTTTCCATCCCCGAGCAAATATGAATTTGGTGGTGTTGAGGGAGAGGGATGAAGCAAGGAGATCTCACAGGCTGTGAGGGAGGATGAATCTCCTTAGGGCAGCCTTGTGACTCACCCTTCCCCTCTCCCGTCTCCCTTGTTTATTCCCTTTGTGCTCCCAACTTGTCTTAATGCCATAATTTGACCGAACCGGAGAAGGCGCATATGGACGTGCACGCGTAGGTGCCGATAATGCCCATAAGAGGATTGGCAGAGGAGGAATGGATCAATCCGGGTGCACACAAGTGTCAGACTCAGTTCGTCGGCAGACAATTTTCCTAGGGGGAGGGAGGCAGAGCTAAATGTTTTTCTATAAACCACACATGTTTCTTTCCACCCATTTGACTTCTGAGTGCTCCAACTAGATCCTATCAAGTCCAGCGCATATTGACCACTGCTGTGCTGTCACTGTTTCTTCTCCCTCACGTAATGGACTCGCATGGCCACCCTGACCATTGTACTACGTAGGCACATAGGTTTTAACAAAAAAACACTTCTGCAAGTATGTACACATCACACCGAGCCAAGAGGTAGCACAAAGTTTTGCACTGTGCAAGATATCGTGGTATGAAGAGAGCTACCTAAGAGTAGATAGCAGTCTATTCTTCTACCTTTTTTTCTCTCTGCTCTCTAGGGATTTGTTCTTTCGTCTTCTTTTTTTTTACTTCGGATAAAAATTCTGCTCAGGTGTTGCCTGCTGACAACTATTGCCATCATTCCTGATGGCACCAGCAGCTGCAATTTACCGAAAGAAAGACGGACTGTACTGTACCGTGTGTCCATTCTGTAGCAAAGATCAAAACACTTTGTCCTCCCCCCCCCCCCAAGACCGACCCAAAAAGTCTGTAATTCCATCGTCGTGTTAGTTAATCTTCTCACAGAGACCAACTGTCGTGTAGCCGCTAGCGGCTTTCTTGCCATTTCTTATCCTAGGGGAAAATTGCACACTGGAGAATTTTTTTGACTTGCTCTTTTCTGCACGATGCAGAGTAGCTTGCTTACTACATTTGTTTGCAAGAGCCGCAGAAGAAAGGATTGTACCAAGCTTTAAGGAACTTTCTTGAAGCTTTGCGCTACTACACTTGAGAATTTTGCTCAAGTATCCCCGTTAGTGTCTACGTACACGCGAGTTTTGCTAAGTTTCTTTTTTTAGATTATTTAAATGAGAGTGCAGGACGTTCGTTGGTTGCGCATGGATAAAAGAGGCTGGCCGGACGTGGGGATTTCCACACGAGTGCGATAGTTTTAGCTGCTGTCGTGGAAAAAGTTGCAACAGTAATAAAAAAGTTAAGAGAGGTTTTAGAGCGAAATTGAAAGTTTGAAAGCGCAACGAGGGCATCTGGATTCAGACATCCTTTTCGGCTCTGTCACAATGTGCGATTGTGCATAAATACATGTGCAAACTGCTGGCAGAACGACGTGACGAAAAGAAATAGCAGATTTGAGCGGGAAGACAAGATTCCCAAAACAACCATAGGAAGCAACGTTGCAGAGCTCCCAACTCGCCCTAAATCCGCCATTATGTATGCTCAGCACAACCCCAGTGTCACTCACACTCTTCTTCGAATCACCCGGATTCCGGTAGGAGGGGGGGTTGTGAGAAAGGTTGTTGAATTACTCGGGAAATCGGCGTCATCGTCGTTTCGTCCTTGCGGTTTGCCGCCAAAGAGTGAGAAGCCGGTGACGAGTACATTTCAACGACGAACGCCAGTGTTGCTTCTCACCGTCGTCATCGGCGTTTTCTTTAAGTATTTCATCCAAGGAACCCCCCCCCCATTGCGTTATTCATGAAGGGGCCAATATTGAACTTACCTTCATTTGCCCGACTTCATTATTTTCACTTACTTGGTGTCTTTTACTGACATGTGAGGATCCCCCGGCCGCCATCCAATTACATTTAGCTAATGTTGATCAAGTCCAGGGCAACCCCAACCCTCCCTCCCTCCCTTGTAGGGCGGTGGAAATCTGTTCTCTCCTTTGCTGCCCTTCCTGCAGTCGTTCCACAGGCTACTGTGGCACAGGGTGTCACAAAAGGATCCTCTCTTAGCCAAGAAGTGGGTTTCATTAATTACTAAGTAGCACTCACCGTGTGAGTCATGAAAATGAGAAAATAACACGAGGTGGAAAGAAGCAAGGAGGTCAACGGGAGGGACGGGAGGAGGAGGAGGAAGGGCGCAAAAGGGTGACACATCGAGAAGTTAGGGGGTCCGGAGAGAAGTGTAAGTGGTAATGAGGTATCCGATTGCTATTCCAATCGCTATCTTGTACATGAAATCAATGGTGTCTGTTCGTGTGGCAAGTCGTCCGACGTCTACAACACGTCAGCTACATGTCCCTCGTCGGCAACATGTCCGACATTTTCCACGTGTCCATCATTACCAAGGTGTCCAACGTTGGCAATGTGTCTGATGTAGACATCGTATCCGACGTCGGCAAGGTGCCCGACGTCCTCTGCATCTGGAGTTGGACAAAGCCGAGGCGGGTCAGGGGCTCTCGCATCATCCAGTTTCAAAAGTAGACAAGAAAACTGTCTGTGATGACTTGGACAAAGCAGAGAGGATTAGGACGAGGAGCCCAGAGTGCAAGGACGATGCAGGGTGCGTGGACAGCATGGAGTCGGCCGAGGGCAGAGAGCTCTTCGCCAGATGGACCTTGACTTGGGCGTGAAAACGGCCTCAAAGTTCTCCTCCAGCAGGCAGGATCGGTGTGTGCATGGGTGTGTCTTGTGACACTTCGAGCAACACCGGGTACCTCAGCTAGTTATTAATATGTCGTCAGTATGCGCAGGATCATTGACGGCAGTCGTGTGTGTGGCGCAGTTTTGTCGCCAATAATCTTGCATTTTCCCGCATGCCAGCTGAAACTGCGTGTTAGCCCGGCGGTGCAAGCCGAACTTGTGCACGTAACAGTATCGTTGATGGAAAGTTCGTTCAGCCTCGTGTCACAAAGAAGCCTTCAAAAGTTCTGCCGCCAAATAACCGCCGAACTCTAACTAAAATTTTGATCGAAGTGTTCACAATTTTTGCTTGCCCCCTTTGCACGCCCTTAAAAAGCAGAATGGGGGAGCACCACCTTGCCTGCCCCCGTTAAACCCGACAGTCTCTTATCGCTCGTCAAGTATCTCAGAAATTGCTCTTGTTCCCACGTGGAGGCTCCTCCAGATCCACAAAGGGCGGCAGGAGCCACCAGAGGTTGTGCGTGTGTTCGCATATGCATGCGCTGGTGTTTGCGCAGTCGTGATCAGCAGGGGCGATTCTTTTAAAGACCAAAAACGTATTATGAGTGTGTCAACAAAGTGGATGAGAAAACGGTTGGAGGAGGCTCCGCCAGAGAACAAAAAAAGTTGGCTTCAACAATGACACAACACTAACTGGCTCTAAAGTGGTCCCCACAGAGGATAGGATCGGAGCAGTCCCGCTTCTTCATCCTAAATGGGACATTCTCGTCCCGTCCAAATGCACCCTCAAAAGTCCATTAGACCTGAGGGTCTAAGGAAAATGGAGACATCAACAACTCTTTTTTTTTTACGGAGCTCATTCACTGGGAAAAAGCTGCCTGCCATCATTCATCTCTCCAGGCAAAGTCACAGATGAACTGATTATCAGATTTCTCTCCCTCTGTCTTGGTCCCGATCTTCTGTCATCATTAGCAGTTTGTTTGGCGTAGTCAAGTTGGTTAACGGCAGCTCCGTGTGAAGAGGAAGAGCCTTGTTTGGTGGGAAGCAGGGGGAAAAAAGGCCAAGTGAGCTCTGCTTGTACAGGGATGATCCCCTTCGCTCACTCAGACAAGTGTCAAGTTTCGACCTCCCTCACCAATGTTTGCTTGTCTGGCTTAATCCTCTTCCCTTTCTTTCTCCGATGCTGGCTTTTAAGCATTTTTTTTGCTTATTCTCAAAAAAAAATAGCTGTAGCGCTCGGTAGATGTGCGAATACACAGGGTGTGACAAAATGGATTGCCCCTCCCCAACTCCCTCCCAAGAATCAAGTCGTACCTGTTCACGTGCGTGCTTATCATTTGCTCCGTCTCTCCCAGAGTCAGGGTTGCCAAGATGCTGGTCCCATGCGGAGCTCTGGTTTTGGGCACTGGATGTCTAATTTCGTTACACCCTGTCTTGCACGAATATAAAAAGAGGCCCGGCGGCGATGATATAAAAGGAGGACCGGGAGTAGATGTGGAGAAGTCGGTAGGAGGGAGGTTGCAAGTGGAGGTGGTGGCATTCACGGGGTGGAGGAGGACAAAGGAGTGACATGAGGGAGGCTCAAAAAAGTTGCCTGAATAAAACTGGAAGGGTTTAGAGCAGAAGAGGTCTGTGTCTTTCTTCTTTATTCTCTCTCACTCACAGTACGTACGAGAGGCCAACGTCTTGCCTCTTTCCTAACGGCCTCGCATAACGAAGCAGTCGAAATCGCAGTGGTTGACTTGGTGGCGCTAATTAGCGGAAAAGAAAATATGCAAGCTTTTAGCAACGTTTGCTGTCAATCAGTTCATCTGATGAAGTAGGTGACATTTTTCAGACCGACTGCAAAAAACAAGGCGAGGTAGACGAGAGAGATAAAAGCCCGCCGAGTTCATTATTCTTGTGCAGACGAAGGTGAGCCAGTAGCTTTGAGTGGCTACGTGGGAGCGATGGGTCGGGCTGGGTCATCTTCGGGCCACTTCGGGCTCACCCGGATACAACCACCCCTCATTTTCTGTGTAGAGCCACTGTGCCGAAACCAGCAGCAGTGCCACAACTTACTGAGACAGCTCGATCGGGCCTAGAGACTGGCTCATCATCACTACTACTAGTGGGTCGGCTACGTGTACTACCTGTCGGTGTGTCCGCGTACACAATGAATTTCACCAGGCTGGACGAACAATGCGCACCTTATTGCTCACTGTGGAAAAGCTCAGTGGGTAACGCGTGCTTCAGGTGGCTTCCTCTATGTACTCTGGATGGAGGCCAAGATCAAGCTGGCGAGAAGTCGTGAGAACCCATTCGACGAAAAGGTTGAGGTCGTTTGTTGCGTCTTCTTCATTTTTTTTTTCGTCTGCCCGCCAAATGACGAGCTGGTTGGAGCTCATTTGGCCTCATTCATCGCGCTACTGTAGAAACTCGAGAGTAATTCTTGCCTATGTACATACTTACGGACATGTCTTAATTATCTTTCTCTGCAAATATAGGGCGGAATAATTGCAAAAGCTGGAGCTTCTTCTCGCTGCAATTTTCTCTACCACCACTTTTGCACGTCAACTTCCTAATGCTGGCATGCCTCTTTTCATTCAAAAGTTTGTAGCATCTTTGAGAACACTTGGCGAAAATTTTCGCTTGTGCTGCTGAGTCAGTGGTGAAATGGTTCATTGTTTCTTTTGGTGACAACTTTTTTCACAAAGCGAGAGCGACTGAGGAAATCCTCTTTTTTTTCAACGCCTGTCGTCGATGACACTCAGGAAAAATGCAGAAAGAGACTTCCATCCTCTCCACTCATAGACACAGCCCATGCCAAAAAAAGTGTAACTTTTGTCCACTTGGTACACGACATATTTTTTGGTCACGCTGTTAGCCAATTGCTCTGCCTCCGCGCGTTCAACAGCTCTCATCTGAAATGTCCCCGCTGCCGATGTCACCTGTGCATGCGCGTTACGTAAACAGATACTTCCACTCACCCTGTACAAAGCAATCACAGAAGAGCCTCTTCCTCCCCCAAGGTGTCAGTGCCAGTTGCAGAGAGACATTTGAAAGGGGGAACATTTCGCCTCCAGTACTTAACAGCACAACAATTCACCCTTCTTATTCCGCCTGTCTTCGAGCGGCTGCGACTTCCGCCTTCGTCGTCGTGACACGCAAGGGGCTGTCGGATGTCATCAAAAATTTCCTCGACAATTAAACTTTTTGGCCCAGAAATTACTCTTCGTCGAGTCAGCGGCTCTGGAGCTGCGTACGAGTACTAATCGCACATTCTCACATCCGCAGGTATCTCAGCCTGGCTTTGGGTACCGCAATAATGAGCATATGCAAATATGGCCTCTGATGGACGACGAGAGCGACTGAAAAATAAAGACATATATGTACATATCTGTCTATCTATATATACGTAGAGAGGGGACTTTCGTGTCAGTTCGCGCAAATCGTAAGTAACGGCGAAAGGTGGGCCGACCCTGGCGGTGCCGTCGATAATTATCACGAGAGCATGCACAAGAGGAAGTACTGTACCGTGTGGGTGACAAAAAAGGGTGCACCTCAGTCGGATGATACATTTCCAAATTTCCTTTCCCACCAATTTTTGTATTCAACTTGTCAGACTTTTTTTGACCCACACACTGCAGACACACATATCTGTGTACTAGTCCTGATCTATATGTGTTAGGCTTTTGTCTATTTTTTAATCTCTCATGGAGTCCTTGATGTGTAGCCGGAATCCACTTGAAGATCTTCTAGTCAAATGGAATGAAAAAATAATGACTTTTTGGGTCCCCTCTCTACCTTCAAAGTTTTTGAGACACAGTACATAAGGACGTTGGGTCAACATCACAAATTTGAGGTGGACCTGCTCAGTTTCTTTCTAGATGATAAACTAAAGCACTGTAGTTGAATGAATCTAAAAACAAAGTGTTTACAGCTTTGTCACAACTTGAGCACAAACCTTCTTTGCCATGGAGGGGGGTCCAATTTTTTTTTTGAAAACAATTTAACTATATATTCACCATTTGGCATGAGGTAACAAACCTAAGATGCACTCAGCCAAATTCCAAAACTTTCATTTTTTCACCTAGTCTAAAAAGTGTGTACGGAAAACGTATGCGTTAATATCAGTGCTGAAAATGAATGAGTCTGGAATCAGCGGAAGATCCGCTTGATCTGCCCGACCCGAGTCCACTGTGCTTTGACGACACCAAATAATGATTGGACGTCTTTTTTAATTTTCGGCTGTTGCTCGTGTAAAAAAAAGCAGTTATCACAAATTAGTGCTACAAGAAGTGAAATCTGTCGAACCCCCCCAAAAAGGTTACCGACATTTATTTAGCTATGCATTTTCACAGGTTCACCCTGCAAGATTTTAGTCGCACAAATACTAATCCAAAGCTTCGGTACGAGTATCCTGTCTAGTATGTACATTAGAAACTGTCTGCACTGCTCAGTTCTATCATCGTAAATCATCTCGTTAGTTAGGGTCCCCGACTTTCGTGTCACCTCATTTTGAAATCTTATTTACTAAATAGGGGAATCGGAGCAAAAAAAGGGGATGAAATACGGTGGGGTTTTTTTTTTCAATTACTTCGTGACTTTTCTTGACGTTGACGAGTTCTTGCGCATGCGTGGAATCTTCAGTGATTTCAGCACCTTCGGCCAAATTCGCTAGACGGTTTGGGTCGATAGAGCTGAAGACTCCCTCGCATGTTTGACTGGCCCCAAAGTCCACCAGATCCCTGGTCCAACTGCGATGTTGTCGTCATGCCAATGCTTTCTTCTCCTCCAATCTGGGCGGGAAACCGCCAACTTTTGCGTGCATCTCCAGTTGGGCTGAGGAAGATGTCTGTTCTTGTACGTGGTCATTGAGTCGGTGCCTCGTAGGCAAATGATCACCAACCTCTTGACCTTTTCCGTCTCGTGGGGGGGGGGGGGGGGGGGGGGGGGGGGGGGGGGGGGGGGGGGGGGGGGGGGGGGGGG
>JAAUXU010157633.1_pt1 | contig 36426 bp, 42 predicted proteins | sample 7278151 | NCBI WGS metagenome assembly JAAUXU01 (sample SAMN14350113, study PRJNA611818) | marine sediment metagenome | isolation source: surface marine sediment (1.8m) | place: French Polynesia: Moorea | collected 2018-08 | reverse complement strand
GAGGTAGTCAAATACTTTGGAAAAAAATTGAGTTTTACCTACTTGATTTGAAATGTATGTAGTAAGCTACTGTAGTAAATTTGCTGTGAAAGTAGATTTCAACTCCGGTGACTGTCAAAAGCTGCCAAACTGGGTGAAAATCACTGACCAATATTTTACAACAAGTCCTGAAGAAAAAAAATTCAACTTATTTTACAGTATTATGTAACTTTAAATGCATTTGGGCACAGCTAAAACTCCTTTTTTTCACTTTCATTTGACTACAAAGTCTTCAAATGGAAGGTGGTTAAAAATTTTGGACACCCACGGGGAATTCCAATTTTCGACCTAGCCTACCTTATATACTTGCTTACATCACGTAGACAGCAAAATAAGTGCCTTGCGTGCCTATCGACATGCTTATAGACTGCATAATAAGTAGATATATTATCGACATACGTACCTAAACTTCCCATGAGCAAAAGTTTGAAAGCCACGAATATTCAGGAGTTCTCCCTAATTGTTGTTCATGTCTGCCCCCAGCGAACAAGCCATAAGTGGACACAAAGGGTTTAAAGTAGAATATTAATCTTTATGTCAGTCACACGTTAAATTGGAATTTGAAGCATGTTTACTTATGTCAGTTACGTTGGGCAAACGTTGAGTTTGCAAATCAAAATACTTGGGCTAATTCATATATAGTAGCTATCCTTCGAGGCCGTTTTTTGCACTGCAATTCTTTTGGCAATCGAGTCCTGGCAGCCTTGCGAAGCAGCGAACAAGAGGAGGGTACGTAACACATTTCGTGAGGCCTTTGGGCACCACGCAAGATGTAGACAAAAAGAATAAATGGGTCACGTGCACCAAGTTCATGTACGTAGGAGAGAAACTCGTAGTGGTTATGAGTTCGTCTCGTGGCTATGGATAACTCTGTCATGTTGGAAGTGTCGTCATCAAGCCTGGGGAACACGCACCGCCGATCGACAATCTCGCTGTTGGCGAGGCCAACGACCTCGTCGCCGCCAAGCTCGTGAATTATTCAGACCAGTGTGTTCTAATCGTTTTGTTCCCCTGAGATCCGTCAGTTTTATCCCACTGAGTCACAATCCTTCTCGGATCTTCAGAACAAGTCCTAGGGTCGTGTCGTCTTTGGATGCCCAGTTGCCTCGCCGCCAACATCCTCGACATGAAGAAAGAGCCGATCAACGCCAAAGGGATTCTCGATTTCTGTGAATAAGGATGATGCCCTGCGTCATCTGTATGACGTCTTGGACAAGGATAGTAATGCACATGGAGGTCTCACACCCTTCGACAAAGAAGACCAAATCCATCACGTGGAGATACAACGCAGGCAGATAGGTAAGAAGATCCTGGGATTGGTCGACTTGTACCGACCGCTTTAGCCACGGCACGCCCATAGCATGGCCAGATTTGCCAAGAGGTAGCATCATTTTCTAGAAGATGGCGATGGGCCTTCATCGGAGGTACACCAATGGACCCATGAAGTCTCAACTCAGGCAACCTCATCCAGGTTTCTTTCTCCATTTTTTTCATGTCATACTTTTCGCATAGCAATTTCATTCACCAAACTGCCCGGCTACCACCGAGGAAAATGGTCCTGCTGTGCTGAAATGAATTCCCTACTATGCCCTGCTGTTGCCTCAGAAGGAGCTTTGCCTTCTCTGTCTGTTTAGGGCAGGTGATGAAGCGTCTCCCCAGTTGACGAGCAGGCCTCCTCTCCTTCCCTCGTTCGTCACGCCTGTCCAGTCGAGCAACGTACTCAAAAATTGCACAGCTTCATAACACATGGAAACATTTTCCATGGTAAGAACCCCCACGTGCGATGAGTTGGCGGCTAATCTTGGGCAACGTGTAGAGAAGTGATGAAAGTTGCACGTGCCCATGAATCATGAGGATGAAACATCAGGCAGCTGCAGACAGGAGCATTCACTTAAATGTTAAAGGGAGATTACGCTCACTTCTCGTCGGATCATTCGCTGGCCTTGAAGACGTTACGTAGTGAAGTGAAGCAGTGATGATGTACCAAGTTCATACTAGTGTACTGAGTCCATTGTTCGCGCAGTCCGCGCAACTATTAATACGTACAGGTGTAATGCGTCGGTCGTGATAAAACAACTCTATTCATCACAATAGTACTTTTGAACGTGCCATGCAGCAGCACGTACGCAGTTAAAGTTTTGCCAGGATGTACACATGGATGCTGGAATAACTGTCATATAACTATTGTGAAAAGTGCAGTAGTGCCTATCACAAGCAACTTGCGTCGGTTGCTGCTACGACTGAGGAGATGGTTTATAGACAGTACCAAACTTGAGCATGTACTTTCGGACGTACTCGCTGGCCTTCTTCTTCACGGATTCGGTAAATCTCAGGTCTTCTATCCTTCGACATTGCTTAAGCTCCTTCGCCATGATGTACGTCGTGAGCTGAAACGAGAGGGAAGGGAACGTCCAACGAGCTATCTGGCAGGTCATGCATAGATACACAGTACAGCATCTGTCTGCATGTAGCGTCTGTCAATGTCGATTGCAAGTACAGGGTCTTCGAGCGAAGCGCCCACACATGTTTTGGCGGGAAATTTAAATTTGATGCATAGATGTTCTCATGTGCAGTAAATTTAAAATTGCCGCCAAAACTCGTGTAGGCGTTTTGCTCGAAGACCATGTACAGACGGCAGTTAAGTGATCCTCACCTTTTTAGCTAAATGTTTGAAGTCCTCGCTGCTCTCGATCTTTCCATGAGATGTTTTCCCCTTGAAGTAGGACTCCAGAACCTTGACGATTACCTTAGACGCCGCTGATTTGAATTTGTCTTTCGCCTTTCTTGCCACCTCCGAGCTTGTGTCGGCGGCTGCTGTGGTCGTTGACGCGCTCTTTGAAGAGGCCAAGACAGAGGCCGAATTAACCGTTGCCAGGGCGCCTATAGCAAGTTGCTGCTGTTGCTGCTGCTGTTCTCGCTCCGTAGCTCTCTTTGCTCTCTCTTGCTGTAGCTCTCGCTCAGCCTCGGCTCTCTCCTCTAGCTCTTGCTTCTCACGAATGGCGTCGCGATTTGCAAGACGCTCGCGCATCTCTTTCAACGTCATCAGGTCCACCTTGTCCTTCTCGGAACGTTTCTGCAAAGAAAGATCAAGATGGATAGAGGTGTCAACGAGAGCCACTGCTTCAACCTACCGGAATAAGGTGTTCCGTGACAAGACCGCTTCTCCTGTGCTTCCCGTGCCTCTCCCTTCGCCGCTTCCTTTCGTATTCCCTTTTCTCGCGGTCTCTCTCCCGCTTCTGCCTCCTCTCATGCTGTCTCTCCTCCTTGGTCTTCTTCCTTTTGGCTAGTAAGAGCTCCTTCTCCTGCGCGCTGAGGTCTGACGACAGGTCCTCTATCTCCGCCTGTCTCTTTGCCGTATCCTCCTCCGCCTCCTCCTCCTCTTCTTCCTCGTCATCTTCGTCATCAGAATCGGCGCCATTTCCCTCCTCAGCGCCTTTTGGACTCTCCGAGGCCACGCTGGCTGTCTCGTATTCCACCTCACCGAGAAGCTCCAAGTCTCTGTCCTCTTCACCCGTAACTGACGATTCTTCAGGTGGTTCCCACTGGCACTCCATAGTTTGCACATTGTAAAAGTAAACTCTACCCTCCATATCCTTGGCAAACCGCCAGTTCGGGGGAAGTTTCACTACCACAGTAGGCCTGTTGGTAGCTTCGTTGGCGGCTGCGTCGTACGAAATGTCGTTGTCGTAGACCGCTGACGGATCTGGCGGGGGCGGCTGACTTTCTGCTTCAAGGTCTGTCTGAGTAGGTCGACCGTTTCCGCCCAAGAATGGAATCTCGCCGCCGCCATTTGCAGGGTCAGAGCTGAGAAAGGGCAGATGGGTTGGCAGTGGTGGCGATTTTGCCGAAGACGATGCGTGTACTTTGTCAGGGGGAGGCATCACTTGTTCCTCGACGTTTGCACCAACCAGCATTTGGCCACCCTCTTCCACATACTCTTCCTCAGGCGGAGGGCCGTACATGTAAGAGACCGGTACCACGCCAGGTGGGTAAAAGTACGCCGGGTCGGGAAACGGCGGATCGCCCTCTTTGAAGGCTTCAAGCGGCAGATTCGCCATGGCCGGATAGCCCCAGGTCACTTCCACTTCCGGGTACTTCTCTGGCATGGGGACCCACTGACCAGCGTAAATGTCGAAGTAAAACTCTGGATACTCTTCGAACATAGGTGTGGTGGAAGCATCTAGTCGTAAGAAGTAGCACTTGTTCTCGTGTTGCTTCTGCCACAAGGTGCGCCTATTCCTCTCGACCTCCTCTATCTCAGCCTTACGCATGAACAGTTGTCGTCGGTGTTCACGTGACAGCCAGGTCTGGTGAAGCAACCCGCTCTCATCGTCGAAACGTGAGATTCGCCGCTCACGTTGTTTTGCAGCCGGTGGCTGCGCGTTAGGTGGTGAAGATGGTCGCAAGCTCCGCTCGTAAGAATGCTGAGGGCGATGAGGAACTTGGCCTAAAGGAGGACCTCGATCTTTGAGCGAGGTAAATGACGAAGGAGGAGGATAAATAAGGCGCCTGGCAGTGCCAGTGACGGAGGCAGAGGCTGAAACTGCCGGACTGCCACTGATCTGTGATCGTGCGGCTGCGGCACGATCAACCTCGCGCTCATGCTCGGCGCGCAGTTTAACGAGCTCTCGTTTGGGGATCTTGAAGACTTCCTGCAAGTTCTTCCACTCCTGCAGAAGCTCGGTCGCTTTCTTCTGGACTGTTTTGATTTTGCTGTTGATTTCCTCGCGAAGTTTGCGAGCTTCTTCGTCCTCGGTGGAAAGTACCGGAGCCTTGTTCACAGGGGTGACTTCCGGACAGACCGAGTCGTCCGATTTCTCGATTGTACCTAAAGCTCCAGGGGAGTCGTCCACGTCTTGGGAGCAGATAATGTTGACTATTCGTTGTACGGTCTCACTTACAGCCGACAGAGGAGGATCTTTCTCTTCACTCTTAATCTGCGGCATATTACCTTCTGAGGGAGTAGTTGCTTCATCGTCATCCATCTTGATTTCTTCGGTGACGTTGTCAACATTTTCCTCGGGCGTTACGGCCTCGTTCTCCATGTCTGCCTTTTCCTTGCTATAAGACTGCTCTTTTGGTGTGTAGAGATCAATTTCCATTTTAACATCAGAAGAATCATTTTCCTGCGCTTCTTCTGCCTGTTGTACTTCCATATTGTCTGTTCCAGGCAGTTCCTGGCAATCTTTTGTAAAGAGAGTTTCTTTCTTTTCCTTGGCCACGCGAGAGACTTCACTGTTAATTACTTCACTACTTCCTTTGGAATTTTCTAATAGGGTACAGAATGAATTTTCTACCCCAGTCACCGCTCTCTCTTGCTCATCAGTACCGCTGCCAAACGAAATATCCATTGGAGCTTGTTCCTCTCCAGGCGGAGGTGCATCGTCTTCGATCGGGAATGTCGTGAAAGGTTCCTCTCCTGGTGGGGGAGGTTCGTCGGAGTCAAAGACACTCTTTCCAAAGCCCACTGTGTTCGCGAGGTTCCTCTTGGCAGTTTCATGCTTCAAGTCGGCCTGCTTGAACGCACTGAAATGAGAGCAGACTTAGTGAATAGTGTACAGTCGTCTTTTTGAGCCGGGTCGAGATCGAGTAGAGCGGAAGGTCCAAATACTTGACTCAAATTAAACTCGGATACACCCCTAGAAATAACATCAACTGTGAAACAAATGAAACAAAAGGTGCTGGAAAGCTGTGTTCCTGTCGAGGTGGACCTGGCGATGTCCAGGAATAATTGGCTTTTTGCGTAATATCAAACATTTTTAGTTTGCACGAACTTGCATTGTTCGAACAATTAATTTCATTACAGCCCAATTTATTCTAATTACATGATTTTGAAATTGTTCGTTCGAGGGGAAGCTCTTCTTGGGTACGTTAGTTACTTTAAATAACGCTACTTACCTGTCCTGCTCAGTGTTCTTCCCGTCCTTAACATTGGGAGTCGTCACCGCAGTGGGTACTGGAGTGGCTGCCGGAGTAGCTACAGGAGTTGCTAAAGGTGTGGAAACTGGAGTTGCGGATGAAGGTGGAGAGTTGGCCCTTGAACTTTGTTCAGAAGATAACAAATTCTTTTCCTCTTTCTTTGGCTGAGGAGGAGGACTCTTGGTCCTTTCCATGAGATCTTGCATGTGCTCTTCACTTTCCGCCTCAGCCCATAGCCTTACTGTCTTTAGCACCTTGCTCTCGGTCAGCATGGTCTTGTGAGGAATATTCAACACAGCCAACGCATCCTCCACTCCTACTTTCAGATCGAGGTCAACCGCTGTAAAGCTTAGTCCTGCCATCCAACTCTGTAGGATCTTGAGACCTTGGTAATCTAGGAAAAGTCGCCGGCAAGGAGGATCTGCAGCACGAAGTAAACTGGCCAGGGTTTGGCGAGTGTTGCAGTCGGTGGCTCGCACCATCAGCCGGCACAGATCCAACGTGTGTTTCTTTGTTCGGATGCCCGTCGTTTTCAGGCTCTCGACCTCCTCCTCATACTGAAAGAAAAGATACAATAAGTGAGAAGGAAACTATGTAACAGGGTTTGATGTACGATGCTGACCTCGTCGTCTTCATAGTTCTTAATTTTCCGTGGTGATTTCATCTTGTGGCGTCGTCTTCTCCTCCTGATGAGCCTTTCCATTTTTGGAGAGCTTGGCGCTGCTTCTGTACGGCTGGTAACAACCGACTTAGCGGAGTCGACCGTGCTGGAGGAGGCCACTTCCGTTGTCACCTTAGTCTCTTCGCTGCCAACGCTCTCCGGAGGGCGAGCAATAGGCGTAAGAGAGGCCGCCTCTCCCTCCACTTTGTTTTCCTCTTCCGAGTCCGAAGACCAGTAGTCGTCTTCCTCGCCTTCCTCGTCGTCATCTTCATCATCTTCCTCAGCCTCATTGGGGTCTCCTCCCAGCCAGCCGCGACACTGTGAAGAGCCACAATAGCACTTCTGAGCCTGTTGACCGTAGCGCTCGTATTTGTAATCGAATGTTATTTCCTCTCCACGTCGGATTAGCTGCTTGCTGAAGAAGCCAACTCGGAGTTCTCCATTGACTGTCCACTGCCAAGAAAAAACATTGTCGCAACAAACGCAAGTATTACTATGCTGTTCATATGTACCTTTTGTGTCTCAGCATTAGGCTCGCAGCTATGGTTGATGAACCTTGAAATGTTTCCCTTGTGAGATGCGTCGATACAATACTCGGCAGAGAGTGCCATAAAGTAGAAATGCTTGGCGTCCTCCCTAGCGAACTGCTTGGCCCTCTTTCTGAATTGCTTGGGGTCAAGGACTTCTCCCACATACTCCATGATAAACTCATCCCTGCAAGAAACAAACACTTGAAAGGCTGGGCAAGCAAAAGACAATACCCTAAATTTGCTTACGTTTGGATGTCCTGGACTGCTCGCAAGCCGAAGCCCTTACAGTCCGTCTTGAATACCTCGACAGGAGCGTTCTCGACGTTTTGGAACTTCTTGTTTCCGCAGTACTTGCCAAGGCTGCAGTGCTTGCTACATTCGATCATCAAAAGTCTGTTCAAACAATCATCGCCGCATCCTTTCTTGCCTGAAAGGATTTCTTCCCTAGCAATGGTGCAATCGCACTCCATCCCTGTGGACTCCTTGTTCACTTTTCTAAAGGAGAAAAAAAAGACTTAGTTACTGAACTCAAATGCTTCCCCAAGATGACACTTACTGTTCGCAAAGGAAGTCATTTTGGGAGATTTGTTCGAAGCACTTCATCCTCTCCTTGATTTCTTGGCGGATCTCCTCACTTATCGTGAGATCAATTGAGCTGGCACCGTCTGGCCTAATCTTGGCAGGACTGTACGCCCTCGGGGATGGCGACGAAGACATCGGGGATGACGACGACGATAGTGGGGAGATTTTGTGACGACGCGTTGAAGAGGTTGATGACAAGGTGCTACTCTCGGTCTGCACAGAGATTGGTTTCAAACAGACTCGGGGATACTCATTAAAGGCAAGGGACCCGTCGGCGGCTCCTGGCGGCTGCTCTCCACCGGGAGCCCGCCTTCGTCGCCTCAACTGTCTCTGAGAGGATGTATGCTGGATTGGAACAAGCGGCTCGTCACTGCTCTGATAGTGTTCCTCAGAAGGAAGAACTAGTGATCCCGACTCGTTAGACTTCTGCTGGTCCTCGGCTGAGTTCAACTTAGTATGCTCAAATTTCTCTATCTGTTGGAATTGCTTTTGCGGAGTTGAAGAGGTCTCTTCTTTACTGAGCTGCTCAGCTTGGCCGTCGAGCAGCAAGTCACCTAGCTTGTCCTGAATGTCGCCGGCGAAGCCATTTACTTTTTTGGCAGGAGTGGTTTTCTCTTCGGAAACCGTTCTGGTACCCAAATTGCTCAACCGGGCTCTGCCCCTTGCCCGTCCTCGGGCTCTGCCTCTTCCTCCCCGAGGGCTACCACCGGATAAAGGGGAGCTAGTTCGGCTGCTGGTGCGACTGCTACCGGTAGAACTTTCAATAATACTATGACATTCGCTCTCCTTTAGCTTGATCAACTGCTTCGTGGTCGCCGGAGGCACTGGACTCGCGCTCTTTCCAATTACCACGCAGTGCATGTTGGTCTCTGACGTCTCTGTACTATCTCTTTCTCCACTTGCACTTCCAGGTGGGCCCAGGTCTTCTTCTAGCGGGTCTTTTTCGCCAAAGAAAGAATCAAAAGAGTTGGAAGAATCTCTCCAGAAGCCATTTCTTGTAGTCGGAGGCGATGTCGTCTCAGGCGGACGATCTGAACTACGAGTAACCGGGCAGTCTCTTTTTAGTCCGCCGCCCCGAGGTCTCCTTGCCCGTCCTCGACCTCGTTTTCTGGAAGGAGCTGCGTCTGTCTTGCTGTTCACTTTGCCTCTGCCCCTTCTTGTCCTGCCGCGGCCGCGCGACGCCGCCTTACGCGACTTTGGATCGGGCGAGGGAGAAATTGCACCTTCGTCATCGTCGCCGCCACCTCCGCCGCCGCTGCCACCGCCACCGCCGCCATCACCACCACCGCCGCTGCCGCTGTCGTCGACGGCGACAGCCTCTTGGTCGCGGTCGTCGCTGGCCATGCCGGCGACCGGAGTGAAGAGTGAGGCGACCAACGTGGCGTTTAGGGCGTCACGAACTCAAGGAAATCTGGTATCGGCTCGGACGGAGATGGCGGGCGGACTTACTTCGTCGTGATCATTGGAGAAGACTCGCCGTCTGCCTTCGGTACTGTGGTAGCGATGGCGTCTCTGTGTGCAGAAGTCCGCCACCTTCCTCTCTCCGATCGTCTTCGCCGTTTCAGAGGATGAAGTGAAGATACAGTTTCACTTCACTTCGACTTGGACCTGGGCTCTGGTCTGGCGCTGGCCCTCTGCTCGTGCTCCTTGGCTGGTGCCGCTCCGAGAAAATAGCGTGCGGTGCAAAGACGTGCGGCACTGAAGTCGTGTTCGGCGCTTTCGTCACGTCTCCTCCAGCTTTTTTGGATCCTCTACTCCTTGCTGGCCATGTCGGCCGCACCGGCGTTTGCCGCAGCCACCATGGCCTGGCCCATCAGGCACGCAACTCTGCATCGTCTTATCACCCAACCTCTGATCAACTCGGCCCCTGCCGTCTGACGTGCTGGCAGCTAAGGACAGTAAACAAGTTCGTACTCTGACCTCCTCCGGATCTTCCCCACGGCCTTGGGACGGGTCACGGTGAAGCTTGTTGCTGCCATGTCGAGGATCTCCAAGGTCTGTATGGTCTTTTCGGGGACAGTTTGAGTTCCAAAGTTTAGATGAGCTAACATCCCCTTGGTGGACTTGGCAAATTTTTGATTTGACATTGACAATTTAAGTCAGAAAAGTAAGAAAAGAGGTCTGACCTTAAAAGGCAGTAAAAGCTTTAAAGTGTAAAAAAACATTGCTCAAAGGGACTTCCCTTCGTAGGTACTGATCGCCAACCGCGGCGAGATCGCCTGCCGCGTGATGGCGACAGCGCGCCGAATGGGCGTGCGCGCAGTCGCCGTCTATTCGGAGGCGGACGCCAAGTCCCGCCACGTGGCGCTGGCCGACGAGGCCTATCTGCTTGGCCCAGCACCCTCAGCGCAGTCCTACCTACGTCAAGACAAGATCATCGAGGCGGCCAAGGCGAGTGGCGCACAGGCCATCCATCCAGGCTACGGCTTTCTCTCGGAAAACGTGGAGTTCGCCGAGCTCTGTGCTCGCGAGGGCATCATCTTCGTGGGTCCACCAGCTCCGGCCATCAGGGACATGGGCATCAAGAGCACTTCAAAGATCATCATGTCGAACGCTAAGGTTCCCATTATTGGGTAAGGGTTCCGCTGTACCGGCATAAGCGTAGTGTTCACAAGTGGTGCTGCTTCACCTCTTAGTGGCTATCACGGAGACGATCAGTCCGTCGAGAGACTCAAGTCTGAGGCCGCCAAAATCGGCTTTCCAGTCATGATCAAAGCAGTGCGCGGTGGCGGTGGCAAAGGGATGAGAATCGCTATGACAGAGTCCGAATTCGAGCCCCAGCTGGAGTCGGCTAAGCGAGAGGCCATGAAGTCATTCGGGGACGAGGTGATGCTCGTCGAGAAATACGTTGAGAATCCTAGACACATCGAAGTGCAGGTGAGCTGCCCGGTCTAAGCAACCTCTGAAAGCAGTCGATGAAGAATTTACCTCATCTTCCAGGTGTTTGGCGACCAGCACGACAATTACGTGTATCTGTTCGAGCGCGATTGCTCTGTCCAGCGCAGACATCAAAAAATTATTGAGGAGGCTCCAGCTCCAGGTGTTAGTGAAGAGGTCCGTCGCAAATTAGGCGAGGCTGCTGTGAGAGCTGCTCGAGCGGTCGGCTACGTCGGCGCCGGCACAGTAGAGTTTATTATGGATAAGAACTTCGACTTCTACTTCATGGAGATGAATACCAGGTTACAGGTGTGTTTTTCTCGGTCAGTCTACACAGTTTGTGATGTACAAGGTAGCAGTTCCACATATATAGGTCGAGCATCCCGTCACGGAGATGATTACTGGGACTGATCTTGTGGAGTGGCAGCTAAAAGCAGCTGCTGGGGAGAAACTTCCCATCACCCAAGAGGATCTTAAAATCAACGGTTGGTCTTTTGAGGCAAGAATTTATGCAGAAGACCCGGATAACGACTTCATGCCAGGAGCTGGTCCTTTGGTTCGGATGGCGACACCACAGGTGGGTGAGATCAGTATATGTGAGACGCAACGTTATCAGTAGCTGCTACTGTTTTTTGTCCATTCTGACCCCTTTATTTAGGTCTCCTCTGACGTCCGCATCGAAACAGGGGTCCGTCAAGGTGACGAAGTGTCCGTTCATTACGACCCAATGATCGCCAAGTTGGTTGTGTGGGGCACCGACAGGTCCTCTGCCCTCCTAAAACTCCGTTCCTGTCTTTCTCAGTTTAACGTACATGGGTTAAGCACGAACGTCAACTTCCTCATGAACTTGTCTGGCCACAAGGCCTTTGCTGATGGCCTTGTTGACACAGACTTTATCCCAAGGCATCATGAAGAACTCTTCCCCGAGGGGGAGACCTCTGACGAGCGACTTGTGCAGGCAGTCATGGCACTGGTTATGCATGAGAGCAGCGATCAGAAATCGAGGAACCATGATAGGAATGACCCATTCGGGAATGGCCAAGGACTTAGGGTCAATCATTCCCTGGTAAAGAAGGTGGAACTGGAATCACAGAACGGCGAGAAGTTAACAGCCAAGGTGATTTATGAAGGAGATGACAACTTCGCAATCCTGGTTGGGGCCAAAACGTACCGAGTACGAGGAGACCTTGTATCCACAGACGATCCCTTACCAGAGCTTTGTTGCGACATCAATGGTCGCACCGAGCGCCTTCGGGTTTTTGTCAACACGGACTCTGGTGCTGTGTGTCTTTTCACTGCTGATGGCGCGGTCTCCTTCAAACGTCAACTACCGGCGTTCTTATCCTCTAAAGGCGGCCCCAGCGGAGGTAGTGTCGGCGCAGGCGACGCCCTAGCGCCCATGCCCGGGACCGTAGAGCAAGTGAAGGTCTCGGCTGGCCAGTCGGTGAAGAAGGGCGAGCCCGTGGCGGTCATGATTGCTATGAAGATGGAATACGTGATAAAAGCCCCCAAAGACGGGGTAGTAGATAAGGTGCCACACAAGGTTGGAGATTTTGTAAAGAAGGGCACTCCTCTCGTCGTGCTCAAAGATTAGTTAGTCACCACAGTTATTATCTATATACTTATTTATGCAATTATATTGGTCTTGAGATCAGTAGTGAAATCGTGTCAAGACGGTATTCCATTAGGTTAGTTGGCAAGAAAGCTGATCATGAGCGTTTGGCTTGAGGTCATAAGATGAAGGTTCTTCGTAAAGTGGCATGGAATGAAAGAAGAAATCATTTCTTTTTGTTATCTGCATGCGTCACTTTAACTTTCTCTCCTGCTGCCTGAAGGGACGATGAACATATGGACGGGCTACGGTTTTTTATCACAGACTTGAGAATGCATTGCCCAAGTGGCACCCAACAGTGATCGCGGCCACGAGTGTAGCAATGGGTGAAGAAAGAAGATTGCTGCCCACATCGTTCTTGAGGGTCCGGTCGATGCGATTCTTGCATTGAGCTCCGCTGATGTCCATAGTTGTGTCAAGCAGAGCCCTCACCAACTGGAAGTAGAAATCGAAGTTGGCGAACTCTGCCTTGTTTGGAGGCCTCGCAGAGTCGCAAGGGCGGTGGTAGCAGTCCTTCATCTGTCCCCTGTAAGGACCTGCAGAGAGGTGTTATGCAATGTACTGAGCAATACAGCGTAGTTAGTCCTATGGAAAAAGAAACTCGCTTCGGTCCTAGGAAGATATTTGCAGTTCAGTACGACTGGCATTCAGTTGTGGCGTGTTTACAGTTGCTGCAAACGTGAGTGTCCCTTGGAGCAATGTCGACAGTTGTTGGAGTTCCATGTACAGAACCCATCAGAAGTTGTTTCCTCTGTCAGATTAAACTCGCAAGAATGAGGAAAAAGCAGGGTCCAGAAGAACTGAAAATGTAGCTATCCTCATCTAGGCACTTTTGAGTTATAGTCCAAATCCCTGATATGGTATGACTTGTCCCAATTTCTCCATTGTTGCTTTGGTTGCATCATTTCTGAGCTTCCCATCCTCAGATGCTTAAAAAAGCAAAACTTGTGCAATGGATGCATAGTCACTATCACTAAGGTTTGGCTAGGCATTATTGCATTTGGTTGTGCATCATGCAAGATATCATCCTCAGATGGCATGTTTTCTGTCTCTAGCAAGAGCAGCAAGAGATGCACCAAAAAATTATAACTTTGCAGTTGCAGTACTTACTATAGGAAGAGTGCTTAATGCACAAGTAGTGCTCAATATAAAAGCAATACTTAATTTAAGAATAGCACTCAGTGTAAGAATGGTACTCCCTGCAAGAATGGTACTCGCTGTTAGAATGGTACTTAATGTAAGAGCGGCACTCAACATAAGAATCGTGCTCAGCATTAGAACTACGTATTCTCCCTCCTTGGCAGCCCTGGGGGCACATCTGAGTGTTAACCAACTGCTGTATTGTTGGGTGGCATCTCATTTTCTTTGTCATTTTGGCTGACGGCTCGAGCAGTAGAAGGAAGCAATTACAACTGCTGCTCCAGCTACAAGACCACTGACCTGTGGCCTCTCCTTCAGCACTGGAGTGAATTCTGGGCCTCGTCTGTAGACTGCATCGTCTTTGTCGCCACCTGTGAAGATCCTCTCAGCTCTGTCAACTACTCTGGGCTAAGATCTTCCAGAGGACCCTTTGGGGTGGCCATCATGTCGCCAGCAACAACACCAAAAGGAAAAGAAAGAAAAGCTACTCCAAAGCCTCGTCAACCAAGTCTTCAAAGCTTTTCAGAATGTCCTTCTTGTTCGGATTCTTATTCATCACTGGTCAGAGCTAGGTTGAAGGTCACCCGAATAGGTAATGATAGCAACGCAGAGAAAGAAGGAGATGACACCAGTAGCCTTCCCAAGTCTTTCTCTTCTGGAGGGCAAAAAGTCATCAGGAAGGAAGAGAATAAATAGGACTGCTGAAGGTCAGGAGAAAAGGATGTCCTAGGTCATCCAGCAGATCCACCAGGAATGTCAGAGTCGCCCACACCAGCCACACCAGCCTCTAACATGGTGAAGGCCAAACCTCCACAGCCATGAGCTAGAAAGGTATTGCAATGATACCTCTCCAGACATTGCAAAGCAACATGAGACAACATAGAGTTTGTGCCTGGCACTGCCTCCAAGTAAAAGTGTAACCAAACTCTTATGCCTTTTGTCCTGTTATCTTTCTCTGCATCAGTACACAGATGACTGACTTTCTATCAGGCTATAGTATTTTCTTTGTTCTTTGTGAAGGGTGTTGTTAGGTTGCCATTTTGTAACAGACTCCTGTGTGTGCGTGCTCCTGTCCATACCTATATAGATGCGCACAGGAACTAACGACTGGATCAAAGAAGAGCTATGATATAATATCTTTGTACAGTAGTTCAAAAGTCCAACAGCCACAAAATTCAGTGTGTATATGGAGACTGTTTAACCCTTTGTTCCAAGTACTTGGCATTCGCAGCTGGAACACATCCCTGATGTCAATACTGAGTGAACATTTTGATGGGGAATGTAATAACATAATGGTTATCATTAAACAGGTTAACCTCGTTTTTGAGCTCACGCTGCGCTGCATGGCGGCAACCACATGCATGCAATAACTTGAAGAACAAAAAGCCAAACCTTTGATCTGAAGACAAATGTATGTTCGTACAATACTTCTTATCGGTACATTAGCGCTTACGCGCTCTCCACTTTGTTGGTGAGGAAGAAATATGAAGCATTGTGCATGTGTCTGTCTGTGTGTTTGTCTATCTGTCTCTCTCACAGACATACGGGGCTGTCGCTTTATATAGAGAGATGTGTTGCCGACGCACATGAGTGGTGCATTGCCTTGGAAAAACGGACCAGACAGTTTGAAGATGTGGTTGGCAGACGAATACTCGGTGCACGAGTACCAGATTTTACCTGGCTGTGAAACCAGGACATTTATGCAATGCTTCGTGGCAGTCAGGTCAGTGTTAAAGGCATACAGACCGTATAGTGCTGAGTCATGCAGTGGACACCACTTCTGATACACACCGTATACCTCCGTGCCTGACGCAGCTCGGACAAAGGAGCGGTGAAAGTGAAGGAACTACAGGAAGGTGTGACTCATTCCATGAAGTCATGCCGAGAAGACCACGTCAACGTAGACGTAACGTGAGGTGCGAACGTACGTGCGGCGGTGTCCCAGGTGCGTAGTCGCGAGAGACGAATCATCGTGGTACGTGCAATAATAGATTGCAACCAAAGCAACAGCCTACAGCTCTATGATCAAATTTACCCCTCTCATATGCCCTAACCCAAAGTTAAGTGTAAATACCGAGCGTTGTTCGGTACAGTCGAAAGAACCACTTGAATAACCCGGAAAGGTCAACTATCGTAAAAAAGGGAGAGATCAGCACGACGTCCGACACTTTAGAGTGAAAGTCTGTTTCTGTCACAGTCGAGTTACGTGTCTCATGTTTCCGCTTGCTGTGGAAGTCATTGTTTGATCTCTTACCTGTGTCTGTGAGCAAAATTGCTGGCAACGACTGATAGCGAGGATGGTTTGCCACCCAGAATCTGCTGTGATCGCTCCTCAGGAAGTCTATGTCCCTCTCCAGCTCTTTCATGGATGGAACTTGGGAACTGAATTCTAGCTCAGCTTCGATCGCCTTGAACCTTCCATCGGCACGTGACCAGTGCTTCGAGAATACTCCTGCTAGGAGATCGTCGCCGTGGCCCTTTCGCTTGACGACGTTGATGAAGTCTCCTCGGTACTTGTTATTAGTGATGGCCTCTGCCATCCCTCGAAGTCGTTTCATGCTCTCGCTGAGGATCTGGCTGCCTTCGCTGACGTTAGCGTTAAGAACGGTGTCGATCACGATGGCGCCAGCGATAGACGACTGGTTGTAAACGGTTAGCACTTGAGGAATGAGGAATCTACGTGGAAAAATGATTTGAGGCTGTGGGAAAAGGGTAATCAAAGTGATCTTGTTCTACCTGTGCACAAACTCCAAGCTGCCTTGATTGCCAATCTCCTCCATGTCAAAGGCTGCGAATATGACCGAGGTGGTCAGCGAGCACCGCGCCTGCGTCATGACTCTGGCCACTTCAAGGATGGCCGCCAAACCGGACCCGTTGTCGTTAAACCCGTCTGAATCCTGCCACGTATCCCAGTGGGCACCCAGTACGAGGACTCGATCCTCGGGGGTTCCCCAAAGCCTGCTCGGGTAGATGCCGAACACGTTGGAACCCAAAGGAAGGCTCGTCTCTCCGAAAAACTAAAAGTATGCAGACAGGTGGGAATCTCGAATGAGCCGATGATTCCGGGTGGGGGGTGCAGGAATTCTTTCTTGCTCGTCGAATCCGGGATAAAACCACGTCTTCTCGTCACTGTTAAAATGACGTTGAACTTGGAGAGGACAGCAGCAAACTTCTAACTTGTCGAGTGATTCTTTGGTGACAAGATGTTGCCTTCAGAATTTGTTTCCCGTAGAAATAAGAATTCCGTAATTTTTTTATGACACTACTTTTCTACTATTGACAGACAGAATGAGAGGTCAAAAAGATCCCCTTCGACCCGCAAGCGCTTGAATACCCCCAATTCATTTATACGAAGGCGCAGCATTCATCCAACCGAAGCCCTTTAGACGCGTAAATCAAGCTTATCGGCTACAATAGTAAAAAAAAACCCTCTCATGCTTCAATTTTTCATGACTTTGAACTTTCACTAGTGGCGTCAACAAACTGGTCGAATTTTTTATGGCAAATTGCCTTCACCACTGACGCAATCATAGGGAACTCTGAAAAGCAGCCTTCTTATGGATGGACGCGTCGCTGCTTGCATTCAGGATCAACTGCTACATTACGGTTTTTCTACGTAAGAGTGACAGAAGAAGGATTTCTTGTTATGGATTTAGCCTCTCCCAATTAATATTCACCTACCGAATTACGTTCAGAATAAACTATGTAAAGTACAGAGTGCACACAGAGTTCATACAGGTGGTGCGAAGTTTCGTGCAATGATAAATCGTCTCTCCAAGGGGTTTTGCAATGATGGAGACGAGCCCACTTCCCGAGGTTTTAAGTCGCACGGACAGGTACCGTATGTACCGTATGTCGGTGCACATTATAGAGTTTCTCTCTATTGAACTACGCTTGCGGCGAAAATGGCTCGTCTAACTTCCTCAGGGTGCTTCAGTCGTACGACAACCTACACACGTACCTGCCCGTGTAGTTGGGGAGGAGCAAACTGCTGCAGTCCCACGACGAGGCCCATCTGACCCATCTTCCTTGAAATAAAGTCTCCGACCCCATTTCGGTAGACCTCGCTGGACCGAAAGTGGCGAGGAACAGTGAAGACATGACGCAAGCGGGCCTGTAGGCGTTGCTCGTCGACAAACACCGAGTTGGCATCCTCCTTGTCCATCATTTCTTCCAGCCTGGAAGAGAGACGAAAGCATCAATGCAGTGAAACACCCATAGTTTTCTTTTCTTTTTAAACCGCTTCTTTCACCTGTACATGTCACCGAAAAAGTCGTCCTCGCTGTCCGTTATCTCCTTCTGGATGTCGTGTAAGCGAACCAAATGGCGGAAGTGTCTGTACAGGGCCGGGGTGTGTCGAATGAAGCTCAAGTGGTCCAACAGAAGAAAGACGGGGTAATTCAGTACGGAATTCCTGAAACAACTTTTTGCACTTCTCGTATGCCATTGCAGCATTGCGCAGAGCTTACCCGACGTGACCAAACACCTCCCTGGTGTAGTTAGCCATGAACTGCTGCTTCTGCTCCGCATCGGAGGCGTTCGGGTACAAGTAGATGACTGAGAGCGACTTCTTGGAGCCCACCCTCCCCATGGTCACCTCAGTCGTGGAAGAACAGGACCAGGATGTCACGGTCATGAGAAAAAGGAACGCTGTGTCAGACCACTGCATGCTTCTTTCTCGCCCGCAAACTTTGGATGCCGCAATGTCTCGCTTAAGCTACGACCACCATGGCTGTGTAGACACCTTCAGTGAAATAATGGATGCAACGACGCACTGAAGCATCAGCTCTGGTCTTTGTTCACGAAGGGCCGTTCTTGTTGACAGTTGACTCCTTTAGGTCCCGTAGGCAACTGAGAGACTGAGAGCGGGGGCGCTTCCTCAATTTCCCCACCCTGCGCCTTCTTTCTCCCTGGTCATGCACCGCTGGTGTGAGGATTCCGCCTGTGTCCGTCCGTGTGTCTGACTTCGTTCCTGGAGGACGGTAGGAAAAAAACAGCTCTGACGTCAGTATTTACATACTGCACCCTTCACACAGTGCATTTGACGCATGAAAATAACACCGAATGTGTGGCCGTCACCGGATGATGCCCTCTTGGCACTTGCAGGGCGCGCAGGCACAAATTGGGACGCCTGTACAGTCAGTACTTGGCAGTACATGTGCGGAGCGCGCTTACGAAACACAGAGGTTACGTGAAGAAGGAGAAACCGACCCTACCATGCAGTGAGGTGACCTAGTATAGTACGTACATACTGTGCTCGTGCTATGCATAAGTATACACGCCGCTGCGCATGTGCTCAATACCCCCTGTCGTTCATTACAGCTTAGTTGATGGAGATGCGGAGATGAAGGGGCTCCTTTTGGCGGTACCGACGTGACTTGTTCGAGCATTCTCAGCCAAATGAAAAGAAAGATTTCCTTGACTTTGGTCTGCCTAATGCAGCATTCAGAAAATGGAGAAGGCCGGCAATTCTACTCCTAAAAAAGAATGGGCAGGTAACCCAAGTGTGAGGAGTGTGTATGTATGTACTAAGCTGATTTTTCTAGTATCAGTAAGGGGGAAGCCCGCTTCCCGCACGCGCTGATACATGGTGGTCACAGGATGTGGCCCTTAAACATGCCTTATCAAGACGGCTTGTCCGAACCACGCACACTGCACATTGCTGAAGCGGGCTTAAGAGGAACGTTCACTAAAAGTTGGAGGGCGAAGGAGATATCGAAATGAAGACTTTTTGCTGTTTTGTGCTACTCTTGGTTGGCTTGAGTGAGAGCATTGGGATGTGGATTGTACCCAACCGTCGGACGTGCTACTCTTGGAAGTGCCTCAGCGGCCTCAGGAACTCGGACGACATAGACATGGTGAGTTGAAGTTCCTGATACTAAGAGATTAGTACAGATACATCAGCCTCGACTAAAAAATGAAATTTTTGCTGAGTGCATCCACCTTAAGTTTGTTACCTCATGCCAAATGGCGAAGGTGCAGTCAAATGGCATTAAAAAAAATGTTTTTTGACCCTCTCTCAGGCTATGAAGTATTACTACATAAGGTGTTCAGATTTGAAAGGCCGAGGGGCAAAGTTAAGCACACTTTCTTTTTAATTTCATTTGACTACAGTGCTGCAGTTTACTTAAAGTAATTTAGCAGGTCTAATTTGTAAAGATCCCCGAGCATACTTGTCTAATGTGTCCACAAAAGTTTGAGGGCCGAGAGGGGACCCAAAAACTGATTGGTTCATGACGTAGAGAATGGGTCTACCCTAATTGTGTACATACTAGCTCTTTCGCGCTACCCACTTTGTTGGGTAGAAGAAATTAAAAATGCCATCTGTCTGTCTGTGTCTCTGACGAAAATCAGCCGCCGAGGTCACCAACCGCGAAAAAAATGCGTCAAAATCAGCCGCGACAGTCAAAATCAGCCGAAAGGAACAAAATCAGCCGAAAGAGTCAAAACCAGCCGCGAAAATGACGAAAATCAGTCGCCAAGGTCATATATACTATATAAGGCTAACTACAGATATCCAAGTAAAGTATGTGCATACCGTAAACTCACCGAGGCTCATGCGTGTGTGCGTGCACAGTTCAGGGTGGAAGTTACTTGCCCTTCGTACAGCTCCAGTTTATTTTCAATTGTGGAGTCGGTGATTCAAGATTTATTCCAGTTCGAAAATAACAACATGGAGATAAAGAAGCGTTTTAAACCGTACAAGTTTTCTAAAAAAAATAGCAATTTTTGCCTAGTGTTTTACCTGATACGTTTACTGTTGGTGACGGCACTTCGAGCCGACCCCTTTAGAGCTGCAAACATGTTTTTGTATGTATTGAGACATTTGTTACGCAAGTCTCTCTCCGTGGCCCGAGAAGAAGCATTGCGCCAATCATGTCAAGGTAGCACAGCAAAAAATTTGAAAATCAACCAACGCCTGAGCATTTAAGAAACAAGTACAAACTTCGCTAGTGAACTTTGTCTTGATCTTGTTCTCTGCCCTGAATTCCCGCGTCCGTGCAGATTTTGTGATGATCCTTTTTTTTGCTTATTAGTTCTGATTTAAGTTTCAGCCTCCGCTTGACAGCGGTGCCGTTTATAATGTTAAAGCAAGCAAGTGAGCATTTTCTAAGTACGCAAGTAAGAATTTTCTAAGTACGCAAGTAAGCAGTTCCTGTGAACGTTAAAAAGCGTCTAACCTGTACTGTATCACTTTCTCTTCGTAGCGTTGCCGAAATTCCCGTAGCCTCCAGCAGCAGTATTGCTACTGTTGCGGCGGCCAGGAGGACTACATCGAGTTCGGCTTGGTGTGCCGCCGATTCTGCCGCAAAGACCCTGGTCCAAACCCTGAGCCTTGTCGGCCTTTACCTGGTCCTGAGCCTTCAGATGGCGCTGAGAAGGATGCTTTCTTTCCTCAATACCCATCCCTAAAGCCGTTGAACGAGATTGACTGCAATGGATTGAGTACCAGCGGCATCGACAAAGCAGCCAAAGAGAGAGAAAAGGCGCAGGAAGAAGAAGATCCTTTTTTGCCTGGAGGATTCTGGAGCCTCCAAGACGAACTCCATGGGGAAGATGAAGCCGGTGATGTCGAGATAGACACTGCACAAGAAGACGAACTTCAAGGACCTCCGGGATCGTCGGACCAGGTGCAGCTACTGGAGACACTGCAATTGCACGATTCCAACAGTGAGCAAGGAAATCCATCAGATGATGAAGCCGGACCAGTGCAACAAGAAGAAGAGCATGCAGGAGACAACCAGCAATCAGATCAAAACTAATCAAGAAGAGCGACCAAGACGTGGATAACGACGGCAGAGAGAAGTAACCGCCAAAATTGGGCTGGCCAGAGAGATTGAAGATACAATAATAAATACTTTACTTATTGTCGTTTCAATTCTTAACCATTCTGTTACGACGTTGCGCTACCACTGGAACTAGATAACTGTAATGTCGACCCCGTGTGAATATGGTCGGCCTTTATGTATTTGCGAATGAGCATACATATTTTAATGTTTGGTAAGACAGTAGGTACCAATCGTGACATGTCAGGGGCTCGTAATGTGAGGCCAAATTACGAGAATTATTGCGGAGCACGGGTGTACGCTGTACACTAGTACAGTTCGTACATAGAATGAATATTTACAGGACAATTATTTTGCTCTGAGAAATCAATGAATTAAACTACATCCATCCCTTACTTGTTGGCTCTGCCACGCAGTGAATGTTGGGGTGTGCAAGCAAGATCATGTGCACACCAACACAGCAGATTACATCTTCCAACAAACAGCCAACTAAATGGCTAATAATATCTGTGGCACTTTTTAGTGGTGTACATAAAAAAAGCACTCTTCACGTACAACAAGAACAGCGCACGACCTTTCAATGTCCTGGGGCACGTGACTGAGGGTACGTAGGGGCGGTGGCGGAACTTTATCATCACAGTTTAATATGTAACATTTACTATTCATGTCGGCAAGACTTTACAACAAAGACTACGGGTCGTCAGCCTTTGGACATAGTTCACATCTTTGATGCCGCGCTCGTAGACTGGAGGTCGCTGGAACCTCTGTCGTTGAACCTCAGTCCGCCGCCACCGCCTACTCTACCGGCAGCCGAAGAGCTTGCCTCGTCGTCGGTGTTAGAAGAGTTGCCGCCAGCTCCGGCAGAGTTCGGATCGAAGCCGGCGTTGTCGATTCCACCGTTGGCAAAGACCTGGCCGACGGTGTTGGCACCCGTGAGTCTCGGAGCAGTTCGGTGCTTGTCCTTGTTGTTGTTGTGCGGGTTGGAAGCACCCAACGTGCGCATGCGCGACTGCTGCTTGCGCTCGCTGAGCACGTCGTCGCGGCGGTGCTCCAGAGCCTTCAGGGTCTCTCGGCGTTGAGCTATGCGGCTGCCCAAAATCGGCGTTTCTGAAATAGTACGCACACACACACAAGGTCACTTGCGCCCATTGTGCGACACCTTATCAAGGTGCTAATAGGTAGTGAAAAGAATTTACTCACGAGAGGCGTTCTTGCTGTAATGCTTCCCATCATCCGTCTCGCCGTCATGACCTCCTGCAGACCCGGCTCCAGCGCCTCCTACTCCGGAGACGCCCTCCTGGTTGAGAGCGAAGAATCTCTTCTTGAAGGCGACGTCCAAGGTACCGATGGCTCGCTTTTTCTGTTTGTTTCGCTCCAACATGTAGATGGTCTTCCTATGTGCTAACCTGTTGGACGAGGAGCTGCGGTCGCTGTCGTCAAAGTAGGGATCGCCGTCGAGGCCACGCAGCCTTTGCATCTGCTTAACGATCTCAACCGCGTTCTTTTCAATGAGCGCATCCTCACTGAGTACTTCATCGCCACGCTGAGAGCAGCAGTTGAGCTCAGTTGAAGCCAATATGTGCGAGATGGTTCCAAAGCGATGAAACAACATAGCCACAAATTGGATGATGATAATGGCAGAGAAGAAGAATACCAACACAATACCGATGGGCTCAAGGTGCAGGTACTCCTTTGTGATCAGGATCTGTAAAAAGATGATTGAAAAAGCGTGCTATTATATGTACCACTAGCATATGATAGCGTGTATTGCTGTATTAACCGACCTGTCCATCGTCCGTGATTGTGATGTTTTCTCTCACTCCGAGAGGCCAATCAACATGTAGGGTGTCCTTGTGCAGGGTCAACATGAAAATGATGAGCACGAAGAGCGCGTTGATCACAGCAAAGAATAGCACTGCCTTGTTGCGCAACTCCTTCAACCCAACAGCGATCATTTCCTACAAGTAAATGCACCAGCATGTCATTCTGTTCATCACACTAACAGTGCCTCATCCTCACCTGCTTCTGCTTGTCGGCGTCGATGGGATAAAGGTACTTCTCTATAAGGTCCTTCCAAAACTGAATCTCTGCGCCGCTCAAGTAGTCCACCTCTCCGCGGCCGAAGTCCTTGTCCTCCAGCCAGAAAGGATTGATGAGGTCATCTCTCTCCTCTCGGTGCTCTGTGGTCTCACTGGCATCGACATCGTCCGAATCGGACGCGTTGCCGTTGCCGCCCGAGACGCCGACGCCATTCTCGCTCAAGTTGGCCAGGTGGTCGCCGTGATGTGACATGCGGGAAGACTTCCGCCGTTGCTTCTTCGCTCCCAGTGGGTCAATGACACTGTATGGTGTGTAAATACAGGGTGATTTTTGTTTAACACGCACTACCATGTGAGTACAATGTGAATTGTCAGAAAATATGAAATGCTACTATTCCACTTTGTTGAGTCGTCGTATGTATGTTTGGAAAATCAGCCGTCGCCATGGGAGTTCGCTGTAGTGCGCATAGCTAACATCGGTACGATATTTTTTTACGCATGTGCTTATGAACAATTGTATGTGTTACCTCTCAATGTGGTCAAGCCTAGATGTAAGCGTGTCCAAGGAGTCAGCGATCCTCAGCAGTTGCGCCCTCTCGGCCGTCTCCTTCTTCTGGGTGAACAGCATGAACCTAAAGACGTTGCCCAGAGCGAAGTCAATGCCTCCCTCCTCGTCCCCGTTGCCCTCGCCGTTGAGCAGCAGACCCCAGACCCCTTCCTTCTTTGCTTTCTTCTGTTGGGCAGCCGCTTGCTTGCGCTCCTCCTCCAGTTCCTTCTTGGTCTTTTTCACGGCGACCTAGGAAAAGTCTTTCGTTAGTTTCTCAGCCCATGAGTCCATGACTAAGACTGAGACTTCAATACCTCTCTGGTTCCCCAAGAGACAACGTTTAGGTTCGTAATGGAGTAGATGATGAGAAGCAGGTACATAGCGGGGATGCACAGCAAGTAGATGAGACCCGGGACGATGCACCAGAACTCTTGTGGGTGGAGGCAGGCGGCGATGAAGAACGACCCCACCATAGCGATAAGAAAGATAGCTGATGGAGAACCGATTCCGTCCTCGCCTAACTGCAGCGAAGTACCCACAATTACCGCCATCATCACTAGAGCGTAGAAGGTGGACAGGATCCCGGACAAAATTAGCTGAAAAAAGTGCACATGCACAAAAAATTGTTTGGTGAGTGCTTCCTACATCGACACTGCATAATGTAGTAACTATATACTTCATGTTATCCCATACCTGTATGTTAGTCTTGCAAGTCAGACAGCAAACAGTGTAGGCCACTATAGGAGCCAAGTTGTAGTAGAACGAGTCCCAGTTGGAGATTTTGAATGCGGCGACGAAAGCTCCCACCAACATAAGGAAGATGGTTCCGGGACCGATGATGGTGCCTACCATCAACATCACTTGATACCTATGATGAAGTGAGTTATTAGATCAAATCCCGTCTTGCTGGGGTTTCATTTAAGGCGCACCAGATGTATGGCAGCGAGATGTTGTCGTTGATCTTAACAGTGCTCTTATAGTCATTGAGGAGGTCGAAGATGTTTGCAATGGTAGACGGGACCCAGCGCCTGCGCTGGTTGAAGAACTCATTGAATCCCTCGGGGCAGTGAGTGTAGGCGTCGGAGGCAGCGGAGTATTCTACGCGATAGCCTCGCTGAAGCAGTAGAGTGCACAACCAGCGATCTTCTCCTTGATCGTACTGCACGAAGTGACGAGGCTCCTCAGACTTCGTAGTATATCTGTATAACATGGTAAAAAATCAGCGATCATAGTGGGTTATGTACTGGTGAGTGTGATGCACTGAGCAGGAAGTACGATTATTATTTTCTCACCGTCTCATGACGTTATCATCCATAAGAGCTTTGGCTCGGAAGAGTGAGAAGCAACCTGGACTACACATGACGCAGCCAATCATGTGCTCGGTGGCCTTCTGAAGCCAATGACCGATTGCGTACTCGAATAGCTGATACCAGACCATTGGTCCAGAGCCCACAGGGTGAATACGCCCACAGGCAGCTCCCAGATTCTTATTCTTCTTCATCAGATCGACGAGTAGAGAAACTGCCGGCGGTTGAAAATCGATGTCTCCGTCCAGGGTGAGGATGTAGGTATTCTCCGCCAACACTGCCTTGCGATCGACTGAGTAGGGCAGTTCCATGAGGCGGTGGCCGAGCAAGTAGTACATGTACATGCACTGCGACCAGCGTTTCTTGTGCCTGATCTTTGACTTGTCCTTGAGATGCACAACCAATTTCGTCTTGCCCGGCAAGCTGTAAACAAGTCTTCCCCCGTATGGAGTCGGGACCTAACAAATGTATGAAAAGCATGCGTACAGGAAGGCTTAATACGTGCACATGGGGTTCATACTTGGATATATGCGTAAGTATGTATAGTACTATATTTGTGGATAACAATGAGACCTTTTGAGGTGGCCGAAGTCTAATGTTCGTCTGATGCACGTAACTGGCCGCTTCGTCAACTGAGGCCACGAAGGTGCGCACGAACTGGTTGACCTGCATCCAATCGTCGCAGACATCAGAGATTTCGAAGGCGTCGTCAAAGAATATATGAGCTGTAAAAAAGATGGACATGATGCTTCATCCTCACTTCCCTCATTCAAGCTATACTAGAGAAGCGTTAACGCCAAAATCGGCGTACAAATGATAAGTGCGATTAAGTCTCCGACACATGTAGTGCTTAGAAACTACCTCGCACAATTTTGATACGAATAGTTTCTCTCTCCTTACTTTCAAACTCGTAGTAGTCATTGTCGACGACCTTGAGGTACTTTTGTGCCACCCTCCTCGCTGACTGATCTTCATCCATCCTGAAGAGGCTCTTGAGCATTTGCATCATCTCGCCCTTGGTCTCGTGCCACATGGTGGCACATGCAAAAATCCTTGTGATGCTGTCGCTCGTCTTTGTTTTGCTGGCCTGGGTGCCGCTCGATTCTGTATTTACTGAAATTGTCTCATAGTACTGGCTGGCATCCTTGTTGTCTCCATCAAGGCCGCCCAAGCCCCGGTCAAGCTCCAGGTCCTCTGTCTTTACCTCGCCCTCGTCGTCGCGGCGTCGGTTGAGGCAGAGCGACTGCGCGATCAGGAACGAGATGTACATGGGAGTGACAAAGAGCTTCTCGGTTGGTGCGAGTCGCTCGCAGTGCGGCGCCCATATGTGTACGGCAATCCACGCCTGAGAGAGCAGCCACAGCAGCCACACCCAGGCGTGCTCGTGGGAGATGAACGAGTCGAGAAAGTCGCCTGCAGGGCCAGAGGCTGGACACTCAAAGTACAGGTAGTCGGGCACGGTGTCCCTGAAGTAACAGGAGTCCTCGTTGCGCAGCCCACAGGCTGTGATGAGGAGAGTGACAGTGAGCGGCACGGCCAGGATGACGGGAAAGGCGAAGGAAAACCCCTGGATGCATATCTTGCAGGCAAATTTTGCAAACACGTAGGCCAAGTAGGCGGAAGATATATGGATGAGGAAGACGTAAAGTGGAGTTGTGGTGTCTGAGCGGACCTCGATCACCTCCTGGAGTAAGAGCGAATGATGGCCCACAGGAAGGTCCGGGATGTTTGCAGCGTGAGCGAGACCGCCGGTGTGAAGCTAACAAAAGATATAACCCATGTAATAAAGCACTTTCACGTACGTAACGAATTGCGAACAGCTTACAAACCTGAGTGACGTTGATAGGATGAGCGTGGAACGCCGGCATCATTTCGGAGAAGAGCGCTCCTACACCGGTGCCATTGATGTGAGCAAAAAGCACCATGCACACGAAGAAGATGAGCATCTTGCCGAGAGATACGAAGGCATACGTGAAGTACCGGGTGCGTTTCATGCGATCCTTTACACGGCCAAGACGCTTCACGAGGCCAATGGGAGACCTGTCATGAGACCAATCAGTCGTCGTACATAGATTTCGGGTGCGTACGTATGCGTACGTGTGTGGATGAAGTAACGCATGACATTTTCCTCTATGATCTTACCTTCTGTCCACGTAGTTTTCCCACCATCCAGCTGAGACAAGCAGTATGGAGACAGGCACCGCCCAGACTGTGGAATTTCCTCTGGAGGACTCTACCAGCGGCCAGACGATGAAACCCGTGGCTTGTCCACAAATGGCCAAAATGTCGAAGAACACCTATTGAGACAGATACGTGTAGACATCGCAGTTCCTCTTGCAGGAGGAACACTCCAATGTAGGCAACCTTCCAACAAAAGTAACCCTCCAAGATAAGCAACACCTGCGTCCTGCAGTTCTACCTCTAATATGAGTTACTCGTCTGAAGTAAGTAACTCCTATTCTTGCATAGATTTTTAACCCACTCCAGTAGCTGCCTGAAAGGACAAAAGTTGTTGCTCATAAGGTTGTGACCGCCCATCCGGCACAAGGGAGTCCCTAGCCTAAAACAACATAATAAATACTAAGGGATTCAGAAGAAGACGAAGAAAAGCATGAGTCATTGCTCCTGTCTCTATTATAAGCTATGCCTTTTACATGGGCAACGGAAGAGAAGTCCCAGGCGAAGTTAGCAAAAATGGAGTTGCTTCTATGGGAGGAAACACTGTATATATTCACGTCAGTAGTTCCAGACTAAGCTGATCGATCGTGCACATACATGTCACCATGCATGTACACAGTACTAATTCTTACCTTGATGCACCTATTTGAGTCTCTGCTGTTCCTGGAGGCTAATCCAAAGACGCCTGGCAAGAAAGCCACGCAGTTGGTCAGCATCGCGCCTTTGATGACATCGAGTTCCGGGAATACGATGAATACGAGCATGGCCAATCCGACGACGTGCATGGCCTCGAAGCACATGACGGTGAAAAAGTCGGAGAGGGTGCCACGACGAGCGGACTTGAAGATGCAGATGCGAGCCGAGCGGAACAAGGTGCCCAACTCAGGCAACAGAAATGAGAGGAAAATCACCCAGATCCACGCCATCTGGAAATTCCAATAGAAATCACAAATAAAGTTGTAACAAGAGGATTTGGGTAGATAAATATCAATCCTGCATCTTTAACGGTTTTGGGACTAACGTAAGTGGATTGTAAGACCTTGATCCTGTCTTCATTTTTACAATTCACGGCAGATTAGTACGTTACCGACAAAATTTTAGGTACCTGCCATTGAGAGTGAAGAAGCATCTCTGGAGTAAACAGAATGGAAATTTTTGACAAAAGCATACATGAATAAAAAGGGAAAGGGTATCAGTTCATGGTCACAGAGCCTTGTTGGGAAGGAGTAAGCAGTAGTGACGGGCTTAGAGCTCAAAACCCAAGCCAAGGCCAAGCTCTTGGCTCTGGCTTGAGAGGGGTCTGCAAGACTTCCAAAACGTCTAAAATACGCTCGAGAGACTTTCAAATATTTTGCCACGAAGCCAAAGTCTAGCCAAGTTAAGCTTTGTCCTCAGGCTTAGTTTGAGACCAGCAAAAACTCAAGAGTTGGTCGCTAATCATCGGGCGTCTCGAGGTTAGAAAAAGCTGGCTAGAGTTTGACTTTTCTTGGCTTGAGGGGTCTTGAGGAACCTCCAGAGCCTGGATCCTTCACCAACTGGTAGGGTTTGCTACCTGCTGGAGATTCGCTAAACTTTTGCATTCTCCAATAGAATTCTGTCTGTTTGGCTTACCTGAGCCTCGAGCTGCTCTGCTACACGTACTTTACTGCTGCTGAACATACTTCACATACTGTATGGTAAAGTCATCCTCATTACCAGCATGCGCGCGTCCTGGTATCTTGGGCGTCTGCAGCCTTAATTACCTGTTCTGTGGGGGATATCTCTGCCTGGTATTGCTTGTCTCTTTCCAGTTCCCTGTTGCAGTAGGCAAGTCTCTTTCTGGGCCTGATCTGCGAGGTCATGAAGAAGAATGTGCCGTTGCTGACGACGGTGCCCGATAGTACTGTGAAGAAGGTGAGCATATAGGCAACCACCTTCAGCACGCGTACTACGATTCCCAGACAGCGTTGGTTTGCTTCCGAGCCGGAGTCCTGACCCGGTGGCAGGGTCCGGAAGACATCCCAACCCTTGGTCTCCATGTAGCTCCTTTGGCTGAAAAAGAGTAGAGATCATTTGTGGGGCCAGATTCCAACGTCGTGCAGGTTGTTTCTCTTCTGTGATACTAAGTTAGTAGGTCATGAGTCTGTTAGTCTTATCTAAACATTTAGTATTTTCTCTGATCATCTGTAGCATGAGGCTTCTTTCGGCATTGTGGGCTAAGATCTCCTATGACATGGGTTTCTGGACGTGAGGAATCGTTGCTTCACAATGGTGGGTCAGAATGAGCTGCAACTTGGCCTCGAAATTTTGAAAATGTGCACAGTGTTCTGGGAGCAGCACTAGTCAATAAGTATGGGTTCTGCATACTTGAACTTTGCCCCCGCCCCTGCATGGTCGTCTTGTTGTCGTTCCTTATGAGTACGCACTCATGTGAAAGCAGCGAGAAGGAAGCTGACGAGCACTCTGCAAGCAGGATGCTCATTTTGCCTACACAATGTTATGTCCAGAATAGTAGTAGTGTGTAGGTTAAAACAAGCCGGAAAAAAGGGGGATTGTGAATTGCTACGCATGAGCAAATAAACTCGGATGACATGGGCAAATGCCGAGCACACGAGTACGTATGTACACGCACATGATCTGCGGCTGAACGGCGTGCACGTGGATGTAAACGCCACTGCCCTGGCAGCGAACGTATATGCAGTATAGATAAAGGGATATGGACCAGGTCAAGTGGCGTCTGCTATTGCGAAATGTCATGTGTTTTAATTGCAGAGAGGAAATCCAGGGCGGTGCAGTTCCTGGTGGAGGGAAAACCAGAGTGCAGGATGAGGCTCCATCAGTGGTAAATGCCGCAGGCTCATTTTGTTTTCTCCTATCTCTTTCTCCCTCCCATCTGGGAGCAAAACTCGCGTCATTCTTCTTCTTGCTCCTTGCTTTAAAATGCTCAGAAATGAAAGTGAAACGCCGCGAGGGAAAGAGAACCTTGCAGTACCTTGCGTCAGACGCGCATTTTATCTTTTTTCTTTTCCCCCTCGTCTAGCTGAGAAATCTCTGCTTGGGATGAACGCGCGCGTACGTGTGTGTGTGTGTGTGTGTGTGAAATGTACCGAGAGCAGGAGACAGGCTAAAAACCATGATAAACGCACCGGTGTCTTCTTGTCACGAATAAATTGCCCACAGCAGTCGTGACAATTTCTTTAAGAGTCCCACGTACTCGGGAAGACATATCTTTTCCAATCTCAACGTAAGATTTCTACGCTTTCTATGCCAGCATCTCGGAAAAGGCAGAAGAAGTGCCTGAATAAAGTCTTGCTTGCGCTCCCAATACACCCTCCCCCGGTACATACGCATGTTCACATTCGTACGCAATACATCAGCGCTCGCACCAAGGGCTCCTGTCACTCTCCTCCGCCGCCGAGCATGCATGTCATCAAGGTGTTTCGCCTGACCGCCAGCTGTGACTGCCCGCTGGTGCGGCGGCTGCTGCGGCTGCTGCGGCTGCTGCGGCTGCTGCGGCTGCTGCGGCTGCTGCGGCTGCTGCGGCTGCTGCATCTGCTGCGGCTGCTGCGAGCGCGGCGGCTGCTTCGGCGGCAGCGGCTAAAAAGCCAATCAGGCGAAGGAATGTGTCTGTCTGCTCTACTGCTCTTGGTCCACCAGCCACACCCGATAGCCCTGCTTGCCTGGGAGGGAGGCCGATGCCTGTTATGTGTGTACATGCTGAAACGTGAGGACAGTAGCAAAGGGGAGGAAAAAGTGGGCCGCCGCCGCCGCCGCCGCCGCTGCCGCCCTGCACTTGCTCCTGCTGCCGCTGCTGCTGATCCCCTTCAGGGTCACGAACGCTACATTCTCAGGTTGTACCGTATACGTGTTATGGACTGGCAGTTCTATGTACCATAAAGCAGCAGCACGACCTATTGCTACGTACCATCTTACTGAGTACACGTGGTGGGAAGTAGAGCAAGGCGGTTAGTAGTGTCTTGACACCACATGAAGGCCTTCTCCCGTCACGCTCGCTCGTGCTTGCCTCCCGGGTTCGCTGATAGAAAGAATGGGCCCCAAATGAGGAGCAGCAACTGCCGGCAAGGGTGGAGTTTTTCTCTGGCGGAAGCTTGAGAGGAGGCATTAATAATTAGCGTTTGGAGGCAACCGGAATTATGCCTAGCCACGATTCTATAAAGGCCTAGTAGCATAAGCCACTCACTCATGTTTGCTCTCGGGCCCATTGGTGCCATTTGATGCTCCCATGAGTCAGCATGTTCAGTCTGCTCAGCCAGCAATAAATATTCAAGACAGTAAAGAAGTTCGCAACCGCCCTTGATGGGGAGTTTCTTGTGTGTGCCCACAGCGGACGCATTCCAACGTTTATTTAGATCAAGGAAGAGATTTTCAGCCAGATAGGGCCTAAAACTGCACAGGAACTTTCAGCCTTTTTGTAGCCATCCCTTTCTTGGCGCAGATACACATTTCATTGAGAGATAATGAGGATGAGAGGGCCAAGGATATTCTCTTCTTCTTTCGCCAGAGGCGGGAAAAGAGGGGGAAAGAATAAGAGGGAACTTTGCGCGTCATTCGCACATTCGATCATCCGCGCGCGAAACGCGCGCAAGGTCGAGATGTCACGAAAGAAAATGAAGGACCGACCATCAGCAACTCGCTTAGTTGAAAAGAACCTTTGGCTGACACAGAAAAGTCTCTTCACCCATCCGTCTGACTTCATCGATTGCTTTGGCAATGATTGTGGTGGCAGCTCTGGCTTCCAACGATTTCTTCCTCGCCATCTCCCACTTGCGGTTCAACAGCATTTTGTTTATTCCGCCTAATCCACGTGCTGGGGATGAGACCTAACAAGGCGGCTGTGCCTCCCCAAGGACGCGTCTCTCATTGGCAGCAAAACCAGGCAGAGGAAATTAGCTTGTAAATATCGCCCTGCAGCTCCACACTGATGACAATCAGCGCGCCCATCGGAGATGTGACACACCCATGAGAGCGGAGGAAATTGGTGCGGGACCATCGTGTAGGCCGCCATTGGCTCGTGGGCCGACGAATTGGCGGTGACAAAAAATGGCGACCTCAGCGGTCACGAGAGAACTGCGGTCCAGCTATGGAAAACAAGCGATCTGTCATCCGGCCACCTCCTCTCTTGTCACCTTGAAGTTTCCTTTGATTCCTTGCGACATTTAACATTCTGCTAACCCGGGAGAGAGCGCATATTGATACTACGTAGGTGAGGCAGAGCAGCCGCCGTTGGGAAGGCGACAACTGTGACGAACAAGACTGGCAGAAAAGTTCAATCGTCACCACACGAGGTGTGTTAACGCAGTTCAGCGTTGCTTCATTTTGTCTCTTTCTAATTGTGCTTGCTCTATGAACCACTGACGATTCAGGCAAGTCCGACGCGTATGTACAGCATGCACGCACTGCGTGGAGTGGACACGTATGGTAGGTTCAGGTACTTGTAGTTAGAACTGGGGGGGGGGGGGTCGAAGGAAGGTAAATGAAGTCTCTGGCGTGTCAACTTCGCTAAAAGTGTGCATCAGCTATGATGACGGGGTGAAAAAAAGGGGAGTTTGGTTATGATTTTTGTCACACCAAGTATGTTGGTGTCTCATACGCCAGTTGCGTCATCACTGATACCAGTTATATGTTTTAGTGGCAACAAAAACTCAAATTTACGCCTGTCTCAAAGCCTCAGTTGGTTGTCGTACTTGTACCCATACGGTATGTTCGCCTTGCATGTGCACAGAGACGCACAGATCACGCCCAACTAATAAGGTGTAATCATTCTGTACTACGGTCACAGCCAGAGACTCAGCAGTTGTTGGCCGAATTCGTCAGTAGTTATCTGCTGCCACACAAGTACAGTCGAGCTTCGATATAACTCCGCTCTAGTTTTGTTAACCCCGCTAAGATGAAGGTCGTCGACAACCAAGAGATGGCACTGCTTAACAAAGTTTTACTTCTTAAAAAAATGACCCCTCTCCCGGTATAGATGTGGTTATAGTAAACTAGGGGCTGCCGATGGGTACCTTTACAACATCAAAGTTCTTCTGTACGTATTAGATGGCATCGCGGACAATGGATGTGCCTAATCTAGCCTAGGATCGAGGGCCAAGTACTTGTACTAAGATAACACAGACAATACGGACGTAGGCACAAAGCAGCACTGCTTAGACAAACCCCGGGAAACATGAACGCATGCAAAGATGTAGACTTGGCGGGCCATTGGCCAAAGCATTAACTCTGTCACTTTTGACCGCCATGGTCGCTACATAACGTTATCTCGCTGGCCAATGAGAAGTTTTTAATGCTCTCCTTTTATCCATGCATATATAGTGGAGGGTGTGTCAGAAGTCATTTATTTGAATGCAAAGCCTGGGCCTCAATCGCGAGGCCTAGGGCAAAAGCGGGGGGCTTAAACGTGTTCCTTCATATTGCGCTACATACGACTTTGTGGAATGTCATATTCGTAGTAAATTAAGACGCCGACGGTAAAACTCAAGGCACTTTATTGACGCGACCAATTGAGGAGGAGAAAGTTTTCTGACGGTTTGCGCGACTTGGAAATAGGACGGGGGTGAAAGGAAGATGATCATCGTCCTCTCACCACAAGGATTGATCGATGAGTTCATGCACACTGTGCACGAGTCCTCTCATTTCAAAGAGGAGATGATGCTTAGACGTGCGCTTTTACTCACATCGTCGTTATGAGGTCGATGCCTATGGCGTCGGTTGCCATCGTCAGCGACTCTAGAGTCAACCTGAACGTAAGCATGCAGTAGGCGTAAATGAAGAGCTGCCAGTCGTTTTTTTTCGCATTGCATAACCACGGTCAACTGAAGTGTGGTCACAAGTACCGGTACCGCACGTACGTGCGTGGTACATTAAGCTAGCAGACGTAGACTCGGGTTGTCATTAAAATTGAATCATATGTGATCCTACGGGCTCACGTCATCCGGATCAAACCTCCAGCCATGGAGAGTGCTCAATAGCCACTACTTTCTCACAGCCTCACAGGGTACACTTAGGCTCAAGTGGTAGAGGTGCGTGGAAAAGGACAGTGACTTCTCGTTCGCTCCCACGGTCACAATCACGTGCTCTGACATCGGGTGCAATTACTGGGGCGAGAGAGAGAGAGAGAGAGAGAGAGAGAGAGAGAGAGAGAGAGAGAAGGAAAGAAAGAGTATTTTGCCCTTGCCTGGAATGCCCGGCAAGAAACTTTGACCGACTGAGAGAGAGAGAGAGAGAAGCGTGCCAAGCTCTATATATGACATATTGCATGTATAAGGGAGGAGGGCAAGGCCATTCACGACTTGCGTGTGGCTGGTGCTAGGCCTGGGTTTAGGCCTTTGAAGCACAACGATGGGAGACGATGGTGGGCGAATTTTTCTCGATTCGTTCAAGACGTCGGCTGTCGCTCGATAACTAGTCGAGAGGGGATTAGGCCACTGGGGAATGCTTAACTTGCTTCAAAGGATGTTCTCACACTATCCCTTTGTTGCTTAAAAATTGAACTGCTCGTGACTTTTTCAAATGCCAGAAGAATGCACAGTTACAAAAGATTCAATCGAGGACTTCACGAGCACGTACCAGGATCGCCAATCGGATGGTCGCATAACTATCATAGTATGAGAATGCATGCAGCAAGCGAGCAATTTGACCATGCAGAAGTTAATTTAGCGCATCGCCGTTTAAGATACGTGCTCTTTGTTGCACTGCGTATGTACCTCCTACACTGGCTTACTGGAAAAGGCATGCAAGTTATTAACAAAAAAATCTGCTCTGCTCCGTTTGCTACTCCTGGGCTTTTGAGCAGATTGTCGATTGTCTCGCTTGGAGACCACCCTCATATCCATGGGTCCGTGAATGCGATAAAAATCTTTCGATAAATTATGATTTGCTCAGGTCACGAGACTTGACTCGGGAATACTCGACGGTGGGCGCGCCCATAATTACTCAGAGATTGAGGAAAGCAGTTATAAGTTTAACGTGCAGCCGCCCTCCCCATTGGTGCCCTGAAGACGATAAACTTGGAGTGAGCATCATGAGGGCGCAGCGTCATATGTTGAACCTCGTAAACTTGACGTATAAAGACGAGATCAATAAACTAGGGGATCCTCAAAAATGCTTTTGTCTCCTTTGAAGCTACGTATAGAGGTGGGCGGAGGTGGTGGCAAATCATCGGGGCTTTAAAAAAAAAAGATTCCACTGTTATAAAAGTGCGAGGCAAGACCTACGCGCGGCGTCGTACAAATGATGAGAGGTCATGCAGAGACCAAGTTTTGTGTACCCTCCTCCTGTTATGTTCTCAGTAACATTTCTGTAAAATTTAAGGATGCCGTTCTCAAAGCGTGTGGTAAAATGACTCATTTTTTTTCCAGTGAACTAACGTACTGTGCGTACAAGTACGTAGATCTTGTGATGCTTGGCATTTACGCAAGTTTGCACCGCTGCCAAAGGAGACAGGAGGTGGAAAGCTTGCAACGTGTCATTATTTCATCAAGACCTTACGAAGTGATGATGAAGAATTATGAAACAGTTGCCTGTGTGATGGATGGGAAAACAGAAAGAGAAAGATGCATCAGCCACCCGTAGCTGTTGAGTGCGGTTTCATGGGCAACAGAATTACGTGAAGCCTCCGCAACAGCACATCTGTTCACAGCAACGTCCTCAAAACTTGAAAGGCATGCGAGGATTGCACATGCAGTGCACATATGCCCAAATAGGAGGACAAAAAAGTCGGCCAGGGATGAACCCACACTCAGACACACTCGGGTTTCGAAAGGAAACACCAAAGGAACGTTGGAGCTCTCAGCACATGTACGGAGCCGTATGTAACGCATGGTAACTATTCTTCTTAACAGAAATGTACGTCCATACATGCATCACAGATAGGAAGGTGCATGCTCCATGACAAGTGGCGCTACCTATACGCCGGTACAATCCCTCCTCGTCCTTTTCTCGGGTTAGAGTGTACAGACGACTCAGGTTGTCTCCGCTGCCGCCCCACTCCGAGTTGTCACTCGAGACGACCTTGAAACCGTAACTGGTCCCGTTCTCGGGAGTGCCAATTTTTTTCGACCTGCCAGTTTTGGGCGCCGCCGGCCAAAGATGAATGTGGAGTGGATGATGAAGAAAGGCAGGCAGGGCCGGTGTCTGGGCCAGAGGATGACCGGGGGGGGGGGGGGGGGGGGGGGGGGGGGGGGGGGGGGGGGGGGGGGGGGGGGGGGGG